>Ga0065719_100177_pt1 | contig 13094 bp, 12 predicted proteins | sample GBSCel85sediment_FD_59106 | JGI IMG/M metagenome (GOLD analysis project Ga0065719, IMG submission 59106) | Hot spring sediment microbial communities from Great Boiling Spring, Nevada - Cellulolytic enrichment CS 85C v3 (version 3) | ecosystem: Environmental > Aquatic > Thermal springs > Hot... | reverse complement strand
ACTGGGAGGTGGCAGAGGGGGAGGGCTGTCTCGGCCTTCATGGCCTCGATGCTCATCGCCGAGCTCATAGGTCCCGGCATAGGCGTCGCCATATACAAGGTGTGGGTCGCGGTCTTCGGTGGAGCGGACTATGTCATGGCGATCAAGTCGCCGATAATCTTCCTAGCAGTAATGGTGCTCGGCTCCCTCATCACAACAATCTTCCTCCCAAGCATCCCAACAACAAGNTCGAATCCTGAAATCAAGACTGGGCTCGAGGAGGTCAGGAGCATCCTCAAAACACTCCCAAAAACAATCTCAAGAAGTCTGAAGATCATGTACCTAAACGGCATCATCAATGGATTCAGCCTAGGGATAATTGAGACGGCCTTGATAGTCTATGTTATCCAGTTCATTGTAAAGGATCCAGCCTATATCGGGCTATACTATATTGTCTCATCAGCAGCCGCCCTGCCAGCCACCCTCCTATCAGGATACATTGCTGACAGGATCAGGCGGAGGAAGCCGATAATAGTGCTTGGATATGTGGTCGGGAGGGGGACATTCTTCATCATGCCCCTTATACGTGATCCAGCACTATTCCTGATGCTCGCGATACCATCCAGCATGACATTCGGAATCTCCGTGCCAGCGATGATGGCCCTCCAAGCAGACATAGCGCCGAGGGAGGTCAGGGGATCAATATTTGGGATACAGGAGCTCTTCATGAATAGCGGGGTTCTCGCCGGATCAATCCTTGGTGGATGGCTCACACAGATCCTCACAATCCAGATATACCGGGTCGCAGCATGCCAGATTCAGGGGATAGCGCTCCCATTCTGGATAACCGGGGCACTAGGAGCACTCACCACAATACTCTTTGCACTATATGTCAAGGAGCCTGAATAGCCGATATTAAGCAGTACCATACCCAATATACGAATTGAACTGATTAGTAATTTGGGTTTGTATAAAGATCTATGACGCGAGGATTTGTAATGGGGAACGATTCCATATTATGGAATGAAGCTTGACCTTGTTTCAACTTTTCCGAGATTATTCATCCATAAGCTGCTTTAATCATTCGAATTTCGGCTTATTTCGCTGAAATGAGGGGGTTTCATACTCTAGATTGGCGTTTCATGGATGTTTCATGGTGCTGCTTATTAAAAGGCTCCTTCCGGTGTTCTCAGCGGTGCTGAGGATGAGCCTTCAGGAGCATGTGATCGTAAGTGGGCAAGGCGAGGCGCTTATCGAGCTTGTTGATGTTAAGAAGGTCTATGTTTCTGATGGGGTTCCAACAGAGGCTTTGAGGGGTGTTACGATGAGTGTTAAAAGGGGCGAGTTCGTGGCCATAGTTGGACCGTCGGGTTGCGGCAAGTCTACGCTGCTTCATATTGTTGGCGGGCTTGATAGGCCGACGAGCGGTAAGGTGATAGTGGATGGCATAGACTTCAACAAGCTATCCGACGATGACTTAGCCAAAGTGAGAAATGAGAAGATGGGGTTCGTTTTCCAGTTTTATAACCTGGTTCCACATCTTTCCGTCTTTAGGAATGTTGAGCTGCCGTTAATTGTCAAGGGTATTCCGCCTCGCGAGAGGAGGGAGAGGGTTCTAAGAGTGCTTGATGAGGTTGGATTGGCTGATAAAGCGTATTCTAGGCCTACGAGATTGAGTGGTGGAGAGCAGCAGAGGGTCGCGATCGCTAGGGCGCTGGTTAACGAGCCAGCGATAATTCTCGCAGATGAGCCCACCGGAAACCTAGATTCCAAGAACAAGATAGCGATAGCGGAACTGTTTAAGAAACTTAACGAGAAGGGTAGGACAATACTTGTTGTCACTCACGATTTTGAAGTTGCCTCGTATGCGGGGAGAATTCTCTACATAAGGGATGGTAGGATCGAGCGGGAGGAGGTGAGATCATGACCCGAAAACTGGCACTATGCATCATGCTACAGGCGATTATAATATTCTCGCTGATTATTCCTTACGTGAAAGCTGAAACAGGCAACATAGAGATTATTGATGTTCATTGGGGTGAGTCTGGGAGGGAGTGGGCGGCGGTGCCGGGCGACCGAGCGACGCTAGTAGTCAAGTTCAGAAGTCTAATTGAGGATGAGAAGATCTGCGGCTTGAAGGTGGTTTTATGGCCTATTGACCCTAATAGACCCTTCCCATTCATCAGCCCAAAAGGAGGTAATATTACAACGTACACCGATCAGCAGATAAGCTTCGGAGATAAGGCGGAGATAACCTTTGATGTGAAAATTAAGGATGATGCCGTGCCCGGGGCCTATGATGCATATCTCTACTTTTTCTATTATGATTGTGGAGACCCCGAAATCCCATTAATAATGCGGCTGCGGAAGATAAGCATCGAAGTTTGGCCCCTTCCAGAATTCCGCGTGATCGATGTAAGCTGGCTTAGCAATGAGGGAGTTCAGGTCCATGCTGCGCCCGGGGATGTGAATGTGATACTCTCAGTCACTCTTGCTGTTCCAAAGTATTACGAGATCTCTAACGTGGCCGCAACCCTGTATCTCGATGAACACTTCACAAACCTCACGGGAGGAAGGGAGGTGAAGGCAAGCTATACTGGGCTTGTAAGCGAGGGCGGATACTTTACATTAAAGTTCCCCCTAAACGTGGAGAATGACACTCCGCCCGGCACCTATAATCTGAAGCTGGCTATGAAATACTACAATAAGTGGCTGGCCCTACAATCTCAAGAAATCCTGATCCCGGTTACCGTATATAGTGGCGGTAAACTTGATCTTTCAATAGAACCTCCCACCCTGAGCATTGGATCAGCTTCGAACATGAATGTCAAAATCTCTAACACAGGAGATGCGCCAATATATTCTCTTAAGTTGACTGTCTCTTCGGAAAGCCTAGTTGTGGCTAATGATGAAGTTAATATAGGTGAACTAGGGCCAAGGGAGGCGTTAAACCTCCCCTTCTCAATATGGGTCCCGGCCACGCTATCTGAAGGAACATACCCAATCTCTATCCAGGCAGAGTATATCAATTCTAACGGCGTTAAGCAGACCCTATNNAAGACCATTAAGGTNTATGTTAAGTCGCAGCCAACACTCAGCATTTCAGGATACATAAAGAACCCTGAGATTATTTTGGGAAAGAGCGGAGAGCTCACGATCGTCGTGGAGAATAGTTATGATTCCCCGATAAGGGATGTAAGCATCAAGCCCTCTCTCGAAGGAACGGCGCTGGTATTGTCGAGAGACGTATTCTTTTTCTTTGATGAGGTTCCTGCTAGGGGGTCTGTTGAGCTGAGGGTTCCCGTGATGGCCCCGCCATCAGCATCGACGGGAACCAGCTATGTAAAGCTCTCAGTCGCTTATCGTAGCCCCTCTGGAAGCCTTAGGACAGATGAGATCTCGCTTCCAGTGATTATTAAGCCAGATGTGAGGCTTGAAATCGCTAGTTTCGCGTTGTCATCCACTTCTGTGGCCNCAGGAGAGTCCATCGACATATCCGGAGACATATATAACAGGGGGCTCTCGGCGGGCAAGTTGTGCGAAGTTAGAGTGGAGGCATCAAACCCATTAATCATAACCGAGGATTCAAGAGACTATATCGGCGACATATCATCGCTCTCTAAAGCATCCTTCACGGTGGTGGTGGATGTAGCTAATAATGCAAGACCCGGAAAATATTCTGGAACCATTATCGTTTCATGTAGCGATGTATTCGGAAATCTACATCAGATTTCAAAGTCATTTGAGGTTCAAGTAACGCCGGGCTCAATCTTTCTCAGTCTTACAACAGGTACTATAGAGAGGTGGAACATGACTCAGGGTGGAGTTCCCACTACTATAGGACCACGTGCCATGATGACGGGAGAATCGAGTTATGTATCGATGCTGCAGAACCCGATAATGATTCTATTAACAGCGTCCATTGTGGCAGGAGCCATACTTGCGATCCTGCTTGTGAGAAAGAGGAGATCGTCAAGAGAGAGGAGGCGGGAGACAGGAGATGAGGCTGCTTGATATACTGTATCTAGCGTTCTCCGCCCTGAGATCTAGAAAACTCAGAACAATATTGACTATANTCGGGATGACCATCGGTCCAGCCCTCTACGTCGCGGCAATCGCCTCAACCGAAGGATATGGAGAATCATTGACGCGCAGCCTGCAGACACTAGGCGCCAACGTTATACAGATAATGTCAATGCCAGGAAGAGGTGAAAGTAGGGTGGAGTTAACCGATAAGACCCTCCAAAAGTTGTCGGAGATTGATGGCGTTACCGCGGTTGTTCCGATGTACTCTATCTCCAGCGCCACAGTCAGGATTAAAGGCACAACTGTAGAGTTATCTCCAGCAGAAGAAACGTATAGGATCATCGCTGTGGATCTGAAATATCTTGATGATATTTTCAAGGGACTTCAAATTAGTGAGGGGAATCTGTCTGGCATAGGTAGCTCCATAGCGGTTATAGGCGCGAAGGTCTCAAGGCCCGACGATCCTAATCTCCCCCAGATAAATCTCGGTGACGCGATAACAATCGAAGTGACTGCAGGTGGTGGGGAGAAACGGGTGATCACGGTAAGGGTGATCGGCATATTAAGTGAATATGGGCAAGGTTTCTTCTTCAACCCCGATATGACGATATTTATCCCGCTGAGGGCTGGAAAGAAGTTGACTGGGTCGTCAGCATACCAGCAGGCGCTTATAATAGCCAAGGATGAAAGCTATGTTCAGCAGATCCAAACGGAGATAACAAATGTTATAGGGGGTAATGTTAGAGCATTCTCGCCGCAACAGATAGTGCAGACAATTCAGCAAACAATGAGCCAGTTCTCAACGTTCCTAGCCTCCATATCCTTCATGTCTTTCATCGTGGCTTTTCTGGCGATAATGACGACAATGTTCACCTCGGTGACTGAGAGAGTTAGGGAGATTGGGATTCTGAAGGCTGTTGGATTCAGGACGAAACACATCTTAGGCATATTCCTTACAGAGGCCGCGTTGATCGGGCTCATAGGGGGAACACTGGGCATTATTGCAGGGGTTATTGGGGCCAATTTCTTTTACCTTCCTTTCGGCAATGTTAGGGCGCCATTCGGACAGCCAGGTGGGGGAGGCCAGGCGGCAACACTTTCATTACAGATAACTCCAAAAATAACCCCAGATCTATTGCTGACAACGCTAGCGATGGCTGTTGTGATAGGATTGCTGGCGGGCTTGATCCCAGCTTGGAGGGCTGCAAGATATCATCCGGTGGAGGCGTTGAGATATGAGTGATGAGAAGACGGTGAGAGCTGATTGGATAGAGAAAATCAGGAGCATGTTCTCTTCGAGGAAGTGGAAGTGGATGATAGTGGGCTGCATCGTAATCGTCGTATCCATCATATCCGCGGTCATGATCTATAATTACTTTGCTGAGAGAAGCCTAAGGGAGAAGAGGGATCTTGAACTATTATTAGACCTATTGGAGAAAGAGGTCAAAGAGGTCGAGGAAAATCGGTCGATTTATGGACCACCTCCTCCAAGAATCAATATTAAGGATGCTAGAATCTTACTGGACAGGGCTCGACAATATTTCAGATGGGGGATGTATGATCTAGCATGGATGGAGGTTAGGAAGTTGATGTTCATGCTGCGCGAGTATTTTCTATACCCAAGCATTAACGCCACCAGCGAGGAGACTGCTGTCAAGTGTATTCTCCTAGGGAGGATCGATAGGGTTAAGCGCTGGATAGATGTCTTCACTGAGATCTCTGAAAGAACGCGCGACGAGAGCGTGAGAAGTTTATTAGTAAATGCATCAAATACCTTGAGAAAACTGGTTGAGGAAGCTAAGCAGCTCATCGAAAGAGGATCTTACCAGGAGGCTAAGGAAAAGCTTGATGAGGCATTCAGGATAATAGATGATGCCTTGAGATCCCTGAGGTCCATTGTTACCCCACCTCCTAGGAAAGAGATTATGCGAGTTCCACCTCGTTTCTCCGACCCACCTTTACCACCCGAACCAAGCCCCTTCTCTCAAGTCTTCTAACAATCCTCCAAACAGTGGTTTTGGGTAGATGGGTTAGAGCTCTGATATCGGATTCGGAAACCCTCTTCTTGCTCTTTATTATTTCCAAAACCCTCTTCTCATCCTCCGAGAGGTTGCGCGGGCTCTTTCTATACCTCTTCACAAGAATTATTGTAGAGAGTATCGTGATAAGGCCTCCTAAGAATCCGGCGAGAATAAGGGCTGGGAAGCCTTCTCGTTGGGCATTCTGATTAACTAATGACTCAACATGCATCACATATTCTATCCTCCAGTATCCGGGGCCTAGGACGAGCTTCAATTGTTGTCCCTCATTGGTTATCGCTTTCGGTATACTATTCAGCGAGATGATAGTGCTTCTGCTCGGTAGGATGACTGTAGCCTCGGCGGGCAAATCTATCTCCAGACTCCATAGGGAGCTGTTCTTATAAGTCAGGGCATCCGTATCATAGTAGATGATTATTTCCCGCGATGCATTATGATAAATTGTCAGCTTGTCCGCTATGAGGTCGTAAGCGAGAATCCTCCCATCACTTCCTAATACTATGATATTTTCCACGTTCCTCGCGAGCAGATTTACAGTGATATTATCCGCGGGCCCTCCCGGGAAGATTCTCTCCTCCACGTGTACTACTCCATCCTCATAGACTCTAAGGGTTAAACTGGATATGCTCACCCCACAAGTAGGGAAGATGATAGAAATTATGACGAGCAGGATTAGCAGCGTCAAACATTTTCCCGCGATTTTTCCAGCCATTTTCTATTCTAGGCGTTGTCTTCGATGGATCTTATTTATGCATTTGCATGCTCATCCTCATTTTTCAGTTAGACTTTTGCTTGTTTCTAGAAGCCTTCTCGCCAGCTCGTGAACAAATTCTGCGCTCTCCAAGGCTTTCACCGCGTCATCCTTGTTAAAGAGGTCCTCAGGAGATTTTCCAGCAGCTTCTACCCCATACATGCTCGGGGCGCGCTTCTCCGCGAGATCNCTAGAGATCTCTGCAAACCTTTCGATCTCTTCTCTGAACCAGCTTGGAAATCTCACAGACTCCGCCCTAAGGATATCGCCGACGTCGTGAACTTTCGGATATTCGACGCCAACGAGCCTCAGGCACGCCTTTAAGGAGAGCTCTACACATTCTTGGGAATACCTGACCACCTCTGAGTAATAGCCCTGGTCAAGAGCATGTNATGCGGAGATGAGCATGGCCTCAGCCCTTCTAAGATGGNNGCGGGCCAAGCTATCCATTCTCAAACCTTGATCACCTCCCAAAACCGGCATCGGGCTTGATGATCCAATACCATGATCCATCAGGAAGCTCCACCTTTATCGTGCCCAATTCTTTAAGCCGGGTCCTAAGGCCTTCTAGAATACGCTGCATGAACCCCTCTCTATCATAGACGATTATGGCATTCTCTAGTAGATCGAGGTAGAATGGCTGAATTCTCTCAGCCTCACTCGGTGTCAGGAGTATGGGGTCTATCAGTGGATAGAGCCTCTTCTCCCTCCATAGCTTCAGCCTCTCGGACTCAAGCCCGGCCACGATCCATCTCCATAGCTTTAGCCTATCAGAGTAGCCCTCCGGCAGTTCCTCGGCCACGATCAATAGATCTACATCGCTTTCAGCCCTCGCCCTTCCAGCCGCCACGGACCCGAAAATCACCAGCGAGATGAGCTTATCCCAGAAGCCCTCCACAATTTTAGCGACAAGCAGCTCCAGAAAACCTAGATAATCCTTCTGGACGATCTTATCCCTCCATTTATGGCCAGCCCGTTCCAAGACGAGCACAATGGGATGAGAGGCCTTAAAAACTCCTCTGGAGACCCTCACCAAATAACCAGCCCTACATAGCCTGTGTAAAATCAAGTAGGGGTTCTCTGCCCCTATAATATCTAGAGCATCAGATGCCCTGAACTCCCTCAACCCGAACCTTAGTAAAAGCTTAGAATACACCTCAGTCAACATATCTTTTACAGAAAATATTTCAGATTCTGATATATTAACTTGCAATGGCAGCCCTACAACCACCTTAGCCCTCCATAAGCAGGTGATATAAGGTTTCAAGAGGNCGTAAAGCGGTAAGCCAATTGGTTTATATTTTGGTTTACTAGTTGGAATACTTGTGAGCGAGGTCATAAGTTTCAAGGTTTCTAAAGAGTTGAAGGAGAAGTATGAGAAGCTGAAGGACGTTATTGACTGGCCGGCGGAGCTGAGAGCCTTTGTTGAGGAGAGGGTTCGAANGGCTGAAAGGTCGCTTGTCATACGCAAGATACTGGAGAAGAGGCCTCGAGAAGTTCTTCCAAGGGGTTCTGTTGTGGCGGTCATAAGGGAGGATAGAGAGGGTGATTGATGCATCGGTTATAGCGAAGCTGATAATGCGTGAGGAGGATTATGTTAAGGCAGCTAAGGAGATAGAGGCTGATGGTGAGACACTTGATTTAGCAATACTTGAAGTGGCGAATGTGATTCTAAAGTATCATAGGAGAGGGGTTCTCTCCGCTCAGGAGGCGCGGGAGAAATTTGAAGAGCTCAAAGAGCTTTCAAAGACGCTCAGAGTTCTCGATTTCAAGAAATTCTTGGAGCAGGCGTTCGAGCTCGCGATGATGACTAACTTGACGGTCTATGATTTCCTCTACATAGTCAGCTCCAGCAAGCTGGTGACATCAGACATCAAGCAAGCCGAGGCCGCCAAACAGCATGGGAGAAAAGTGATCTTGATCTAGATGGATCTCAATATCCTGCTTCTCAGCCCATATTGGTAACATCATTATTCTAGGTCCTTCAACCTAATCGGTCAAAAGAACTTAAGGGAGATCTCGATTTCTAGGTTCGAGATTTTAACATACTTTTACCGACCTCCTATCCCTGTAATTTATGTAGGCTAGCATTAGCACGCATGCTAATTCTGCTATTGCCGAGATCTTTAATGCGTCTTCTAGGCGTGTGACTTTTCTGAGGATGATCTTGACCCTAGAGTCCTCGGATAAATTCACGCTCACAGATCCTCTTAGCCCCGGGGCTGTGGCCTCGATCAGGTATTCTCCGGGTGGCAGTAGGTATGAGCATGTGCCATTTTCATGATTGAAGATTGTGCCGTTTATTCTCAGTTCTAGGCCTTTTGGAAGCTCATCGTCCCAAGGGATAATCTCCACGATGAGCCTTCTTAGGCTTATGGTCAGGTTGTATGCTTTCCCGCTCATTAGGTTGATTGTGATGGAGCTGGTCTCGAATCCATTAACGTATACCCTTACTGGGGCTTTGAGCGGAGGGCTTGGAGGGGCTGGAATGCTTTCATTTCGCCTTAACAGCATGTATGCTGTGTTATCGATTATGCTCACGGGGATGCTGGCAGCTATGGAGGCATTCGTAACCTGATTTCCATGCTGATCCTGAATTCTGAGAAGAGCTAGAGGTGGTGTCAGCTCGAGAATCTCCACCTCTCCTACATTAGCTCTAACGACTTTTATGGATCGGTTTAATGCTTCGCTTAATGGGATGAAGATTATTCTATCGACTGGCATCTTGACAAAATCGATAAATCTTCTATCGAGGATGTATGCCGGCCTTGAGACCGCATAGGTTTCATTCAGCCATATCCTTATGACTGCTTTGCCGGGTCTAAGGGGTATGACTCCTCCAGTATCAGGTTCATGCATCGCTGGGAGGTGTATGCGAAGAAGAGTGTCCTCCACCCTCGCTGTAGCCCTTGCCATCAGTGGCTCAAGCTCTAGCCGGTAAGCTGATCCTTTTAGAGAGCCCTCATAAATGATGCTGCTCTCCGATAGTATATCCACGATGATCTCCTTCCCGAGCTTAGCCCCGAGATCTTCTCCGAGGAGGATGCTTAGATTCAGCCAATTATCCTCCCCAGCTATTAGCGGATATCTTCCAAGACCCTCAACATCTATGAAAACAGCATCAGGGGAGCCATCAATCTCTGCNACAAGANNCTTCTCACTAATCCTATACCTCACATATGATGGAATCTTTTCAGGATCTTTTACGGTGATGTGCATATATCCATCATTTATGATCTCTAGTGTCCAGATTCCAGCATCAGACTCCTCGCCGAACACTTTCAGGAGCGTGGGCTCGCCTGCCCCGATCCTGTGAATGCTTTCTAGACCGTTTGGAGACCTCAATATTACTTCGACCTCGCCTCCAACAGCTCTAGCCCATAGCTCCTCGCCCAGCTGGAACTCGAGGGAGCCGTTCTCTAGGAAGGGGAGGAGATTTGTGCTCGTATAGCCCACCATTAACCCCTTCTCATCTATTGTTAGGCCGAAGCATGTTGGGAGGAGCGCGAGCGCTATGAGGATTATCGGGAGGAGTATTCTTAGCATCATCTGGCCACCCTTAGATAGGTTATGAGGACGAGCGGGGCGGTTGAGGCGAGAATTATCGAGGCTATCCACACGATATCGCTTGAAAGACTGGATGTCGCGAAGATTATGAGCGCGGCTAGGAGTAGGGCTATAACAGCCTCACGGCTCAGTATGAGCGATCTAATGGATGGTTTGCTTGTCGGTATTGTGCCCAGTATCCCCATTACTGACAAGGCCATCAATGATAGGAAGATATTGTCTATGGGGCCATTACTAAAGGATGGCGAGGTGAGCAATACTTCCAAGAGCCTCATAAAGAATGTAAGTGGCGTTAATGTGCTCGACGAGATTCTCAGGAACAATATGCTGATGATTATTGATGATATGTAGGCGCTTAAGCGTATATGCGGCTTAACCTCATCCCTGGTGCCGGTAAGAATTATCAGGCCTAGTGATATGATGTAGCCTGAGGCGAGGCTTATGAGCGGGATTATATGGCCCAGAAACATCAAGGCAAACGATGCAAAAGCCGAAGTGAGTAAGATTATGATCATTACTTGGGTTAGGAGATCGAGTGAGAGGAATAGGAGGCTTATGAGCCCCATGATGATGANGGGGTTCAATTGCTCAAATGCTAGAAGGATTCTAATGACTGTGTAGGCTGCTGGGAGGCATATAAGTGCTGTAGTTAATGCCCTGTCGAGATTCAATCTAGACCGCCCTCCTATATGTGAGAACTCTTCTCAAACACTCGCCAAAATCCTCCAAGCTCGTTACAGCATATGGTATATCGAGAGCCTTCGCCTTCTCTAGGAGCCTTCTCATCTCCAGATCAGTGGTCCTCTTAATCCACTCTTCTTTAGAGATCTCGAGGAGATCCGCCCCGAGGTCAATTAGAATGAGCTTAACCATGATTCCATGAGAGCTGAGCTTCTTAAGAAAGGCTGACTCCCTCTCATCAATCAGCCTCGTTATATGTATTAGCGATTTTATGTTCGGGATCCCGGGGATATCAATTACCCTCGACTTCTCTACGAGTAGTGTGGATGGCTCGCCGCTCTCACTCCACCTAATTAGCCAGATTCTAGAGCCCTCCTCTAAGTGGGGTAGAACAATTGCTAGGATACCTTGAACTATTTCTGAATATACCTTTAATCCATTCGGCAAAACTATCTCCAAGCCGCTTCCAATCCCAAATGCGAGGTCTCCTTTCATNAGCCTATCATATAACTTCACATAGACCCTTCCATCATCCCTTTGAGCCGTCTTTCTCCAGTCAATAATCTTGGCAGGAGCCTCCGACTCCTGAAGCTGACTTATCCTATATTCATAATTGACGCCGATGANCTGGCTTTTTCGAGAAGCCTATGAGGGGGGTAGCTTAATGATGAGTAGGCTGATGGATGGCCCGGCAGTCTATCAGCCTCCATGATAAAGACCGGGATTCTTGGATGAATTTCAAGCTCCTTAACAATGACCCCAAGCGGATCCATAACAGCTATCTTCAGGGGGCCGGCGAATTTTATGCCCGGATCCACTGATTTCACCACNAAGTCTATGGATGCTTCCTCATCACCTAGTAGCCCAGACCATGTTCTAGCGCCCCTAACAACCTCCAAGCCATCCAGATCAAGCCTGATTATTGCTGGGAGCCCCTTCTTGAACGAGGTCACGGTCGCCCTTATCTCAACTTCGTCCCTGGTCTTTGATGGATTCGGATTCACGGTTGCTGATGATATGAAGAGGTTGGGCGATATGTTCTTTAAGCCTCTTGAAGCGAGTAGGGCATAGATGGTTATGAAGATCATCANGTATAGAGATAGCACGATTATTGGTTGGAGATTTAACATGAGTGAGATCGCGAAAGATATGGATGCTGCCTGATAGAAGTAGGCGATCCTCTCACTAAGCATCATCTTGGGGCGGGCACCTCTTCCAAGATCTCATCCAAAATCTTCATGACCTCCCTCCTAGACTCGAGTGGGTTCATGCTCCCTCCCCTGAGAATTATCCTATGATTGAACACGAGTTTTGCAACGGATTTCACGTGGTCGGGGGTTACATAGCTCTTACCATCTATCGCCGCCATGGCCCTAGATGCGTATAATAGAGCTACCTCACCCCTAGGGCTTACGCCTAAAGATACCTTTTCATGCCTCCTAGTCGCCTCGGCTAGATCAACTATATACTCCATGATCGATTTATCAACATATACTTTCGAGGTGAATTCTATTGCTCTCAAAATGTCGTTGGGCTCGCAAACTACTTCCACGTTTATGGCCTCACCATGGACGAGCTTTTTCGAGAGCATCTCAAGCTCCACCTCCCTGTCTGGATACCCGGCTACAACCCTCACGAGGAATCTATCGAGCTCGGCNTCCGGNAGATAATATGTCCCCTCAAACTCTATCGGGTTCTGGGTGGCTATTATCATGAAGGGCCTCGGCAGCGGGTATCTAACACCCTCGACCGTTACCTGTCTCTCCTGCATGGCCTCGAGGAGGGCTGACTGAGATCTTGGAGAAGCCCTGTTAATCTCGTCGGCCAGCACTATGTTCGAGAAGATAGGNCCCCTCCTAAANTCAAACCTATTCGCCACGCGATCATANACNATTGATCCGATTATGTCGCTTGGAAGTATATCAGCCGTGAACTGTATNCTCTTGAAGTCGAGTGATAGGGCTGATGAGAATGCTCGGGCTAGATAAGTCTTCGCTATCCCGGGAGGCCCCTCTATCAAAACATGGCCCTCTGATAGCAGCGCGATCGTC
>Ga0065719_116321_pt1 | contig 13099 bp, 11 predicted proteins | sample GBSCel85sediment_FD_59106 | JGI IMG/M metagenome (GOLD analysis project Ga0065719, IMG submission 59106) | Hot spring sediment microbial communities from Great Boiling Spring, Nevada - Cellulolytic enrichment CS 85C v3 (version 3) | ecosystem: Environmental > Aquatic > Thermal springs > Hot... | reverse complement strand
CCCTTGTGGTGCTCCCCCGCCAATTCCTTTAAGTTTCAGCCTTGCGGCCGTACTCCCCAGGCGGCGGGCTTAACGGCTTCCCTGTGGCACTGGGTGGGCTCTAAGCCCACCCAACACCTAGCCCGCATCGTTTACAGCCGGGACTCTCCGGGGTACGGCCGCGGGGAGATAACTGAATACTAATAAGTGTAATGTAGGAGGTTTATGAAGTAACCCGCGACACGTACCTACCCGGGTATCTAATCCGGTTCGCTCCCCCGGCTTTCGTCCCTCACCGTCGGGCGCGTTCCAGCCGGCCGCCTTCGCCACTGGTGGTCCTCCCGGGATTAACGGATTTCGCCCCTACCCCGGGAGTACCGCCGGCCTCTCCCGCCCCCTAGCCCGGCAGTATCCTCCCCGTCCTCGGGTTGAGCCCGAGGCTTTAAGGGAGGACTTACCGGGCCGGCTACGGACGCTTTAGGCCCAATAAACGTCCCGACCATCCGCGCCGTGGGTCCGGGAAAACATTGGGAGAGACGGACTAAACTTAGGATGCGTTAATTTATGACTAATGTTTAAGACTAAAGAGTGAGGTTTTTATCTCCGTAGATTTCAATGGTACACTAATATTGTTATGGAGGTTTAAGGCTACATCTAGGGGTTTAGCCTTAGGCTGGGTCTCCAGCCAGCTACCCTCACTCCTCTCAAGACTCGGGTTATGTAAACGACAAGATAATACTCTTCAACACTCATTCAATTACCTAACATCAGTGTAAGGATCCCAGACCCACCGGTCTCGCGGGGCTGGTATTACCGCGGCGGCTGACACCAGACTTGCCCCCCGCTTATTCCCCCGCCTACTTACAGCGGGGAAAAGCCCCTCTTCGGGGCACTCGGGGTGGCCCCGTCACGGTTTCCCGCATTCCGCTAGAGGGTCCAACGGGGGTATTCAGGGTTTGATAAGTGTGATGGTCTACTCAGGATAATGATTCCTCTACACCTATCATTTCTGGAAAACCTAACCTGAGATAGATCAACCCGTTGGAACCCTCTATTTGCGGAGTTTTCGCGCCTGGTGCGCCCCGTAGGGCCTGGGCCCTTGTCTCAGTGCCCATCTGGGGGCTCCCGCTCTCACGGCCCCTACCCGTCTTCGGCTTGGCGGGCCGTTACCCCGCCAACAACCATGATGGGCCGTGGTCCCATCCTCGGGCGGTCGAACCTTCACAGCGGTTCGACCCTTTAGGCAGAGGGACCTTCCAGATCCCTCTGCCTATCGGGGATTAGTCCCAGTTTCCCGGGACTATCCCCGTCCCGAGGGTAGGTTGACCACGTGTTACTCAGCCGTGCGCCACGCTCCGCGCTTGCGGAGCGTCCGACTTCCATGGCTTAGCCCCACCCCGATAGCGGTCGGGTCCGGCAGGATCAACCGGAATCGCGGCCGCAAGGACCGCGGAGCAGTGGCGGGGACGCTGCTGTGTGACCTGGCTGTGAAAGGCACCCCGTGAGGCCCGACCTCCCCGGGTTAGGGCCCCGGGTTGGATCGAGCCCCCATGTGTTTCGATTTTTGCTACATTCAAAATAAGTTCGGCTTTGTATTCCCGCGGCTGGAGTCCAAGCCTTTCATTCTCGGAGCCTTTGCTCCGCGTCCAGCTTTGCCGCCGGTCCGCGGGATGATGCGCGAGTTTTTGTTTGGTCTGTACAAATTTATAAGCTTTATTATACATGATGACGAAGAGCTTACTTCAACTAGATTTCTCTCCGGGGGCTACTCTATTAACATGGCTGAAGTTAAAAAGTTAATACTGCACGTTATGATCCGAAAACCTCGCTGTGTTAACATAATACGTGCTATACTCCTCGAGGCTTTCACATGCTCTAGTTGAAGTATATGATGTGTAGTGTAGTTACGATTTAGATCAGCACTGCTTAAAGACCTTAGAACGGAAAATATAGGTAAACCAAGACCTGCAGCAGGGGACCATGTTGACCCACGATATTGTGCCCTGTGGATGGCTGATGAGGTGTACGGTGTGTGGATCTATGTGGATACTTGAGGTAAGCTTCGATATACGGGATACAAAAAGAATATACCACTACTGCCCCAAATGCAAGCGCAATACTTTTCACGAAGTTGTAGCCCATGTTGAAAACGTTGAAGGCACCAAAGAGCAAGGCTGAATTAATACTTTTAACCCAAAACACCATTAACACTAACATGCTTAGTACGTAAGTGGGCCGGTAGCTCAGCTGGAAGAGCGCTCGGTTTGCACCCGAGAGGTCCCGGGTTCAAATCCCGGCCGGTCCACCAAACAACAATAACTTAAAATCCATGTCTCGTTATGATCGTCATTCGCAGTTCTGCACTTGTGCTAATCGCTTGGCAGAACACATTCTTAGTGTCTATGGTGCGCATAGCTATAAAGAATTAAAGAATTTACGAGCCAAGTTCGAGAAAGAACGATAACTGGTGCGGGGGGTGGGATTTGAACCCACGCAGGCCTACGCCAGCGGGTCTTGAGCCCGCCCCCTTTGGCCGAGCTCGGGCACCCCCGCAGAGCCATAGTTGGTCTTATTCTTGCACATTATAGCATTTGCTTGCAACAGCTTATAAACATACTTTGGCTTGGGATCTGCTTAGCGCTCATATTTTGTTGTAGGTATAAGAAGGAAGCCACGATCTGTAGGTAGAGGTTGGTAGCTAGTGGGCCCGGGGGGATTCGAACCCCCGACCTCCCGGTTATCAGCCGGGCGCTCCACCAGGCTGAGCTACGGGCCCCATTGTAGGTTCTTGCAGGGGTGTTAAAAACCTTTTTTAAATGTTTAATTCTTGCAGTGCTTGCCCCTGCACCCGCGGCCTTAGCTCTACAATGGATCATCACTTATCAGTCCGCCCATCGACCATCATCAGCCTTTGCGGCAGGCTTGGATCCTAGTTAGTGGATGGTGTCGCTACTAATATCTTTATGGTTTTGAGTTCGTGTATCATGTGTTAAATCTTGTTTCTTTTATCCTTTGTTTGTATTGGGCTCAGGCTTAATATAGTATTACATTGTTGAAGAGGCTGTTAGGATTGCGATGACCAGAATAGACATAGGTAGGGCGCCGCCCAGTATTGATGGTTCCGATTCTCGTATTGCTGTTGAGACCTTCTTGACAGTTTTAGAGGCTGCAGGTGCTGATGAAAAGACTGTTAAAAGTTATCGTGCAGCTCTCTATGACTTCTTTACTTTCTTAAACTGGAAGCCTGCTAAGGATGTAACCATAAACGACTTCTACTCATGGAGAATCGAGAGGTACAAGAACGGCTTCCCAAATGCAAAATACAACGATAAAAAGTCTAGAGAGGCAACACTATACTACTACACGTTGTTTATACGCAGGTTTTTCGAGTGGTTGGGCGTAAACATCCCTATACCATCGTTGAGAAGGCCCAAGAAAAAAGACTTATCCATACTTAAACCTGAAGAGGTGCTACAGCTCTTCAATGCATCGAGGGATCACCTCGACTTGCTAATACTCTCACTACTGTTAGAAACGGGGCTCCGGGCAGAAGAAGCACTTAGTCTTACCTTTGCCGACATAGACCTTACCTCTAGAGAAATAAAGGTTAGAAATGCAAAATACGATGAAACGAGAACAGTGTTTGTAGGCGATCTCACTGCTTACATACTCTCAAACATCATAAACTCGAGACGCCCCCTTCCTACCGAAAGAGTTATTCCGCTGAGTTATAGCGGGCTCTACAAGAGGCTGAAATCGCTGGCCAAGAGGGCCGGTCTAGATGTCAGGAAAGTGCGCCCCCATATCTTCAGGCATACGTTTGCCACGGAGGCGCTCAAAAAAGGGCTCAACATAGTGTTTCTTCAACAGCTTCTAGGCCATAAAGATCTGAAAACAACACAGGTCTATCTGCACATACTCAAAGACGATGTAAAGAACCAGTACCTGAGGATCTTTAGCACACCAAGCGCTTTAACGCAGCTACAGAACCAGCAACTAATGCAACAAATACCTCAAGCATACATGGCTTTAGTATCTCAGGGTATGCAGAGCACCTATAACGCGATCCCTGGTGCACCTCTTCCTATACAGCAACAGACTCTTCCCAGACCATATCCTAACTACATGGATACAGGTACAGCTAGCGCTAACAATGCCCTGCAGGTACAAGCCTCTGTACAACATTATCCCGCAGCAGATACAAAGCTTTGTCCACACTGTAGATCATCTATACCGTCTATTGCGAGATTTTGTCCATTCTGTGGTGCTAGAGTAGAGTAGGGAAACAGGCAGGATAAATTCTAAGCAACGTTGATAGCAGCCTGATATGAGGGTAACGGGCTACTAATTCAACTAACTACAGGTCTATCTTTGTAATCCTAGCCTAGGCTGGGTATTGGTATACTATCCGGTATACTTATACTATTATACTATCCCTACTCTGGTTATCACAGTTCTCTATCAAAATCGCTTGACCCTATTATGCTGAACCTACCCTCTTCATCAACGACAACCACACCTTCACTCATCAACTTCATCAAGCATCTTCTAATCTTATCCTCGCTTGCTATACCAGCTAGTTTTGAGTGGATATCTTTTATGGTCTTGGGCTCCGACTTGAGCATTTCTAGGACTATCTCCCTGAGTTCGTTCTCGTTGGGTGCCATAGTAACTATTATTTCGGTGTCCTCGTATAGAACTTTTAGTTTTAAGTCTTCACCTAGCTCAACTATTCCGGTCTCGCCCTCAACATTAACCCTGTATCCCATCTACATCCCCAAGCGCTTATAACTTAGTGCATCAAGATTGATGGGGAAACTCGACTATAGGTAGCATGCTAGATATGCTTATATATTTACTGGTATAACAAGTACAGACCGGTATAATTGCTATAATTGTGTAGCGTTATAAGAGCCGTATTACCTAGCATTATCGGATCTCAGACCTTATTACTCTCCAGCCAGAAGCGATATATGGTACCCAGATTTAGGCCTAGGTGAACTCACGATGCCGTGTCCATGGTATCAGTACGGTCTATGTACATCTCCAAAGCTCTCGGAGCCAACGGATGCCATAGTTAGTGTTGATAGGTGTAGCTCCGAAAACCTCTACATAAACTGTGCATATTTCGAAGAAGTAATCGATACTTCTACTTCGAGAAGACATGTTTCAAGAAAAGATAAGCCTAAGCTTTATGTCCCTATACACGCTATTCCGTCTCATGTTGATAGTGCTTGTCCTGCTTGTGAAACAAACACTACTGAAAACGGTATTAAGGTTATGTATTGTAAGATTTTGGATAGATATCTGACAAAACACGAAGCTTACGTATGTAGCAAGTACTGGAAGGATTGTCCCTATCGGGAACTAGAAACGCTGTAGCACTGCTACATGTTTAATGGGTATCTAGCTATCCCTGCTACACAACCAAACGTATTCTTGAACCATTCATACTCGTCAACCGACGACGGTATAATATAGACTGTCGCACCGCTCTCTTGGGCTAGTTTCTCCAATTTCTCAACATCGCTATGATCTTCGCACACCAGTACCTTCTCGATGGCGCCGCTCTTCATCGCCGTCTCCAAATCTGCCGCTCCATACACAACATAGCCGTCGTCTTTGGCTATGTGGTACTTAAATTCTTCGAGCACACTCAACACGTCTATATACCTGTGCTTTGTTAGAATGTCCTTAGCTCTCATCACTACCTCCCGTAGCCCGACATATCCCTGATAAGAGACGTCTATAGGCTCGCCTATTATTAGTTGCCTGATTCTGTAATCAAGGTTGTCGGCCTCCTTTAAGAAGTCGTACTTGGCGTAGCCCGGTCCCGCGACTATCACCCCCTTGAGCTTCTTCTCCTCTATCAACGGTACAAAATATTTGTTGACTTTTTCTGCAACGTTTTTATAGAACTCCTCGACCATTTGCTCTATAATTCTATCGAACCTTCTCTGACTCTGGCCACCCTTGTGGTGTTTACCAGGAATATACCACTCTATCTCGTCTAACACTTGAACACCTGAGGATTTTAGCAGACCTATAGTCGCCTCGTCTCTCTCTATTATAATTATGCCGTACACCTCCTGCTCCTCAACCATGGGCTCTAAGAACTCTGTGTGGAACTCCTTGTCTGTTCTGTAGAAGAATACCGGAACAGGATCAGGTGGAGAGAAGACCAGTACAAGGCTATCGTTCGTATCTTCGTTGATTCCGCTAAATACTACTAGCCCGTTTTTAGGTATCTGCCTTATCATCGACAGCCTGTCTATCGCGCTCGAGAGTGCCCATTGAACAGCTTCTCGAGTTTTCTTGAGTTTTATGTTCTCAGTAATAGCAAGCTCTTGCCTAAGAAGGTTGACAACATCGCTAATAGGCCTACCAGGGGGTATGTACAAACTTAGCAAGGTTGTTGCATGTGCTCGCCACTTCTTAAGCTCTCTTATCAGATGTTTCAGCGTTCTTCTATCAACTGAGAGCTTTGATTCCCATTCACTAAATATCGATCACCCAGCTCACACAAATTGCTTTAAACCATATAAGACTTCCTACGATACTTCTCGTTACACCTAATAAACTTTTCGGCAAAACCTAATATGTTTTCACGCATATCTCCTGTAAAGGAATAGGTGTAGGCTTAGTGAATATACCTTCTCTCGATAATGACAAAGAAGACTTAGAGCTCGGCATTCATACTAAAGCCTCCACAAACCCGCCGACCATCGGTGAAGAAACATCGGCGAGTACAGGTGTTAGGGGTCCTAGGTCGAGAATTGTAGAGGCAATACTTCTCTTACTCTACACAAAACCCATGAGAAGTTCAGAAATAGCCAGGATACTGAACAAGCCCGCCAAGTTGATCAGTAGCTATCTAAGCTACTGGAAAAGCCGTGGATACGTTGCCTACAAATCAGGTTACTGGGTTCTGACAAACCAGGGCGAGGAACATGCTAAGATGATTATAGAGTCAATGAGCATACCCATAGCATCTCCCCAAGATGTGGTCCTGTTAGCCCACAATATGATAAATGAACCGGTACAGACGACAATAAATAACTGGAGAAGTCTAAAGACGCCGCAGCACGAGACAGAAATACAGCGATTCATTGCTAACCTAACCAATTCTAAGGTGGGCAAACAACTCCAAAAAGGCGCTAACAATGCAACAGCACTTGAAAAGGCGCTGTCATGCGTAACAAGGATCCTAGAGTCGAAGAACCTCCTAGAAGATGAGATGCTCGTTATAAACCACCTCATAAAACACTACATAGAATGGGGAAGCACATACCTATACCTAGATCAAATATCTGAGGAACTGCACTATCAGGTACATGAACTTGTCTCCATACTAAGAAAGCTACAATCAAAAAGATTGGTATACCTGTACACCGATAGACGTTTTGGTATACGAGTTGGTCTGGGAAAGAGCTTCAAACAGATCCTAGATCAGTGTATAGCCAAACAGTCTTAGCATCTTTTAGCTTGGCCCACCACAGCAATTTGGGTCTATAGCGGCATTTTCATATACAAACTCAAAACTCCTGCTAATATCTACTTCTACATCTTCTGAGCACAAATGCACTATAACGTGTCACTAGTACATTATGACCTCGAAGCTTGGTTATCTTTATACAAACCGATAAAGTAAAGATGCTCAGGTAGCAATCGTCGTAGAAACTTTAGATATATGTTAAAGTGTATATGTAGTAATAGTAGTAGATATTGCTACAGGTATCGATCAAGCTCGTCTGATCTCCAACCATACTCTCCAACTAGGGGGACAAAAATACATGGAGTAGAATATCTTGTAGTTATTCTACCGTCAACACGCTTTACGATAACCTGTAAAACTTGCTCGTATCTTGTACCCACAGGTATAACCATTATCCCTCCTGCTGCAAGTTGCCGGATTAGAGGCTCGGGCACCCTTGGAGCAGCAGCAGTAACTATGATTCTATCAAAGGGAGCAAGCTCCTCAAGTCCTTTTGTACCATCGCCGACGTATACCGTTATATAGCTCAAGAGGTCTGGCACCCCATTAGAGAGATTGACCAAAGCGTTCTGTGCTAGCTCAGGTATACGTTCTACTGTATATACATGGCCCCCGTTTTTTGCGACTATATAGGCTATTATAGCCGCCTGGTAACCTGAACCAGTGCCTATCTCTAACACTTTATTGCCGGGCTCCACAGAAAGCTCTTCTGTCATGATAGCGACCATGTGTGGTGCGCTTATGGTTTGACCATGGCCTATGGGTAAGGGTACATCGTCATAAGCGTAGGCCCTCAAGTTCTCTGGTACAAAATATTCCCGTGGAACATGCAGAAAAGCTTCTTCGACGTGCCTACTCTTTATGATTCCGGCACCCTTTAAATACTTTACAAGGGCTGCTCTCTGGAGCCCAAGGTCTCCGTTCATGCTTGTTAACCCGTATATATGAACTAGTGGGTACAGGTAGCGGTACATCAGTAAGTAGCTCTACCAAGGTATTATGCTTATGGTATACGTGCAAATACCTGTATACATGGATAGGGTAACAGCTAGAGGACACGAAACTGTGAAAGCTCTACACGACACAACGTTCGAGCTTACCAAAGACAGCTACTTAACTGAAAGAGGAGACTGCATCATAGGTATAGAGCTTGATAAAAGTGTGTCGGAGCTCGATGAGGACCTTAAGAAGGCCCTTAGAAAGAGCTCATCTATAGTAGTCCTAGTGTTGAAAGTTGACGGGTTAACGGATACCGTGTTAGCCCAAGGACATGAGAGGCTCGTACTAAGCGACAATAGGAGGATTATCGTGAGAAAAAGTAGCTACATAGACCCTGCCACACTAGCTATAAATGCCAACAAAAGCGCCAAGAACATCAGGCGAGATCTCGTAGAGAGGCTTAAAAATCCTGGTGCAATGCTTACAATGGAGATATACGTGATAGATCTAAGCAACATCATAGGTATAGAACCTAGGAACAGCGGCACAGTAAATCTTATGAACCCTCCTCAGAGTGTTAAAACCTAGCCGGACTAGACTATGGTAATACGTATGAAAGTAGGCGTTGTTGTTAAGCGTGGCAGCGATTCATCGTATAAAGTTGCAGAAGAGCTTCTTAGATATGGCTCTAGAGTACTAGGGCTAGATATGGCGATAGAAAGAGAGGTTTCGGATGTACTTCCGTGGGATAGCATTTTTGACATTACTATGGATAAGGTAGATCTACTCGTAGTCGTGGGAGGCGATGGGACGCTTCTCAGGGCTGTGCAGAGACTAAGGTTCTTGGACACACCCTTGGTAGGCATTAGGTCGGGTAGAAGGGGGTTTCTACTCGATGTTGAGCCTAGTGAAGCGCCGGAGAGACTCAGAGACATAGTCGAGGGCCGCTACGAGATAAAAGAGTACATGCTACTAAAAATTATATTGAATAGTGGTGCAGAGTGCTATGCCTTAAACGATCTCCTTGTCGCAAGCACCCGAAACACTAGGTCGAGCATCATAACGCTAGAGGTGTACGTTGACGATGAGCCTCTGTACAGGTTTGATGGTGATGGAGTCATAATCTCCACACCCTTGGGCTCCTCTGCATATACGTTCTCAGCAGGAGGACCTGTTGTCGACTCCGATATGAACGCTATGGTTGTTACACCGCTTGCGCCTTTGCAAACCAATGCGAGACCTGTGGTACTTGCACCTAACAGAGTTGTGAAGATTGTTAACGCAGGTGACTCAGAAGAAGCTCTGTGTATAGTTGACGGAGAGACAAAGCGAAGGCTCAGCCCGTTAGAGGAGATAGTCGTCAGCAGGTTTGAACAGGGTGTAAGGATTGTACGCTTTGGAAGGTTCAACACGATCAGGCGGGTACGGGCGTGCGAGTTCTAGACCCGTGGTATACATATTTGATACAGCGGCATTTCTCTCTGCATTACAACTGTACATATATGGTGGGGAAATAGTCGCTCCTCCAGCGGTGGTTCAGGAGGTTAAGGATAGCGAAAGCGTTTCTAGGCTTGAAATAGCCTTAACCGTGGATAGGTTTAGAGTTGAAGAACCATCACGCCAAAGTGTAGAGAAGGCTATGAGGGCAGCATTGAGCATAGGGTTGTCGGACAAGCTCTCCCAGGCAGATTTAGAAGTCGTGGCCCTTGCTCTCGAGTATAGAAGCAGGGGGTATCGCCCAGTGGTTTTTACAGATGATTATGATGTTCAACGAGTTCTTAAATCTGTTGGTATAGAATACAAACCCGTTAAGAACCTCGGCATAGATAAGCGCTAGCACCTCTTCCTAAGCTTAGCTATGAAATATCCTGTAACATCGTGTTCGTGCGGATGGAACCTTAGGTAAGCGTAGCCATACCTGTATAGACTAAGACCTCTCGCCCCTCTCCTAACATCTATTGGTTCGGGCTCTACACAGACCTCTTCTTCTATGAACTTTTCAACGACTTCTTCGTTTTCTTCGGCTGTTAGGGTACAGGTGGAGTACACCAGAACACCACCCTTCTTAAGGATCTTTATAGCGGATCTGAGGAACTGGATTTGGTAGCGCGAAGCATTGAGCACATCAGCGTACGTCTTGGCATCAAAAAGCTTAGGTCTAACACCTAGAGCAGTACAAGGAGGATCGACTACGGCTTTGTCCGCTTTGATCCAGCTAAAATCTGTGTGGAGGTATCTAGAATCGGCTTTCCAGACGTCAACAAATCCACTGTGTCCTAGCCTGTCAAGCTCTGATAGCATGTTAGAGATTCTCTTAATTGAATGGTCAAAGGCTATGACAAAGGCCCTACCCCTAGCCAGCTCGACTATATGGCTGGTTTTCCCGCCGGGAGCAGCGCATGTATCTATCACTAGCTCGCCAGGTTCGGGGGCAAGAACCCTTGCAACATACATAGCGGGGAGGCTTTGAGGATAGATAAGCCCCTCCAAATACTCAGGTAAGCTTCTTATTGGAGGAAGCCTGTATACCGAGGCAGTCACCTCTACGGCCAGACCCCTTCTCTTCTTAAGCATATCTCTACAGCTCATTACAGCATTGCCCTCGCCCACAACGAGCCCCTTCTCGGTTACCACAGAGACTACATCTCCGCGCTCGATACTATCGGAACACCATATAACACCCGGTGCATATAGGTGGGAACCCATGTATACAGACTCGGCAGCATACTTATCGGCAATAACAAGCTTGTCCCTTGGCTCGAGTCTGTATGGGCCCTTAACAGGTATGTATATGGCTTCGGCGAGCTCTTCATCTCTGTATGCCTCGATACCCCTAGACCTGAGCCTTTCAATGACAAGCTCTGGGGCGGTCTTCAACGTATTGACCCGTAGATAGTATCGTTGCCCAGGGCTCAACAAGGATTGCAGTAGCTGATCTAGGCTGTCACCGAAAACCTTCGCAAGAGCAGCTTTAAGGCCCTCATCATAAAACAGCATTAAGAGCACCCATACACCATCAACAAAACTAATAAGACTGCGACTCACTCTAAAGCTTAGGTCTCAAAAGAGCTAGGCGCCGGGGTGGCCGAGTGGCCTAAGGCGGTGGGCTCGAGACCCACTGGGGGTTTGCCCCCGCGCGGGTTCAAATCCCGCCCCCGGCGCCAAACCGTTTGAAGAGGTACAGGTTCTACGAGCAACGTAGAACCTATGGTTTGGTTCTTCTCTTTGTGGACACAGTCGAGAACCTTCTGTCTATCTACTGCGGACTTGGTATGATGCTTAGTCTTAGAATTGGGAACTCTAAAACTCGAGGTTTAAAGTCAACTCCTTGTGTAGCTCTCTAGGAACATTAAAGCAGTACCGGACGTCTGTAAACTGTCTTCTAAACTCTATAACCTTTCTTTTGACCTCCGCAGGGTTTTTCTTTTCTATTAAAACCTCCTTAATAAACTTTGCCACCTCTTCGAAGTCGCTCTCCTTCATACCGTACCTTGTCATCTCTTGGACTCCAAACCTAAGCCCGCTCGGATTATCGGGGTTGAGCACATCCTGTGGTAGGAGGTTCTTGTTGGCTATGATGTTTGCTTCTTCGAGTAGCTTAGCAGCCTTAGATGCAGGGCATATCCTGCTTATATCGACCAGCACTATGTGTGATCGTGTATAGCTCAGATGCTCAGCTACGACATTAAAGCCCTCTGCAGCCAGACTCTCGGCAAACTTCCTAGAGTTCTTTATTATCTGACGAGCATAAGATTCCCCGAAATACATCATCTCTATGGTGGTAATAGCCAGGGCCGGAAGCCTGTGAAGATGGTGGTTGCTCACGAATTTCAGCACGTTCCTAGATATACGTCTATATACAGCTTCGCTCGACGTAAATAGCACTCCTCCTTGGGGGCCCGGAAATGTTTTGTGTGTTGAGGCTGTAGCTACATCAGCTCCCTCGTGTACAGGATTAGGCCATGTACCACCGGCTATTAGCCCCAGTACATGAGCAACATCGTGTACGACAAATCCTCCAATACTATGTACAGCATCGGCCAGCTCCTTAGTTGGGTGGGGGAAGAGATATGTTGATGCTCCCAGTACAACAATCTTTGGCTTTGCGTTCTCTATAATCTTTATGGCGGCATCTATATCAATATTCCATCTGTCTACGTCAAACGGCATCTCCACCTGTTTAAGTCCCAGCGATCCTAGGAGCCCATACTGGGTATGGGATATGTGTGCCCCAGCCTGTATAGAGGTTACGGCAGCTACGTCGCCTGGTTTGGCAAGCGCTGAGAACGCTATTGCATTAGCCACCGTGCCGCTGGTAGCCCTAGGCTCAACAAATCTTATACTTAGTAATTTGGACATGAGCCTTTGTGTTAGGATCTCGATTTCATCTACATACTTTGTTCCCTGATAGTATCTTTCTCCGGGTAGACCCTCTGCATACCTGTGCTTCATATCACACGTATATACCAGCTCAGCTAGGGTTGACATAACGTTTTCAGAAGCAATGAGGTTTATTGTTTCGTGTCTTCGCCAGGTATTGTGCTTCTTGACTACATCTAAAACCTGGATTAATTCATGTGGGAGTACCGATAGTAGTTCACCAGAGACCCAGAAGTGCTGGAGTGCAGAAATATAAACATTTTTATACATAGTTGAAGAAATTGTGTTGTTTTGGAAAAATTAAAA
>Ga0065719_100543_pt1 | contig 13113 bp, 14 predicted proteins | sample GBSCel85sediment_FD_59106 | JGI IMG/M metagenome (GOLD analysis project Ga0065719, IMG submission 59106) | Hot spring sediment microbial communities from Great Boiling Spring, Nevada - Cellulolytic enrichment CS 85C v3 (version 3) | ecosystem: Environmental > Aquatic > Thermal springs > Hot... | reverse complement strand
AATCGTCTATATCTAATCTTTTTAGTTAAGTTTATCAATAAACTCCTTAATTTTTATTATATCATTATCCGTTAAAGTAACATTAACTTTAATAACGTCTATAAGTTCTATTCTAGTATCTCTAAGCATGTCTATTAGCTGTTGATCTGCATTGCTCCCCCAGGCATATGTCACTATAACTCCTCCATATTTTATTGGAGGTTTTAAAACCTTTAGAAGATAAGCTATTTGTATTATCAGAGGATGTGCGAATCCTAAAACAGTTGGTGTTGCTATTATAGCGGCACTTGAATCTACAAGATCTTTAGCAATATCACCAACATCAGCCGATGCTATATCATGAACAACTATATCTATGTCTTGTGAAAGAATTTTATTTTCAATAAGCTTAACTATTTTGTACGTATATCCCCACATACTTGCATAGGCTATTAAGATTTTCTTTTTTGTTTTTCCATGTGACCAATCAAGGTATTTCTCAATAATTCTATTTGGATTTCTATATATTGGTCCATGTGATGGTGCTATAGTTTTTATATCAAGCTTTGATATCTTCTCTAATGCTCTTAAAGCACTTGATCTAAAAGGCATCATTATTTCTGCCCAATACCTCTGAGCATGGATTAATATATCCTCTACCTCGTCATCGAACATTCCTTCAGCTATATGTGATCCGAAGAAATCACATGAAAATAAAATACCATCTTCCTCTAAAAATGTGAACATTGTCTCAGGCCAATGAAGCATTGGTGCTTCTATAAATCTCAAAGTCTTTGAGCCAAGAGATATTATATCTCCATCTCTAACCACATGAATTCTTTCAGTAGGTACACCATAAAATATCTTAGCCATTTTTAAGCCCATAGAAGTTGTAACAAGCTTTGCCTTTGGTGCAATGTCGAGAATGTAAGGAATAGCTCCTGCGTGATCTGGTTCTGCATGGTTCATAACAATATAGTCTATATCTCCTGGATCAATAACACCTCTAATTTTCTTTTCTAGCTCTTTTTCAAAACCTGGATTAACAGTATCTATAAGAGCTATGTTGTTTGATCCAATAACTAGATAGGTATTGTAAGAGGTTCCTTTTGGCAAAGGTATTATAGAGTCAAAGAGTCTTCTATTCCAATCTTTTGCACCTACCCAGTAAACTCCTTCAGCAAGTTTATATGGATGTAAACTATACACTTAGTTTCACCTCTATTAAATGATAGATATCAAGCCAATAACTTTTTGTTGTGAAAATAGATTTGAACATATATTACACTTTGAAATATCTATATATGGCTCTATGGCTTTATGTGTAGAGCATAGATATCTGTTTGATAATGCATATAAAGCTATTCTATCTATTTCCTCATATATTTGATAGAAATCTATATCTTTTTTAGCTATTCTATCTACAACTCTTTCTATCTTCTCCATAACGTCTCTATACCTTGACAAATCTATGTTATAGCCTCTTTCACCACTTAGATATCTAGATACAAGGGAATGTGATATATTGAGCAGTCTTGCAATCTCTATCTCCATAAAACCTCTTCTTATAAGCATCTTCACAATCTCTCTTCTTATTGCCGGTATTAGATATCTATATGCTATCTCAAATACCGATTTCATTTTAGAGCACTAGAATCTTCTTTTTAATTTCATCTACATTGTTTATAACATCTGTTAAATCTTCAACTATTTCTACTGTTCCTAGNTATCTTCCATTATCATCCTTCACACCTANTATTAAAACCCTTATAACTCTATCTCCAACCCTAGTCCAAAACTCTCTATAGCTTGCCTCACCAGATTTTATTTCATCAACAGTTTTTCTAACCAATGCTTCTAGTCTTGGCGGATGGCAATACTCCACTCTTCTACCTATAATCGTCTTAGTTCTTGTAAATCCTCTTCCAAACATACTTTCACTAAAGAACTTAACTCTATCATCAATATTAGCATATGTTATCTCCAATGGCAATGACTTGAATAGAGAGCTTATCTCTTTAACACTTAGAAACCCTGTCTCTAAATCGATATCCTCATCTCTTTTAATTTTATAGCTATCAGGTTGAATACCATGTGTTAAAGCCATTGACTTAAATTCCGGTGGAAGTTTATCTATTTGTTCATGTGTTATAGTAACTTCTATCTCATATGGCATAACAGGACTGGTTTTCGGAGCCCATAGCTTTTCACCAACATCGACTAACCAACCAATATCATTTGCCATCTCATCTATAGCTGCCCATTCACCTTCACTAAATAGAGCCCATACAGCTGGAAACAATATCTTGTTTTCTCTAAACACCAATTCAGAAATCTCTCTAGCAATCTCCAATGCCCTATTAGCAATACTATTAATAGCCATTTGATCAAAACGGCTAAAAGCTTTAGATATAAACTCGCTAAATTGTCTCATCTTGACTATAACCTGGTCTTCTCTACCCCACATAACCCTTGGAACAGCAACTATACCTCTTCTCTCAAGATATGGAAATACAAGCATTTGAATTTTTCTATAGTGAAGTCTAAGTCTTCTTAGATTCTGAACTACAGCATTTAAAGCATCTAAAATGTTTTTAGTTTCTTCAACTCCTCTAGACTGGGTTAATGCAGAGGCATAAAGAGCTAAGGCATCAGCTTGTTTCAATATCCATTCATTTTCTCTCATAAGCAAATCTATTGGATGTCCTTTTGGAACATCTCTTAGCTCTCTAGACTTTAGAAATTCTCTAAAAAGCTCTACATGGAGGTCACAAAGCTTTAGAATATCATCAATAGATATACCCTCTCTAACAAGTTGCTGTTCTATAATCGGTATTTCAAAAGGTGAAATCTGTGATAATATATCGCTAAATCTTCTCTTTATCTCTTCAACACTTTCACCTTTATGTATATTCTTTAACAGCTCTTTTACTATTCCAATCTTTTTATTCATATCCAAATTTGACATGTGTCAAGCACCGAGATTCATATCACATACTAAGATAAAAAACTAATCTATATAAATACCAGAAATAGAGTATAAAACACTGTAACATTGCTTTAAATTAAATATAGANTTCAAAACTATTTTATATTGGCTAAGTTTCTATACTGTTTAAAGCTATAAGGTAGGTAAAATGCATGGTATAGTTACACATACAGATCTTGACGGTATTGTTGGTGCAGCTATCTATGTTTTAGGTAAAGGTATTAGAAAAAATGAATATTATGTACTGTTTATAGAGCCTATAGAGATTGAAAAGATATGCGATCTTATCAACAAAAACTATGAAGCTATATCGATAATTGATATAGGTGTTAATGTTGATAGTTTAAAGGAATTGCTGAGGTGTATAGAAGGTAGCAGTGTTGATGTGTATTGGTATGATCATCATATATGGGATTTAGAATGGATTAATGAGTTGTCTAGATATGGTGTAAAGCTATATATAGATTCAAACTCGAAGTGTGCNACTGATGTAGTTGCTAAGTCAATAAATATAGAAAATAGGTTGATTAGAGAATATGTTGATGTTACATGTGCTGTAGATTCTTGGTGTTTCTATAGATGGGAGGCTCCATATCTCTATCGATATATAGACTATGTAAAGAGGTTCTATGGATTAGAGAGAGCATTTATAGATATTCTAGATGCTATTGAGAGGGGTATAGAGGTTAGTGAACTTATTAAATGGATAGATCCATTTATTGAAAAATATATAGATGAAGAACTTAAAACGATTTCAAATATCTGTAAAGACATAAAGAGAATTGAGGTAGATGACAAGGATATATGTATATATTATAGAGGTTTTAGCATACCAAATCAAAGCATAGTTGGTAATGCTGTTCTAAATATATGCAACTGTAAAATAGCTGCTATAATAAGACATGACTTAACAGGTATTAGCTTTAGATCAAGGGAATACAATGTAAGGGAAATTGCAAAGAAGCTTGGTGGAGGTGGTCATATAAAAGCTGCAGGTGCTCCATTAAAAATAAATAGATTGTTTAAAATAGCTTTAGATATGCTACCAGATAAGCTAAGAAAAGCTATGCTATATGGATACATAGAGAAGCTACTAAGAGACTCTATAGCTATAAATAAAAATGGCTCATTAAATGTATCACTATCTAAAATCTTGAGGTTGAAAAAGCTGGTTTAAAAATGTAAAAAAGTTTAAAGTAGAATTTGATGTTGTTTAAGCATAGCTAGCGTAGTATTAGTGGAAGTGTATATAGCAGGAATGATGTTAGTGCAGATCCAGCAATGCTTCCAGAGCCACCTATAAAGAATATATCTCTAACCCTCTCCCTAAATATTCTATATAATATTATTCTTGCTGCTATAGTTGCAAGAGATACTACTCCAGCCATTGGGTTAAGTATCATTAAACCAGTTGCAAATAGAATTCCGATCTGTTTCTCAGGCCCTCCTACAAGCTGAATTATAAAGCCTATAGGAGCCCACATCAATATATACCTTAACAACTCTGGATCTGCAGCTGCAAATGAAGCTGTTGCAAGTGTTTTTGCTGCTGGTGGGAAGAGGTTATTTGAAAAGTAACCCGTGTAGACTAAAGAGACTATGGCTAAGGCAATAATCAATGCTGCAATTTCTGCAAGGAATTGCCAGAATCTTCCAGCACGTTCAAATTTTGGATCTTTTCCCTCTCCTCTTAACATCCAACCAGCTTTCAAATCATATGATAGATCAGCCATACCAGGACCTGTGGCAGCTACATATGCTGCACCAATAGCTAGTGCTATTGGTGGAAAACCTAGAAGAAGACCTATCATAAGCGTAGCAAGAGCTGTTGCAAATGCAGGGAACCACCCAGCATGCATACCTGAAAGTGCACATACAAGTGTTGTCCATAGAGCTCCAACACCAAAGTATATTATCCATGCAACTACATGTCCCAGTCCCATCATATTATGGAGACCTAGGCCAAAGGCTAGGACAGCAGCTCCAAGAAGCCATAGAGCTAGTGCTACCCCTATACTTCTTAAGGCTTCTCCTGCATTAACAAGTGTATTCATTTTACTACTTTCTTGCGATGAGGATCTACCTCTAACTTTGATATAGAGTATAACAAATTGAAGTATAGCTGCAATTCCAGCACCTATCATAATTCCATGTGGTGCATACATCTTATATAGATCTACTCCAAACCATTGCGGAGAATAGGCTCTTAAGATAAGCCCTATTCCAAACATTGATATAGCCCATACATTTCCTATTAATGCTATGCCCATTACATCTCCTGGATATTTAAAATATGTTAGAATTGTACCGACAATGGCGCCATATAGTAGAAGCAAAGCTTTCTTTCCTCTTTCTAAACCTGCTCTTATTGATAACGCTGTTGATACTCCTATTGGCCATGGATTAGATGCTGGATAAAATGGAGAGTCAAATATTTTATATGCTAGAATCAGGTCTACAAGACCTGAAAACACCAATCCAATTAAAGCTCCATAGATCATATATGGTAGTAGCAGCCCTACTTTCTCACCTGCTATCCATACAATAGCTAAGCCAAGTAGCAATACATTGCCAGCTGTAAATGTTGCACCTGAAATTACGGTTTGAATAATGTTTATTCTATGGACATTGAGAAAGTATCTTCTTGTAAGTCTTGATGGTAGATAGCCTACACCTATAGCAATGAGAGCACCTATAATTGATGTATTTGGATTTATACCAACACGCACTATTAGCTCTACACCTATAATAGCTCCTAATACACCTATTAATGCTCCCATAACTAATAACGCTGGTTCGTATAGCTTTGGATGATACTCGCTTGAACTACCCATGAAACACACCTCTTTTAACTATCTCATGCTAGGGATATATATATATTTTTATATTTATTTTAATATATTATGGTATTATGAATTTATATATATCTTTTAGCATTGTTTGAATTAGGTGATATAGCTTTGTCTGTTTTAAAACAGTTAATAGAAATAATAGATTTATTGGAGGATCCTAAAGTAGATGGAAGAAAAATTAAGGGTTTCTTCCATGAGAAAGGATTCAACGATATAGAGATAGATATTGAAACTATTAAAGGAGATAAAGGCTCTACAGATTTCATAACGATAAAGATACCTGGATATAATGGTAAATCTATTGGAGGGGTTTCACCAACACTTGGAATTATTGGTAGACTTGGAGGTATAGGTGCAAGACCTGCATTTATAGGAATGGTCTCAGATGCTGATGGTGCGATAGCAGCTCTTACAGCTGCATATAAAATTGCTGAGATGAAGAAACGTGGAGATATATTGCCTGGAGATGTTGTAGTTACAACCCATATATGTCCAAATGCACCAACGAGACCCCATAAACCTGTTCCAATGATGGACTCACCTGTAGATATATTTACATTGCTAAAGAAGGAGGTTAGAAGTGATATGGATGCTGTTCTATCTATTGATGCAACTAAAGCTAATTGGGTTATAAAGCATACAGGTTTTGCAATAACACCTACAGTAAAAGAGGGATGGATACTTAAGGTAAGTCCAGATCTAATAGATATATATATAAGGGTTGTAGGTGAACCTCCAGTTATAGTGCCAATAACAATGCAGGATTTAACGCCATATACAACACCTATATATCATATAAATAGCATGATGCAGCCTTGGCTCTATACCTCAGCACCTGTTGTAGGCGTTGCGATAACGGCTAAAATGGCTGTTTCTGGTTCAGGNACAGGTGTAACAAATGTTATTGCATTAGANCAAGCAACGAGATTTGTTATTGAGGTTGCTAAGGACTTTACTATGGGAAGGGCAAAGTTTTACGATGAAAATGAATGGGATATATTGATGAAGATTCATGGATCCATAAGAGATGTGTTGCGAAAAGGCATGCCTGAATAATATATAGAGGCGATTCCATGTCTTATTCTATAGGTCTTATTAGAGTTGTTACATTAACTAGCGAAGATCTTTTAAATAGACATGGTAAAATAATTGAAGAGTTATTTCCAGAANTAAGAGTTATAAGTAGATGNATATGGNATCAGCCAAAGGGTATATATGACCGTGAAAGTGAAGAGATTGCAAANCCTAAGATACTGAAGCTTGCTAAGGAATTTGAAGAAAGCGGGGTTGAAGCTGTTATAGTTAGTTGTGCAGCTGATCCAGCAGTTGATGAAGCTAGAAAAATGCTNAAGATACCTGTTATAGGTGCAGGTTCCGCTGCAGCTGGATTGGCTTTAACCTATGGTAAAAGGATAGGNGTNTTGAATTTAACAGAAGAGACTCCAGAGGTTATAAAGAGGATTCTTGGAGAACATTTAGTGGTAGAGGATAGACCTACTGGTGTTAAAAATACTCTTGATCTTATGACTGAATGGGGCAAAAAAGCTGCTGAAGAATCTTTAAAAAGATTATTAAAGAGAAATATAGATGTAATTGTACTTGGATGTACAGGGTATAGTACTATAGGATTTGCTAAAATAGCTGAAGAGATATCTGGAATACCTGTTATTGACCCTGTTATTGCTTCAGGGGTTGCTACACTATATATTCTAAAAAGTAGAAGGAAAAGATGATGTAAAATGGTTATAAGAGTTGATGAATCTATAGCTGAGTATGCTATTTATGGTGGAGCATTCCTTGGTGGTGGAGGAGGAGGTGATATAGAAACAGGACTTAAAATAGCTAAGATGGCTATAGAACTCGGCGAGGTTTTCATATCTGATGCTGAGAATGTTTCTAAAGATAGCTATATAGCTACAGCTTCAGTAGTTGGTGCTCCAGCTGCTAAGGAAAAATATCTTCTACCTATGCATATGATTAGATCTGCAGAGTTGTTTATAAGAGCATTAGATGGAGATATAGCAGGTTTTATATCATCTGAAAATGGAGGTACTTCAACAGCTAATGGATGGATCCCTGCAGCTGTTCTAGGAATTCCAGTAATTGATGCACCAGCAGATGGTAGAGCTCATCCAACTGGTGTTATGGGTTCTATGGGGCTTCATAAAGTAAAGGAATATATATCTTTGCAAGTTGCTGTTGGTGGCGATAAGATGGTGGGAAGATATGTGGAGGTTATTGCGAGAGGTTCTCTGGACAAGGTTGATAAAATTGTTAGAGAGGCTGCTGTTCAGGCTGGAGGTATGGTGGCTGTGACTAGAAATCCTCTTAGACCAAGCTACATTAAGCAAAATGCTGCTGTAGGTGCTCTTACAAAGGCTATAGAAATAGGTAGGATTATTAGAAAGTACTGGGGTGATGCTGAAAAGATATGTATGGAGGTTATAAAGTATCTTGGTGGAGGTAATATAGTTGATATAGGTGTTGTTGAAAGAAAGTTACTGGAAACTAGGGGAGGGTATGATATAGGAAGTATTTTGATAAAGAGTAAAGGTGAATCATATGAGATAACATTTTGGAATGAGTATATGACCCTAGAAAATTCTATGGGTAAAAGACTTGGAGCGTTTCCAGATTTGATAGTGACTATAGATGTTGATTCGGGTAAACCATTAACTTCTGCAGAAATCATAGAGGGTTGCAAGGTACTTATAGTTGTTATTCCAAAGGAATATATCCCACTAGGTGCAGGTGTTAAAGATCCTGATATATTGGCTCAAGTAGAGAAGGTTATAGGGAAGAAGCTGTAGAGGTGTAAGTGTTGAAGAAGATAGCTCTTATAACTATCGGTCAGTCGCCAAGAACTGATGTTGTATCTGAGATAAAGCCTATTTTAAGTGATGTTGAAATTATTGAATGTGGTGCTCTAGATAACTTAAAAGAAGAGGATATAAAGGCTTTAGCCCCTAGAGAAAACAGCTATCTATTGGTTACTAGGCTTAGAAGTGGTGTTGAGGTTAGGTTAGATAGGGAAAAAGTTGTTCCACTTATTCAAAGTTGTATAGATAGAGTTGAGAGAGATGTGGATATAGTAGGGCTTCTTTGTACAGGTGAGTTTCCAGAGCTTAAATCAAACAAGCTTTTAATAGAGCCGTCGGAAATTCTACTAAAGGTTGTAGAGGCATTGAAAATTAGAAAACTTGGTGTCTTTGTTCCTAATCCTAAGCAAATTGAGATAACTAAAGCTAAGTGGTTGAAAGTTGTAAAGGAGGTCAAAGTATTTAGTGTTTCACCATATTCCGAAGGTATTGAGGAGCTTAGAAAAGCTAGTGAGTATCTAAAGGACTGTGACCTCATAGTGTTAGACTGTATTGGATATGGCATAAATGCTAAGAGAATTGTTAGTGATATTACAAAGAAACCTGTATTAATCCCAAGAACACTTATGGCACATATAATTAAAGATATTATTGAGGTGTAGATCTGTTTGAGTAAGGAATACATATTTAAATTTAAGGAGGAAGTCTATAAAGCTAGCGAAGTAGCATTGAAACAGTGTCTAGGTGTTAAGGAAGGTGAATCTATTCTTGTTATTACTGATGAAATTCTTAGAGGTATAGGGCTTCATATATGGCTATGTGCAAGAGATTTAAATACCGATGCAATATATATTGAAATGTTACCTAGAAAGATGCATGGCGAAGAGCCTCCAAAGCCTATTGCTGAAGCTATGAAGAATGTAGATGTTGTTGTAGCACCAACATCAAAGTCTTTGACACATACAATTGCTAGAGAAGAGGCTACTAAAAGAGGTGTTAGAGTTGCTACGATGCCTGGTATAACAGAGGAGATATTTATAAGAACAATGAATGTTGACTATAGCTATATTCAGAGAATTACAGATGTTGTTGGAGATATTCTTGATAAGGGTAATATCGTTAGAATAGAATCTGATAATGGAACCAATTTAACATTTTCTATAGGGGGTAGGAAGGCTAGAAGAAGTTCTGGAATTCTTAGAAATCCTGGTGATTGGGGAAATCTACCAGGTGGTGAAGCATATATAGCACCTATTGAGGGAAGCGCTAATGGTGTTGCTATAGTAGATGGTTCTATGGCTAGCATTGGAAAACTTATAAATCCCATAAAGATTGTGTTTAAGGATGGCTATGCCATAGATATAGAAGGTGGTGATGAAGCTAATAAACTAAAACAGATTCTTTTGCAATACGGCCAAGATGCAAGAAATCTTGCAGAGTTTGGTATAGGTACAAATCCTGGTGCAAAAGTAAGTGGCATTGTACTTGAAGATGAAAAGGTAATGGGAACTATACATATAGCTCTTGGAAATAACTTTGGATTTGGTGGAAAAGTTAAAGTGCCTATACATCTAGATGGTGTTATATTGAATCCAACTGTATATATAGATGGAAATATAATTATGAAAGAAGGAAGACTTTTAGTAGAGGTGTAGATATATGTATGAAGATATATTTAAAGTTGTAATGGGTAGAAGATGTATAAGAAGTTTTAAAGATGCGGATATATCTAATGAATATATAGACAAGATTTTAGAAGCTGGTATATGGGCTCCAAGTGCAGGAAATATACAGCCATGGGAATTCATAGTAGTGAGAAACAAGGATATGATTGAGAAAATAAAGATGGTTTCTCCTGGTCTTTTTGGAGATCCAAATACAGTAATTGTTATATGTATAAATTTAGAGAGGGCTAGAAAAGGTGGTAAAGCTGGTGAGAGAATGGCTCTTATGGATGTTTCAATGGCGGCTCAAAACATGATGTTGATGGCCTATAGCCTTGGTATAGGCTCTTGTCCTATAGTCTCATTTAGTAAAATTGGTATTAAAGAACTACTTGAAATACCAGATACTATTGAGCCTGTACTTTTAATAACTCTTGGATATCCTGATCAATGGCCAAAACCTCCAGAAAGAAGACCTCTTAGTGAGGTTGTTCACTATGAAAAATATGGAAAGCATTGTTAAAGATCCCCATTTCAAACTCTTATCATTTCTAATAACAAGTGCTAGAGGCTGTGTTGAGGAACCATTACTTTATGGAACGCTAAGGCTTATTGATGCTGCTTCTCGGTTAATAGATATAATGAAGAAGGAAAATAAAGCTACTGAAGAGTTGTTAAAGCTTCAGAAAATGATTGAAGAAAATAAAAGTCTTGTAATGTATGATGAAAAAGCATATATAGAGTTTTTAGATAGATTAGTAAAAGAGCTTACAAAAATAATTAAAACCGCTGGAAATGTTTAATCTAATTTTCTTTTTATTATTATTTTTCTATAGAATATTCTAATGGTGTATCTATTGGGTAAAATCTATATAGGTATAGACCTAGCCGCAAAAGAGTATAGATGTAGCGGTTTTGCATATATTGTATGTGATGATATATGTAGAATTGACTTTGTTAATTGTATATATAGCGATGATGATATAAAGAAGATGGTAGGTGATATAGCTAAGTACAATCCTTATATCTCTATAGATGCACCCTTCAATTTAGGTAACGGTATTAGGGATGTTGATAGAAAAATGATTTCTATGGGTTTTAGAGTCTTTCCACCAAAATTCTCGTATATGAAGCTATTAACTTTAAGAGCCATTAGAATTATTAACAATTTAAAGGCTTTAGGTATTAGCAATATCTATGAAACTCATCCAAGAAGTGCTTTATTGAATAGTAGATGTAGTTCTGTTAAAGAGGCTTCTACAAAGACTATCGATAAGATATTCTCTAGATATAGATGATTTAAAGAAAGATCAAAGAGATGCTATTATATGTGCAGCTGTATCTTATTGTATAGATGCTAATTGTTATNTAAAGATTGAAGGAAGTGATGGCATTATATGGATTCTAAATAAAATATGTAATGAATCGTAGAACTGATTCCTCCACCTTAAAAGACAAGGCTTTCAGATGCAATATGAACATTTCTTTAGGTTTTTCTAAATATGGTGTTATCTATGTATATNTGTAGAAGATGTGGTAAAGTTTTTAAGAGTAGAAGAGCTTATATGATGCATATAATTTTAGGGATAGAGAGTGGAGGAGTTAGGAGGAGTAAATCTAAGAAAAGATGAAGCTGGTTTTTGTTATTGTGTCTGCTTTCTATTAGCATTCTATATGATGTTTTAAGATAACTAAGTTTTATATAATGATTAGATAACTTTATAAGTAACTCTCTTAGGATATGTGGTTTAGGTGAGCTCTTTGAGCCAATGGAGTTAAATCCCTCAAATCTAAAACATACCATATCTAGCTATAGATTAACTAAAATAGAGAAACAAGAAATAGAATTGATATATTCTATAGGTGGCTTCTATGCCTGATAGCTGGATCTGGAACCCTAGAGTAGAATCTATGCCAAAAGAGAACATTAGAAAAATCCAGCTAGAGAAACTTAAGGAGACTGTTTATCGTCTATATAATGTTGAGTATTATCATAGGAAGATGAAAGAGGTTGGTTTAAAGCCCGATGATATTAAAACTCTTAGCGATCTAAGAAAACTACCATTTACAACAAAAGACGACTTAAGGGAGTGTCAGCCCTATAGCCATATAGCTGTAGCTTTATCAGATATTGTTGAGGTTCATGGAACATCCGGTACAACAGGTGAGCCTATATTTCAATACTATACCCAGAGAGATATAGAGAATTGGAGTGAACTTATGGCTAGATCCCTTGCAGCTGCAGGATTAACAAAAAGAGATGTTATCCAGATAACACCAAGTTTCAGCTTATTTACAGGTGGGTTTGGCTTTTTCTATGGTGCGAGAAAAATAGGTGCTTTTATAGTTCCAACAGGACCTGGATATTCAAAAAGACAAATATATGTAATGGTGAAACTTGGTACAACAATGATTGCAGGTGTTGCAAATTATGCCCTTAGACTTGCTGAAGCTGCTTATGAAATGGGTATAGACCCAGCTAAAGACACAAAAGTAAGAAAAGGGGTTTTCGGAGCTGAGATGTGGAGCGACTCATTGAGAAGGAAGATTGAATCTATATGGAATATGGAATCATTTGATATATATGGAATGGCTGAGCTTTATGGACCTGGAACAGCAATAGATTGTCAGTATCATAATGGTCTTCATGTTTGGGAGGATCACTATATAGTTGAGGTTATTGATCCTAAGACAGGTGATGTTTTAGAGCCTGAAGAGAAGGGGGAGCTGGTAATAACAACACTAACAAAAGATGCTGTACCCCTCATAAGATATAGAACTAGAGATATATCTAGAATTCTAGATATCAA
>Ga0065719_100176_pt1 | contig 13119 bp, 12 predicted proteins | sample GBSCel85sediment_FD_59106 | JGI IMG/M metagenome (GOLD analysis project Ga0065719, IMG submission 59106) | Hot spring sediment microbial communities from Great Boiling Spring, Nevada - Cellulolytic enrichment CS 85C v3 (version 3) | ecosystem: Environmental > Aquatic > Thermal springs > Hot... | reverse complement strand
GCGCACCCCTAGGGCGAGGCACCTTAGCTTTGAAATTAGTGAAACCAGTGTTGTTGTCTCGATTTACACACCTGATGAGCTCATGGAGATAGCGAAGGCGGGCAACCCCTTGATACACATGCTTAAGTATAGCGTTATCATGTATAGTACTGAGGAAAGCCTTGCCTATAAGCTTGCACCAAGAGTTACAGAGCTAACACTAAGAGTATTTAGAAGGTCTGCATACGTAGCGTTTGGCCTAGCTCTTCAAAGCTTTTTTGAGGGAGACTATAAAAAGTGTATTCACTGATCATACAATGCATTAAGGTACTTGTTGCGGTATGAAGCTGGTTTAAGAGGGTGTGAGGTGCCTATATCGGATAGAGAGTTTATCAACTCAGCTCCGCAAGAACTCAGAGGGTTTGTAGCATGGCTTGTGGAGGTGAAGAGGTGTAGCAAACCTGGAGAGGAGGAGGCTTTGAAGACATTAGCAGAAACCTTCATAGCCATAGCAACGCGACTTGGGTTAAAGGCGGATTCTGTGTTGAATGTAAGTGTTTGTGAAGAGAGGGGGACATAGCTGTTCTCTTAAATGTAGTGAGAAGTAATAATACTGCTTTATTGAAATACACTTCCTAGTGGTGTAGAATAGGTGAGAACCAATCTATGTAATGAGGGTACGTAGCTCGAGGCGTTGAGTAGAGTTGAAATCCGTGCTATAGTTGAGAAAAAGAGGTTAATCTTGTTTCTAGCAAGGAGTACGCCTCCACGAGACGTCAAAGCACATNTCATTCTCTATCTCGATAGTTGCCTTAAGCCTGACATCCCTCGATGAGGCACCTACCCTAACCTCGTACTGCCCTTTCTCGACTATCCAGTGCTTACCGTTGAAGCTTGCAAGGTGCTCTATTGGGATAGCTATGCTTACAAGCTCCTCCTCTCCTGGTGCAAGAACCCTTGTCTTGTGAAATCCCTTGAGCTCTTGGAAAGGCTTATCAAGTTTACCCGCAGGGGGCTTGATGTACACTTGTACAACCTCTTTACTGCTGTACTTCCCAGTATTTCTCACTGTGAGTCGCACTACAATACTATTACTAGTTTTCTCGACAGCAAGGTCTCTGTACTCAAAGGTTGTGTAAGAGAGCCCGTATCCAAACTCATACGCGGGCTCCACGCCAAAGGTGTCATAGTATCTGTAGCCAACATAGATATCCTCATAGTACACCACCTGCACTGGGTTATCCCTGGGCTCGCCTGGGTATGTCCTCATTGCAGGAGTCTCAAAGGGATCCTTAAACCATGTTAGAGGGAGCTTCCCGCTGGGCGAAACCTTGCCTAAGAGTATATCTGCTACTGCTCTCCCAGCCTCCTGTCCAGGGAGCCATATAACCAGGATTGCGTCTACAAGGTCTCTCCAGCTCGCAATCTCTATGGGGCCTGGCACATTGAGTATGACAACTACTTTCTTTCCATATTTGTGAAAAGCATTCGAGACTCTGGCTACGAGCCTCTGCTCATCGTCGCGAAGGTATAGGTCTCCTTGAGCTGGCACTCTATCGAAGCCCTCAGTAGAGACCCTCGATATCGTTATTATTGCTACATCACTCCCCCGCGCTACTCTATCTAAGAATTCTTCAGTAAAGAAATCCTCTTGGATTGCTATGGTCTCCGTCCATGATATTAGCTCATCAGCGAGGTGCAGTAAGAGGTACTCGATAGCCCCTATATCCCCAGCCCTAAGGCTACTCTCTCTTATCTGCCTAAACGCTCTGTGAGAGTGACCAATGAATGTGAGCCTATGCATAATGCTCATGTACACTCTCTCAACGTCGGGGTTTACAACAACGCCTCTTTCCTTAAGCCCCTCAGCTATAGACACCACGTACCTGGGGTACGTGTAGCCACTTCCCAGACCTCCCGGAAAAGTCCAGTAGCTCCCCCTACCAAAGAGTGCCACCTTAGCGTTTTCTGCTATTGGCAGTGCTGCCCCATTCTTAAGTAGCACCACACCCTCTACAGCAGCTTCATAAGCTATCTTCGCATGCTCCTCTAGGTTAGGCTTGTGGCTAGGCTTGCAACCCCGTGCCTTAAGGCTCATAGCCACGAGGCTTAGGACATTTCTAGCCCTCTCAGTAATGACCTCCTCACTAAGCACTCCGTTACTATACGCCTCTAGGAGCCTCTTAACAACACCATCGTCTCCTGGCATTATTAAGTCACAGCCGGCTTTAACCTGCTCAACTGGGTTATCGCCAGCCCACCAATCAGTCATGATAAGCCCGTTGTATCCCCACTCTCTTCTCAAAACCTGGGTTAGTAGCCATGGACTTTGCGTACAGTAAAGCCCGTTTAACTTGTTGTAAGCAGCCATGACAGCCCATGGGCTAGCCTTTTTAATGGCTATTTCAAAGGGTCTTAGATAGATTTCCCTCAGGGCTCTCTCAGAAATAACTGTGTTGATGTACATTCTACCCTCCTCCTGCTCATTGCCCACGAAGTGCTTTATAGTAGCTCCAACACCCTCTGATTGCACACCCCTTATGTAAGCAGCAGCCATTTCACCTGCTAGAACAGGGTCTTCTGAAAAGTACTCAAAGATTCTGCCACAGAGGGGTATTCTGTGCATGTTTACTGCAGGAGCGAGCATTACGTCTACTCCATACTCTCTGGCCTCCTCACCAATAGCCTTGCCAACTCTTTCAACGAGATCTAGGTTCCAAGTTGAGGCGAGCACTATTTCATTGGGAAATGCGGTAGTGTAGAAAGTGTCTGCAACACCAAACCTCGTGGGGTATATCCTGACACCAGCAGGGCCATCACTCAAGACTATGGGTGGCACCCCTAGCCTCTCAATAGCCCGAGTCTCGCCAGCAGCACCAAGCACAGACTTTGAAAACCCTGCGCCAACTATAAGCGCTATCTTCTCCTCTATACTTAGCTTAGAGACTATCTCCTCCACATTCAAATGCACATCACCAGAGCAATAACTCTACAAGGGGCTGGAGATGTAAATAAGCCTTTTGCTTTTTACAAAAGCCTTGACAATTCCATAAAGCACTCACTTAATAGCACGAGAGATAGTCATTTAAACTAGTGTATAAGGAGCTCTCATGGCACACAATCTTAGTGACAGTACCACAAAAGCAGTGCTAAAGAAGCCTGTGAGCTCAACAAGCACGCTCATGGGATTTGCGAAAAAGCCTTAAAGGGTTGTTTGCTAGACTCTTTACATAGTTAATGAAGGAGGTTTCGCCTGAATAGTGATGAGCGTGTAGGGGGTTTGGCTCTCACGTAGGTTTACATGTGTTGGTGTGTTTTCATCGCCTCATCTTTGTTCCCCCGGCATTCCGCTCGGGTTTCTCACCGGGCTTGGGGGCGTTTGGGGAGGCTCTGGGCTCCCCACATCTTGAGNGCTCTCAGCTTAGTTATCTCTGGTTGCTCTGGGTTTATAAGTACTTCGCATAGCAAGAGAATAAGACAATTCACATAAACCACAATAAACCTATAGGAAACTTGAAACAGTTGTGAGAGGCTCTTGCTGAGCTTATTACAGTTAAAGAACTTCTGTAAGTATATACTTACTATTGGTATAGTTTCAAGACTTGAATGCGATGATGCTTAATGAGGTTTCGCATAGTTGAAATTAATGTGAGTAGTGCTTTATCTAAATCAGGTCTTCCGGATTTGGACTACGCGCTCAATCCCTATGTCGGGTGCTCACACGGATGCCTCTATTGCTATGCAAAGGAGTATACTAAGGCTTCTGAAGTTGTCGAGAATTGGGGGTGGGTTATCGCGGTTAAGAGAAACCTCTTGGAGGTCCTCTATAGGGAAGTTAAGAGGGTTAGGAGGGGTGTTGTTGGATTGGGCACTATTACTGATGGTTATCAGCCTGTTGAGGCCCTCTATAAGCTCTCAAGAAAGTCTATAGAGATTCTAGTTAGCAATGGTTTTAACGTTAGTGTACAGACTAAGAGCACGCTTGTTTTAAGGGATTTAGATGTGTTGAAGAGGTACTCTAAGCAGGTTGATGTGGGTTTCACAATAACCTCAATAAGAGTAGATTCAAAGATGTCCATGCTAGAACCCTTTTCGTCACCACCGAGAGCAAGGATGGAAGCGCTCAAAAAGCTCTCTAGAGAGGGGATAAGGACATGGATATTCTACGGCCCTATAGTACCAGGCATTAACGATGACCTTGAGGAGGTTAAGCAAGTTCTTCAGCTTGCTAGAGAAACTGGGAGCATTGTTTACTTCGATAAGTTTAGGGTGAAGAGGTTTATGTGGAGAGATAGCTTCTTAGCGGAACTAGCTAGGAAGAGTTTAGGGTACAGCTGGGGTAAGTTCATGGAGAAAGTTCTTGAGCTATGCCAAAGGCTTGGAGTTGTGTGTAGGTATGGCTTTGAGTACAGCGAAGAGGGGAGTGGTGCAGAGCNCTTCAAAACCCTTGACAAGTACTTTGCTAAGAAACAAGGCTAGGAAACTATAAAGAAATCTTGAACCTGCAACTCTCCCCTATACCCTAACCTCCAAATTGCTGTAGGGCTCCCTCTCTTCAACACTTCTAGAAACCTATTCTATTAATAGTGTTCTCATTACCTTCAACAAATATCTCCGCAGTGCTACCCCCAAGGCTTCTCACGCAATTTGTGTAAGCACCGAGTTCAAGGTTAAGCTCCTCGTAAAACTCTGAACTCTACACGCTACCTCACCTTCAACGGTAATCCTGAATGCTTTTCTACAGGAGAGCAATGCTTTGCTAACTTTGTTGAGCTCTCCACAGCTGTTACATAGCAACACATATTAATACGCCTTACAGACTCTACATATGACTGAAAGCTTGTTGTGGTGAGCCCATGGCTAGGCATAGCCCTGCAGAGCTTCTCACAGGCTACAACGTAAAGGAGTTGTCGATAGCGACTATAGCAAGTCACTCAGCTCTAGACGTGTTTGACGGTGCTAAGGACGAGGGCTTTAAAACAATTGCTGTGTGTCAGCGGGGTAGGGAAAAGCCTTACCTAAGGTTTAAGAGGGTTGTTGATGTGCCTATAGTCTTAGAGAGGTTTGCAGATGTTGCTAAGTCTGAGAACGTGGAGTTTCTTAGGAAGAGCAACGCTGTATTCATACCTAACAGAAGCTTCTCTGTATACGTAGGGTACGATACTATAGAGAACTCCTTCCATGTACCAATATTTGGCAACAGGTACTTGCTGAGGTATGAGGAGAGGGCTGGGGAGAAGAACTACTACAGGATTCTGGATGAAGCAGGGGTGAGAAGACCAAAGACATTTTCAAGCCCTGACGAAGTGGATAGGCCTGTTATGGTGAAGATGCCACACGCTAGGAAGAGAGTTGAGAGGGGGTTCTTTGTAGCTGTGGATAGGGATGATTTTTGGAAGAAGTTTAGAAAGCTTGTTGTTGATGGTGTTGTGAGGGAGGAGGATCTGCCAAAGNCATCCATAGAGGAGCTTGTTATTGGAGCGCACTTCAATGTGAACTTCTNTGCCAGTGTAGCTAGAAAGGAGGTTGAGCTAATCTCTATAGATAGGAGAATTCAGACGAATTTAGATGGCTTCCTCAGGTTACCAGCTAGCGTACAGCTGGATCTAAGTAACTACATAGATGTTGAGATGATTGAGATAGGGCATGAGATGGCGACTATTAGGGAGAGCATGCTTGAAAAGCTATTTGAAGTTGCAGATAGGTTTGTTGAGGCGTGTAAAAGGATTGAGCCTCCTGGCGTAATAGGACCTTTCACACTTCAGCTCTTTGTCACTTCTGATATGGATGTTGTGGTCTTCGATGTTGCGTTTAGAATTGGTGGGGGTACCAATGTGCATATGGGTATAGGTGGGCAGTACAGCAAGCTCTACTTTGGCAAACCCATTAGTATGGGCAGGAGGATTGCTATGGAGATAAGGGAGTGCGCTGAGCTCGGTTGCTTGGAGGAGGTAGTGACATAGGTGTAGCTGATGGAGCATATATGCGTTTTTGAGTGGAGGTATGGATCAGAGGAGATGAGGAAGCTCTTTCTCGTAGAATCTGTTGTGAAGAGGTATATAGACGTAGAAATAGCTGTAATGCAGGGACTTGAGGAGGCTGGGATAGCTCCAAGGGGTTGTGCAGAGGTATTGAAAAAGTGTGCTGAGAGTGTAAAGCCTGAGGAGGTTTATGAAAGAGAGGCTGTGACTGGGCATGACATAGCATCGCTAGCNTACATACTTGGGGAGCGGTGTGGAGAGTGTGGTAGATTTGCCCACCTCGGGGCTACAAGCTATGACATTGTTGACACTACCTGGGCCCTCATATTTAGGGATGCGCTACGCATACTGAGGGAGAGGCTGTGGAGAGTTATAGAGGTTCTTATGGGGTATGCCGAGAGGTATAGGGATGTGATAGTGGTTGGGAGGACCCATGGGCAACACGCTGTTCCGATAACCCTGGGCTTCAAGTTCTCTAACTACATCTACGAGTTTTCGAGAAGCTTAGAGAGGCTTTGCGAAGCTGAGAAGAGGGTTGTGAGAAGCAAGATCTCTGGAGCTGTTGGAACCATGGCAGCTTGGGGTGGTAGAGGGCTTGTAGTGGAGGCTACTGCCTCAAAGGTTCTTGGCCTAGAGCCCCACGTGATATCAACTCAAGTTGCGCCTAGGGATGGGTTTGCAGAACTTGTTACAGACCTAGCTATTTTGGCTAGTCAGCTGGACAGGTTTGCTTTAGAGGTGAGGGAGCTCTCTAGGACTGAGATAGGGGAGGTCTACGAGGCTGGCAAGAGGATTGGTAGTAGCACTATGCCACAGAAAAGGAACCCTATAACAGCTGAGAGGATATCTGGGTTAGCAAAGGTTGTGAGAGCCTTCACCATTACTGCACTAGAGAATATTCCACTTATGCATGAAAGGGATTTAACTAATAGCAGTAGTGAAAGGGTTTTAATACCCCACGTGCTCCTAGCTGTAGACCAAATGCTTTTAGATATGGAGAGGCTGCTGAAAACTCTCCACGTAGATGAAGAGGCTACGAAGAGAAATATCCAGCTAACTAAGGGCACGATAATGGCTGAAGCTGTGATGGTCAAGCTCGTAGAGAAGGGTATGCCAAGGCACGAAGCGCACAAACTACTTTCAGAACTCTCAGCAATGGTTGGTAACGAGGATTTCTACACAGTTCTAGTGAGAAATGAGAATGTGAGAAAGTATTTGACGCAAGAGGATATCGCTAAGGCTCTTGACCCTAGGAACTACCTGGGTAATTATAGAGAGCTTGTGGATAGAGCCCTGAACTACGCCAAAAGTGCAAGGGCTTTATGCAGCTCACAGAACTCTTCTTAACAGTTTTGAGAGAGGAGCGCTGAGCACCACTACTATGATGGTACTAAGAAGAGAAGAACTATAGAGCTGTGTGCTCATCTAAAACCTGTTTAGCTTAGAGTTTGTGAGGTTAGTGAGTTATGCATGAAAGTCACATATGTGTATATGGTCAGCAAACTCTACTATCGATTCTCCGTAGACCTTTCTCAATACATCTCCTCTTAGCACCTCGCTGGGCTTGCCCATGATGTAGAAGCCTCTCCCTATGAGCATAATCAAATCTGTTTGCACCATAAGCAGCTCTGGGTCGTGGCATGCCGCTATAACTATCTTCTCTTTCCTCAGCTCCCCAAGTAGGTGCGCTATATCAAACTTGCCCTCTGGGTCTATAGACGAGAATGGCTCGTCTAGGAGCAGTATAGGTGCATCACAGGCTATCACCCTTGCTATTAGTGCTCTCTGCCTCTGCCCCCCAGACAACCTCCACATATTCTTATTCCAAACGCTAGGGTCAAGCTCAACATACTTCAAAGCCTCTCTAACGCTATTTCTAAGTCCTTCTCTACTAATCTCCTTACCTTTTTTCCTATAGCAGAGTCTTACACCCACTTCAACAAACTCCCACACACTTATGGGAAGTAATCCCACCTGCTTAGTTGTAGCAAGTTGCGGAAGAAAAGCCATGAATTTCCCAGCAACCTCTGGATTTGCAGTAGCCTTAACACCATTTACAAGCACTTGCCCCTTCAAAGGCTTTACAAGGCCTGCAAGGGTTTTTAAGAAAGTCGTTTTACCTGCACCGTTAGGTCCTATGACTTGTAGTAGCAATGGCTTTTCCAACTCGATGTTTATGTCTTCAAGCAGGGGCTTCTCATAGCCTATAGCCATGTCAATGACCTCGAGCCTCATGTTTTCACCCAATGTGCACATTCTGTAAAAAGTTTATAAAGATTTGTGCACAATAGTGTTGCAAGCAGAGTTGCAGGGAGATTGCTATGAAAAGAATACTCATAATACTCTTTGCAGTAGCAGTGCTAAGTCTGCAAATAGCCCTATACACGTCTGTAACAGGCTCTGGAGAAGGNTTGACGATAGTTGTCACCTTCCCATTTCTCTACAATGATGCTAAGGCGCTGGCTTGCGAGGGAGACGCTGTTGTAAACCTTGTGAAGCCGGGGATGGATCCTCACGAGTATCAGCTAGCGCCATCTGATATCGATTTGATTAAGAGAGCAGATTTGATTGTTTCAACAGGTCACACGCCATTTGAGATCAAGATTAGGGAACTTGCAAGCTCTGGGCAGATACGTGCGAGGCTTATTGAGTTGCCAAGCATAGAAGGTGTGGCTCTCTTGAGGCATACACAGACAGGTGCTTTAAATTACCACGGAATTCAGCTTTACCCTCAAAACTATGCACTACTCATCAAAGCCATTGAGTCTACTCTAGAGACGCTTAGGCCTGAGTGTGCAGAAGTGTATAAAGCTAATGCTGAGAAGATGTTGCAAGAGCTGAACAACCTGAATTCTACTGTGAAAAAGTTTAGTAAATTGTTAGCCGTAGTGGATCTACCTCCACTTCAATACATAGCCACATGGCTTGGTCTAGAGGTGAAGTATATACTGGTTAGGGAAGAGGGGGTTCCGATAATGCCCCAGGACTACATAGAGGTTGAGAAGCTCCTAGCTTCAGCAAAGCATATCATAGTCATAGCTACTGAAGAGGGTGTAGCAGAGGCCAAGTTAAGGAGCATGTCTGGGGAGCATGGTGTAGCATTTATCTCTTTACCAAACCCCTTGCTGTACAATGGTACTCTTGACTACTTGAGGGTTACAGCACAGATAGTAAATAATGTGAGTTTGGCTACGGGATCGCTACAAACAAAGGGTTTCAGCATCTCTACCCCTATGCTAGTTGGCGTGGTGGTGCTACTCGCAGTTATGGTAGTAATAGTGCTCTACACTTGGCTTAGGAGGTAGATAGTGTTGATAGCTAGCAAGCACATGATGGTCATGCTCACCCTAATAGCTCTCTCACTTCTTCTCTACACATACTTTACACTACCTTTTGAATGGCTAGCTGTGTTCACTCTAACAGCATTGCTATACGGGGTTCTCAGCCCCTCTATAGCTGCTAGAAGACTCTTCTTCCTAGCTACTGAAGCCCCCCACATGTCCCTGTTTGCCATAGCCCTTGGGATATTGTTGTACAGATATACACTAGTGTTTAACGAGTTTATCTGGGCGGTTGCAGTTGGGGTGGTTCTCGTAAATGGTGTTGGGCACTTGGTTAGGCTGGGGGTAGACCCCGATGTAGCTACATCGGTATTCGTATCCCTTTCTGCGTCTGGAAGCGTGTTAGCAACATACTATGTTCTTTCTAGATACAGTGTTCAGTACAATCTATGGGCTGTAATACTTGGAGATCCACTTTTAGCTACACACCAAGAGGTGCTAATCCTTGCAGCCGTGGCTTTGGCTGTTGTAGTGCTCAGTGCTCTGCTCTATAACATAAATGTTTACATGGGCTCAGATCTCGACCACGTGAGGCTAACGCTATCTGTGCTATGGCTCTACGACATAGCTTTTTACACAATACTTGCAGTAGCCTCTGTAGTACTGCTAAAGTTTGTGGGCTTCATACTAGAGCATGTGCTGTTAAGCCTGCCGGCAATCATAGCCTCTAACATAGCCTCTAGCTCTAGAGAAACTATGCTAGTAAGTGTCCTAGTGTCCCTCAACTCCTCCATCATTGGCTTAGTAACTGCTGTAAAGCTAAATATAGCTCCTGCAGCAAGTGTGGGGTTTATAGCTCTACTACTCTACATAATATCTGTAGCTGTGAGGCGCTGACCATATGACTAAGAAGAGATTCGGTATTTCTGTAGAGCAAAGGCTCTACTCTAAGCTAGATGAGGTTACAAAGAAGCTTGGTGTTGACAGGTCTACTGTCGTAGAGGAGGCTTTGAGGAACTACCTAAACGATCTAAGCCACTTAGCGGAGAACCACACCTGCTGTGGCCTGATTGTAGTTGAGAACCCAGATGCCGTAGAGATGGAGAGGATTTTAGCAGTGCATAAAGATGTGATAATGAGCTACAGTCATCACCACATAGGTGGTAGGTGCATATGCACAATAATGGTGTGGGGCAGTGCTGAGACTCTTGCATCTTTCTACAGCAAGGTATCAAAGATAAGGGGGCTTAACAAGAGGTTTATACCATTGCATAGCGACTAGAGTTTGAATTTCTCTCAATGATCTCTTTAAAACTTTCTGCAACCCCCATGCATATAAGTTTCCCTAGCTATACACTACTTTCGTAGCTAGGGTGCGAGTACACCTCCTTACCTTATAGCCCTGAGGATAGCAGAATGAGCCACAACCTTTGTATACTATGCAGAGGTGCTAAGTACCTCTGTGGCAGAGCCTATTGTCCTGTTTTCACAAAGCTTAGGGTTACCCAAAAAGTTTTCAATGCCTCTACACAGCTCTTCGGCTCATCTCCTCCAGCAGTATTTGTTGGTAGAATTGGGTATCCACAGGTTTTTGCAGGTCCTCTTGCTCCAAACGATGTTGGAAATACGGAGGCCTATGATTTTCCTGAGCTGTGGAGCTCTAGATCTCTAGACGAGGTTCTGGATATGCGACTTAGCCTCTTTCTCGGGAGAAGAGTTGTTGATGTTAGGTCTGTTGAGGATAGGTATGTTCAGGAGCTACAGCTACTTGTACTACCTCTGAAGTCAGTTGATGTAGAGGTCAGGTTTGCAAAGAGACCTATTGGCTTTAGCTTTAGTGAGTACGAGCCCCCCATGGGCCCAAGAGCCCCTATAGAGAGCTTTAGGGTTGTGTCAACGTCTTCCCCTGCGAGAGCTGTGGAAAAGCTTTACAGTGATGTTGATGCTAAGGCTGGGGTAGCGGTAATTGAGTTGTATAGCTCTGGTGTGCCTGTTTCCCATATACAGAAACTCCTTAGTGTCGGTGCTCTAGGTAGAAAGAGGAGCAGGAGGCTTGTGCCAACGAGGTGGGCTATAACGGCAGTTGACGACACCATCTCAAGGCACTTAATTGAGGAGAAGGTGAAGTGGTTTAATTCAATTAGTGAGGTTCAGGTTTTTGTGAGGCAAATACACAAGAACCTCTTCATATCCATTCTCGTACCTGGTGAGTGGGGTTTTGAGTGGATGGAGGCCTGGTTCCCCAGGTCCACCTGGAACCCCTTTGGAGAAAGTGTGGCTATAGAGGGAGACCACGAGCTGTTTAGACCTAGAGACGAGTATGCATCTATAGGTGGATGCTATTATGCGGCAAGGCTAGCGACTGTGGAGTACCTTGTGAGGGTCTCTAGAAAGGCTACGGCTATTGTGCTTAGGGAGATATACCCTGGCTTTGATATACCAATTGGTGTGTGGTTTGTTAGAGAGCAGCTAAGGGCTTTATACAGCCAGCAACCCTATAAGGTGAGTAGCATTGAAGAAGCGCTGAAAATCGTTGACAAGTTCTCTGCCCTGGGCTCTAGAATCTGGGCTGAAAAGTCTAAGGTGCTCAAGCTGTTGAAAAGAGTTAAAAAAATTGATGAGTTTTTAAAGAGAGATTAAAAGGCTACTTCTTTAGCTGAGGTCTTGTAGCAGCTCTCTCTAGAAATCTCTTAGCTTCCTCGGCTTCCTCCATTGGAATCTCTTTGTGGCAGAACCACCAGTCAAAGCACTCATACTTCTTCAACCTCTCCTGAGCATCAGCAACAGTTGCTGGTGGTGGGATGATAGCCCTCTCGCCAATGAGATTATTGTTTGGCCAGTTAGCTGGCAAGGCAACTCCATGCTTATCACTTACCTGTAGAGCCTTTAACAACCTGAGAATCTCATCAATGTTCCTACCTGCTTCAGCTGGATAGTACAGCATAGCCCTTATAACGCCACTGGGGTCCACTATGAAAACAGCTCTTACAGTATGTGTACCTCCTGCAGGAAACATGTTGAGTTTTCTTGCTATCTCTCCAGTTGTATCTGCTATAATTGGAAACGGTATTTCAACACCAAGCTTCTCCTTTATCCACTCAACCCACTTGATATGGGCATAGCTGCTGTCTATGCTTAGCCCTAGAAGCTCAGTGTTTAGCTTCTTAAAGTCTTCGTACCTTACAGCAAACCCTACGAACTCTGTTGTACAAACTGGTGTAAAATCTGCTGGATGGCTGAAAAGCACTAGCCACTTGCCCTTGTAGTCGTCTGGAAGCCTTTTCACACCATGGGTTGTCACTACCGTCATTTCTGGAAATCTAGACCTTATTTGAAGAGGTATTTGTTCACCCATATGTCTACACCTTTCACAGAACTACTACAGTATTTTCAGATATTTAAATTTGACTTAGTTAACGCCAAAAATATGTTATGTAAATAATTTTATGTGTAAATTAGTAAAATTCAATTTTTGATTAGAATATTCTAAATACGTCAGCCAGCTTTAATAGCACCACTAGGTGGGCATAGACTTTACAAGTTTACCCAAATAGATTTGGGGGGAAACCTGTAAACTCTCCTAAAGGGGGCCTCACGCTTTAGCGCAGAGAGGGGGTCTGAGTCTTCACAGCAAAAGCCACTCTTAGCATAGAATAACGCTATTTGACCTAGAACTGAGAGCTGAGGTATCTGCACATTTTTTGAGGAGCTTGAGAAGCTTATCAAGACCTTGAGGAAATGTTACAATAACTTTAAAAGGTTCTCACAAAGCAAATAATTCACTAGTGCTTTGGGGGCCGTAGTTTAGCTTGGTAGAATGCGGGGCTTGGGCCCCCGTGGTCCGGGGTTCAAATCCCCGCGGCCCCACCAAATAAGCT
>Ga0065719_100305_pt1 | contig 13131 bp, 14 predicted proteins | sample GBSCel85sediment_FD_59106 | JGI IMG/M metagenome (GOLD analysis project Ga0065719, IMG submission 59106) | Hot spring sediment microbial communities from Great Boiling Spring, Nevada - Cellulolytic enrichment CS 85C v3 (version 3) | ecosystem: Environmental > Aquatic > Thermal springs > Hot... | reverse complement strand
GGGTTCAAATCCCGGCGAGCCCGCTAATTGGGATTCTCTTAGTTTCTCTCGTGCTTAATCTTTCTTGTAATGAATGCTATGGCTTTCTTGGCTTTCTCTATCGCTTCTCTTGCTTCATCTATAGTCACTTCTATTCCTGTGTCTGGGTAGCGTGCTTCTATTGCTAGCGGGTATAGCTGATCAACTTCTAACTCATGTAGTTGTTGGAACTCTTGGTCGATTTCAATGCAGAGATCTATGAGCTGGGATAAATTATGTGTCTTCCCGAAGTGTTTGTTGTGAAATACTAGATATGCCTTTAGTGCTTTCTCAACGGCTTGCTGTGCGTGGAATACTATGATCCATGGCTCCTCGCTGATCTCGCAGAGCTTCTCAGCTACTCTTAGGTCTGCGAGGGCTTTCTTTAACCATTTCTCAGCGATTTCTTCTCTACTCAATCTGCTTTCCCTCTAGGTGAGCGTAGTAAGCGATTGTTCCAACAACATCTTTGTATTTATGGTAGTACTCCTCGCTAACCACTACTACATCGCAGTATATTCTGTTTCTGGAAAGAGACTTGTATATCCGGTACTGTAGCCTTCTAATAGCCTCTCTACTAGGAGAACTTCCCACGACAACCAGCAAATCCCAGTCACTATCCTCTCTATAATCGCCCCTTGCACGTGAACCAAAGAGGATTATGCTCTTTACATCAACGCCCTCTTCTCGGGATACACTAATAACCACGTCCTTAATGACTTGCAACTCGTGGATGACTTGAGATCTAGACAATCTATTCACCATGCAATAATTTCATAGATATTATAGTCGTCTGATCACTTTAGTTCCCCTCTATAAATACATTATGCTTATGGAAACATTTAACCTTTTGGGACCAAGTGTTTACATAGGTTCATGGGTACTGAAACTGTTACCACCACCTCTTCTCTACACCCTCAGCAGTGTTCCAACTGGATAGTAGCAATGTTTCACTCTGATATCACACTACGAATCCATGTTTCAGCCCTCCATCGGCTACTGAAACATACCTCTATGAGTATTCTAGCCAACAGAGCCGGAGGTCCGGGGTTCAAATCCCGGCGGGCCCGCTAATTGGGATTCTCTTAGTTTCTCTCGTGCTTAATCTTTCTTGTAATGAATGCTATGGCTTTCTTGGCTTTCTCTATCGCTTCTCTTGCTTCATCTATAGTCACTTCTATTCCTGTGTCTGGGTAGNGTGCTTCTATTGCTAGCGGGTATAGCTGATCAACTTCTAACTCATGTAGTTTATCAACACAGAACGTTACACAGAGACAGCAACGATCAAGGAGAGGAAAATACTGAGAATAACAGAGATAATAACACAAAGTTAGAGAAACACTACTAGAAACCACGGCAGTAGTAACTATAGCATTAGCAGTCATAGCTGGTGAGATAGTATCTATCCTTAAATGCAAGTAGCCTTTTCTTTTCCACACATTGCTTTCCTCTACTCCTACAACTGAAAGCTACATTCCCTCAGGGCAGGGAGGAGATTAGTTTGTTCGAAGAGCTTGAAGCCCTTAGATAAGGGTTTTAGTGACAGCAGGTTAGACGACTTGAATTATATTTGCTGGAGTACAAGTTTATATACTTCTCTAATAATATATACTTATATAAGGTAGTTTTGTGTCCAGTAAAACTAAGACGACCATTATCATAGACAGGGAGTTGTGATATAAGTTCAGGGCGAGACTGCTCGAGGAGGGCGTTGAAGAAGTCAGCGGTGCTCTTGAAGAATTGGTTCGAGAAGAGTTACCTTGAAGACTATGTTTCCCAGGCACTAGGAGAGCTGTTGAATGGCAAGTTGCCCGGAGAGGTAAAACCTGTTAGACCGCTAGTTGAAACTCGTGCTGAAGATGCTGTTAGAGAGTTAAGGGATGAAAGGACGTGAAGACAGCATATCTAGACACGAGTGCAATTGTAAAGCGCTACATTCAAGAAGCAGTAGCGATGTTGCGGCGTCTGTATACTCTAGTGCGTGGCGGAGTGATGTTAAAATATCCTTTTCAGTGTGGAATATCGGTGAGGTTCTAGGCGTGCTGGACAAGTACTATAGGCGAGGCTGGCTAACTAGGGAAGACTTCGAGCTCACCCAGCGAGAGTTTATAGGGGAACATTGAGAATGCTGAGGCTTAGAATACTCAGAGTAGTACCTGTCAAATCATCGATAATTGTCAAGTCATGGAGGCTAATAGAGAAATACCATGTTTACTAAGCAGGCGCAATACAAATAGTTTCTTCAAGAGAAGCTAGTGCAGAGGAGTTCTATACAGGCGATAAAACACTGTGCACCATCGCAGAATTAGAGGGGTTAAAACAAGTATGCTTGGGATACCTAAGCATGTAGTGCTCAATTAACGGGGTTACCTTGTTACTCTAAGTGCTGTCATTGAGCCGAGATGATATAGTTATGTATGTGGAGGCTCTTAGCGTGAAAGCTAGCATTGGCGAGCTATCAGAGTTGAACAGCGCCATTCGCCTCTGCATGGTTCATTGGGGTGGTTTGAGGCAATTTAAGGCGCCCCTCTCCATGCATGGGTCATCACGGNGTGTTTTCACGTATTTTTCACATTATTTTGCTACACTTTGACAGTATAGTAACTAGTTATGTAACCATTCATCCTGGTAGTCTAGCTGAGTTTAGAGCATATGTAGATAGTTATGAGGATAAGGTTTTCATATCTGCCATTTCTTCAGACAGCTGTATCCAAGTATTCGACATTATACTAGTCACCAGCGTATAGCCCTCTACAAGCTAAAATGAGTGCGATCAGGAAGCCCTTGAGTGAGAAAGGTCAAACTAGACGTCGAGAAGGGACATGTGAGAATAATAATCTACGAGCAAGGCATGAGGGGATTAACCTGGCTCTTGACGAATCGTTAGAATCTAGTGGAAAACGAGCTTGAAACACGATTTGTAAGCGATCCTCCCTAGATCATCACCGCTTAGCCTTTTTGCTTTTTCAAGGTAGTGTCGCCAGGTTGCTTCTATGCTTTTTGAGTGCCTCGTACAGTAGTTTCTCGAACGTCACTACACTGATATCCTGTATTCTGCACTCAGAGTCTATGAGACTGTTTATCTTCGTGATGGTGTCTCTGTAGTCGCTTTTCGACTGAGCTACTTTGAGCTTGTAAGTACCCGAGTTGCATGTAAGTGTTAACTCGGCATACTCGCCCTCATAGGTCAGCTCACTCACTATTTGTCCTGACACCATGAGCAAGAGCCGGAATCTCTCTAAGCTGGGCCTTATGTGGCTCGCCACTAGTACTGTAACGTCGTAGGGCAACGTATTTAGAATCTCGTCTATAACTATTTTTGACTCGATGTCGACATTAGCGTAGGGCTCATCTAGCACGAGAAGCTCGGGATTACACGTAAGTGCTGCTGCTAGGAGCAACCGCCTTTTATAACCTTGAGAGAGCGCGCTAATTCTCCTATTATATACTCTGTGCAAACCTAGGGCTTGGGTGACTTCTGAGTAATCAGAGCAACCCCTGATGGAGGAGACAACACACAGGTAATCCTCCACTTTAACCTCGAGAGGGAGTGTTGTTTTCTCGGGCATATAACCTATACGCCGCCGCATAGAATCGTACCTTCTACTTCCAACGCGGGCACCAAACACTTCTATATAGCCACTACTAGGCCGTGAAAGACCCATTATTAATTTAATTAGTGTTGTCTTCCCGCTCCCATTAGGTCCAACAATGACAACGCGCTCCCCTTTTCTAGCGGTTAATGATACGTTGCTTAATGCTTGAAACCCACGACCATAATACTTAGAGACATTTTTAACTTCTACTACTACCTCTCTACCTTCACCCATATTCGCGAACCCCCCTCACAACTACTTACACGAGCATATACAAATGTAACCCCACCACTAGTGATCTCAACGCTTACAGACTTACCGCAGGATAGCTGAATAGTCCTGTTAACCCCGCCTACAAAGGTCAAATTAACTAGTGCGTTCCCACCATTACAATCTAAAGTAGCAGTTAGTGTTTCACCGGGGCGTGTGTAGAGGAGAAATCCATGAGTATAGTTGGGCACACATATAAGCTCTAATGAACCCCTATAGACTTCTTCAGGAATATAGACCAGCACGTACACTAGAACACCTGCTATTGCCAAGCCCGCAACTATAACCCAAGCGAAGTAGTGCTTGTTGAAAGCCAAGGGCCTTCCCATCAATACTTCTCAATCCTCGTCATAGCACTGTAAAGGGTTACTGAGAGAAGCAGGACTATTACGAGTTGCCAGAGGAGGCTTGTAGGAGAGACCTCTACGCCAAAAAGCCCCTTTATAGCATCAGTGAAGTCTACGAGCAGGCTAGGGTAGAAGAGAAACGTTAGCGAGAAGATCATTCCAGACATGAGACTCGCCATGCTTCTCCATCGAGTAACAACATATGCCAGGGCTTCTACTAGGTGTAGTGTCATAAAGAGTAGTAGGATAGAGAGAGCTCCTAGGACATGCCATTTGCGAGGACACCACGCACATCCATAAACCAGCAGTGGTGTTGAGATGATTACGGAGTACACTGTGCTCACTAATACTGCCATGGTGATAATGGCCTTGTAGTAGCCTCTATGCCCTATAAGCACAACTATCTGGAGATTTCTCTCAATGTTAGCAACCTCGAGAGCCCCCGCGAAGAACATTGATGCAAGTAACATTGTAATTGGAATAGTGAGCTGATAAAATGAAGGCGCCCACCCCCCTAGTATAACGATGTAGAAGTATACATTATTGAGTACCGAGTAATTGCTTACAGCNGTACTCAGTATCCCGTTAAAATCCGCGTCAGAGGTAAGCCCGACAACGACCGGGAAGATAGTTCTTAAAGCTCCTGAGACAGCACGTATGACGTCATAGTATTCATAGGTATAAAGCATCCTATAGTCAACCATAAAGTATTTCTCGCTAAGACCTGCAAGAGGAGCCAAAGCGCTCGCTGCCACCCCACTCAATGTGATCATGAAGAAGACTAGAAGCAACCTAGAGCGAGTAATTACCTGCAACATGGTATTACCTCCTCTTAAGCCTCCATAGTATTACAGCTAAGGCTAGCACCAGGCCGATTAAGAGGAGTGCTGCAATAATACATTGTATGCACAAGCCCTGCTCTCTTCGAACTTCGTAAAACCCTATGTCAATGCTATACGGATCAATATTGTTGTATTTGGGGGAATCAACCCTGAGGTAGAGGGTTATGATTTGCGAAGTGTCAACCAGTTGTGCCTTAATAGGCATATGTATGCTCAAGGGGTAGTGGTATATATACCGCATCTCCAGCAATGGCTCGAAAGAATATGCAATGTCGTACGGTGAAGAGGAGTACGCATAGGCCTGTGTAGGTGGAAGAGTAACATTTTTACCCAGCAACAAGTCTATAGCTAGGGTCAGTAGGTCTTCAGACCCAACCGATGGACGATACCATAATATTTCATAGTGTATTTTTGTTTCCGAAGCATCTTTAAGCTTCTCGATCACAGAGGGGGCGATAGTGTAGGCGTGAATTATAGACACCTCTCTTATTTCTGGCGGGTTTCCATACTTCCTAATGAATTGCCTCTCCTTAGACATTTCGAACTCTAGGGGAAAGCCATAGTAGTGCAGACTGACTTGCTTAGTTACTATTTCCTCTATCTCAGTGGCGTTTTTGGGATAGGCTATGTAGAATGGCGAGAACCCTACTTCTTCCTCGTACTGGTAGACCCTATAGGCGCCGCCAACTGGCATAATGATATATTCTGCTACAGCTGTTACACTAGTGTTGTTTCTAAACATGTCGGCTAGCCATGAATACTTGTTGTCCTCGATAAGTGAAATGACGTTCTTTGCATATTCCTCATTGATGGGAAGAGTGAGATTCATTACAACTCTAACTCTTAAGCTATCGTGACAGCTCTTAACGTAGACAGCGCCAGCCACTCTGAAGGGGACTGGCAGTTTTTCTACAAACTCGCACGGGCCTCCCGGAAGGTATATACATATCTTGTCCTCCTCACAGCCATACTCTATCTTGACTGAGTCAAGNCCACACATACTAGNCACTAAAATNNCGCTGTAATTCCCTAGAATGNGCGCCACTTCATCGTAGACCTCTGTGCCCTCAACAAATCCCAGTACAAGATCCCTTGCATATACGTATATCGGTCCACGCGTGGTGTTAACTNCTCTGAACTTTATTTTCACTGGGTTGAATTCTTCATCCAGCAGTACTGCGAACTCGTCAAAAAACTCATATAGGAGGTCCCCGTTCTCAGTAGAGTCACAGTAGAAGTCCGGATAGCTAGTCGTGCTATTAACAATTGAGAGTAGAAGGAAATTTACAAGTAAATAGGGAAGAACGAGGAAAAAAACTATTGAGTTAATAACTGCTCTATTCATTTAACAACACCTATCATCGAAGTCTAAGCACTTCCACANTTTCGTAGATAGTTCNANNATGGCTAAAGTTTAATGAGGGGCAACCCCCAAATATACCGCTTTTCCCATGGTAGAAACCAAAGAGACCATATAGTAACCATCGCTCATTACATATAAGTATGGTGAATCGCACTTTATTCGGTTCAGTATCTACTCTAAACTGAACACCGATTTGATTCAGATAAGCTTCTAACGTAGACTTCAACCCTGGATCAACTTCTATTACAGTTTCTCTACAGTCTTTGCCGAGAAGACTTGCAGACGATCCTATATGTTTAACATCATATATTTCTGCACCTGTAAGAAAAGCGTACCATGGACATTCATTGTTAGCTTTTGTACCGTAAGCTCTCCCCAAGTTGTACCAGTACTGAACACCGTGAACCTGAAGATATCGACCTACTAAGGCTACCACCCCTACGGCATTGTTATCCCATCTCACTTTTACCTTGTGACCACTATTCAAACCTACTTCGGTCTCTGCATTATAAGTGTCGGTAAATGATATTGATCTGGGGCAGACAGCGCCTTCGCCGATCTGCAAAGTTATTCTTTCATTAACAATGATATTATAGGTGAAGGTACCTATAATGACAATAGCGATGATGGCAAGTACTACCACAATTGTTAGTGTTGTTGGCTCCATTTTACCCTCCATTAATTATTAGTAACTCAAGTTTTTAAAAATTTCCTCTAATTATGCTCAACGAGGAGTCTGTAACAATATGTCTTAAGCACTATGCTTCCATAGGCTGACCTCCTCCCCGCCCTAAAAGGGCGAGGCTTTCCGTTATAAAAATAACCGTGAAGGTAATACCGCCTAGTCTAACTGGTACTTAGTAAAGTGTTTAAATTACAGCTTTATTTCTATTAAGAGTAAAAAGGTATCTTTTACTATTCTCTCTATCACTGGTTTTACTGTTAGTAATGGAGAGTTGTTTTCACCACTATTTATTAGAGGAGGGGCGTTTGTAACTAGCGTTGAAATTAATGCTATTTGTATTGTTATACATATAGTTGATGGAGATACTGTTGACTATGCTGAAACAGGTAGAATTAGACTAGCAGATATTAACGCCCCAGAGCTCGGTCGGCTGGGTAGAGTCGAGGCCAGAAATGCCCTCAGAGATCTTGTCTTAAACGAGAAAGTATACCTAGATGTAAATATAGATGACAGGGGGCTGAGAGATAAGCATGGTAGAGTAACAACACCCTATACGATAGCAACTTCCGGCGTCCAGCCAATATAGAAAGGTAGAAGCTGAGGTAATTCTAACCCTCTTCGTAAGACTGTATTTGCAATAGTTGCACCTACTAAGCCTGCTACAATAAAGACAAGCAGCCACCAAGGACTACGATAAGCCCTCACATAAAGCGTTCTAGCTATTTCACCAGCCTGTTTTCTCGCATATTACAGCTCGTGCACATCTACGCTGTCCATTTCTCTTAACGCTAAGCATTAGCACTGCTGTGGTCAGCATAGATGAGATAACCAGAATGAGTATGATAGGGGTATTTGCGTCGACTAGTGGCTTAACATCTTCTATGGTTTATACTTGTCCATAATATATGTTGATATATAGAGGTATGTCCTCTGAAATATGTTTCCTGGTACGTCTACACTGTCCCTTATTAACGCTCTACTATGTCTGCACATTTACTATAATTCTTTGGTAATTCTTTGGTTAAAAATACCTGTAACAAGATTGGTCACTCACCCCCAATACTATATCCTATACCACCAAAACCTGCACCACTAAGGCATTTTCTTGCAACAAGCTCATTAGTCATGTTATCATAAACTCTTCTCACTTCATTGAAGAATTCTTCACCCTTATCCTTAACTATGCTGAGAGCAGGTCCATAATACCTAATTTCAAGATAAAGCTCGCGGAGATCTCTTAGTCTTAAGTCATAAACTACCATAATTGCATTAATGTCCATGAAATACTCACCAATAATTTGAATTATTTGATCTTTATGCACTGTTGAAAGATCGACATGTATACTTCTCTTCTATTTTTTCTAATATGAGCCTATATTCTTCTCTAGCCTCTACGTCCACCACGATGCTTCTTTCAAGAAGCTTTTGCTTAGCGATCATTGCTCTTTCAGTAAACACTTCTAGTGGGGGAGATTCTTAGGCAACATTAAAGTTCCACTTGCTAATACAGCATAGACATTTCCATACTCATAGAGTACATTTGGGTTAAGACGAATAAGTAGTGTAATAGTCTCGATAGTAGTCTCGCCATAAAAATAGCCCTCAGCTGCCTCAGACCCCTAATTATAGATAGTGGTAATTTCACTTAAACAAGGCATAAGGTAATTAGTTAACAGTATTACTAGAGATTAGTAAGTGAAGATTTTAGGCAATTTCATCACAGCGATCATTACTATCACCCAAATAAGAGGCTAAAGCCGCTCTCAAGATCATTGCCAATTGATACCACAGTAGAGTATAGGAAGTCACCACTTTGATTGTATGCTCGAGCGATAATACAGCCATAAATGATGGAATCGTATATTTCATAAAGTCCACGTAATGGCAAACCTTTATCCACCTCCTCAACGTAAACTACTGTATTAATAGGTAATTATTCTCATTTCTTGCCCTCACGTCGATATTAACGAGACGCCTAAAGTATCTTCTTCATTAAGTCAACTTCAACAAAAATATTCAAGAACCCAGCCAGGTGAATATTTTCACAAATGCTAAACGAGCACCACTGCCAAATATGTTCTTAAAAGCAGAGCAAAAGTAATGACTCAAGCCAGGATCACTAGCATGACCTGAATATTGTTTCTCTCTAAAATCGGGTTTAAGCTAAGAGGTTTTATATGGAGTCTTCTTTGAGAACATGCACATAGCTCATCAGTGCTTTGAGGATCTACTTAACGTGGTGACCGACATCAAGGTAAGGATGGCAAGAGAGTAGATGAAAATTATAAAGGAGCTATTATTGCCTTCAATGCAGCTTAATGTATTATAGTATAACCAGGTAGAATATCAGAGAGTTAGATCACTGTATAAGAGCAATTAAAGAAGGGCTAGGTATAGCCTTGACACAGCATTATACAATATATTATTACTAGTATACTACTAGTTCGTGAAGTGGGAACCCTAACGCTAATCCCCATATTGATAAGATCACGTGGCTTCACTGCTAACTCAAGCACTATTTCCCATTCTTTACTTCTCCACGTAGCATTCTCCAGGAGAAATATGTCACTCCTAAAGGTTTGCAACAAATATTAACAACATCACTATTGAGTAAATACGAAGAAATAACACCTCCATGGAATAAGGCGAGGAGATACATGAAAAACGGCAGGTCTGCCGGGATTTAAACCCGGAACCTCCAGCTCTAGAGGCAGTAGCTTGCAGCGTTCTGCCCCACGATAGTAGTTCATTCTGCGACAGAAGCGTAGGAATTAACACCCGTTACCTAGACGCGCTGGACGGTTAATCTTTATACTCGTTGGGCGGGTATCGCGTATAGTTTGAGAATAGAGCGGTGTTTAGAGTAGAATCTGCAAGGCTATTGCCCGGCTAATGAAGGGCTTCCGCTCGGTAATAACGTCTCCACTCACGATTACTGCTATGCTACACCTACAATGCTCACATTAACCGCTAAGCTCCTACCACACGCAGAGACCTGCAGAAACGAGTCTACCATTGGTATGTGTAGCTGGCGCAGTAGCGGTCACTACAGCAGTCGCCGCATTCACAACTAAGCTACGCAGAAGACGACTTCTACAATTTCACTTATCAGCTCTTACACAAGCATAGAGAGTTAATAACCACATATACTACACTAGATAGTAATACCTAACCTACGCCTCTTAATTGCTTCACTTTCTTCCTCCAAGTGCTTCTCTCGTTGTTTCTTAACTTCCCTTGATCTTTGCCTGNCTGCTCTTTCCGCCTCCTGAACAGACTTCTCGAAATTTTCACCAAATCCTTTAATTATTTCGCTGGCTCTTTGACGCACTTCTCTAGCAATATCGTTAACGAGTCCACCATTCCTAGGACGCTCCGGTGGGCTATCAGATGACGCTACATTCACTTGGTGCATGGGCATGCCGAGGAGTATTAACGTCACTAACCAGTCGCTTATAGTGAGCTTGGCTAGCTCACTATCTCCAGCTACTTCTTCATACATTGACGGTATATCCACGTAGACAGCGTAGAGAACTCCGCACGCAATATCGGAATAGACTGGTATTTCACCTACTTCGTTTACAATACACCCCTCCTCATTTTTGCTGGTGACAGTTCTCGTCAGCACAATTCTAGTGAACTTGAGTATATTCTCTAAAGCAATTCTAACACTCTCTGGTGTTCCTCCGTACCTGAGCACCTCATTTACAGCACCCTCTATTTCAACCTCCTTAGCGTTTTCTAGCTCAGATTTTCCTATGATGAACAGTGGGACAACTACTTTTTGANGATTCTTTCGTGTAGGATACTCACATAGGAATACGTAGTCTATTCCAACATGATACGACTTCTCGAATTCTTGCCCTGAACCTTTCTTTATCTTGAGANTCTCTCTCAAGATGCCGTGAAGAGCTAAGTCGACCTTGCTTGAGTCGAAGTAAAGATTGCCATGAACACGCCTATGCACTTCGTTGAGCAGCACTCTAAATACTTCAATACGAGCAGGCTCATTATGCGTAGCATAAATAGCATCGATACCCCTATCCTTTAAGGCTTTAAATAGCCTATCCTCAACAATAAGGCTGGCATAGTGTATTGCCATGAACTTTATGACCTCCTCATCGATACCTTCACCATATTTCCGTTGTTCAGACATTATAATCCCTAATAGTGCTTAAACGTGGTTATGCCTAAAAAGAGTAAAAGAGTACTATTGGCTCTTCCCCACTCTTCCCCCTCCGTTTTTGCTCGAGTTCATTAAAGTAGCGGAAGTGATGTTAATATGTCAGCGTCAGTAGAGGCCTTAAAGAATTGACTCGCATACAATGTTGTTCTAAAGTCGAGGTCTCTCGATAGCGCTATTGTCTTGCTTATCAGTATTTTTCAGCAATTGCCGACTTCCTGTGCTTTGTACTTTCTGTATAAGCTTGTGCTAGCTACCTCTCCAACTAGCTTTATTATTTCCGCTGCGAACTCGTTGAGTCTTCTTCCAGCTACAACGTTTAGATAGGTAATAGGTATTATGAAACTGTCTCTAAGACTCGCCTGTTAAAGTACTTGTTGGTCTCGAGCTGGTTTACTGCAGTAAGTATTATTGAAGTTTTATCTGTGAAAGTGTTTAGGGCTGCTAGGTAGCCGTGAAATCTATCTCAGCATTAAGACTCCAATTACACTGCAGTTTACCATAGACGCTAAGACAGCTATACCGAGTATAATATTTGGTGAGAGAATTAACACATAGCTAATTGATATTAAATGTAGAAATATGCCGGCAGAAACTACTAATTTGCCTCTCTTCACCTCTTTGTAAATACCGTAGCCGCCAAAAGCATAGAGAGCAATTGATAACATCATTAATAAGATCACTACACGGAGGAGATCACTTGACGCAATATCTCTGTAATTCCGCATAAATAAAATAACTGTGTTTATAATGAGTATATTTAAGAGTAGTAGGTTAATTAGGAGAAAACGAGTTCTCATCGAGATGTACGCGCTCACAACATATCTCCCTATTAAATTCCTACTAGATAGTAGCTTACCCACCAGTTAATAAACAATATATACCACATCCCATTAAACAGCCGACCGTCGTTGCACCAAGTACTATGAGACAATACCCGCAGATTGTGCATGAGATCTTCTCTAATGTACATAGCCCACATGCTATTGAGCATATTGCCCCTAAAGTCAAATCGGCAACGCCACATATAGTCGCACAGTCTAAAAAGCAGTTCCAGCCACCATCAACAGCAAGTGCAATGAGCCTACCATTAAATTGTAATAATTCGTCACTAATATCTTGATGAGTAAGTATGTTGCTTACTCTCTCTAGCTCGATCGACATTACGCTCCACTTGCTCTCATTAGTTAGGTACGAAATCGTCTCAAGACCTTTACTCAATTCTTTAAAGTAGTCCAGCATATTATTGTTACTAGCCTTTACAACAAATGCATGTGCTATTGGTATTGTACCAGGAATAACCATGTATATGTATGCCTCTTCACTGCTTAAACGGTATAATATGAAGCCATATTTGTTCTTCTCATTTATCACAACAATTACGTGTGCATCATATTTATCTTTTGTTACCATGTTGATCGCGGTAAACTTAGTAATTGATAGTGTAATTTCATCCGCTTGCTTATTCTCAATAAGCTTAGTGACTATTACTTTGTAACTTTTATAGTGTTCTCTCAAATTCACTAGCTTGCTCATTGCATTAGGACTGGGTGCTAATGTTTTGTGTAATGGCATTACCTCCATATTGCCTTTAGTGATATTCACTAAATACTTTATAGTCATTATTTTCGGAGGCCTCGGGCAGACACAGGTGCAAGTTTTGTCACGAGGTAGAAGTTCTGTGACTACTCTACTATTATTCTCCTCCGTTGAATACTTAATTTCTTGGCTTGGTGGGATAGTATTTTGTAGTAGCGGAAGCGAAGTAGTAGTTATTGATACCAGCAATAGTAGCATCGCTGAAACTCCCAAAAGGGAGTAGAAAGT
>Ga0065719_106756_pt1 | contig 13135 bp, 13 predicted proteins | sample GBSCel85sediment_FD_59106 | JGI IMG/M metagenome (GOLD analysis project Ga0065719, IMG submission 59106) | Hot spring sediment microbial communities from Great Boiling Spring, Nevada - Cellulolytic enrichment CS 85C v3 (version 3) | ecosystem: Environmental > Aquatic > Thermal springs > Hot... | reverse complement strand
CTACTATAGCTGATACAAACCTGAAAGCATATCCTAGTAAGTCATCAGAACTCACTATAGTTAAAGTTATTGACAAGCTCTTCAAACCCTCAATACATCCCCAACATCTCCAGCACCCTCATAAACTGTATCAGCTGTTAATGAGGTCAACCCAACAAAATAAACATTAGTAAAGCTCTCCTACTCATAATCAACTCTCATCACTACTAATTACAATAAATATAAACAACTTCCAATACTCGTCTATACTTCATACTCATGAACATAAAGAGTATTGCATGTAATTCATGTTGCTTTCTTCTTTCAGCTTCTAAGTCTTTTGCAAATCTTCTTGAGGAATGAAATAGTACTATTAACGTGACTTTAAGCTAAAAGTATAATAGGCATATTTTCATCTGTTATTAGTGTGATATCCTCATATATGTAAGGTTATTCCTGGATCTATAGTTTAAGAACATAAGTAGTAGAATATAGTAGCTCTAATCAGGCTTAAGAAAAACATTTAGCAATAATATCAAGCTACTAGCCTACCCTCATTTGGAACGGAAAAGTAGCCGTAAGGATGATAGACTTAGCTACGTCTAAACATAGTTTCCCATCCTCTCTTCTAGGCTTATTTAAGCTTAAATGATAGAGATCTGAATATTATACATAACTAATAGCCTGCCTAGGTCTCCGAACCGTGGTCAGTAGATACTTGATGAATTCAACGCTTTAATGCGAAAGCTCGCTCCCGGATTTGTCATATCACCCTACCCCTTGCTTAAAACGACTTTCTGGGTCTTCAGCTCACGCCATCCTACTGAGTTGAGGAGATTAGACCCTCCACGCTTTACTGAGACGGGGTCCTCCTAGATCCTATGTTATTGTTGCATGTGAAGTCTGCGAATACTTTTAGCATCTGCTTATACCGCACCTCGATCTGTTGTATGGTAGCGCTTTAAGGAGTGTGCGGTAACTTGACTTGGCTATGTGGTCGTGAAGACAGGGAGAGGTCATGCGTGCATTCCATACCTACTCTTTTGGAGGTTCTGTTTTGAACGGTACTTTTACGACTTGGGCTGCCACCTATGTAGCGATCAGATGAATGCGTTGCTGACTTATCTTTCGCCGACCTGTTAACTTTACTTCACGAATTCATTAAGAGGCTTTGTAGCGCGATGCTAGTTGTTGTTAGGACTAGGAAAGGCTTGGAGATCTTTGAGGATGCTGTAAGGGCTGGTATGTGGAGGCTGTTGAGGTGGACCCTATCTACGCTGTGCAAGATGCTACGTTACTTAAGCTTTCAAAGAGGGTCCTGAAGAGGTGCAGTGATAGGTACGTGTTACCCCCGAGCTTCACGACAATAGCCCACGAACTGTTATATCATGTGGGGCATTTCTTAGCTTCTAGAGAGCCTCTTTGGCCTCTCTTCAGAGCATACCATAGATTAGTCGCGCCTCTAGTGCTTAAGGCAGCCTCTTCCCTAGACTACAGGCTGAAGACGAGGTGGGCTAGAGTACACGCCTACGTAAAGCTCTTGCAGAAGATCAAGGCATCGAGAGAGGGTATGTTTGCAGAGAAAACGCCTGTCTACCAGTGAGTAGGCGCCTTGAAAACCATGGTCTAATGCCCCCACAACCCTAGGGTATTGGGAGGGGCTTCCTTGACCCCCTGGTATCACGCCCCTCTCCTGGTAGCTTGGTTTCAGTTGAAAAAGTGTGAAGCGGCTCTGAAAGGCTTGTAGTTGCACCAGTTTCTACTGAAAGGTGGAAAAGCCCGGTTTTCACACTTTCTACTCTTGAAACCACTATTGTCTCTCCTTTGTGCTACTGCTGGCTAAGCCCTGTGGTGGCGCTTTGGATACCTTTACACCCTGCTAAATATACCTTTAGATACCACGCTACCATCCTGCTGTTTTACACCGTCTCACACAGAAGAGTAAAGACACTACTAATAAGAGTCAAATATTCGCGAAAGCATACCAGTAACCGAGAGAAGGCTACGCTATAAATATGTAAAGTAGCTCTCTAGGAAGCTAGAAGTCTGAGTTTCTAACATCTCACCCCTTGACCTCTTCTCACTCAGCTCAAACACTACTGTCCCGCCGCACGTATAGGGCCTCCCGGGGGTTTGAACCCGCTATACACCATATCATCCTCCCTCTCTATACCTAGAGTGTGCGCCTATACACCCTTAAGGAATGGTGAGAGTAGCGTTAACATCGCTGCAAGCGCGTGCAGGCACGCACACTCCTCTACCAGCATCCCTAATATAGTACTTTTCGACTAGAAAGCAGTCCCCTGGCTTATACCCCATTGCACACTGCCCTCTAACCTCCTTAACACAGACCCTAACGCGGTAGTTCATTTAACTCACCGAGGATTAGGATGTAGTAGTGTAGCTTAAATAGGTTCTAGTCTTAGCTTCCTATAGGCTTTAGTTACAGATTAGCTTAGTCATCATAATCCATCCTTACTTACTTTACTAATATTACTTCAGTCTTTCCTAACCTACTCTTGGGGGTAGAGTTACTGCTTTGTGCTGAACTACAATACCACCTAAGCCCTACGATTAGTAGTGAGTAGGGTACAGTCAAAAACTACGCCTTTTAAGGTATGGATGTAGAGCGTGAACTAGAGGGTTGTAGAAGACATATGTAGAGATCTTGATGTAGACCTAATGATATAGCTTGTTGAGAAGGATGTTCAGGACCTACCTTTCTACGATGATGTTAAGAATCCTAGAGTTTTTATATATTTATGTCTTTAGTTTTGTGGTGGTGCTTTATGTTTATTGATTTTATGCTTAGGTTTCGTGTTCTCGTTATCGCTCTGTCTATTGTTGTTTATATGTTTCTGTTTAGCGTTGCTTCTATGTATTATGAGTCTCGGTCTACTGCCTGGCTTGAGCTTGTGGATCTCTCTTTCTGGATTCTCTTTGTAGGCTGTTTTCTTGCTGGTTTTACTGAGCTTAAGCTCTTCTGGAGGAAGAGCCCTGCTTTATCATCTCTACTAATCACTGTTATGGGTCTAGGTATCACTGTTTTTGCTAGGCTTTCCTCAACTATCTACAGTCTCTTGAAGACGAGCTTCCATGTCCAGCCTATCGGTGGGTCAATAATCAATGATACGTCTTTCATCCTCACAATCTTCATCATTTTGGGGGCTTTCCTTATCTTCGCATCAACAGCTGTAAACACGTTATTTAGAGAACCTGTAGTCTTTAGGAAAAGCCCAACTTTCCATGAGGTAGCTACGTACTTAGCTAAACGCTTCAGCATGGTTAGGGCTAGGTGGGTACTTATAGTATGTTTTGCTATAGGTTTTCTCGTTAGGCTCTACCCTGAGCTGAAGTATCTTGAACTACCCATTGGCTGGGACACCCTCGAATACATATCTAATGCCAGGGACTTCGCTTACCAGCCAAAGCTGTTGACCACCTACATCTGGCTTGGAGGGTGGAGAAACCTACCACCGCTACTAACATGGCTATCTGGCTCTCTAGCAATACTGGGCTTAGACCCGTTGATCTTCTTCAAGGCATACCCACCACTAGTAATGGGGTTAATATCGATGCTTTCAGCAACCATAGCCTACAGGTTAACAAGGTCTAAGATAGTAGCGCTTGCAACTGCCTTAATAACCCTGTTTAACCCTTATATACTTGGGCAAAGCTATCAGGTGCAAAGACATGTCCTTGGGCTCACCCTCCTTATGACCTACCTCTACCTATGCGAATCCAGAGCAAAGCCGTTGGCTAGAGCCTCAGTACTAGCTCTCTGCACCTTAGCCTACGAACCAACAGCCCTTCTAGCACTACTTCTCTCTGTAGCTGAGGTTCTCTTGGAGAAGAACAGGAAAGCTAAGGCAGTATTCGCATCAATAACAGTTCTAGCACTCGTAATGCTGTTGTGGTACATAAGGTTTCCCCAGAGGCCTGTAGCAGCTATAACCCCTGGAGGGGTCTACGTAGCTGGCAACGTAGAGTACGACCCTGCTACAGCACTTAACCACACAATTACATGTCTACTACTCTTATCACCATCCATAGCAATAGCGTGGATATGGAGATCCATAGATATTAGGACGAGGCTGACCATGACAATTCTCTTCATAGCCTTTTTAGCACCAATACTATGCGTAATAGCACCTGTTGACCAGCCTAGGTGGTTCTTACTGCTCCTAACCATAGCAATGCCGTACACTGTGGCTAGTATAGCCAAGCTAAACAAGAGGGTCTTGGCACTAGCAACACTCTTAGTGATTTTGTTGGGCTCTGCATACCCCTTTACAGAAACAGGCTTTACACACTTCAAAATATTTAGAACAGGACCTTTGATAGAGTACCCAGAGGAACTGGCGCCAGTAATTAAAGACATTGACAAGGTGAGAGAAGTAGCTAACATTGTCGCTAAACAGAAAGATTTAACCCTGATTGGACTAGGGCTCTACCCACAACTCCACCTATTCATAAGAAACCCAGTAAACATTACCGTGGTGTATAGAGAGCCATCACTCATAACTGCGGTAGGTTTTCTCACCACTAAGAACATAAGCAGAGTTGTATTAATAACAAAAGTAAACATCTTTAAAGAAGTTGAGGAGTTCTCGAAGAACTCTGATCTCTACAACGTATTGCTAAAGATAGAACTGGGTGAAAAATATAAGCAGGTATACATAGACATTGAAAAAGTGAGTGTGGAGGAGCTCTACAGGGGAGGGGGGTACCATGTATACATAGTTGAGGTAAGGAGGTGAAGTTGATAAACAAAAGCACGGCCTAACCACAGTCGCTTCTTTAATACTTAAGAACCTGACGAGAGAGTATAGAAGAGCTTTACAGAACGCTGGAGTACTGCAAATAACCACAGCTCACCCTCTAGCCTTTAACAGCATCCAAGCTCTTGCAAAGCATTTCTCTGCTAAACTTAGAGTACACCGTAGAGTACTTCAGGTAATTACATTACAAATCCTATCCAAATGAAGGGTATACATTAGTAACTGTTAATAATACCTAGACTTATACTTGTGGCGCTCTAAGGAAGAATGTTAGAGCAGAGCTTAATAAGGAACTTATGTGGATGCGCTTGGTAAGAGCCGGCACGTTCAGGTAATGCAGTAAGCTAATTGCCTCTACCGAGGTACACATGCTTAGAAGCCTGTTCACTACGCTTAATGATGCGGGATAAGCCCAATATGCTTACCTTAGTGAAGCTCAAATTTTACATTGTAGATACTTTCAAATTTCTCAGGCAGGTTAGGGGTTACAACGACATGGCAATAATTAATTTCCTAAACACCTTCATAAGAAGGGTAGTTGAGCTCTTAAAGCCTGTGTACAAGGCATTAGACGAAGGGGGCCTCTGTTATTAAGAGTAGCAAGCATCGATAACCTCCTCATTGCCCAACACTTTTATCACGACTCTACCCATAAAATACTCTTCATGCCTGATTCCTTACGTCAGTACCTTAGTCTAACAGGCTTTAATTATGATTAAGCTCGGATATGAAGTCTTATAAGATTATGCAAAGCCTTAACTAAGCTAAAAAGAGAGGTTCGGTGTATGACATTATGGTTGCTAGGAAGACTCCTCAGTATCTCTTTAGGGTTACTTACGAAATTTAATGATTGTGACAAGAAAGCTGCAAAAAGTTTATTAAGAAAGCCCATATAGATTTAGTGGCGGGTTCCGATTCTTATGAAGATCGTCTTTGCTATGCATGGTACCGGTTTATCTGGTGGTGCTAGGGCTGTTTTTGAAGTTGCTAATAGGCTCTATGATAGGGGGTATGATGTTAGCATTATTGCCCTTGGCAACGGTCACTCATGGTTCAAGGTTAGGGTGCCTATGTACTACATTAAGCCGCCTAGGCTACTCAGCATAATTATCAGAATGTACAGGCTGTTGAAGTTCAGGGAGTTTAAGGGTGTAGTTCCCTACTACGGTGTTTGCGGATTCGCAAGGAGGCTCGGTTTTTACGCAGACCTCGTAAGGCCATTAGCTGACGCGCTATCCCAGCTTAATCCTGACATTGCCATCGCCACCTGGTATCCTACAGCACTCTCGGTTTGGCTAAGTAACGCAGGTAGGCCCTTCTTCTTCATGCAGGACTTCCCTGAACTTGTTCAAGAGGTTGATGGTATTTATGGCCTCAGAATGTTTGAAGCAGTGCTGAGGTTGCCATTCTATTTCCTAGCAAATTCCAGCTATACCAGAGACCTTATCCTCCACTTCAATAGGGATGCTAAGGTAAGAGTTGTTGGTGTAGGCATTGACCTAAACACCTTTTACCCCAGGAGTGTTAGGATTGTTAATTCCGGCGGCAAGTCCATCGTCATGACTGTCATCAGAGAGACAAAGTACAAGGGTGGAGATATTGCGTTAAAGGCCTTGAACATCATTAACAGGAGGCTTCCGATACATGCAATTCTCGTGGGCAGTAGAAGTACTGTAAGCATATTGCTTAGTGAGGTTAGGCCTGAGTTCACGTACTCTGTGTTCAGCAATATTGACGATGAGACTTTAGCTAAGCTTTACTCAAGTGCAGATCTCTTCATATTTACATCGTACCGAGAGAGTTTTGGCTTGCCACCGCTCGAGGCTATGGCATGTGGTACAGCTGTAGTCACAACAGATTGTGGTGGTGTTAGAGACTATGTAATTGACGGATACAACGCTCTCGTAGTACCACCCGGTAATCTGGAAGCTGTTGCTGAAGCCTCATTAAAAGTATTAAGAGATGAAAAGCTTAGGGAGAGGCTGGTTAGGAACGGTATTGAAACGGCTAAGCAATATACGTGGGATAAGGTTGTGGATAAGTTTGAGGAGGCTATCAAGAGCCCACAGTAGGGGTCAACGCCTTAGCCTCATGTATACAATATCCTTCACATTACTAAAGCGTATAGCCTTATCAAGGGTATAGCCAAACTGTATCAGGTACTTAACCAGCTCTGCTGTGCTAACCTGATCAATATGTACTTCAATGACAACTTTACTAATCAAACCCTTTTCTAAGCTCTTTCTAGCCCCCTCTAACACCTTCATTTCATAACCCTCAACATCAATCTTCATCAAATTGACGCGATCTATGCGCTTGCCAATAAGGTTTAGTGAGTTATCAATGAGATGGTCTAGGGTTATGACAGGCACTGTGAAGCTACATAGTATTGGGTAGCCACCTACTGGATTTTCAATTACATGACTCTTTATCAACGAAGATGCTTCCGGATTCACGTCAGCTATGTACAGTGTTGACTTAGTAAGCTTATCACCTAGTGCATAAGGCAAGGCCTTAACATTCGTGCATCTATTTAATTCAATGTTACTTAATAGCCACCTAAATGCTAGTGTGTTAGGTTCTAAGGCTATCACTAAACCATTACTACCAACTAGCTTAGAAGCCCATATAGTGTATATGCCAACGTAAGCCCCAACATCAATAATGATCCAGTCATCCCTTGGTATATAATCGGGGTGTCTTAAATACTCCTTACGTAAGTAATGATCAGGTATATTAATGTTAAGGGTGGCTTCACTATCGATCATAATCTTCATGTTGCCAGGTAATTTTATGGCCATACCATTAGTGATTAGCGATTTAAATAGTTTTACTTTCAACAGAAAGTACACTAAGGATGACTGTAACGATAGATCGCCTTTAAAGAAGTTAATTAAGTCATATCTTAAACCCCTTATTAAACCCAAGATCCCCATGAGTCAACGCCTCCTAGCACTCATCTAAACTTGGTCTACCCTGAATATAAGGTTCTACCCCTTATTAATCAATATCATCATGTTTATTGAGTTAGGAGCTCAAATAGCCAGGCCCCTAAGATTGTTATAAAACTTAAACGCAGAGCTATTGTAAAGATTAGTGCAGCAGATAGCAATATATTCTTCCCCTTCGCTAAAGCAGTTGATTTTAGGACTAAAATTGTAAGCATAACTTCTTAGGCAAGGACCTTTGAGAACAGGTACCCAGAATTAAGAAATCCTCTATATAAGCCCTTCACTAAGAAGCGGAGGATTTATACCTGTAAGGAGGTGCTTTAATAGTTCATTAACATTCAAGTATCGAATGCACGACTAAGCATTGTTTATCCTAAATATGTTTAGCGTTCTTGCTAAGCCCCTTATAGCACTTCCAGTAGCTATATTGACTACTTACTACTTCTCCTAACCTCAGCAAGCTCTAAACCATTAAAGAAATCTGCTAGAGCCTTTAAACACTCCTTTCTATATATAGCCTCTGAGACTTCTCCTTGAAACACACCCACGAGAATAATTGCAAATGACTTGCAAGGCTCAGGTAAAGTATAAGTGGTGTTGTATACAACTTTTAGTAACTAACAGTACTGGTGAGGAAGCTTAATACCGCCCAAGGTCTCAATAATGTGGCTTAACTACAACTCTTCAAAAGTACTACCACTAGTATTACACTCCCTCAGGTCCATAGCAGACCTTGACTACCCTAGTGATAGGTATGAGCTTATGCTAGAGGCAAAGCCTAGGGAAAACACTGTGATTAGAGATGCCTCGAAGTACTGGATAAGAGTGAGGTAGTGCTGAGTAGTTTTGACAAGATCATTAGGAACGAAGAGATCACTACTACGTTTGTACTTGATGCAGCCTCTAAGGTTGTAGGGCTTATTGAAGAAGTCATGGAACTCGTATGCGAAATAGAGGGTAAGATAGAGGTATTACAAGACTTCTTAGGAGAACTGAAGACATTGTAAAAGAAGCTGGAAGATTAAGGTCTAAGGTTTAAGCATTAATTAAGGAGTTTGATAATAGTAGAATTAATAATTGTTGGTAAAGAAGAGAAAGAGACTAGAAAAACATGTTTGGATTAGATACCTGCTCTACTTAGCTACTCTTTTTCTCCTCTTCACTTCCTTTAAGACCCTTTACAACGCCCTTACCGAGGCCTTTAACTACATCAACTCCCTTCTTCACGCCTTTACCTACAGCTTCACTGACTTTTTCAGCTGTCTCCTCGACCTTATCCTTCTTCTCACTCATAGAGTTGAGTCAGCACCATCACTAGTACATATTTTATGATGTAATAAAATTTACAACCTGAAAATACATAACGTATGCGAACTCATTGATAGGGGGATTAAGGCTATCTATGTTAATTCAGTGAGAACTTCTAAGAAATCACCCAATGGTAGAAGTTGAATTTCATCAATTATAGATTCGTAGAGTTAGGAGTAGTAATGATGTCGAGGGATATGGTTATCTCTTAGAACCTCGCTCTATACTGTCTACAACAGTTGAGAAGCTCTTGAGTTATGTAGAGCCCTGATAGCCCTGTGGATACGGGATGAAACCCAACCCAATAGAGGGAACCTAGAGGCAAGAAGTACGTATTTACAAGTATTCAGGTAATTACAGATATCCCCAGCTAACATAAACCCTGCTACAGGCTATAGAGTTAGTAAGGTCTGGTGAGGTTAGAAACCCTAATGACTTAGTCCTAAAGTTAAGGATACCGTTAGACCTAGCTGAAGAACTCTTCGAAAGAATTATTCAGAATGAAAATATCGTTACTGTAACTACGTCAGAAGTAGTTAATAAGTTAGAGAGGTTAGTAAAGAATGCTAAGAAACTTAAGGACGAGATAGAGGGTAGGGCAATGATACTGAAGGACTTCTTAGATAAGACAGAACATGTAGTAAAGACCTTAATCGATCAGAAAACGATGTTAGAGACATTAGGAGTGAAATTAGAGGAGTTACCAAGTATCTTAAAGTTCACTAAAGAGTTCAAGAAAGAACTCGAGGAATTGAAGAAATACATGGACTTAAAGATTAAGGGTCTTATAGATAAGGTCCTCCAATTAGAAAGAATTGCCAACAACTTATCGAAGAGAATCAACGTTTACATTCAGAAATAACTCAGTTAGAGAAAAACATAGTAATTTAGAAGAGAACTTTGAGAACTTAAAGAAATCTGTAGAGCTTGATAGACTACTTCTAAATATGGGGTTAACTATAAAGTTTGAGTTTAAAGAATATAAATGCGAGTTTATGAATGATAAAGGTTATTGTACCTGACTCTCTTATTGTATCAAACCTGCTGAAGATATAGATGCTAAAGTTACCTCACTTAAGGACGGTCAAGTTAGATATTATATCAACGTGAGGAAACATAAGTTCGTTTGCGTTGCATGTCCAAAGTATATACTATCAATCACACATAAGTTCCTAACAACTCAACGTTAAAACTAAATTAATTATTAATGATCTAAACATTATTTAGGGCTTCTTAGACTAAACAAAGATACCGTATTAGTTTAATAAGTGTTTTAAGTGGTTTTACAGTTAGCTGTTTCATACATAATTTACATTCTAATGTTTAGACTCTTACATGTGAAATATCTTCAATTAATACGACCAACTTTTTATCTTGATATTAACTCACTTGTCGATATAGACTCAACGTGATGTTTCGCTTTAGCTAGTAATTTGCTGTCATCTGTTACTAAGATTAACTTGTTTTAGCCGCGTAGTAGAGATACGCAGCATCGTATACTGTTAAACCCTCTTTAACCGCAAACTCAAATACCTCGATCTCACTCCCCCTAATACTCACAATTGTAATAACATCGAAGACTCCCTTTAGAATCTCAATAGTTTTCTCGCTGTCTCATCATCTAAGCGGTGTAGTAGAGAGTACTCCTTACAGACAACGTTAATAGACTCGTAAATCGCTAGATCTAGTGTTACTCCATTGGAAAAAGGTTTCAAGTATGCTCTTTTAACCAAGTTTATAATGACACTTGCGTCGAAGAGATACATCCAGAACTACCTTTTTTCTCTGTCCTCACGTATTAAAGACACTACTTCCTCATCACTTATATGAGATAGTTTTCCAGAGATCCTTCTAGCCTCTTCCTCAAGCTCAGTTAATACTAACTTCTTAACTTCTTCCTCAAGAGCCCTCTTAATAATGGGGCCTGGTTTAATACCGTATTTATGCAGTAACTCCTTTAACTTCCTAGGGATCTTAGCAGAAACAGTTACATAACCCATCTCTCTCCCATATCCTACTTACAGGTAAACCCATATAAGGATTACCGTAAAATAGTCTCGATGATCAGGGATTCATAAAGACTTACCAAACATAACATAGTGTTCCCCCATCAAGACATGATTTAAAAAGACTCTCATAGCTACCCTCTAAGAGTCTTTAGGGGCTTTCCCTACCTAATAGTGTTAGGTGTACTTAAGTTCGTACTTCTAAGTCTGGGTATGGGGTGAAGTTCTGAGAACTTATAGAGAGATATTACGTCTATGAAGGAAGTATTCTATAAATATTGTTGAGGTATTATTGGGGAGGGTTAAGGTTTAATACATTTGTAGGGTAGGATTACTGACCTCCTCCCCGCCCTAAAGGGTGAGGCTTTCAGTTGTAACGTTTATAGGGTTGAATATTTTTGAAAAAGGTTATGTTATTTCTTCGGTTTGTAGAATGGGTGTTCAACCGTATCCTTCTTTGCTAGTATCTCGTCTATCTTGGGCTCCCCTTGCATAGCTCTCTTAAGAGCTAACTTTGTTGCTTCGTAGTTATACTTAAACACTTTATCAGGATCTTTGGCTGCTGGATGTACGAATACTCCGCAGATTATAACAACGTCCTCAACTATATCCTTAGGTATAATTCCTTCAGCAACAGCATCTGCAACAGCTTTAGCAACTGCGTACTGAGCTGCACCGAATACAAGCTCTGCTTGCTTAAGGTTCTTAATTGTCACCTTTGGGACTATTAGTGTAACTGGTTTAACAAGTAGATTAGGTGTTAGTACTGCAAACAGCTTTGTATGTCCGTAGGTTTGGTGAGCTAAACCGAAAGCAAATCCTATACCTGCAGGCCCGTCTTTATCTCCTATAATGAGGTCTATATGAGCAACTTCAGGTTCTTCACCAACTAATGCTTCGCCGAACATTATACCAATCTTAGACATGACGACGCCTCCGACACATTTTCTTTAATATAATATATAAAGCTTTCATAAGGCTAATACCTTATCTAAACTTTCATAGAGATATTATACCCGACCCCCATACTCTTTATGGAGAATATCGAGAGGTTTAACTATTTTGGATTTAACTATGCAGACAATCTTCTCGACATCACTCCCCAGCTCTTCAAGCATTCCCCTGACCTCCTTGAGGAGCTCCTTAACCTTTACGATAACCTTACTGAACCCCTTATCAAAATCTCTCACGGGAAACAACTTCGTTATGAACGATGCTACGGTCTTGTTTACCGTTTCTCGGTAGATGATGGTTCATCACCCTTCAGGGCGGGGGTCAGTTGAGGAGTTAGGGGATTATCAAGTAATAGTTATTGATGTTTTAATGTTTTAGAAGTAGTAGTTGTAGGTGGTCTTAATCAGTAGGTTCGTGTTCGGGCCTGTATATTCGAGGAGGCTTGGGAGGAGTCTTGGAGTTAATAACATACCTTATAAAACATGTTCTTATAGTTGTATATACTGTCAGTTAGGTAGGACTACTAATTACGGTGTTGTGAGGAGGTGTTTTTACTCATGGACTGATGTTATTAAGGACATCACTGACTTCCTGAGGGTGTTTAAGGATGATGTTGATTACGTTACATTCGTACCTGATGGTGAGCCTACACTAGATTCATGTATTGGTAAGGTAGTTGAGTATGTTAAGAAGGAGTTTAATGTTAGGGTTGCTGTGTTGACTAACACATCATTACTCTGGCTTAATGATGTTAGGTCAGATTTAATGCAAGTAGATTACATCTCTGTTAAGGTAGATACTGTTGATGAGGGTGTGTGGAGGGTCTTAAATAGGCCTTACCCAACACTTAAGTTAGAGGATATCCTTAACGGGGTTATAGAGTTTTCTAAGGGGTTTAAAGGGGTTTTAGTTTCTGAGACAATGCTTATACATGGTGTAAACACTAACGTTAAGTATTATGAGGGTATTGCTAATTTCTTAAGTAGGTTAGGTCTTCATAAGGTATACATATCAATACCTATAAGACCTCCAGCAGAATCCTACGTTAAACCACCGTTAGAGAATGAGGTTATTGAAGCTTACGAGACTTTCTCAAGGATTCTAAGTCCTGAAAGAGTAGAACTACTTAACATACCTGAACCACCACCTAAAGCTT
>Ga0065719_106745_pt1 | contig 13150 bp, 18 predicted proteins | sample GBSCel85sediment_FD_59106 | JGI IMG/M metagenome (GOLD analysis project Ga0065719, IMG submission 59106) | Hot spring sediment microbial communities from Great Boiling Spring, Nevada - Cellulolytic enrichment CS 85C v3 (version 3) | ecosystem: Environmental > Aquatic > Thermal springs > Hot... | reverse complement strand
CAGGTTAGCAGCCCTGCTAGACATCTCCCAGTATGCCCGCCCAAGAGTGCCTAAAAATCACTATCACCTAAAACCTCGAAAGTGGTACGCGATCCTCCCAGCACTTTGCAAAGAGCTTGAACAAGCTCGCCGAGAGCACCCTGGGGGACCGGTCACCGGCGCGATGATGTCCTCCTAGCTACTCTAACACCTATGGCAGAGTTGCACCCTCTCGGGCGTAGACCACCTTGCCGTTTTTCACAGCATCTAGGTAGAACTCGTTTCCCGCGGTAACAGCCTTTTCAAGCTCCTCTCGCGACACGACTGTGACTTCCGCATCCACGTCCTTCAGCGGTGCGAGCGAGAATCTCTCCTCGTCGCGTACAGGATGGTCCACGACTACCAGGATGTCCACGTCGCTCAGCCCCCTGATGAACCTGCCCTGGGCCAGCGAGCCCGCGATGATGACCGCCAGAGGCTCGTACCTCTTGACAAGCTCGTGCAGCAGCTTCTCCAGCGGCTCCTCAAGGTCCTCCGCGCTCGTACCCCTAAGGATCTCCCTCAGCTTCTCTCCTAGCAAGCTCCACCACCTCGGTAGCCGTGCTCAGCGCCTCCTCCGCGTCCCTCCTCGAGTAGTGCTTGTGCGGTGGGAGCTCCGGCCACGCGTTGGGGTACCTGGTAGGGATGTAGTGCCTGTCCAGCCTTCCCGCACGCTCGGCAAGCCCCTGGGGCAGGTTCACGACACTGCTGAGCTCCTCGAGAAGTCTTGCCACGCTGTGCGTGTGCACGTACCTGCCCAGCTTCTTGATGCAGAGAGCCTTCAGCGCCTTCTCAGCGGCCTGATGCGAGAAGAAGCACACCTTGCTCCACATGCCGTGCTCAAACAGCCTCCTCGCAGCTTCTAGGTCGTCCACAGCCTCCTCCAACCAGTCCCTGTACCTTCCGTAACTCAACCCCACCGCACACTTGACAGAGCGAGGCCATGTAATAAAGACTTGTGATAAGCCTCTGCGCCAGGCTGCACAGTGCCGAGGGGGTCCGCCGGGTGCATGCTTCGGAGGCCGGGCGGCTACGCGGAATACGCTGAGAAGTACCTCGCTGCCATCGCTTCAAGTAAAGGCTGCACGGTTTACCACGACCTCCATTGCCTCTACAACTACGAGACCTACCTTGTCGAGGAAGATCACACATGGCTCAACAACGGCTACTCAGCTTACATCTACGTGCCGTGAGGTAGAAGCTCCAGATCCTCCACCGCAGGAATCCGGGCGCGGCTGTGGAAGGCCTATATAGGTCTTCAGAGGAGTTACCGCAGAGCACGCCCTGCAGGCGTGATGAGGGCTGGGTGCCCTGAGGTGCTGCGGGGCTGATGGGTTTTGCCCTCCGCTGAGACCAGCGCCCTGTGGTAAAGGTTTATTTCCGGCAAGCTTAGGGGGGTGTGGCTCAGCGTGGCTCTCTTGGAGATGTGGCGGCGGACAGCGCGGTCAGCGCGGTGTCCCTCTTTGGCGGGCAGGCCCTGGCGACGCTCGCTGCCGGGCTCTCCCTGATCGTGCTTGCTCGCGTGCTGGGGCCTGAGGGGTACGGCAGGTACTCGCTCTCGCTCACCGTTGCGAGCTTCCTCACGCTGGCTACGGATTTCGGTGTTTCCGCCGCGCTGGCGAGAGAGGCCTCCCGCCTCCCGGATAGGAGGAGCTTGGCCCCNCTNGCCGGCGCAGCGCTGCGCTTCGCGCTGCTGTCCTCGGTCAGCGCAGCCCTGGTGGGCTTGTACCTCTCAGGTCTCCTGGCTGGCCTGTTTTTGAGGAGGCCGGAGATGGCAGGCTTGGTTGAGCTGACGATGCCCCTGGTGGTCTTCACGGCACTGTTTAACTTGTCCTTCTACGCTCTGCTGGGCCTGGGCGATGCGGCGGCTGTAGCCGCTCTACCCGTGACACGTGACGTGGTGAGGGGTGTGCTGTCGCCGCTGCTGGCTCTACCCTTCGGCTGCGAGGGCGCTGTGGTCGGTTTCGTCGCTGGCNACGGGGCTGCAGCCACGGCTGGCTTGCTCCTGCTCAGGAGGAGGATCGGGGGCTTCGCGCGCGGGGACTGGGGGGTGCTGAGACCCATGCTGGCGTACGGGCTGCCGCTCTACATGTCGACAGCGCTGGGCACCATGCTTGTGGTCTACCAGAACTCGGTGCTCGCCTGGTTCGCGTCAGACGAGGAGGTGGGGAACCTAAGGGCTGCCGCGAACTTTGTAACCCTGATCCAGCTGGCGTCGGTCTCGATGGCGTCAGCCCTATTCCCGGCCTTCTCCAGGCTCAGCNGGGAGGACGCNGCGAGAGCGCTCCGCTATGCAGCAGCCTACTCCGCCCTAATTCTCGCACCCGCCGGAGCCTACGCCNTAGCCGAGGCCGAGACCCTNGTCAGNGTGGTCTACGGCCGCGCGTACACTCTCGCNCCCAGCTTCCTCTCCCTNCAGGCNGTCGCCTTCCTGTGGTCGGGTCTCGGGACAGTCGCGCTGGGGAGCTTCTTCCAGGGGATCGGCGAGACGCAGGTGAACTTCAAGTCCTCACTTGTCTTCGCGACAGTGCTCGTGCCTCTCTCCCTGGCTCTAGCCCCAGCACTCCGCGCCTACGGAGTGCTGCTGGCACTGCTNGCNGCAGGNCTCGCCTCCACTCTCTACAGNCTCCGCGANGCGGNCAAGCGCGGCGCCAGGGTGGACTACGGAGTTGCNGCGCGCGTGTGCGCNGCCGCGCTGCTNGCNGTACCCCCAGCTGNGCTCGCCGGCCTGCTTTTCGAAAACCACCTAGCCCGCCTAGCTGCCTCAGCACTTGCCTACCTGTTCACCTACAGCCTGCTAGCCCCCCTCCTGGGCTGCTTGGGCGCAGAGGATCTCGAAGCCCTCGGAGCAGTGCTCTCCAGAACACCCGCAGNCCCTCTAGCCAGGGTTGCGCTGAGGTACGAGGAGCGCGTGCTCAGAGTGGTGGCGCGGCTCAGGCGACCACAGGTACCCTCGCGGCCCTAAGGACCTCTCTGAACTCCTCCAGGCCTATGCCTGCGACTCTCGCCGCGAGCCGTATGTCCCCTGTCTCGATGTACAGTTTGAGCGCTGCCTTGATCCTGGGGGGTTGTGACTCGATGAACTCCCAGTCTGCCTCCTTCCTCCTCAGCTCTCTCGCCTCCTCCTCCAGCCTCCTCCACTTCTCAACTACGGCCTCCATCAGCAGGATAGACGCCGGCTAGGGTAATAGCGCTTTCGCGCCGCGCGGGCAACCTAGAGGTAACTACCTGGTCTCGTGATGACGAGTGAGAAGAACAGTCTCCTACAAGTGCTCTCCCGCGGCAGCCGTTCTCGCCTGCTTGCGCGCGAGGCGGGGAGGGGCGCAAGGGGCTAGAGGAGGGATAGGAGGGCGATGAGGAGCATGGATAGGAGGATCGTGGCAGCAAGCGCGTAGAGGTACTTCACCCGGGTTTCTGGCAGGGTTATAGGCGCTCTCTTCACTGGGCGGGGTAGCTCTCTCTCGAGTAGGGTCAGGGGCGGGCGCTCTGTCTGGCGGACGTTGGGGTACACCGTGGTGATCACCGCCAGGACGTCCTCCCGGGTGCCGTGGAGCTCGCCCTTGGTGATGCTCTCCCTGGGGATGCCCAGCTCCTCCACGAGTTGAGTCAGCCTCTGCGTGACGAAGTCTAGGACTTCCCGCTCCCTCCCGGGTAGCAGCCTGTAGCCCTCGTCGAGCATNACCCTNGCGAGCCAGGCAGTCCTNGTGACGATCTTCGACTGCTCGTANGTAAAGGCGAAGAGCCCGTANCGCNTNACCCACTCGGCGAACACCGCGGTCTCGCTCTGCACCTTNGGGCTCCTGAGCAGGTCCTCGAGGCTCACGCGAGGCANTGCGCAAGGCGTGCTTAAAGCTCTGTCGCGCTAGAGGCTGGAGTCGAGGAAGAGCATNNCGAGGAAGCCCGTGAGGAGCCCCGCGGTTATCCTGAGCTCACTCTCCCCTGAGGCGTAGAGCTCGGGTACAACCTCCTTCAACACGACGTATATCATCGCACCTCCCGCGAAGCCCATCCCCAGTGGGAGGAGGGTGGAGAGAACTACGAATAGTGCCGCTCCCGCCACCGCCATCGCCAGCTCGCTAAGCCCGCTGAGGAGGCCTAGGAGGAAGCCTCTCAACCTGTTCCCCGCAGAGGCTACTGGCAGGGCGACTGCGATGCCCTCGGGTATGTCCTGGATGCCTATCGCGATAGCTGTAGCTACTCCGAGGGGTACGGAGTAGGCGCAGGTGGTGCCCACAGCGAGCCCCTCGGGGAAGTTGTGTATGATGACTGCCAGAGCCACGAGCCAAGCCCTCCTGAGGAGCCTCTTACCAGCCTCGGGCCCCTCGTAGCCGCGCACAAGGTGCTCGTGGGGGATGAAGCGGTCCACCAGCCTGATGGCGGCAACGCCAGCGATTATGCCCAGCGCCACAACCGGGAAGGATCTCGAGTGCTCAAGCGCGGGTAATATGAGGCTGGTGAAGCTGGCGACCAGCATGACCCCAGCTGCGAAGCTCATGCTCGTCGTAAGCCAGCGCGGGTTTTCACCCCTCACCGCGAAGGCCGCCAAGGATCCCAGCGTGGTAGTAGCTGCGACGAAGGCGCCAGCCAGCGCGCTCGCAGCCAGCGCGTTACCCCCTGAGAGATCTTCCACCAGCTCGACGAGCCAGCCCAGGAGGCTACTCACGCGAAACCCTACCCCAGTCTCAGAGCCCCCGGTAGATAAATGCTCTCCCCTAACGAGGGCAGGCGCACTGAGAGGGCCGCTTCCCTGATCTCTGTGAGGCTCCCTGCTCTCTCTGCTGCCCCTTGCAAGAGCAGTCCCTTGGCCCTGAACCGGCAAGAGTGTCGTAGATGCTCGGCAGGGCGCGCGCTACGCGGTGTGCGATTAGTAGTGCGAGTGGGTGATCCATGAGGAGGTCCTGGGGGAGGAATATCACCACGGATGCTGCAACCACCGCTAACCTGGGGTTCGCGGCCAGCCCTAAGAAGCCAGCTGCTCTCAGGGCCCAGGCTAGGAGGGAGGGGTCCAGGGAGGCCCAGTAAGAGAAGGCGAGGAATCCGAGGGCGTAGACCGGCGTGGCGGCTAATGCTGAGAAGATCCAGAGCATCGCCAGTCGCGTGCCCCTAGCTCTGCAAAGCGCTTGCTGATCCTTCTCAAATACCACCCGCGAAGGATGCTCATCGAGAAGGCTGCTAGAGGGAAGCCAGCTAGGTAGCCGCCTGTTGGGCCCACGAGCACGCCCGACCCCCCTTGAAGCCGGCGGCCGCGGGAGCTCCTACGGCTATCATTGCGAGGTAGAGGAGCTGGGAGGTCAACGCCCACCTGGGTGGGAGCAGGAGGCCTGAGAGGATGAAGCCGGTGTTCTGCATCGTGTAGGGCACGGGGCCTATTCGTATGTTCAGCTGCGCTAGGAGAGCTGTGGTCGCTGCGAGTAGGCTGGCCGCTGAGGCTCTAGCCGAGTCCCCAGACCTCATCGTAAAGCAGGTCTCACAAGCTCTCAGGGAGATTTAGAGGTGACGCGCGTGGTTCTCGACTGTTGCCGAGCGACCAGCGCTAGGCGGGGGGTGCTACGACCTTCGCTACCCTCCTCTTACGCCACGCAGAGTACTCGTAGGCTGCGATGAACACCGCCAGGGCCAGCAGCGCGGTCAGCGCTATGATGCCCAGAACCTCTGAGGGCGAGAGGGGCACGCCGGCCACTGTCGTGAAGACATCCAGGCTGAGTGTAACTTCTCCAGGTAACTGCGCCTGCGTCTCGACCNGCCTGCCCCCGTACTCGGCGATCACCCTGTAGGTGGCTGTCGGCAGTGTGGTTCTGTAGACCCCGCTTTCGTCGCTGCTTCCAGACTCGACGAGCCTGCCGCCGTAGTAGATCTCGACTCTGGCGCCGGCGAGCCCCTGCCCCCTAGACCCCACGACCTTGACTACTGCGGTGTTGACGCCGGGCACGAGGATGGTCATATCCTCTCGGACCTCCACCGTCTTCTTGTACCCGATAGGCACGCCCTTCCACGAGACCACCTCCACGGTGAGCTTGCCCAGCACCACGTCCTTGACAGTGAAGGGAGCCCCGGGGCTCAGCTCGAACTCGGCGGTTCTGCCGTCCAGCGTTGTCACCTTGATAAGTGCCCCGACGAGGGGTTCCCCGTTCTCAGCCCTGATCCTCACAGTGGGCTGGGCTAGGGCCAGTGGCGCGAGCAGAGCTACCAGCAGCAGGGCATAAAACACCCGCGTCACGCCCGACCCTGCTCCTTACGGCGCGTGCTAGCGCTTAAAGGTTGCGTCCTAAGTACCTTAGGTGTGGGCAGCGGGGACGTCGTTGGCGAGCTCACGAGGAGGTTGATGGAGTGGTACTCTGCCAACAGGAGGGAGTTCCCGTGGCGGGTCGGGATGAGCAGCGAGTGGCAGGTTGCGCTCACGGCAATCCTCCTCAGGAAGACCAGGGCGGAGACCGTGGCCAAGCACTACCGGGAGATTGTCACAGCTCTCAGGAGCCCTGAGCACGCGCTCCGCCTGGGTGTTGAGGGGATTGAGAGGCTACTCAGGCCGCTGGGCCTGCACAGGACGCGGGCGCGGCAGATACACGCACTGGCGGGGAGGTGGGGCAGTGGGTCCTCCGAGCTGCCCGGTCTGGGTCCGTACGCGAGGGCGCTGATCGAGTGCCTAGTCCACCGCCGGCTGGTGCCCGTGCTGGACGTGAACACTGTGCGCGTGGTCAAGCGGGTGCTGGGCGTGGAGAGCGCTGAAGAGGCTGTCGGGCGGATTGTGGAGCACGCTGGGACATGTGAGGCCAACCTGGCGCTGATGGACTTCGCAGCCCTGGTCTGTACGGCGAGGAGGCCGAGGTGCGGCAAGTGCCCCCTGCGTGACCTGTGCGCTTACGCTAGCCAGTCCGGGCTGGACGCGTAAGCCGTATAAGCAGTAGCCTGTGCTCAGGCGAGGGGGAGTGGAGCTTGAGCATGCTGAGACTAGCTCTGAAGTTCGTGGAGCGGGATATCCTCTTCAAGAAGCTGATAGCCGCCCTCACCATACTCGCGATAGCCAGCGGGGTGGCGGCGTTCATCTCGCTCAGGATACTGGGGATAGGCAGCAGGACCGCGGCTATCCAGATCGTCGAGCAGGTGCTGCCGGGAGAGGTGCTAGTGTACGGGCAGGGGATCTACGACGTCTCCGAGGACGTGGTCAGGGATCTCGAGAAGCTCCCAGGCGTTAAGAGGGTTACCCCGGCGATACTGGTCACGGGCTATATCGGGCGCCACTCGGTATTTGTGCTAGGTGTGAGGCCTGAGGACCTGAGGAACATCATCTCGCGGTACGTCGAGGGCTCGCCCTTCACAGGGCTCAGCGGGCCCTACGCGATAGCGGACCTGGGCCTGGCCGAGAAGCTCTCGCTGAAGGTGGGCGACAAGGTCGCTGTGAAACCGCCCTACGGCAGCTTCTTCAAGCAGTACGAGGTGGTGGCAATAGCCGAGGTGACTATGAAGATCGAGGAGATCGCCGCCGCCGGCGGCTACATAGTGCTGCCGCTCAGAGAGGCCCAGAGCCTCCTGGGCAGGCCTGGCTACGTGAGCATGGCAGTTGTGAAGGTTGAGGATGGGGTGGATCCCGTAGCGATGAAGAACCTGATATCTCTGGTCTACCCCGGGTCGCGGGTGATGCTCAGAGAAGAGGTGATAGGCGTGGTGTTCAAGGTGATGTCTCTCATCGAGAGCCTCCTGCTCTCCACCACGATGATAGGCATCATGGTCGCGGTGTTCGGCACAGTCAGCACGATCACCTCCACAGTCAGGGAGCACCAGCGCGAGATAGCTATCATGCGCGCTAACGGCGCGCTCCGCCGCGACGTGGCGCTGATATTCGTGCTGGAGGCCCTGGTCTACGGCGTCGCAGGCGGCCTCCTCGGCATAGTTCTAGGCATCCTTGGCGCCCAGGTGGGGATAAACATCGTCGCCTCTTTCGGCTTTCTGAACCCACCGCTCATACTCGACGTGCCCAGCCTGGCGCTGGGCTTCTTCATGGCGACAGGGCTGGGTGTGGTGTCGTCGATATACCCNGTCTGGAGGGCNACCTCGATAAGGCCNGTNGAGGTGTTGAAGAGTGAGTGAGGAGGCNCTTGTNCTNANNGGNCGTNANGAAGGTNTNCAGGACCCAGACNGANGAGGTNCAGGTNCTCANGGGNNTNGACCTCGCCATAGGGGAGGGNGAGCTAGCGGTTATCATGGGGCCCTCGGGCAGCGGCAAGAGCACGCTCCTCTCGATCGCCGGCGGGCTGGACAAACCCACTGAGGGGAGGGTGATCGTCGGTGGGGTGGATATCACGGACATGAGCGAGGAGGAGCTCGCGAAGATCAGGGCCAGGAAGATAGGCTTCGTCTTCCAGTCATTCAACCTGGTGAGGAACTTCACCGCGCTGGAGAACGTCATGGCTCCGCTCATCTTCACAGGCCTCTACACGTGGAAGGAGGCTGCAGAGATCGCGAGCAAGATGCTGGAGATCGTCGGTCTGAAGGGGCACGAGCACAAGTTCCCCGGGCAGCTGAGCGGGGGTCAGCAGCAGAGAGTGGCGATCGCGAGGGCGCTCGCGCCAGGTCCCGACGTCGTGCTGATGGACGAGCCCACGGGCAGCCTGGACGTGGACTCCGCGATCAGGGTGCTAGGCTTGGTGAAGTGGCTGAACGAGGCATTCGGTCAGACGATAGTGATCGTCACGCACAACCCCGAGATCTCGGAGCTGGCCACGAGGACCTTCTACATCGAGGGGGGGCCTGGTATACGAGCAGCCGCCCGGTCGGACGCTCGCGGACAGGCTGAAGGAGCTGAAGAGCGGGGTGGACTTCGGGGGGCTGAGGTCCCTGCAGCTCAGCCTGCTCAAGGTTAAGCTGGAGGCCCTTGAGCGTGCTGCCTCCAGGGGGGCTGCGGACGCCGAGGCCATAGAGGCGGAGTTGAGGTCCCTCGAGAGGAGGATCTCCAGGCTTGAGAAGCTCCTCGCGTAGGTCTTTTCGCTTTTTGTCGAAGATCATTGTAGAAAGAAGAGTTAGCTTTATTAGTGAGATATACATCAGAACCTCGAGATCTATGCGGAGAGCTCTCGCTCTGGCGCTCTCTCTCTCCTTAGTACTGAGCTGGCTTGGGGCGGGTATAGCTCAGCCTATCACAGTGAGGAAGAGTGTACTCAGAACAACCACGCTGAGCCCCGGGTCTGAGGCAAAAACTTCAATCACGGTCACTCTCTTCTTCGACACCGAGGCTACAGTCAGCTTCACAGATAGCTTGGCGTACGCGCTGTGCGGGGAGGTTGTGGCGACTACTCCACCATCCTACGTGGCCTGCCCGCAGGGGGTGCTGAGGGTGTCGTGGATAGGCTACAACGCCAGCCCCGGGGAGGCTCTCAGGTACACGGTGGAGGGTCTGAGCCTCCTCAGCGTGGACGTGCAGCTGTTCACAGAGAAGGAGCCGTTGAACCTGGAGTGCGAGGATAGCTACTGCAGGGCCGTAGCGCTGGGCGCTCGCCAGGTCAACTACACTCTGCACCTATCGCTCTCGGACGCCTTGCCCAAAGGCGTCCAGCTACCCGTCTCTGTCAGCTGGAGCGTGGACCCCACCTACCTGTACCCGCTCGCGTTCTCCGAGAGCCCGCAGAGCCTCAGGGAGAGCGGCACCGAGATCTCCTTCCAGTGGACAGTCTTCGTCAACAGCAGCCACACGTTCAGCGTGGTCTTCGAGATAAGGGGTGAGAACCCATGGGGGGAGGTCGTGCTCCCACCACCGGTGCTCACTGCCAGCCTGGATCCCCGCCTGCAGCTCTCCCTGATGGAAAGGTATAGGTCCTTTGTGCTCGCGACCCTGGAGAGGAATGTGGGCAACCTGACCGAGTTTAAGAGCAACGTGACCAGCCTCAGGGATCTCCTCTACAACCTGAGCAGGGGTTTCGAGGAGCAGTCGAGGCTGCTCGAGAGCGCTGCTGGCCTAGCCGAGAGCGCAGCTGACTCAATGAGGGCTGCAGCGGCCCAGCTGAACACTGCGACACAGGCCCTCGACGAGACCGAGAACAGGATCCGAGCGGAGCTTGACAGAGCTACGGTGCTGCTAGGGGAGGTCAGGAGCCTGTTTGAAGCTGCTTTGAACAACACCGGTAGGTTGGAGGAGTTGCTGAGAGCTCTGAACTCAACTCTACCTAAGGGTATGGACTCCGAGGAGCTGCTAACCCAGGCGGAGCAGCTACTGGAGGAGCTCTCTCGAGAGCTCGCCAGCTACCAGGAGCTGCTGCAGCGCTACACAGCCATGAAGGAGCAGCTGAAGGGGGCGAGAGAGCATCTCATCTACGCTGCCTCCCAGCTGTCGCTGCTCGCATCCACGCTCAGAACGGCTGCGGACGGTATGAGGGAGCTATCCAGAGGTCTTAAGCGCGCAGCAGACCTCGTGGATAGCTTCCTGGCTAGGATGACGTCCCTGATAGACTCCAGCCCCTACCCCGAAGGCCTGCTCGAGTTCAACAAGACGATATCCTCCCAGCTCGTGGAGCCCGTGGGCAGCAGCCAGCTGCGGAGCGAGCTTATGAGCGACGCGATCTATGTCTCGCTGCCTTTGATTAAGCTCAAGAGAAGCGAGCCGCAAGTCGCCTCGCTACCCGTGAGCCCCGTGGACATGCAGCAGCACACCACGCTTCTGCTTCTGCCTCTCGTGGCCTCGACGCTCCTCGCGTTCTCTGTGGCGCGAAGGAGCTCCAGGAGGTCCAGGAGCGCAGCCCTAGTCGGCGAGATCAGGCTCCTGAGGGAGAGGCTCGCACGCCTGGAGGGTGGTGGAAGTGGCTGAGGAGAAGAGCTCCAGGAGCGTGCTCATAAGGAACGTGGACTACAGGGCTTACGCCGAGCTCTCTGCGCTGGCGAAGAAGCTGGGAACTTCTGTGGGATCCCTAGCCTCTCAGGCCTTCAAGCTGCTCGTAGGGCTGGTGGATGCGGGCCCCATGCTGGCAGGGCTCCCAGCGGACACGCCAGCCCTGCTGAGCGGTCTCCTGCCTGTGGGCAGGCTGAAGAGAAAGCCTGTTTTTGTCAGGCATGTTAGCCGCCTGGTTGTGTCGAGGGAGGACCTGGAGAAGGCGCCGGGGCCTATCTTCTTCTTCGGCGTCGGGGAGCTGGTTTTCGACCCTAGCGTGGACACGAAGCTCTTTGAGGAGAAGGTTCTGAGGATCGTGGACTGCGGGAAGGTNGTCATACACAGGGGTTTGGACAAGCTGGCGGTGCTAGAGAGGGCCCTCTTCATAGGGGAGGTTGAGGAGAAGGTCTAGCGCCGGGCTGCCATCTTCTGGGCGATGTCCAGAGCCATCTTTGGGTCGTCTGCTGTCACGAAGTCCACCCCCGCCTCTACAGCGGCCACTACGTCCTCCCTCGTTCTCACCCCCACACGTTCACGAGCAGTCCGCGCCTGTGCGCCAGCTCGACAAAGCTCTCGTCGAGCATCAGGGAGTGGACGCTGACTATGTTCGCCATGCAGACCAGTGCGGCTCTCAGCGAGGAGGGGCTGGGGTTCGGGATGTCCAGCTGTGTCGTCACCGCGGGGTTCAGCCTCTTCACCCTCCTGAGGGGCTCCATGTGCTCGGAGAGCACGACAACCTTCTCCTCGAGCCCCCACCGCATCACCTTGCTGACGACCTCCAGCTCGATTCCCGGCTGCTTTATCTCGAGGAAGCCCCCGGACACCTCTATCAGCTAGGAAGTCGAGGAACTCCTCCAGCAGGGTATCTTGACGCCCCTGAAGGAGGGCGAGAACCAGGATCCCGCGTCCAGCCTCCTGACCTCGTCCACGGTCAGCTCCGAGACTAGGCCCGTGCCCGTGGTGGTCCTATCCACCCTGGCGTCGTGAATACACACGATCGCGCCGTCCCTGGTCGCTCTCAGGTCTGTCTCCACGTAGTCGGCCCCAAGCCTCACAGCCTCCTCAAAGGCCGGCATGGTGTTCTCGGGGGCGTGGGCGCTAGCGCGCGGTGTGCCACCACAAAGACCCTCCTGACCACGCACCGCAGAACGCAAGCTCAAAGATATTTCAAACGCTTCCTCGAAGCCTGCTGTCTAAGTGCTCCAGCGTGCCGGGTGGAGGCAAGGCATATAACCTTCCGGTACGGAAGTAACTTCCGGTGCGGAAGTTGCTGTTCGACCCCCGCCCCAAGACCTCCAGGAGCGACTTGTACGACTTCGAGGAGGAGCTCGGGAGGCTGATGCGCGCGCTGGGCGAGCCCATGGTGCTGGTGTTGGGGCTCAGGAGGACCGGGAAGACGTCCCTCGTGCTCACGGCCCTGAACGAGAGCAACCTCCCCTACGTGTACGTGGATCTTAGGGAGGGCTTCACCTCGTCCAGGGAGCTCTACACGCTGCTGTCCAGGAGCCTCAGCGACTTCGCGGAGCGCGCCTCTAGGTGGCGTGCCGCCAGAGACCTGCTCCTGAAGCTACTCTCCAGGGTCAGGGGTGTCTCCGTGGCGGGTGTCCAGGTGTCGGTGAGCTGGTCACCGAGGGAGAGGCCACTCCTCAGCGAGCTCTTCGCCGCGCTCGACGAGCTGGGTGAGAGGCTCGGCGAGAAGGTCGCCATAGTCTTCGACGAGTTCCAGAGGTCGAGGGGTAGCGTCGGTACGGCTCTCCACAGCGCGGTCGCCCACTCCTACGACTTCCACGGGAACCTCTCCTTCGTGCTGACAGGCTCGGAGATGGGTGTGCTGTACGGGATCCTGAGGAACCCCGAGAACCCGCTCTACGGCAGGGCGTACGTGGAGGTCAGGACGCGGAGGCTGTCAAGAGAGGAGGCGCTGGACTTCCTCGAGAGAGGCTTTGCCGAGGTGGGGGTGGAGGTGGATCGGGGGGAGGTCGAGAGAGCTGTCGAGGAGCTGGACGGCATCATCGGCTGGCTCACTTACTACGGCTACCTGAGGGCGGGCGGGAGGGGCGACCTCGAGAGGGTTGTGGAGGAGGCGGTTGAGCTGGCGAGGAGCGAGCTCGAGAACTTCCTGGCAACGAGGGTCAGCCGGAGGTACAGGCTCGTGCTGAAGCTGCTGGCCCAGGGTGTCAGGGAGTGGGGGAGGCTCAAGAGGGCGCTCGAGGACGCCGAGGGCAGGGAGCTCAGCGACAGGGTACTCCACGAGATCCTCCACCAGCTGAGGAACCACTC
>Ga0065719_100691_pt1 | contig 13240 bp, 11 predicted proteins | sample GBSCel85sediment_FD_59106 | JGI IMG/M metagenome (GOLD analysis project Ga0065719, IMG submission 59106) | Hot spring sediment microbial communities from Great Boiling Spring, Nevada - Cellulolytic enrichment CS 85C v3 (version 3) | ecosystem: Environmental > Aquatic > Thermal springs > Hot... | reverse complement strand
AGCAGTCCAGTTCCCAAGTGCATTAATCCGCTTGGCTCAAAGCCATCGTAAGCAACAATCTTCTCTTTCGTTTTCAAAAGTTCTATAAGCTCTTCTTCCGTTATAATCTCTTCTGTTGGTGGTTTTTTAACCAGTTCTAGCCTCTCTTCCCAATCCATTTTATGAGTTGGTGACGATATTTAAATTGTAGAGGTCAGGTACGCATGACTAACGCGTACTCTAGTTTTTCAAAATACGCCAAAGTTAGTTGTTGTACACGCAAACTAAAAATTTTGTAAATTATAGGTAACTTTTCGGCTTCTCGGTCAGGTGAACATACCCGTCAAGATTTATAAGCTTGTTATGCAAGATATGCTATGGTGAGGAAAGTCCAATACAGCTTACAAGTGGACAATTGGAGTGTTTAAGAAGAGTTTTACTTAGAGGTTTAATAGAAATCAACTTCTCATTCTTCAAGAAATTTCATGCAATTCAAGGAAAACTATAACTTCCTTGCTTGTTGGGATGGAAAAGAATTACGCAATCTCGCTTTCTACTTTAAAACTTAACGCTAGAATATTGAGAGAGTTAGGTTTAATAAGGTTCGGGAATTCTTCACCAGCCAAGTTAACGAGAACAGGAAAGCTGATTGTACAGTTGCTTAACTTATTGTCCTCAACTCTTCCAAAAAATGAGATGAAAAAAGGAAGTTGTAAATTGAATGTTGTAGAGTAGGAAACTTCGTTACTCCTTTATTCCTCAACAATCTTCCATTATTTGAAGTTTTTTGTACCTCTACTAGTTGTTCGTTTTAAAACTCTCTGAATTCATAAATCCATTTTATTTTAATGCTTAGATGCTTGTAGTCAGTTTGGGATGACCAAACTGATTACCAGTTTATAGATTCTGACATCTAACTGAAAAGTGATGCTGATGAAGAAAAAAAACGCTCTCTCAATTTCTTTCCTTAATTTTTTTGTAAACATTGTAAACTTGTGCTCTCAGATAGATGCAAAGAAATTCTAACATGTTAGACAATTCCAAACAAAACAGAAAAATTCGATCAAAGTTTTAGTTAAAAACAGCTTTTGGGTTTTTAGAGATCGAAAAAGAGGAAACCGGCTTAGCTAGTTTTTACTGAAGTAGCTATAGTAGAAGGGCAAGAATTAGTGAGAATTCGGGCATGAACGCTATTGAAGTTTTGGCTATCCAAAAGAGCTAACTAATCAATAAAGGGTAGTCCCAACTTTTTTGCTCTTTCCTTTAATTCCTCAACGGTACACTCTCCGCTTCTTTCCAGTCTGTATCTAAGGCCACTTATTTCCTTACTTCTTCCATTTCTTTCCCTATATTTTCCGTTGCTTATTATGTAGACTTTCGCAGATTCACAACCTATGCAGCTCCCTCCTCCTTCTTCCCATTTCTCTTTTAAGTGGGGGAGATAGCGGTAAAGTTTAAGTTTGTTTCCCTCAATCACACCTATGGCTACTAAGGTCTCGGAGGAACTCCTACTTATAGGGGTATGCGTTCCATGGTTCCCGTTATGGTATCTACAGCTTATTACTACTGTTTCGCGGTTGCTCCTCATATTGATATGTAATTCCCAGGTTTAAAAGCTTTACTACTTTAAAGAGATAACTATACCTGCCTAACAGATGTGCTTGTGAGAACTTGACAGTTAGAAGATTTATAATGAGTTTTAAGTTAAGATATCTGTGCTTAGTTTTTCGACACAAAATTAAGGCTAGTTAGCAACGTTAATTAGTTAGTACACCTAATAATATAATTCATCTGAGAAGTAGATGGCCGCGATAGCGTAGCCTGGTCAGCGCGGGGGCCTGTGGAGCCCTATGCCCGGGTTCAAATCCCGGTCGCGGCCTATTTTTAAGATAAGGTGAGCACTATAACGAAAGCAATATTACTTTTTTCAACAGGCCTAGATAGCCTTTTAGCCTTTCATTTGTTGAAGCGAATTGGAGTAGAGGTTATTGTTTTGATTGTAAAAACACCTTTCAACAAGATTAACGAGAAAGTTTTGGATGAGATAAAGAAAGAGGCAAAAGTTATTATTTATGAAGCTGGAGAGGATTATCTACAAATTGTTAAAAATCCGAAGTTTGGTTATGGAAAGCAAATGAATCCATGCATCGATTGCAAAATTTTCATGTATAAAATTGCTAAGAAATTTTTGGAAGAGGAAAAAGCAGATTTTATCGCTACTGGAGAAGTTTTAAACCAGAGAAATTTTTCTCAAACTTTTGATAAGCTAAAACTGATTGAAAGAGAAGCTAATACTGAAGGATTGGTTGTTAGACCTTTGACGGCAAAACTCCTTCCAGAAACCTTGCCAGAAAAGAGAGGACTAATCGAAAGAGAAAGACTTCTTGATATTAAAGGAAGAAGAAGAATAAGGCAGCTTCAATTGGTGAAAGAGTTAGGAATAGCTGTCTATTCTCAGCCTGCTGGTGGCTGCTTGCTAACGGATCCAACATTCTCAAAAAGATTGAAAGATTTGTTTGAGCATAAACCAAACTTTACATTAGAGGATGTTGAGCTGTTGAAAATTGGGAGACATTTCAGGATTAAGGACTCTAAGCTAATTTTGGGAAGAGACGAAAAAGAGAGCAGGCTTTTAGAAAGTATGAAAAAATATTTGATTGTGAAGCCTAAAGGCAAAGGACCTAGCGGAATTTTCATTGGAGAAGAAAAAGATTTGCCTATTGCTTGTGAAATATTGGCAAGTTATTGCAAAGATAAAAAGATTGTTATTGAGATGATTAAGGATGGGGAAAAGGTAAAGGAGGTTGAAGTTGAGAGGAAAAATAGAGAAGAATTCAAAAAATTTTTGATTTGTTAGGTTTTTGAGAAAACGATTTTCCAAAGTTTTTTCGGATTTAGTTTAATTCCTTTTGCGGCTTCAAACTCATCAAAGGTCTTAAGCTTTTTTTTCGATTTTGTTGGGGAAATTAAAACAGGAACATTGCCAAATTCATGTTTTTTAGTTTTACAAGATGTTATATGGTCTGTAGTTATAATAATCCTTCCCTCAAAGTTTTTGTAATTTTCTAAATACTTGTCAAACTCTTCTATAACTTTCTTCTTTCTTTCAAAATTTCCATCGTGGGCGGCTTCATCAGTCCATTTTATATGTGCGTAAATGAAATCGTAGCTCGCTAAACACTCTTCAATTTTTTCAAAAATAAACTTTATTCCACTTTTGTAATCTAATCCTTCAGGAATATCTATCGCGTCAAATCCTGCTAGCATGCAAGTTGCTTTCATTACCCCAGCTTCAGAAATTACTAATGGTTTAACATGAAATCTACTTTTGAAAGAAGGAGTTAATGTTATTATTTTGTTTCCAGGTTCCCTAAAAAGCAAATAATTAGCAGGCGGTATTCCTTTTCTAATTCTTTCTTTGTTAACTCTATGTTTTTCCAAAATTTTTACTGCTTCTTCTAAAAATCTTTTCACAATTTCTACCGAATCTTTAGCTTGTTCATCTTTTGCTAAAAATTCTTTTGGTGGCAAGTTACTGCTTAGAGGATCGTTAGCTTCAAAATTGTCACTCAACTTTTTTTTGATAACCAAAACAGCTCTATGTCCATAAGTTCTTTTGAAGATGAATGGCACACCAATCTTTATTTTGTTTAAATCTTTTGCAAGTTTGTCTAAACCATAAATGTTTCTACCCGCTCTCCTATCGACAACAATTCCATTTTTTATTGTAGCAAAATCGCATCTTAATGCCAACCAACCATTCTTCATTTCTATTCCAGCTGAAATTGCTTCTAAAATTCCCCTTTTCAAAGGAAACTTCCTTATATCATAACCAAGTAATGAAATGTTTGCTAAGTGACTAGCACTTGCTCTAGTTTGTTCATTCCAATCCGACTTTTTTAAAAGTTGCAAATTTCCCACAACTCCTCTACTCGCTAAAAACTCAATGTTTGGTTTTTCTGCCTCGCTTAACGGAGTTTTATCTTCTGGAAAATCAGCTAAACCGTCAAAAACAAAGAACAAAGTTTTCATTGTATTAATTCTTCCTTTGGCTTATAAAACAAAGTTCAAAAATACTTTTCAAGAAGATAAGCTGGAATAACATTTATTTCTTTTTCTTCAAATTTTTGACTTAAAGTTATCATAAATCCCTTCTCTGCTCCAAATTCTCTAATCAACCTAGAAAACTTTTCTACATCTTTTTCATCAACGCTTTCTTTAACTTCTATTGGAATTATCTTGCTATCCTTACTCAATATTATATCGATTTCTTTCTTCCCTTTTCTGAAGTAGTACTTAGCATCTAATGAATTTACCACGTAAGTTTCTAGCATTAGTCCAAGGTTTTTCTCAAAAATTTCCTTTGAATAAGAGAACGTTAAGGATGGAGTTGCTGGGTAAAATTTTTTGAGTTTTCTGGAAGATGAAAGGGTAGAGGGTCTAAAGTTGGATAAAGACCTTACAAGAAGAGAGGCTTCTAAGAATTTTAGGTAATTGGAAATCGTTATTTTGCTTTCTCCAAGGTCTCTTGATAAAGAATTTACATTTATCATTGAGCCAGGATTCGATAGAATTATTTTAACTAATTTTTCCATTAGGACTATATCTTTGGTTTTAAANANCAAAGGAATGTCCTTCAGAATTATTTTGTCTATAACAGAGTTTCTTATGTATTCAGCTATTTTTGTTTCGTTTTCCCAGTTAACAATTTCTGGAAATCCAGCTTTCCTTAAATAATCCAAGAAGTATGCCTCTATTCTTCTCGAATAAATATCCCCTTCTTTAAATTCTATTCCTCTCATTTCAAGGAATTCGAAAAATGTTAAAGGCTTTACCTCAAGTATGAAAAACCTTCCTGCTAACTTTTCAAAAGCTTCTTTTGAAAACAAGAGAGAGGAAGATCCAGAAATGAAGAATTTTATGTTTGGATAGAGGTCGTAAAATTGTTTTATAGCTGAGCTCCAGTTTTTTGCGTATTGTATCTCATCGAAAAACACATAAACTTTACCTGCTTCTTCGAGAGGTTTTTTCAAAATATACTTCTCATAAAAACTAAGCACTTCTTTAATTTCAAATGAAGACTCTTCAAAAGAAAAGTACAAAATTTTGATTGGTTCTTCTTTCTCCAAAAGTTTTTCTATTGTTTGGTATAAAAGCGTTGTTTTACCAACTCTTCTCAGACCAACAATAATTAAAACCTGCCTATCTTTAAGACTCTCGAGAATTTTAGATAGCACATGCCTTTTAAAGGGCAGAGCTAACTCTTTCCTAATTTTGCCTGTAAACCACCATTCGTTGAATCTTTCTATATCCTCTCTCAACATAGGTATATTTCAATATACCAATATTTAAGTTTTTGGTATAGCATACTATTCATATCTTAACGCTTCTACCGGCTCTAATTCAGCAGCTCTTTTTGCTGGTATTAAACCGGATAGGGCTCCGATTATCGTACCGAAAAGTAAACCAAGGAGAATTAGTTGCGGTGTTATTAATGCAGAAGACATCCTTATTCCAGGAGCAGAAAACATTCTAGTGCTAAATTCATTCAATAAACCAGTGACTATAAAGCCGGCAAATATTCCTATTAAGCCGCCTACGAAGCCAATCAAAGCTGATTCAAGCAAAAACATTTTCATTATTTCTGAGTTTTTTGCTCCAAGAGCTTTCAAGGTTCCAATTTGTCTTGTTCTTTCTACAACTGAAGTAAACATTGTATTAGCTATTCCAACAGCACCAACGATTAGAGAAACACCAGCTATCCCGCCCAAGAAAAGATTCGTGGATGAAATAATCGTATTAACTGTTTGAGCAATTTGTTTTGCAGAAATTATTGTATAAGTTTTTTTCTCTGGCGTTTCCTTTCTTTCTCTCATCAAAGCTTCATCAATTCTCTCAACTATTTCATCTATTTGCGAAACATCAGCAATCTTAACATTTATCAAAGAATATTTATCTTTTTCAATGTTTGTCAAAACATCTCTTGCATCTTTTATATTCATGAAGACCGTATTATCTAAAATTCCCATTTGNCCTCCACTTTCTTTAAGAATACCAATTACTCTGAAAGAAATTCCGTTTATCGTTAATTGAGAACCAACAGAGATTGGCTGAGAAAACATTTCGTTTGCTATTCTATANCCTAAAATCACAACTCTTCTCTCATTCGGCTGAAAGTCTCTTCCTTCATTTATCTCAACATTTAACATTTCCCTCCATTTTGAAGGATCCACACCTCTAATATTAATACTCATTTTTTCTGTTCCATATACTGCAGAACTCATTCCTACAACTTCTCCTTCCACATCTTTTACACCATCGATTTTTTTAATCACTTCAATGTCTTTATCGCTCAAAGTTCTGATTCCCCTTGTAGATAGTACAGCTCTTATTAAACCTGTTATGTCTCCACCTCCTGCTCTCGTTGATCCTGGCATTACCATAACTATATCTGGTCCAAAANCTGAAAGTTGAGAAGTGATGCTGCTTCTCATACCTTCTCCAATTGATAGCATTGAAATGACTGCAGCCACTCCAATTACTATTCCAAGTATAGTAAGCCAGCTTCTTAAGCTCCTTTGAGAGAGATTTCTAAAGGAAATTACTAAAATATCTAATAACTTCATCTCTTTTTACCTCTTTTCAAGGCATATTTGAAGATTAAAACTAAAGCTACCATTCCAATCGTTCCGATTAAAATGTAGGTTAAGCCTTCATTGCTAAGTTGAGTTCTTTGGGCTTGAGGTGTTTTTATTGTTGAAATTGTCCTAGGGCTAGTGCCTATGTAAATTGGTGGTATTTCTTTTACAACACTTCTTCTAACTCCAGAAGAATCCGTATAAGCAACTTCCACCCTTATAAAATCTAATGTTCTGTTGGAAAACCTTTCTCCAATCTTGCTCGTCTCATTTCTTGTGATATTTAAGGTTTGAACAGAAAATGTAGCAGTAGTGTAATCGCCAGCGTTCAAATTACCTAGAACAGCTACGCTCGGAGAGAGAATGAACTTTTCAGATGGAAGTGCTCTTATTATCGTTGAGTAAGCAGTTGTTGAACCAATATTGGTGATCACTAAGGTTAAACTGTTTTGAGAGAATTCTTGAATGCTCACATCAAAATCAGTCTCACTAGTTATTTCCAGCCCAGCAACCAAGTTTATTGTTTGTACATTTCCAGCTTTATCGGTGTACTGAAGCGCTATCATTAATGGTATAGAATTAGCTTCTGCGGAAGGATTAACGTAAACTGGAATTGTTATATCGTATANCGACTTTGCTGGTAGCTTAGGAATCGTTAATCTATTACCAGTTCCTAAGGGCAAAATTAAGTTTGTATAGTTTGTTGGCAANCTCCACGTAAAGACCAAATTGTTAACATCGAAATCTCCTTTATTAACAATTCTGAATGTAATGTTTGCTTTTTCTCCAAGCCTTAAAGAAGGCGGACTAACTGAAAGTAACTCTAGTGTAGAAGGCGCTTGGACGTTAACTATTACATTTGGATATATTGTTTGGCAAATTGAATTCTTGCAATAATCTATTGCAAATTGAATTGTGTAGAGACCAGGAGATGCGTATTGATCTACGCTGAATTTAAAGAAATAAGTTGAAGTATCGCCAGGGTTTAAAGAACCTAAATTAGCATTCCATTCTTCAGTTTTTATTGGTCCATCAATTCTAACTTGACTAATTTTTATACTTTCAGCCAAGTCGGTTCCCACATTTTTTAATGTTAACTGAATAAAACCATCTCCCCCAGGAAATATTGCTTGGGGATAAACTTGTGCTGTTGCATATATAATTGGTTGCAATGTTATTGCTCTAGCCATATTGAACAAAAACAATGCAAACAACGCAAGTGCAAACATTTTTTTCATTAATCTCACCTCCATTATCTTCTCTCATCTTTAATTATTTTCCCATCTTTTAATCGAATTATTCTCTCAGCAAATTTTGCCACGTTTTCATTATGGGTTACAACAACTATCGTTTTCCCTCTTTCGTTCAGCTCTTTAAAAATTTTCATTATTTCTTCTCCAGACTTTGAATCTAAGTTGCCAGTAGGCTCGTCAGCTAATATTATTGGAGGATTGTTGGCTAAGGCTCTTGCTATTGCAATTTTTTGTCTTTGGCCCCCAGAAAGTTGAGAAGGCAAATGATCTTTAAATTCTTCCATCCCAACAATTTTTAATAGCTCAAGAGCTTTTTTCCTTCTGAAATGTTTATCTTTTTCAGCAATTATCATTGGCAATTCAACATTTTCCAAGGCTGTTAATGTTGGATATAAATTGAAAAATTGAAATACAAAGCCAATTTTCTCCTTTCTTAAATCTGCAAGCTCGTCTTCACTCATTTTCGAAACATCAATACCATCGATAAAAATTCTTCCTGAAGTTGGTTTATCTAAGCATCCCATTAAATGAAGCATTGTTGATTTTCCACAGCCNCTNGGTCCCATNACNCAAACAAATTCTCCCCTTCCAATCTTCAAATTTATGTTTTCTACGCCAACAACACTAATGCTATCCATTTTATAGATTTTCGTAATGTTCCGCATCTCTATTGCAAATTGGTTCTTCATAATCATTAATTACTGATGAAACCATATTTAAATGGTTGATGAAACCATATTTCATGGTTTCATAGATTTGAAACCACGGTCGATTTCTATTTAAATTTCTATCTAAAACTTATTTATGAAAAGAAATATTCTACTAATAGTTTCGGTAATAGTATTGGCGCTTGCTATTTTCTTTCTAATTCTGCCAATGATTAGACCTTTTGAGGAAGTATTGCCGAGGGAGCACAGACCAATCGTTTATGTTGGTGGAAAATATATTCCATTACCAATTTTTTGGTTGACCTCTCTCTTCCTCTTTCTCGGTATGATATTTCTTTCATACTGGTTTGTTTCTAGAAAAATTGAGAAAAAAATAGAGAAAATGATTAAAGTGATAGAGAGAAGCATTGAAATAAAAACTCAAAACAAAAAGTTTGTTTCTCTTAATTCTGATAAAGATTTGATACTGAGATTCTTAAGCTATGGGGAGAGAAAGGTTATTGAAAGATTAATGGAAAAGAAAGGAGTTGTTTTGCAGGCAGAACTAAGTAGAGTAGAGGGGATGAATAAACTTAAGGCTCATAGAGCTGTACAAGAGCTACTAAAGAAAGGGTTAATAAGAAAGGAAAAATTTGGGAAAACGTTTAAAATTTATTTGAATGATGATGTTAAAGAACTTTTGGTAAAAGAATAATAAAAATCAAAATCAAAAATATATTGACTTGCCTGGGTAGTTGAGTGGTTAAAACGCCGCGCTCATAACAAATGAGCTTTGATTCGATGATAAGAAACGCGGAGGTCGCGGGTTCAAATCCCGCCCCAGGCACACAGACTTTTGTTCAATGCCTGGGAAAATCACGTTATTAAGCAAATTTACAACTTTAGCTTGAAAGTTAAAGATTGCTTTAAGAGAGAGAAAATATTCCGAAGTTGAGAAATAGGAATTGTTGCCAAAAGTAGAGACCTATATTTTTATGTGCTTTTTAGTTCTTAGTCTTGAATTCTTCTATGTTTTTTCATTCTCAAAATTTCTGTTACTTCTATAAACAGCGTGCAGAGGATAAAATTCAAAATAATTCTTCTCATCGAACCAAGCGCATTTGAAATCTTTAATTGCTAGCTTAGTTCTACTCGCTAAGGCATAAATGGTTAGCTGATTAACAGCATTTACTTTTCTTGCCTCTGGTTTATAATCTAAGATGCAAATCAAACCATTCCTTATTTGCAAGATGTCTATATGGCCAATTATTGGTGTTTTGTAATTTTCAAATTCAAAAACAAATCCCTTTTTCTTTAAATAAATTATATCGTTCTTGCTTAGATAAACTGGAACTTCAGTAGCTATGGTTACACTATCATTTATCAACATAAAATTTTGAATCGCTTGATGCCTTTCCTTACTAGTTTTTGCTAATATTAACCCAAAATCAGCCAGCTTATTCGCCGTGTTTTGTTTTTCTATTTTAATTATTTGTAAAAAATTTGCTTTTAGTTGAGAAGCTCTTCTCTCAAAATCTTCTTCGTTAATGTTAAAAATATGGTGCGGAAATTTATCGCTTTGAACAAACTCTAAATACTTTTTCAACATTTCAAACTTGTGGTATGGAAGTTCAGCTTTTCTTAACTCAAGCTTGGCTCTATGCAATTTAAAATTGTAAACTTGATTATGGTTAAGCTTTAAAGAAATAATTATTTTCTCTGGTTTAAACATTTTTCTTGCGCTTTCTCTTATTTTCACGAAAGTGCAAACGTTTGAATATTCTCTTATCCAGCTGTGAATCGTTGAAGTTGGCACTTTTATGTGAAATCTTCTTGCTATTTCTTTTTTTGTTTGCTCTAAAGTATAACCAAGGTTGAAAGTTGAGATTGCATTCAATATAACTTTCGGATCNTATCTTTTGTGCTTGAATTTTTCATAAGAGAAAAATTTGTTGCATTCATTGCATTTGAAAATTTGAGTGCTTCCCCTCTTTGTTTTTCTCTTGCCATATTTTATTATATAATTTGAGTTGCTAGTAAGGACATTACATTTATATTTTGAAAGTTTCATGATTTTTAAATAGAGGGGGCAAATGAGTTTTGAATTTGAATTGGCAAGCTTTTTTTACCTTTATAAAATTGGTGTTTTTGCAAATTTTTGTTTGTTTTTTGATGTTTTTTAATTTTTTTGGAATTTTTTAGGGTTTGGTGATGCGGTTTTGCAAATTTAATAATGCAGTTTTGTGAAATTGGAAATGAGAGTCTCAATTAACAGGAGATAAGTATTATCAAACTGCAAAGCAAGATTTTGTTTTTTAATTGACTGATTGAAGTCAAGGCGATTTTGTGTTTGTTGTGTGAAATAATGAGTCAAGATGAGGATCAAAAAATTATTATCCAAAAGTTCGTTAAGTGATTGACTGGATTGATTGAGAGATTCAGTTGATAATGTTTGTTGTGTTGGGTTGTTGCGAAAACCAAAGAATTATTATGGTTGATAATTTACATTTGATTGTTATGGGGATAATTGAAATAGCTACTTCTCGAGAGTTTTGCTGATATATTTTATTTGAGTTAATAATTATTATTCTAAAGGCGAAAGTTTATTAACCAGTGTTAAAGTTGGTTGTTATTTTTGCATAGGGATTTCTTGCCTTATTGGTTTACTTTATCGTTAAGTTTCCTCCACCGCCAGTTATTAGCAAATTTTCCGTTCCACCAGAAATTCTTATCCAGGTTTCTTCTGGAAGTAAAGTTGTTGTCGAATTTCCTAAACCTACTGTGATTGATGTTGATGCTGAAGTTACTTCTGAATTTCCATAATAAACGTAAAAGGTTTTTCCTATGGTTATGGGAGAAATGGGAATAACATTAACTCTGAATAGAGTGTTTGTTGAGTTACAACCGCTTACTAGTTGATAGCTAAAATTCCTCGTCCATAAAGCGGCGTCAAAAGACCTAGAATCAGTAAACCTTATATCCCCACAATCGTTTCTCATTTTTCCTTGAGAAATCAAGCTTGCTGTGTCTAAAGTTACTAGAGCTATAGGAAGTAATTCTTCATTCCCTGTAATTGTTGTTGGTTCTGGGGAAGTGTATTTACGAACTCTTATATTATCGAAATAAGACCAATCGTTTACCCCAGAACCATCCACATGCCTTAATGCTATCATAATTTTTCCTACATTTGAAAAGGATGAATTGTATACTCTAACATTTCTGATCCAGTATCCTGTAGAGTGGCCGTCATGATACCTCAAATCTCTATAATAGTTGTTAGGGTTAATGACACAGCACGTATCGGCAGGTGTTCCATAAGTATTCCAGGTCTGAAAGAAATCACCAGACGCTCCATCATCGTTGATAAAATTACTCATACCTGCCGATACCGTACCTAAATAGTTGTTTGCAGTGTCAAAAAATGCTAATCCTAATCCTTGAAATCCTTCTTGGGTACTTCCAGCGCCATAAGAACCTACATAAATATCAAAATCAACTGCATAACCATCCCAGCCAGATACACTAATATTTTTGTATCTATATCCGCTTGTATAGGAAGATGGACCTTGTTTTACAACATAACTTACATTATTGCTTACAACACTATATGATACCGTACCGTAGAGATTCGTTTGAGACCAGTCACTAATATCAGCGTCCTCAAAATCGTCGAAAAATAAAAATGTGGAAGTACCAGAAGAAGTTGTTGTAGCATCTGAATTCCCATAATAAACATAAATTGTTTTTGTTGAGCTAGCTGGAATTTCTGGAACTTTTACCCAAATTTTTGTGTTAGTTGTATTACATCCGCTTTCAATCCAATAGCTTAAAAGTGTTCCTCCATCGCTATCAGTAAATCTTATATCTCCACAATCTGAACGCATTTTTCCAGCAGAAATTAAACTTTCTGTATCTAAAGTAACTAAAACTTGATAATCTGTTAAAGTATTGCTGTTTTGTGTGTTGTTGATTGTTATTGGTCTCCTGTAAATCCAACCTTGTATTCCAGTAATATTTACCATTCTTCTGCAGCAAAAAATAGGGTCATCATGGAATTCTACATTAACGCTGCTAGTTTTCCCCCTCTCATTAATTGCAACTATTGTAGCATTATAAGATTTTCCAACTTCTATGCTATGAACAAACCATTTCCCCTTCCAAATTCCTTTCTTTTCATCTCCATAAACCAACTTAAGCTCAACTTTCTCAATACTAGCCATATCAGCAAATACAGATTTAACGCCATACTTATCTTCAACTTCAGCTATAATCTCCATCCAATCGCTCGGCTCAACTTTTACTGGCTCAACTTTTGCAGAAATTATTTTTGGTGAGGAAGGAAAGAAATAGTCGAAAAGAGAGGTAAAGAGGGAATTAAAATTGATAGCTAATACAGAAGTAGAAAGAAGGATTAAAGCAAAGAATAAAACTGTTAAAATCATTAGCTTTCTCATTTTATCCACCCAATATCACCCAATGCGTCGAATTACAACCATAAAACTTATTGTCTGAAGTATTATAAAATATTGCTCCTGCTTTTGTCGCGTCGCAAGCAAAAGGTTGTGTAGAATTTCTAGGAACATAAATAACTACAGTAGCATTTATACTTCCCTTCACATCCAATATTTGGTCGCTTGGCTCCAATTCAAAAGGATTGCTCGATGCAACCAAAACTCTACCTTGAACTTCCAATTTCTCCGAAGGAGCATTAGTTCCAATTCCC
>Ga0065719_106741_pt1 | contig 13335 bp, 18 predicted proteins | sample GBSCel85sediment_FD_59106 | JGI IMG/M metagenome (GOLD analysis project Ga0065719, IMG submission 59106) | Hot spring sediment microbial communities from Great Boiling Spring, Nevada - Cellulolytic enrichment CS 85C v3 (version 3) | ecosystem: Environmental > Aquatic > Thermal springs > Hot... | reverse complement strand
CGAGAGCGTTAGCGAGTACGGCGGACACCCGCCAGCGGTGCAAGTTATTATAGTCGGTCGCGTCTCACTTAATACGACGTAGTTCTTCTCTATTATGAAGCGATAGTATATCTCATTTACACGCAAGAAGGTAACGCCTTTGCCTTCGAAGTCGGTTTTAACCTGCGCAACAGTCTTATACGAGTTAGAGCCAACGTAATATCGCTGGACCTTAACGATTGCATCCTGTACCTTATTTCCGTTCTCATCCTCTACGTAAATTATCACCATGTCGCCGAGGCTTATGTTTAGTAAGTATAAGCTCACGCCACTGGTCGCGTTGCTTATATTCGTGTATAGATAGTACGTTCTATCCATGTAGCCAGGCTTATAGTATTGGATCATTGCGTCTATTGTATACTCTGCCCAACTTGGATAGATACAAATGCTCTGATTATCCCTATTCTCTAAGTAGAACTTCCAGGCATAGTTTCTCTTTATCTCACCAGTCTTCCAAACGTCTATACTAATCTCTACGGTAGCATTCAGTATTGGATTGTCGGTTTCTTCATCCTTAACGAAAATCGTCAGCGCCTTAGTAGGATAGGTGGAGCAATTGGTTAGTATTATTTTATAAACCGTAAGCGTGTGAACGTCAGAATTCACAACTCTACTACGCTCTCCGAAGCTAATCGTTAGCGTGGCGGAGTAGTTTCTAGTCTCATTATCTGCCTTAGTCTCTAACACGTCGAACGTCGCGCTAAAGATCTTAGTATCACCAACAACAATGTAGTCATTTACCTCTTTCGTCACGCTGTAGCTATCGTTATAGATCATAGTGATATTTGCCGAGAAGTTTGCCTTTCCGACCAAATCCTTAACGAAAAGTTTTATCGTTGCATCCTCATACTCTATGTATTCGCTTCTTTCACTCGCTATAGAGTCTATCCAATATGCAAAGATCACGTTTTGCGTATAGTTTTGCGTATCGAACGTGGTTTCAGAGCCGTTAGTATACTTCACTAAGTTCGTGAAGTAGAATTCTACTTGAGTGTCATTATTTTCTATCAACGGTATGTCGAAGTAAATCGTGTTAGTTATGTGCGTGGAGTTTATGCTTTGTTCAGATTGTTGTGTCGTCGTTCCGTTCCACACCAGCGTTGAGCTAATGTTACTAACCAAGTCCGGGTTATACCTAAAGACTATGCTGAAGCTCTGCCTCGAGGTTTCGTAGACGGTTGCAATGTAGGTAACCTCGACTATCTGATAATCCTCAACCGTGAAAATAACAGATGAGGATCTTATTATATCTGAAACGTTAGCCCAAACAGTGAAGTTGTGCGTACCATCGTAAACGAACTGATAGAGCGTAACCAAGGTTCCGTTAACGTAGCTTTCGTTGTTATAGAGCTCCTCGTCATCCAGGAAAGCCTTGACCCAGAAAGTTTGCTCGGTTACGTGTTCCACTTTGAACGAGAATTCGAAGTTTGATGAATGAAAGTAAGTTTGGTTGAGAGGTGAGATGATGGTTATAAAAATACCGATCTCTTCGTTTCCTAGAGTTGTGGTTGGTTCGGGAGAGGTGTATTTTCTAATAGTAATTGTATCAAATATAGTTTGAGTATTCTTATTGCTACCAAATCCAGTGTATTGTGGATTACTCCAACTTAATGTATAAGCAACGTTGTTAAATATAATACTTCCATCCAATTTAACAGTTAGACTCGAACCTGTGTCTATAATTTCGATTACGTGAGCAGTAGTTCCCAATGATGAAATCGTGACATCGCTAATCGTGGTATATGTTCCAGCTTCTCTTTTTAATATTCTTAAGTGTTGAGTTCCAGAACCACCACTTCCAGTATTGTAAGTATCTACTCTCAAAAAGTTATTTGCATCTATATGTTTTATGTTAAACTCTATATATGGTGTGCTGGTTAACGTGCCTACATTTATCACTTTGAAGTAAATTTTATAAATCTTTGAATTGGATGTATCTGTTGTTTGAACCAATATATTACTATCACTTCCTGGTCCAGTATGAGAGAAGCCATATGAACCGTTTATCGAATTAGTAGTTATACTACAAGTTCCGGCTACACAACTCCAAGCTACTCCTGAAGTATAATCTCCATCTTCAAAATCATCACCAATAATAAAAGTTGCTGAAATGTTTGAAACTGAAGCAACACTTGGATTCCCATAATAAACATAGATCGTTTTTTGACTATTTGCCGGAATTTCGGGAACTTTTACCCAAATTTTCGTGTTTGCTGAATTACAACCACCTTCAATCCAATAACTCAACAAAGTAGTTCCATCGCTATCGGTAAACCTTATATCTCCGCAATCGCTACGCATCTTTCCGGCAGAAATCAAGCTTGCCGTGTCGAGAGTAACTAGGACTTGATAATCTGTTAGCGTGTTGCTGTTTTGTGTGTTGTCTATCGTTATCGGGATTCTGTAGTCCCAACCTTCTAGCCAGCCGGCGAAGGCTATGTTGCTAAACAACGCTAGACACAGCGTAGCGAATAACAACAAATTCCTATTCATAGCCACCACTCTTTGAATACATCACGATTATCAATATTGCGCCAAAGACGGCTATAACGTAAGGTAGATATTGCACCATGCTCGCTATCAACGGAAACTTATTCGCAATGTCTATTATTGCCGTAGAGCTTAAGAACTCGAAGAGGAAGTTGCTGAAGACAGTTGATAGCACAATGAATATAGCCAACGCCAAAATAGATATTGGCAAAAATATGGGATGCGATGGTATTAGAAAGGCTAATATGATAGCACCAATGCCCGCGCCAATGATTATTAAGGGAATTGCTGATAGCAAGACGCTATAGCTACTTTCTCCTTTTTCTAATATTCTTTGCTCTTGCTCACTAACATTCATCTCGGCATATCTCTCCTTTGAACGCTTCGTAGAATTTGAACGGAATGAAGCTACCTATCAGTAGTACGCAGATAATGAGCAGTATGCCCGCGAGGTCTAATATGCTTCCCCGCATGATCTTTAATTAGCCTAGGTTTTTTAATACTACAGTCCCCTTATTTCGAAGCCCGTAAATAGCCCTTTCTTCCTCCTTCCTTTTATTCCGAACAATACGCCGAGTAAGCTCGGTTCATACTCAGTTCTTTGCCTTAACGACCTTCTAGGGGCTCTTCTTCCTATATCGAAGAAACCACCTAGCGGAAGTGATGGTAGCTTTGGCGGTACTATTGGAACTGGCACCGGCACGGTCTCAAAGACAGGAGTCGGTTCTAATACTTTCGTTTCGGTGATATATCGAGTGATAGTTTTGGTCGTCGTGTCAGTGAAGACGTCGGTAAACGTTTCGGTATAGACTTCTTCGATTTCCTTTTCTCCGAATATTTCCGTTACTTTTTCCTCTATCCTTTCTACTTCTCTTGGTGTTAGCACTTCTTTAGTTTTTATAGTTTCTTTAACACTCGGCTTAACGAACTGGGTAACTACTGGTGGGAGGATTAGCGATGGACTAACGAAAGGAACGACTGGCGTAATTCTGAACAACGCCGTCGCGGGCATTACTCCAGGTGGCAATGTTAAGGAAGGAATAGTTTCTTTGACGGTCTGAGTTATTAGCTTTAGTCCACCAGTAGATACTTCCTCCGTTGGTGTAAATACGATTACTTCCTTTTTACTCGGTACTATATCCTTGGCAACTTTCTCGGTCGGGAACATCTCTTTAGCAACTTTCTGATCTACCTTAGTGATTTCCTTTCCTTTACCGAACAAATTCTTTAGTTTGCTGGTGAATTTTTCAAGAACATCGTGAACCTTAGAGGGCTTAGTCGGTGTAAGAACCTCTTCCTCGGGAAGATCTCTGATTATGGGAATCGCCCCTCCTTTCCTACCATAAATTTCTATGCCCAAATACTTCCCTTCGTCAGTAACCCCTACGTCTATTAGACCTTTCTTTTCTATTCTCAGCACGTCTATGAACTCCCTTCCCTTCGTGTCTATAGTTTTTAATCCGGTTGGCGTCTTACTGAAAACATATTCATAACCTCTATAGCGTTTTATTATGTAGTCTGGCGTCTCTACTACGGTCTTTCCTTTCCTAAACGCTTCGGCAACTTTCCAATCCTTTATCGGCTCCGGCTCAGTCCAAATGTCTGTCTTTACCGTCTTCATCGCAGTCTTACCAAACGGTACGCCTTCTTCCTCTCCTCTCACGAGCTCCGTCTTAATTCTCTCTGTCCTTCTTCCTATTACCTCGAGCTCATGTTTTGGTAACGTCGACTCTAATCCACGTTTGAATCCATAGCCAAATCCAACTATCGCCGTAACGTCACGTGCCACCTCACTCGCTATCTTTTCGGCTATCTCTTCTTCGGGAACCTCCATCGCCTTGAGCGTTTCGTACGTTGTCGCTATTTTCATCGCCTCTACCCCACCTATCGCCGTTCCTACTACGGCTTTCGTCGCAGTCGGATGCCTCATTACAAACTCACTAATCTTAGTTACTTGGGGAACTTTCGTAGCGAGTTTGACACCAACCTTACCGACTAATGCCCCGGCACCCAAGCCACCGAGCATAGATATTCCTAAAACTCCAGGCACTGAGCCGATTAAGGCACCGATCGCGGTTTCCCTAGCGTATTCGGCTTGCTGTTCCCTCTTCTTTATCGCCTCGGCGAGTTGTTCCTTTACTATGTCTTCTGGCGATTTCCCGCCGGGAAGAAATGCACCTACATAATCGAACCCTTTTCCTGACATAAAGGTGTGAAAATGCAAAGCTACTTTTTCTGGCAGTGATGCCTCTTCGTATAGTTTGCTAGCTAGCTCTTTCGTTTGCTCTTCCTCTCTACGCTTCGCTATTTCTTCGTATGGTGTTATTTTCACCTCCTTGGGTGGGCTTCTGCTCTCAAATTCTATAGCCACTCCTTCGGGCGTTCCTACTACTCTTCCCCCAACTTGCTCGAGTACCTCCTTAATTTGTTGCTGATGCACCTTTCCCGGCAACACAACCCTATACGTCTTGAGTTCTCCTGACTCTGGTGGAGAAGGAGGTTCTTGTTTTTGCTCGGGAGGTTTTGGTTGAGGCTCTGGCTTAGGAAGTTCTGTCCCAACTAAAGGAATGTCTATCCCAGTAGCTCTTTCGAACCTTGCGATCGATTCGTTTATGTTCTTTCCAATTTGCTCTAATATTTGTCCTGCTCGCGTTATCTTTTGTGAAATCCAATCTAAGACCATTGATTAGTATTCTCGGCACTATTTAAATCGTTAATATGGCGGTGTTGTTGCCGTTAAATTCTCTACTTGACCAGTAGCAACGGCTCTAGTGGCTTGCAATAGCTTATCTGCCACCACGTTAAGGCTCTGCGCAACCTCTCTTAAACCATCCGTCATTATCCTCGCCATTTCGGTATACTTCGTAGCCCCGGCGTATAGCATCATCACTAATAATATTCCAATTACTGCCATACCGACCACGTTTCCATAGCGTTCCCAAAATCCTTTACTTCTGTAGAGCCGAGATGCTAGCTCTATTTCCGTGCTTAACCATCGCTCTTTATCGTAAGTTTTGTGTGCTATCATGCCTGGCAATTCGACTATTTTCCCATCCTCGAGAACGATATGCGAATCGAATAGCGTCTTTTCGACGTAAGTTATCTTCGGATTCCCCTTCTCGTCCTTTACTACGTTCCCTTTCTTGTCAGTCACGTAAACCGGAACCTTTACCACTATGTTCCCTCCCTCGAAGCTTATGGGATAGTACGTGTGCCTGTCTACTTGCAATAAGTATAGATAGCGAGTGTCCTCTATGTCGTAGTAGAAACTAATCGGTGGCGGTGGAATCTTTACTTTCTCCCTTTTCAAAATCAGATAACTACTCTCTATAACGCCGTGATCTGTCTTTATCGCTCTCTTTTCATATCGTGCCCTATCGAAGACCGGCTTTAGCGTATTTCCATACTTCTTAAATATCACGACCCTTATCGGATATCTGAATAGCGACAGCATCATATCAACCCCAAAATCTTCTTTTTAGGCTCTACTCTCTGCTCAACAATTCTTTCGGTTTGTCCTATGAGCATTAGGCTCCTTCCTCCTAGGCTTTTTCTCAAGTTCGTTTCGAAGGCGTTCAATATCATATCTATCACTATGCTCGCTTTTTCTGGCGTAGTTTGATACTTTTCCATGTTCGTGTAATAGAGCTTAGCAAGCTCGACCCGGAGCGTTCTACACATCGCCATTATTCTCTCCTCATCCAAAATCGTTAGCGCCTGAATCTTCGTTATGTATCCGTTTATTATCGTCATCGTATCTTCTATACCTTCCGTGTTCAGAAAAGCCCTAGCATGCCTCGGCTTCTTTATCACATAGTTTCCGAACTTATCCTCCTCTAGCCAACCACCATATAAATGTGCCTTGATTTCCCAATAGAGCCTCGTGTAATCGAAGTACCATCTCGCAACTTCATCACTAGGCGGTGTATACGTCGTGGAGACTTGCTCAACCGGCTCACGAATTTCCTCAATTTCGTCCGTCATGCTAATCCCTCAACCTCATGCAAAGTGCTCTTTTTCAACAATTTTATCAATTCTCGGAACTTAAAGGTATAGTATTCTTTTAGCTTGATGCTGTCAACGTCTCTTCTCGACCCATATTTTTGCTCGAGTTCGATGAGTTTTTGTTCGGTTTTTTTGAAATATTCTTCGTCGAGCTCATCTATCAAAAGACTTTCCAGAGTTTCTACTGCCAAACTAAACTTTACCATATCCTCGAGCTCGGCTCTAATTGCTTGGATTAAAGCGTACTTAATAATGTCATCGAAATCTAGATCTTTCAAACTCGCTAGTGGAATTGACGTCGGGGTCGTTTCTTCACTCATTTTTACCACCCCACATCATTTTTAACAGTTTTGAAAGCATAGTTGCCTCGGCAGTCGTTAGATTATATTCGCCCATTTCATACTTCACAACGGCTACCGAGACTCTACCTCTTTCCTCGAGCTCCTTTTTAATCAATGGTTTCGTTAGCGCTATCTCGACGAGTTTCTTCAGGTCTTTTTTCTCTTCGACTACCCCAGATTCATACTTTTCGAATTTCTCTATCTCTTTAAGTAGCCCCTTCCTCAGATTTCTCTTAAACTCCTGTGCCTTCTTTTCATACGCTTCGATTAGTTCCTCACTCGGTAAGCCTACTTTGAAAGAGCGAAAAGTTACGATCCTTCTACTACTTCTGTCAAACATCCTTATTTTACGCAGAAAGATTTTTTCACCGAAGAGGTCAGTAGTAACCCGATACAATCGTAGCTTAACGACGGGTTGAACTTTTGGCTCATCAAATCCCTTGAAATACTTTTCACAAAAGCCTAGATGTGAGGTTAAAATCCTAACCCTCTTATCTAACCAAGAAAACGCCGGAGAAACGAATATAGCCATGCACCTCAAATACCTAAACGTTGCTAGGTTGTAAGCTATTGCTTTATTCGTGAAACTATACCAAAGTGACGCCGGGGCGGTTACTTCTCCCTCATCGACTACAACCACTTGTCCGGGTTTACCGTCCTCCTCGATTTTGTCCATCACAGTAAGGAATTCTGACGGATAATAAACTACTTTATCTATGTTAAACTCTTTGTCGACTAATTCTCCGAGCCTCAAGGCAGTATAGCTCTTACCCGTCCCACTCTTCAGGAAAGTCGATCCTACAATCGTTGTGACCAACCCTACCCGTATTTTGTGAAAAAAGTAGTCGAAATACCTCGGTAACGCCTCTTCTACCTTATCGAATTCTAAAAACATATATTGACTATTAGAGTTTGGGTTTTTAAGCTTGTGTTTAGTGAAATGCCTTAATTTTCACTTTTCATACCAAAAGTGAAAAAACATAAAAGGGTTGGAAAAAGTTCGAAGTGATCGATAAGAGCTAGCGCGAAGCAAAAAACTATTTAAACGAGAACAAAAAAGTGAAAATTAGCATGGCGAGGAAGAAGAAGAAGTGAGAAAATTAGCGAAACCGTGATTAGCATTTGCGAAAAGTGAAATCGCTTTAAAGCTTTAATTCTTTTCCTTTTTCATGCCCAAGTACTACATTCCTAAGCAAGAGTTCAAAGTCATTAGCTATGAAGAGATAAAGCCATATGTTGATCTTGCGCCGGATCTCGATAGCAAGGTCATAATTGCCTTGGCTTGGTTGACTGGCGCGAGAATCCAGGAGCTAATAAACCTGGAAACGAAGGACTTCTTGATAGATAGGGAGAATGATAGGCTAGTGATAACGATAAAGGCGCTGAAGCATGGTAAAGTCGGCTATCCAACGTTTAGCTTTAGCGATCCCTTCGTAAGCGATTTAATAGTTCCGTACGTAGAGGGCAAGAAGGATAAAATATTCCAAAGAGGGAAGCGAAGGTACCAACAAATACTTAGATCGTTAAACATAATGCTACACGGAAACGATACTAGCAAGTACATAACGTTCCACTATCTCAGGCACTCGAGGTTAACGTTTCTAGCAAGGGAGCTTAGGGCTTTTCCCGAGGAACTAAAGAGTTGGACGGGACATAAGAGCACGGCGTTCGAGGAGTACTTCGCACCGAGAAGGGTAGAGAGATTTAAGGGGAAGTTTAGATAGGATAGTGTCTTCCGCAACTAGCGCAACAAAACCTCATTCCTTTCCTTATTTCCCAAGCTAGCTTTCGCTCAGCTTCGTAGCAAAAATAGCACTCATTCGGATCCATACTTCTCGAGTACCTTTTCCGCCTTCTTCTCCATCTCGCTCTTTATTATCTGTTCAATTTCTAACAATCGTTCCGCAACTTCCTCTCCCGCACGGGTCAAAAAGATCTTCCTTATTCTTCCCTCCTTTGCCGTGATGACTAGACCTAGCTCTTCGAAATACCTTATTAGCGCTACTCCATGCGAGTACGTCATGGGATATTTCCTAAGCACGTCCTGAAGGTAGACTACCTTCTTATTTTTGCTATTTCTATAGCAATGTAGCAAGAAGTCTATTGATTTCTCGGTCCAAAACTTCATCTCAATCACTAATAGATCTTTTCAGTTCATTAAGCTCCTCTATGATCTGAAGAAGATCCTCGTCGAGCAAAGCCATATTTTGCAAGATGGCGTTCGAAACGTTAGTGATTCTTTGCTCTAGCTTCTCTATCTTCTCACTCGTTCTAAGTGTTTCGGCTAGGCAGAAAGCAGTGACAACGTAGAGGATAAAGAGCATAAGGAAGATCATAATGAAAGCGTCTTTGCTGGTGAGTGTGAGTAGTGAGCTCGGTTTTTGTTCTTCTTTAGTCATATATAACGTTTCATCGACATGCCTTTAAATATTTTTCGCCCAACAGGAGCCGAGAATAGCGTAGTGGGTTAGGTGAAGCTACGCCATGGTATTCGGCTAGGCTCCTGTTGATTGGCTATTAGTATGATTCGCCCATCACTTCATTATCTTCGAACACACCGCCCTCTTCGTTCGTGCAGAGCTTCCACTTCGTAAATTGTTGATTCGCTGGCTTGATGAACTTATACTCCTGTAGCGCCTTGTGAATGCGCGCCCTAGTCCTCTCTCCTATGCCGAACTCGCGACCAATCCAATAGTGAAGGTCTTGAATGCTGATCTCCTTAAATCCCATCTGTTTTAGGAACTTAACGAAGTCGCGCAACCTCTCCCATTTCAAGACCGGCATCTAATCACCCCTTTTTCTTCGAGGTACTTGGTTATGGAGGCACATATAACGGCGCTGAGGTTTAGGTTGTTTGCCCTTACGTAGTCCTGCAGTAGTTTGAGTTTGTTTTCGTCTATTCTAAATGATACTACTTTCTTCGCCATCCTACTATCACCTCTATTTTTATTATTATTGCTTTTATTTTTATGCTTTTCGGTAATCGAGAAAAAAAAAGATTCTAAAGGGTCTATTTAAGGAGGGCCAAAATGTAATACATTTTAGGGGGGATGAGGAGGGACCCCTCAAATCTTTTTTTTTCTCTCACGTCGTTTAGCCGTTTTCTAGATACCTTCGCTTCCGATGGAAAGCTTTTCAAACGACGATTGCCGAGATACGATAGATACGCAAGATTTCAACTCGGACGTCAGAACCCAATCCTTGCACAAGGCGGAACCTTCTTTCTTCTGCCCATAATAAAAATAAAGCGAAAGGAATTAAACTAACCCTTTATCTTCGAAAGGATGCTCCTCGCTAGCTTCATGCTCTTGCTAGCCCTTTCCCTCGCAAACTCATCGAAGTACTCGCTCTTACTTACGTATTCGCTAGCGAGCTCTTTGCGCTTAAGAATGTTTAGCAAATAAGTCGCTTCCTCCTCAGTTAGCTCTAGTGTTAGTTTCTTTTCCTTCTCTCCCTCTTCCTTTCTTACTTCCTCAACGTCGAACTCATCGCTACCGCACGCACAAACCCAGTCTCGCTTTACTGCCTCAAGATTCGGCGCTAGCACCGTTATACTGCATCCGCATTTTTTGCAAGTTGCTAAAAATTCTTTCATTGCATCACCTACAACGGTTTGTAGATAATTTTTTGTATATATTTTGATGTATTTAAGCTTTTTTGTTCTTTAAGCTATGAGTTGCTTCACAAACTTTTTGCCCCGTTAAAGTATATCTCTGCAACCTTCTTTAGTTCTCTCTTCTCCTTCGCGCTGATGTGTGGACTCTTGGCAAGCACTTTAGCCCTTGCACCGGCGAGGATTAAGCTAGCCCTCAGTTGCTTCTTCGTGTAGCCCCTGCCAACCAATTGCTTTATCTTCCTTACTGCCTTCCTCGCTTCTTCCGGCGAAACTATGCTAATTATCTTGCTCAGTTTCTTGTGCTTCGGTGGGAAGAATATGCTGTTGACATTCTTCGATCCCTTTGCCTTACTCTTCTTCGTTTTTCCTGGGTTCGAGTTCTTAAAGAGCAAGCTATTAGATAGAAAGTCTACTTTATCGAAGAGCTTCAGCACCTCGCCGTCGAATATTGCTTCTGGGCTCTTAGTAGACTTAAACGGCGTTAGCTCTAAATCGAAGAAGTCCGCCAATACATCTTCGATCTTTTGCTTCCTCATAATTTTGCATTAGTCAAGGCATTTAAATAGTTTTAGATGGGAATCGTGTCGAACTCGAACGCGACGCGCTTAGACCTTCTTCCCTTCTTCATAGGAAATAGTAGCAACTTAGAGCCGAAAAACAAATCGAAGGCATCCTCGAGCTCGTTTGCTAGCAAGTCAGTAAAGTCTACGAAAGTTATCTCTCGCTTAAAGTAGCTCTTCGCAACGTTTTCGTTAAACCAATCGTGCTTTTTCTTCAGCAACCGGGCAAACCTATCGCTAACCCTTATCATCACGCTTTTCTTCATTTCTCTCGCCTCATCACAGAGGTTATAGTGTTATAGATGAAGAACACTAGGATCAATGCTAGCACGGTGTAGATTACCCAAGTTAGCACGTCTAGGTATGTTAGTATGCTTTGCCTTATGGCTTCGTTCGGCGTTGCTATCTGAACTTCCTTTCCTACCAAATTCCCGGTTGCATCGTATTGATATATTTCGACTGTTGTGTTGAGCGAGAAGACGCTCCAGACTAGCAAGTGCACGGTCCATAGCGCCATCCCGAGAAATAGTAATCTGAATGCAAATCCACTAACCGTAGTGCTTTCTGGCGCTTTGCCGTATAGATATGCCCAGAAAAACGCCAATCCAATCAGCGCTACTATTACCTCTAGCATGAATTAGATGTGTTAAGAAGAATTAAAAAGCAAAAATCGAAGGCATTAGCTCTGGGTTAGCTATTCTCTGGCCCTCGCAACGAGTCCAAGTCCACCGAATGCTCGAACTACTAGCATCAATATAATCACTCCTGCGACTGTCAGCGCTATGATCGGTAGCCAACTGGAGAGGTCGCCAAGCGCGGTAAGTCCTTGGTCTAAAATGCCTTGTGCAATCGTGTCTGTCGTCTGATTCTTCATCTGTGATACTATTCTCGCTCCGATGCTGAGTACAATTACTGTTATCACGAACCCTAGTCCTGCTACCCAGAGCGAAGCAAGGCTAAATCCCTTAAGCTTTCTCTTGGCCATAGTTTCCACCTAGTTTGCCTTAAGAGAAAAGTAATATAAAAACGTTTGATATCAATCACGGCTAAAGTAGATTATTATCACAGAAAGCGCCAATAATACAGCAGTTCCCAAGACCCAAAAGACCTCTAACATGCCTAGCAAATGAAAGAATAGCGATGAAATGAACGTTATGAATAGGCTAGAGGGAAGTGCCCTAACGGTTTCATATCTCTTTAGCGAGATGAAAGAGGTGAAGAATACGGCTAAGACAACTAACTGAGAGAAAGGTACTATTGACTGTGCATATGAAAATAGCCCAACGAGGTCCGTTGCATTCGGAACTTCGTAAAGCATCCCTCACACCTTATACTTCATTATTATCGATATTATTTCAAATATTACGAATATCGCGACGAGGCTTATGAGTATCGAAGTGAACCAAGTCGGTAGGAACAAATATGATGATATCGAGTTTATGAATCCGTCCCAAATCTCGATGAAGCTCTTTAAGATTAGCTTAAAGATCGAATAAGCTCCCTTCACTATTATAAGAGGTAGATCTAAAGGCGTTTGAGTAATTTGCGAGCTCCTTAGCGCTTCCTCTAATGCCTTCGTCTCTTCCTCTATTCTCTTCACAGAACTAAGTTGAGATAAATCGTCTATGTTCACTTGATAGCTTTTGGCTAGCGAGCTTATGAATACACTCAAGCCTATCAGTATGCCGGAAAAAAGTAATATCGAAGCGAGCAGGTCCCTTAGCATGATTAGACCCTCATTTTGTATATTAAAATCGCTATTGCTATGCCTAGCCCAATGAGGCTAGAGATCGAAACCGGTACCATTCCGAGCAAGTATCCTAGCAATATTCCGAAGAATGCTAGTATCATTGCAACGACCGGGTTCCATATTCCAACGAAGAACAGAGTGCCGGTTAGTATAAATGCCAAAATTAAGCCTTGCATTCCCCAGAACATAATCGCCACTTTATAATCAAGTAGCGACTGCTCTAATACGCGTGGTGGCTCGGAAAAGTATGCGTAAAGCGTATAGCGATATACTTTGTTCGTTCTATTACCTAGATCGCACGTTAAGGTGCATGCGGATGATTCACAAACGTTATCGCAAATCACATCGAACTTTAACGCTCCCTTTTCCTCTACTACCAATCTAGCCTTTTGCATCAGTTGGCTAGTGTCGTCTACAGTACACCTTAGTATGTTCGTCTCTTCGTTAATCGTGCAATAATATGCTATCTTCCCAGCGTATTTGAAATATAATGCAGGCACTTGCTCGCTAACCGAGAGCGTTAGCGAGTACGGC
>Ga0065719_116318_pt1 | contig 13337 bp, 11 predicted proteins | sample GBSCel85sediment_FD_59106 | JGI IMG/M metagenome (GOLD analysis project Ga0065719, IMG submission 59106) | Hot spring sediment microbial communities from Great Boiling Spring, Nevada - Cellulolytic enrichment CS 85C v3 (version 3) | ecosystem: Environmental > Aquatic > Thermal springs > Hot... | reverse complement strand
TAATCATAATCTTATTTTTTAATTTTTCCTAGAATAGCCACCATCTGCTTTTAAGAATGAGTATGCTACGTAGTATGGTATGCCGTAATAGTAGCGAGCTCCTGAAATAGCTAAGAACTTACAGAACGTACCTTTACGGCCCATCCAACTCTCTCAGGCAGAGGTAGGGGTGTGTTTAACTCTATAAAGATATCACTAGATTCATAAAGCTTAGGTGGGTATGAAAGTCTTGATACTAATAACTTACCGCAGTAATAGTCTGGATATAGTATGTTTCCGTATTCGGGTAATCCGAAGGTTGCTGTATATACCGACTTAACGGCAATATCGCATACTCTATCATTATTACCGTTAATACCTGAGGATATATTGATTTACTACTACCTTACCTGAGTTATTGATCATTTCTATAACATCCCTATAAAGCCCTACAACCTCACCCCTTAAACTAATACCTATTAAACCAACTATAACTATAGCACATTCCTTTAAAGACCCCTCTAAATACTCTGAATCACCTACTTCCCTAACCATCATCGTAGAGATACCTAACTTAATGGTTAATTCGTAATTCCTCCTAGCAGGTTCTGGATACTTAGAAGGGTCACTAACTATGAATACCTTAAATAGGGCTACCCCAACTAAATAACCCCCTAGCAACTACTAGAGCATCACCACCCCTACCCGTATCAGCAATAACTACGTACTTCTTATCAATACCTAACTCACTAACTATTAATGAGTATATAGCATTACCTGCATCCTCCATAAGTAGTAGGGGTCGACACCGAACCCCTTACTAGCCAATTCATCAATTCTCTCCATTTCAGCAACGATAAAATACACCTAAGCCGGTTAAACATTATCATAATATAGGTAGGGATGAGGTTAATAATGTAGAATATGTTGATGTTAATTTATGATAGGGGGTCTGCTCAACCTAGTTATAACGGAGGTCCCGCCCTAAGGGTGGGAGGTTAGGAGGGTTTACCCCAACTTAGGTTTTAAGCTTAGTACCTACTTAATTATTGGTAGTTAGTTGGCTAAATACGATGTTGAGGAATTTTGTAAGTTATCCTAGGTTGTCTAAAAAGATCTTAGATAGTAAGTCTTTATCGAATGTTGGTAATCTCGTTATAGACTCATCACTTAATTATGTACCAAACGTATGCAGCTTCTTGGGTAGAGTTAGGAGTATTGAGGAGGATTTGGAGGTTATCGATATTTAGAGAGGAGGGGTGAGACGAGTAAGGAATTAGCTAATACTTTGAGGGATACTTTAAGGGCTAAGGGTATTAAAGCCTTCGGTGAGAGGAGGGAATTCTGATAATACTATAAATTAGCTTCTGATAAGGGGGAGTTATCTAATCGTGAGAAATAGTTTTAAATAATTCCTTAACTGAAATCATAAACTGGGATCATAACTAATACCACCAATTAACTAATATGTAGTAAGTAGGATCTTTGTGGAAACCCTTGAATATAGGGTATATAGTCCTACACTTGTATGAAAAGCTTCCATAGTCGCTATTATCAGAGAAGAAACGTATAATCCCTATCTTTCTACTACACAGGTTTGTGGGATCTGTTCATGTAGTATATGTTTAGATTACTGAGTTCAACTCTTATGAGCGTTTACGATTGTTAATATCATTGTCTCATTTCTACCCTACATATGCTTGGATTAGGTTTATAAATCTATGACTTTTCTTTTAAATCCTTATAATAACTGAGAGGTAACGATATTAAAAGATTTAATAAGTATTAAACTCTTAAACCACCATGAAATCCAAAATGGCATGCCAAGGCAAACTGTGGCAGTGGTTTTAAGTCAGTAGTATATGTAAGGTTTGAGATGCTGAGGAAGTTTTCAGGAAGTATGGGCTACTAGTATTTGAGACGATTATATCAGTCACTACCACGTCGCTTTCAACCAAACGTTAGTGAGGTAATGTCGAAGATTTCGAGCTAGTAATGTAGGGACCTGGATATCTACTGCTGTAGTGTTTATTATAGGGGTAATACGCTTCGTGATGAGCGACAGCGAAAAAGCAAGAAGTATATTACTGGAGCCGTTATAATGATGTTCTACACTACTCTTATCTCAGACCTCAGAAGCTAATAGAGATTTCGATCTAGACTTTTAACCTTCTTAGCATCTCTCTACAAATCGTTTAGTTCTGTAAGCAAGCATATTAGATACTCTCTTGCCTGGCATTGCTACTTATCCTAGAACTCTCCTAAAGGAGTAAGTTCCAAACCACTAATATCAATAGTGCTTTTACCCACAGATATCCGCACAGACAGAGCATGAGAATATTAAACCTTAGTGAATAGCTCATGTTATTAGAAGTTATTTAATATTCCGAAGTATACGTAGATATCAGCGTGGAATAGTTTCCATAGGGTTCAAGCCTCGGAGATCTTGGTTTAGATCTCGGTGGATTCTACTTCTCTTAAATAACTATTTAAAAATACTTAATATTTCAACCTAGCAGTTCACGATCTATAGTGGGACGTGACTACGGTACGAACTATTAGTGAACAGTATTTCACTAATACTTGTGGTATACTCATGCTAGCATTAGTGATGAGTCTAGGGCTATTCTCGATAGTTGAAACGGTTGGTTTTAACAGGGTCTTAGAGGCTTTGAGCATTTCTAAGAAAATTCCTCGCAATTACCTACATGATCTTAGGAGGGTTCTGGATGAAGTAGCTTATGATATTACAATATCTCGAGGAGAAGGGGTTTAATGAGACTGTTTAAGGCGTTGATAGACTTAGGGCTGTAGGTATTGCTAGTGAGGACAGCTCGATAGACTATTCACTAATACTGCAGGCCATGACGTTGAAGTCAAGAGATGAGTATCTTAAACGAGCGATCTTCAAGTTCGCGGTCGAGAACTTTAAGGAAGCTTGGGGAAAATGCTGGGTCTAAATCCCTCACAGATCGAAAAGTTACATATTCCGAGGGATTCCTTAGGAAGAGGAAGAAAAGGAGAAGGTGCTTAGCCCTGAGACTATAGCGCACTATGCAATCTCTTTGAGAAGTACTTAGAGGGTAAAAGCTGAACGAGAATCTAGTTAACCTTTATAAAAGTTTATGCAAAGCATCTAAGAGGTACTTTAGTTAAAAATTAAAAATAACCAATTTACTTTTCCAAGAAAGTAGTTTCTGTTGGCATCCATGGTCTGAGAGGTTGGGACACTACGAAGATGTATCTAAGTGGAGTATTACCTGTATTTATAGTCTTATGCCTTAAGTTCTCTTTAATGTAAATAGCATCACCAGCCTCAACTTCATATTCTCTTCCTTCTATTACGACAACTCCCTTACCTTCTAAGATGTAGAACACTTCCTCGCAATTATGTACATGCTCTCTAGTCGAAGATCCGGGTGGTAATTCTATAAGAGCGAGTCGCATAGTCTTAGAACCTGTGTTTTCATAAGTAATTAACTCCTTTGATGTAAAACCAATACCCCCATAAGATTCAATCCTTGCTTCACTGCCTTTAATGACGAACCTCATTACCATCGCCCACCCACTTATGCTATCTACTAATTAACTTATGGATTTAAAAACTATTATGAAGATTCAGCTTTATCCTATCTTCATGAAGATCTGCTCGATTGAGGAAAATTACAAATTTTCTAGGAATACACGTTTCCTTTTAATATAATTTTCATGAAAATTTATATATTAATTTATCTAGTCCTTGAAAGGTGGTACTTTACGGTTCCACAGAAAACTTTAACTGTGGCTTTAGTTATTTTAATAGTCATTTCTGGTGTTGTTGGTTACTTCGCAGGTGCGGGTACTCCGACGACGATAACTCAGACGGTAACAGTAACTAAAACCGTTACCGCAACTGCAGTGCCAGCACCAACCCCGACTGAAAGATACGTACTTAAATTAGTGACCTACCATCCTAAGATCTACTTTAGATATACGTTATATGAAGAGTTTGCTCAACTAGTTGAGAATATGTCTAATGGTAGGCTAAAGATAGAGGTGTACTATACCGCAGAGATAAATGTAGCACCTGGTGAAATTGCGCAAGCTGTGGCTCAGGGTATTGTCGACCTAGGTTCATTCTATGGTGGGTATTATGCTGCTGTCGATCCGTTCTTTGCCATGTTGGGAGACTTTCCAGGACCTGCGAGAGACGCGTATTATGGGTGGATGTTCACTCTCACACTGCAAGATCTTGTGAAGAAGACTATTGAGGAGAAGTTTAAGGTAGTGTTTGTAGGACCGTGGTCTATGACTAGCTTCGGCACCCTCTTACATTTCAATAGACCTATAAGTAGTATAGAGGATTTAAAGGGGAAGATCATAAGGATCTCAGGTGCTATAGCAGACTTCATATCAATGTTTGGTGCCCAGCCTACGATGTTACCGGCAGGTGAGCTCTATCAAGCAATGCAACTCCGTACAATAGACGCAATGGAGTGGGGAGCATATACTGAAAACTACCCTAACAGATGGCATGAAGTAGGGAAGTATATTGTTGAGATGTGGACAGACAAATTCACAATGGTCCAGCCTACAACAGATATATGGTTAATAGCTAATCCGTCAACATGGAATAAGCTCCCTGACGACTTGAAAATGATAATAAAGGGAGCTCTTACGTATATCTGGTGGAGATATGCAGAGCTAGGAGGTCCCGTATATCAGGAAGAGTATAAGCAAAAGATGGTTAACGAGGGTGCAATAATAATAGAATTGCCTAAGGAAGATGAGCCTAAGCTCATAGATGCAGCTCTGAAAATTTACGCCGTTTATGCTGAGAAATCACCAACATGTTACGAGGCCGTACAAAGACTTATTAAATTATGGAAAGAACTAGGATATAGCGATTGGGCTGAGGGGTTAAGTCAATATCTAAAGAGTTAATAACTAATCAGGTGTAGATCATGGGCAGAATAAGTATAATAAGTATAATCGAAAGTATATATTTATTTTTCTCATTATCGATTCTTCTCCTAATACTCTTAGTAGTATATGGCGTCATTATGAGGTATTTCCTACGTATGCCGGATGTCAGAGCATTCTTCATGAGTATCTGGCTTTACGGGAGTTTAGCCGTGTTAGGTGGAGCTTATACACTTCGTAGGAAAGCTCATGTATCTTTCGACCTGATTTACCAGAAATTGTCACTTAGGACTAAGAAAGTATTAGATGTAATCGATTTAATCGCTATAGCTGTGGTTTCAGCAATAATCATAGCTGTTAGCATCCCCTTTGCCTGGCATTCATTTATAATACAGGAAAAGGACTCTAGCCTCGGATTATTTTATGCACCACCCATTTGGTGGTATAAGTGGTTAGGTGTTTTTGCTGTTGCCATCCTCTTCATACAGGCTATTTTCATGATCTTCGAGTCGTTAAGGAGAAGCGGTTAACTTCTAGGTGTTGAATATGGCGTTTCAGATAGCCCCTCTCTTAATGTTTGTAATATTGTTCGCTATTATGTCACTAAACGTCCCGGTAGCTTTTGCAACACTATTAACAGCGATAATATTCTGCATAACGCTGTGGGGTTGGAGTGGGTTAGGCATCGTTTTTCAATCCCTCTGGGGTGCAATGACGAACTGGATCTTAGCTTCAGTGCCGTTATTTGTGTTTATGTCATTACTTCTTGAGAAGGGGGGTATCATAGCGGAGCTTTATGAATCTTTTCGCAGGTTAGTTGGTAGTGTTAGAGGTTCGCTAGCAATAATATCGATGATATTAGGTTTTGTGTTTGGGATGATGTCTGGTGTTGTGGCAGGGGCTGTCGTTAGTATGGCAATACTATTATACCCAATTATGTTAAAGTTTAATTACGAGAGAAGATTCAGTATAGGTGTATTATTAGCTGCTGGTACATTACCTCAGATAGTACCTCCCAGTCTAAACATGATCCTTTACGGAACAGTAGTAGGTGTTTCTGTTGCATCTCTATTTGCCGGAGGCTTCATCATCGGCAGTATAATGATGGCATCGTTCTTGGTATACATCACCATCTGGACTCGATTACACAAGGATAAAGTGCCTATTATTAGAGAACGCTTTACATTGAAGGATAAATTAATAGCATTCTTATATATGATAGGGCCGATAGCGATTATAAGTAGCGTTCTTGGGACTATCTTCACAGGTATGACAACACCTACAGAGGCAGCCGGTTTTGGTGCTTTTGCCAGTCTCGTCTACATCTTAGTGAGAAGGAAGTTAAGTTGGAAGGTTTTGAAGGAAACTCTCATGGAAACATTAAAGATAACGTCAATGGCTATATGGATGTATATAGGCGGTACAACTTTTAGTGCGGTATTCGCTGGCGTTGGTGGAAAACGCTTACTATATGACTTAATGCTCTCACTACCTTACGCACATACTTTAGCATTAATTCTCTCGTTAATCATAATCTTCATACTTGGCATGTTCGTAGAGACGGGATCTGTCATAATACTGATGGGACCTATACTTGGACCTGTAATGGAGTGGTTGGGGTACGATCCGTTATGGTGGGGATTAGTCTTCTGCGCAATGTTGCAGACAGCATTTCTATCGCCGCCTGTTGGTATGGCATTATTCTACTTTAAAGGTGTACATCCAGAAGTTTCATTTGATGATATGATAAGGAGTGTAATACCATATATAATATTACAAATTATAGCTGTAATTATGATAATATTATTTCCTGATTTAGTCATCATACCTATGAAGATAATGATGGGTAGATGATTTAATGTCGGCAGAAAATAACTCGATTGTGGGTCTTATAATCAAGATCCAGAGATTCTCTATCCAGGATGGACCTGGGATAAGGTCAACAATATTCCTTAAGGGATGTCCTTTACGATGTCTATGGTGTTCCAACCCTGAAGGTCAGAACCCCTACCCAGAGTTAATGTATAATGAGCTTAATTGCTTGCCAGACTGTACATTGTGCATAGATAGGTGTGTGAGTAATGCTTTGAGGAAAGTTGAGGGCAAAGTCGTTCTAGAGAGGGCTAGCTGTAATATTTGTGGCGAGTGTGCCAGAGTATGTCCTTCTAAAGCTTTAACTCTTGTCGGTACATATGTAAGACCTCAGGACACTCTTAAAGTAGTAATGAGAGATAGGGAATTTTATGAGAGGTCAGGTGGTGGGGTTACATTATCGGGTGGTGAACCTCTTTATCAACCAGACTTTACTAGGGAGATTCTAAGGTTATGTAAAAGCGAGGGAATTCATACGGCATTAGATACCTCGGGGTATGCTAGTTGGAGAACTATAGAAGGTATACTGAAGTATACTGATATAGTGCTGTATGACATAAAACATATGGATCCACACTTGCATAAGGAATATACTGGGGTAAGTAATGAGGTTATTCTGGACAATCTTAAGAGAATTGCTATCTTAGGTATACCAATAATAATTAGGATACCTATTATTCCTGGACTGAATGATTCTTACGAAAACCTTAGTAAAGCGGCAGACTACATCCTTAAACTAAGCTCAGTAATAGAGATTGACCTCTTACCATATCATAGGCTTGGTGAGCCAAAATATAGAATGTTAGGCCGCAATTATCCATTGAGTGTTTTAAGACAACCGGACAGGGAGTATATGCGGAAGATCGCGGAGATATTCACACAATTTGGAGTTAAGGTAAATGTAATTAGTTAGTAATATTTTTAACTTTTAAAACAGAACAAAACGTGGGAGTTATTATGTATAATTTTGAGGAGCTAAGGAGGGAGGTTTTAGCCAAGTTGAGAACGCCAAAACTACGTATTGAGAAGGCACTTATCGAGACTGAAGCATACAGGGAGTATGAAGGAGACCCGCCTATAATAAGAGCTGCAAAGATCTTTTATAAGTTGGCTAAGGAGATACCCATCACTATAGAGGATTGGCAATTAATTGTTGGTAGTCCCTCAGCTGAACCCTTCACCGTCTCACCTCATCCGATAGCTTCTTGGAGATGGGTCAACACTGAATTAGATACGTTTCCGGTAAGAGAGGGTGATAGGTATATCGTCAGTGAAGATGATAAAAAGACCCTTAGGGAGGTCCTACCTTGGTGGAAAGGGAAAAGCATTGAGGATAAAGTACGCAGTGCATTGCCTGAAGATGTTCTCATCGCGTATGAGGTAGGATTGATCGATTCAGGCTATATAAGTAACGGTAGTGGTAACTATGCTCCAAACTATGAGAAGGTCTTGAGGAAGGGTATGTACGGAATTATGGAAGATATTAAGGAGAAAATGAAGGCTCTTGATATAACAAAGCCCGAGGATTATAAGAAATACCTGTTTTACAAGGCAACATTAATATGTTGTGAGGCTGCTATAATTTATGCTAAACGATTTGCAGACTTAGCAAGAGAGTTATCTAGGAGGGAGACTCGTGAGGAGAGGAGAAGGGAACTATTATTTATCGCTCAAAACTGTGAGAGAGTACCAGCATATCCCGCAAGAAACTTTCCCGAAGCACTTCAGAGTGTGTGGTTTGTTCATGTATTAGCGCACTTCGAAGTTCATGGAGCAGCTGGGATAGTTCTAGGTAGACTAGATCAGTATCTATACCCATACTTCAAGGATTATGTGAGAGAAGCTGGAATAGAAGAGGCTAAGAAATGGCTTAAGAACTTCTGGATAAACATAAATCAAATACTCCTATTCCTACCAAAGAGGACGTCACTCATCTGGTCTGGACATCCTATCAGCGAGCAACCAACGATAGGTGGCGTAAATGCTAAGGGCGAGGATGCGACTAATGAGCTCACAGAACTAATAATTGAGGTTGAGAAAGAAGTAAGATTACAGCAACCCGATATTGCTATAATGTATCATAAGAACATCAAGGAGGAGCTTTTAGAGAAGTCGTGCGAAATACTACCGCTAACTATGAAACCTAAATTCTTTAATTATGAAACAGCCTTACAACACGTTTTGGATAAAGGAGCTACCTTGGAGGAGGCTATGGAAGGGCTCGTCATAATAGGATGCGTATCAAGCGGTATAGCTGGAAGGACGTGGGGTAACAACAATATGGCATTCGTTAACTTACCGAAGGTTCTTGAACTAACATTAAATAACGGTATAGATCCATTAACGGGGAGGAAAGTAGGTCCGGCCTCAGGAGATCCCAGCACCTTTAAGAGTTTTGACGAGTTTTTCAACGCCTTTAAGGAACAGCTAAGGCATGCGATTAGGATGGCAGTAATATTGTCTATAGTTATCGAGAATACTCATAAGGAGGTTAACCCCCAGCCATTTGCAAGTATATTAGTAGATGATTGTATAGATAAGGGACTGTCCGTATGGGAAGGTGGTGCACGATATAATATAGCTGGTATTGAGGGTGTAGGGCTTGCCACACTCGCTGACTCTTTAGCAGTGATAAAGAAGTTTACATTTGAAGAACGTAGAGTTCCTCTAACTGAGCTCATCAAAGCATTACACAACAACTGGAAAGGTTATGAGTATCTACGTCAGGTTATAATAAATGAAGCACCTAAGTTTGGTAATGATGATGATTACGTAGATAACATAGCTAGTGAAGTGGCTAAGATATTCTGTGAGGAGGTTTCAAAGTATAGGACTCCTAGAGGGACTCCTTATTATCCAGCACTCTACTCCGTATCAGCTCATGTTGGGTTAGGTAGATTTACCGGCGCAACACCTGATGGTAGATATGCTAGAGAACCTTTATCAGATGGTGCGTCTCCTGCGCAGGGTAGATGTCTTATAGGGCCTACAGGTGTCATAAAGTCTTTAACAAAACTAGATCATAGAATAGCAACTAATGGAACTCTATTGAACATGAAGTTTAATGCTTCCTTGTTAAGAAGTCCTGAGAAGAGGAAGAAGTTTATTGCCTTGCTAAAGACCTATATGGAATTAGGTGGATATCACGTACAATTCAACTTCATAGATACAGAGATATTGCGGGAAGCTCAAAGATTTCCTGAAAAGTATCCTGAACTCTTAGTTAGGGTGGCGGCCTACGTAGCCCAATTTACTGCATTACCAAAAGAACTTCAAGATGACATTATAGCTAGATCAGAACTTGACTTAGCATAGGTGGTATTTGATGACGATATTGATAACTGGTGGTTCTGGTTGGTTAGCTTCTTTCCTCATAAAGGATTTACTTGCAGAGGGCTATACAAATATTGTAATTATGGATATTGCACCTCCTAATAAAACCCTCCTCCGAGATGCCATACATAAAGTTAAATATGTCCATGGTGATGTTAGAGTATGGTCTGACTTAGTATTCATAATTAAGGAACATAATGTTAATGATATATTCCATTTAGCCGCCTTACTCACAGCACAATCTGAAGAAGCACCTCATGAAGCATTCGCAATTAATGCTGTAGGGACTTTTAATGTATTAGAGGTAGCACGTTTATTTGATATAGAGAAGGTCGTATTTCCAAGTAGTATTGCTACCTACGGGCCTGGAGTACGTGAACCTGTAGATGAAAATCAGCCTCAAGTACCGACAAACTTTTACGGAATCACTAAACTTCTTGGTGAACGTTTAGGCCTATACTACTTCCATAAATATAACGTAGATTTCAGAGGAGTTAGATTTCCAAGATTAGTAGGACCATATAGAGGAGGTGGAGGTACAGCAGCTTACCCTTCTAGAATGATAGAGGAAGTAATACTAAGGAAATATTATGAGTGTGAATTAAATGAGGACTATACAATTCCTATAATGTACGTTAAAGATGCATCCAGATTTCTAGTAAAGCTATATCAGGCAAGTAATGTAAAAACCAGGATATATAATGTGCAGGGCCTAGTAGTTAGAGCTAAAGATATAGTGGAGGCTCTTTCTAGACATATACCAGGTGCTGTGATAAAGTTACCGGAGAAAACTGTTAGGATATTCTTAGAAATTCCCTTATACTACGACGATAGTAGAGCTAAAGACGAACTTAAATGGAGTTTACAGTACGATACTATTGATAAGATAATCGTAGATTTCATGCACGAGCTAAGTTACCCGAAGATCTAGCATGTTGTTTATGAAGGCGAGCAAGGTGAGTGAAGAATTCATGCATTGCTCAAGCTTATATGAACTAATTAATAGATTAGTTGAATGGTGTAATTTTTTATTAAAATTCATATCGGAGAGACTAGGAGAAGAAGCTGTTGGAGAGGCTATGGAAAAACTTGTTAATAATGTCTATAGATCAAGGTTTGAGTGTTTGAGATCCATGACATATAATGAAATAGTTGATTACTACTGTAAGTCCTTTAAAGCACGGAATTACGAATTTACTATAGTTGAGGAGAAAGATAAGAGTATATTTATTATAACTCGTTGTACAACTGGAGGAAGACTTGTAGAAAGTGGTATAGCTGGTAAGACACGTAATACATGGTCGTGGTCATTTAATAGAATTAACTTCCCATACTACTGTACTCACACATACTTCTTTAATAACATATGGAATGATTTAGGTATTCCTATTAGAGTAGAACCTGAACCAGGTAAATTCTGTAGGTATATTATAAAGAAGTTCTAAAATTTAAAAATATTTTAAGGGAATTAAATATGGTGGCTAATCTTGAAGATAAGACCTGAAGTAGCTATTGTTAAAGGAGAACCACCATTTGACGAGTTCCGCATAAAGTCAATGGTTAAAGAGGCTATAGAACTCGTCGGTGGTATTAGTGACTTAGTAAAACCTGGAGCTATAGTTTTAATTAAGCCTAACTGGCTTGCACCTATACCAAATCCCGCAACAACCGATCCTAGAGTTGTAAAAGCTTTAGTAGAGATCTGTAAAGAAGCAGGAGCGAAACGTGTGATAGTATCAGAGTACGCCGTCCCTCACGGTAAGGTCGCACCTTATCTATATGGTGCTTGGAAATCATTAAGAGACGTTGTTGAGAAGTTAGGTTTAAATCGTTTTGTAGAGGATGCGGGAGGAGAGATAATACCTTTTGAGGAGGTTGAATGTGTTGAAGTTAAGGTAAAAGGAGGTAAACTCCTCCGGAGGGCACGTATACCGAAATTAGTTCTTGAAGCCGATTGCTTAATAAACGTCCCTGTGATGAAAACCCACTTCTATACGCTAGTCACACTAGGTATTAAGAATATGCATGGAATCTTACCAGACGACCTGAAGACATATGCACATAAAGAAGATTTAGATCAGTTTTTAGTGGACATAATCAAGATAAGACCTCCAGACCTAACAGTTATAGACGGTATAAGAGCTCTACAAGGTTACGATCATCATGTGAGTATGAAGGATATTGTGGAGATGGGTCTAATCATAGCTAGCCGTGACGTTGTCGCCGCAGATGCTGTAGCATCAGCAGTTATGGGTTTCGATCCTCTAGATGAGATAACACATATAAGAATAGCTCATATGGAGGGCGTTGGTGTAGGGGATTTAAATAGAATTGTCGTAAAAGGGAGGTCTGTATCGGAGGTGAGAAGAGTTTTCAAAAGACCTGATCAGCGTCTATTTGGAATATACCCGAACGTGGAGATATACTCAGGAGGGGCGTGTAATTACTGCATAGTTAGAACTAAGGTAGCGTTAGCAAGACTTGAGGCGGAGGGAAGATTACCCTCAGAGAAGTTTACAGTAGTTTTAGGTCACAAGCCAATATTACCGGAAAACCCTGACGACCTCCCAGGATATGTCATACTCATCGGAGACTGTGCGGTATCTGCAGTACCGGAGTGGATTAAGTTAAAATTAAGGTTGGAGAATAGATTAGCTGAAGCTCCGGGATGTCCACCCATGTGGGCTCTAGATATGGTTACCGCAAAACTCTTCCCTAAAAAATCGTGAAAAAGGTGTAATGAAGTGGCGATCATTAAAATCGGCGTAATAGGAGCTGGCACCATGGGACATCAAATAGCGCAAGTGAGTGCACAGGCAGGTTATAAAGTAGTGCTGGTCGATATAGCTAAAGAAATAATTGATAGAGCCTTTAATAGGATAAGATCTAACATTGAGATGTTAAGGGAGGAGGGAGTTCATGTACCACCTCCGGAGGAGGTACTATCTCGTATAAGTGGGTCAACAATGTTAGAGGATGTAGCTGATGCTGACCTTGTAATTGAGGCTGTACCTGAAGACCTCAAGTTAAAGCAAGAAGTATTTAGTAGACTCGATAAACTGGTTCCTCAACATACGGTGCTGACATCTAATACCTCCTCCTTAAGAATTAGAGATATTGCCTTAAGTACGTCTAGGCCAGATAGAGTTTTAGGGTTGCATTTCTTCTCACCAGTCTATATAATACCTGTCGTAGAAGTGGTTAGAACTGATTTAACATCTCAGGAGAGTTTAGATTATGCTGTTAATTAC
>Ga0065719_100169_pt1 | contig 13351 bp, 19 predicted proteins | sample GBSCel85sediment_FD_59106 | JGI IMG/M metagenome (GOLD analysis project Ga0065719, IMG submission 59106) | Hot spring sediment microbial communities from Great Boiling Spring, Nevada - Cellulolytic enrichment CS 85C v3 (version 3) | ecosystem: Environmental > Aquatic > Thermal springs > Hot... | reverse complement strand
AATGTTGTCAGAATGCCTAATTTTATGTCTATTAAAAATGTGGTAGCAATGATCAAACCGTCAACTATGTTGTGAATAGCATCACCAATAAATATCAAATAGCTGAATGGGTGTATTTCACATTTTAATTTATGACAATGGTGCCACTTCAATAATCTTTCAAGAACAAAGAATAAAATAAAACCAAAAATAAACCAATTAATAGATAGTAAAACACCAATCTCTTCTATGCTTTCAGCAAACAAATGATACATTCCTCCAGCAAATAGTGTGCCTGCAGCAAAAGAAACTAATGGAAAAATTATCTTTTCTAGATCTTTCCTTCTAATGAATAGGGAAAATATGCCTATTAAACCAATCATACTGTTTAAAACCAATGCTAAAATTATTAAGAACAATACATCCATGCTTTATAGTTTTTGGTTGTAATATATATTCTTTTAAAACAAGTAAGTTGATGAAGATTAAGGATATAAAAGCTGGAATGAGCAACGTTGAGATAGAAGCCAGTGTGGTTGGCAAATCTGAATCTAGAAGTGTTCAAACGAAATATGGTAGGAGAGAAGTCGCTGATATATTACTAGAAGACGAAACTGGAAGAATAAAAGCAAGCTTATGGGAGGAACAAATAGATAGAGCAAAGATTGGTGATAGGTTAAAAATTTCTGGTGCATATGTTACTGAATTTAGAGGAGAGCTTCAGCTTAATATTCCAAGGAGAGGAAGCATACAAACTATCTGAAAATAACAAACCTACTTTTCTTCTATGATTTCAGCTTCAAATATGTAAAATTCTGTTCCATCTTTCTTCCATTCATCTGGTGGTAATCCAGCTTTTAAACAAAGCTGCGAAAGGAAAACTTCTTTCTTTGGTAACTCATCCCAAACTTGAGGCAAGAAAAGCGCACTTCTAAAACCTTTCTTTATTATAACTCCATGCTTAAATGGAATAATTTTCTCAACAGCTTCTTTTACACTTCCATCAACTTTCTTAGGTTCAGTTAATACAGAAACTTCAATCTTGATTTTATCTAATTCATCTTCTGATAAAGGTGGGAATCTTGGGTCTCTAGTTGCTGATATTGCAGCTTCTATTATTCCATCTATTAGTGGCTTTGTTGGATAAGGAAAGCCTATACATCCTCTTAACTCTGGCTTGCCATAAAAAATTTTGTTGATTGTTACAAAAACTCCTCTTTTTTCATTAAGTTCACTAGGATAATCTTTTGGTCTGGATATGATCCTTCCTGTTCTTACATAAGTTTCTATTGCCCTTCTTGCCAACTTCAAAATGTATTGCTTTGTTTTTTCTTCCATTTATCTAATTTTGCTTCCCTCTTTAACATCTTTTATTGGCTGAAGCAATGCAATCGTTTCGCCATCTTCCGCTGCCAAAATCATACATTGCGACTCTACTCCCATTATCTTTTTTCGTTGGAGATTTGTCACAAAAACAAATTTTTTATTCAAAAGATCTTCNGCTTTATATTGCTGNTTTATCCCAGCTACTGCAATTCTCTTTTCGTCTCNAAAGTCTACTGTCAACTTAAGCAGCTTCTCTGATCCAGGAATGTCTTCTACTTGAATTACTTTACCTACTTTCAATTCCAACTTTACAAAATCTTCATATGAGACTTCCATGAAGAAAGATTTAGAAAGAAAAAATAAAAAGGTACTTATTTTTTCTTTCTTTTCCTCCTCTTTTCAGCTTCTAGCTTCTTTTCTTCCTTCTCTAATTCTTTTTCTATTTTCCACTCATCCCACTCAAGCCATGCTATGAAAACTCCTAGCAGTATCAGGAAGAGAGGAATTGCCCCATTCAGCACTGTTATAACATCTGGCAATGCTGGTCTTAAGTATCCTGGAATTCCTGCAAAGATGTAATAAACTGATGCTACTACTATTANCACACCGATGAAAGCTTTTGCCAATGGATGCATACTATCACTAAAAATCAATTTGATTTNAACGATTTAAATTTACATTTCAACTGAATGTGTATGCTGAACTTGTATAAAGCNTTAAGAAATTTGTGGAAAAGTGATAGCGAGGAAATGAAAAAGCTTGAGAAGGAGAGATTGATAGAGTGGAGAAGACAGCCTGCGGTAGTTAGAATAGAAAGGCCTACTAGACTNGATAGAGCTAGNGCTTTGGGTTACAAGGCGAAGCAGGGNTTTGTTATTGCTAGAGTTAGGGTTAGAAAAGGTGGTAAACCAAGAAGNTTGTATGAAAGGGGCGGCGGTAGAAAACCTTCTTCCGCTGGTTTGCTAAAATTTACTGCAAGAAAATCTGACAGATGGATTGCTGAAGAAAGAGCTGCAAGAAAGTTTCCAAACTTGGAAGTTTTGAATAGTTATTATGTTGGGGAGGATGGTCAATATAAATGGTTTGAAGTTATTCTTGTAGATCCNAACCATCCAAACATAAAAGCCGATCCAAAAATAAGCTGGATAGCAAGCGGCAAACATAGAAGAAGAGTTTTTAGAGGTTTAACATCTGCNGGCAAAAAATCGAGAGGTTTAAGAGCATAAAAGAAAAAATGTTAGAATGAGTAAACTTAAGAGAGAGCTAAGTTTACTAGATTTGGTTGATATTGGAATATCTCAAATCATTGGCGCAGGAATTTTTGTTGTTATTGGNATNGCAGCTGGNNTTGCCGGTCCTTCAGTAATTCTTGCGTTTTGGATTGCAGGGATGGTTGCATTGTTAACAGCATTATCTACTGCAGAGCTTTCATCAATAATAACTGAAACCGGTAGCTCATATGCATACGCAAAAAGAGCATTTGGTAAGTTTGTCGGTTTTTTAGCGGGGTGGATGAGATATTTTGACAATGTTGTCTCTATATCAGCAGTTTCTCTTGGATTCTCAGCTTACCTCCTATCCTTACTNTTTCCCTTCTTACCNAAAAATTTCATGATAGCTTCTTCTTTAATTCTCATTCTTGCATTAACTCTACCAAACATTCTTGGAGCAAAAATAACGACCAGAATCTCTTCAGTTCTTGTAGCAATTAAACTTTCAGCTTTGTCGTTTTTGATTTTTGTTGGATTTTTCTATCTTGCTAAGAACTTCAACGTTAACAATTTTCTACCATTTTTCCCAAATGGATTTTCTTCTACATTGACTGCGAGCTCTCTCGTCTTCTTTGCATTTCTTGGATTCCAAACCATAGCGATGGCTTCCGAAGAAGCAAAAAATCCAAGAAAAGATGTTCCGCTGGCAATTCTCATTTCATTTCTCATTTGCTTTCTACTTTATATTGGAGTTGCAATAGTTAGCGTTGGCTCTGTTGACTGGAGAATTCTTGGAAANGTAGACCATCCTTTATCTTATGTAGCTCAAGTAATAACAAACAATGAGTATGCAAGTTTATTTGTGACTTTTGGTGCGCTGGTAGCTACAGCAAGTGTTGCTTTAGCAAGCATATATAGCTCTTCAAGAGTGCTTTTTGCTCTCTCNAGAGACAATTTTCTTCCTAAAGTACTATCTAGGATAAACGAAAATTTCGGAACACCGATAGCATCTGTGGCGATTTCCTCACTTATAGCAGCAATGATTGTAATGACTGGAAGCATTAATCTAGTTGTATCCGTTGTGTAACTTTGGCTCTTTGTTCAACTTTGTATTAACGAATCTTAGTCTAATAAAATTAAAAAACAAAATCAAGAAAAAACCGAGCTTCGAATTGCCTTTCCATCCTTTAATACCAACATTAGGAGCAATAAGTTGTATTATCCTTATGCTTTTCCTGGAGAACAATGCTAAGATTATTGGAATCCTTTGGTTGTTGATTGGAGCCTCGATTTATTTTCTAAGAAGGAAAAGAATTAAATGATGTACGATTTACACATTCATAGCACTTTTAGTTCTGGCGAGTCTACTTTAGAAGAAATAGTAAAAACTGCGAAAAACTTTGGATACAAGGGAATAGGCTTTATTTCTTATCCTTTGAAGAAGGAAGAAGAGGATTTTTTGAAAGCTGAAATAAGCAGAGTGAGCAAAGAGTACAATTTTGAAATTTATCTAGGCTTTGAAGCTACTAACAAAATTGAGTTGAAAAAGCTTTTGAATAGAAGAAGAGAATTTGACTTGCTTTTGGTTAGAGGTGGAACAAATTTCATGAATAGAATTGCTGTTGAAAATAGGGGAGTAGATATTCTAACTCATCCTGATTATGAGAGAAAGGATTGTGGAATAAACCATGTTTTAGCAAGATTAGCGAAAGAAAATGANGTTGCAATAGAAATAAATTTTAGGGAAGTTTTGAATTCAGAAGGNTTGGCAAGAAAAAATGTTCTTGCGAATCATATGGAAATCATAAGACTGTACAAAAAATTTAGGTTTCCATTGATAATATCTTCTGGTGCCCTTTCCCATTGGCAAATTAAAGATCCTAAAGTTTTAATTTCTTACCTAGTTACTCTTGGCCTAGAAATGAAAGAAGCGAAAGAAGCTTTGAGAGAAATTCCAAGAAAAATAATAGAAAGGGCAAAAGAATGGAGAAGCGAAAAGTGGATAATGCCTGGGGTTAGACTTGTTTAAGTTCTTACAACTTTCTTTCCTCCCTCCCAGCTTTCCCATTCTATCCATTCATCTGGCGCTAGAACTACATTATGAAGCCACTCGTAAGTTGCATAACCTGTGCTAGTGTCNGATTTTGCAAAGCATATTCTGTCAATTACATTTGCATGCTCCCTACAAACAGCTTTTCCTCCCATTGACACTGCCACTGCTTCCTTACCACAAAACCAACATTTCATTTTTTCACCTCCGCTAAAAGCAAATATGGAATTTGCCTATAGGAAACAAAAAACAGNACAAAAAGAATGAAAACGAACAAAATTAAAGTTATCAAAAAACTTGTGAAATTTGGAGTTTCCTGCGTTTTTAATTCAGAATAGAAAAGGAGCATCGAGAGAAAAGCGACTATCAAAACGAACCATGGAATCCATTTTGGTAGCAAGATTTTTTTAACTTTCATCTTAACAACTCCTCGTAAACTTTTATTGTCTCTTCGGCAATCCTATCCCAATTGAAAACCGTTTGGGCAGCATATCTTCCTTTTTCTCCCATCCATCTTGCATGTTCCGGATTTCTCAAAATCTCTTTTATTCCCCAAGCGATTGAATTCGGTGCATGGTAAACTCTGTAACCAGTTACACCGTGCCATATTAGCTCTCCAGCGCCAGTGCCATGAGTTGCTATCACAGGTTTTCCTGCAGCCCATGCTTCTAACACAACAATACCAAAAGGCTCGTTTCTACTTGGAACAACAACGACATCGCTCGCTTTAATTATCTTTAATTTCCAATCATCAGGAATATAACCTGTAAACCTAACAGCATGCCATAAGTTCAATTCTCCAACTCTTCTCTCCAATTGACTTTTCATGTAACCATCTCCAACAAAAACAAATTTTGCATTTGGAAAGTCCTTTAGAACATCTGGGATTGCCTCCACCAACAAATCAACTCCCTTTTGATATGTCATTCTTCCAACAAAAACAATCATTGGATCAAAAACTCCAAAACCAAAATGTCTTTTAACGTCATTCCAAGCATCTATTTTTACTCCATCAAACCTATCGGCCCAAATACCGTTTGGTATAACTCTTATTTTCCAATCAGGCACTCTATACAATCGCACAACTTCATCTTTCATAGCGTTTGANCANACAATAAGNCTATCAGCAATNTAAGTACCATACCATTCTATATTGGAAATGTCTCTTGCCTTCCCATCGTGAAAATGATTTCCATCTCTTCCATATTGAGTAGAATGGAGAGTAAACACAACTTTCTTACCTTTCGATTTTTTTAACTCGTCTAATGCTAAAACGACATGCCAATCATGGCCATGAATTATATCAAAGTTTCCAATAAAGTTCTCTGTTTCATTAAAATAGTAAACCATAGATTTGCACATGTTGTTTGTCATTTCATAAACAAAATCAGAAGAAAAAGCGAATGGACATCTATGATAATGCACACCATCTATATTTTGATAAACTGATTGATTATTACCAATTCTTGTGAAAACATGAACTTCATGCCCCTTTCTTTGTAAAGCGGCAGCAAGTTCAGTTACATGAACGGATAACCCACCAGCAACTATAGAATGCAGCGATTCCCAAGAAAAAAGAGCAATCCTCATAGAAATATTTCGAATCCATTTAAAAAGATTTTGGAAAACCTTTTTAAGTCTTCCGTAGCTTTTTCTTCAACACCTTCAAAATTCTCTCTCCTTGAGAGAACCAATACTCTGTACCCCAATAAACATAGCAGCTTGTTTCAGCTATCAACAGTAACTTCAAGAGTTCTCTAAAATTTTTTTCATTCGACCTCTCTTCAATTAACTTGCTAACCTCGTCAATTTCTCTAGCGATTTCCGCTCTTTTTTCTCCCCATATCCATCTTTCATGTCCACCAACCCAAGAAGCTCCTAACAAACTCAACTCAACTTCATCCAATTTTTCGTCTTTATAGAATTTTTCCAAAAGCTCGGAAACCAATATGGAAGAAACTTTATCATCTTTTACTTTCGTGTGAAACTCTGTAAAAGTTTGAGGGAAAAATTCATTCATCATAACATTTCCATTTTCTCCATCGCTTGCAGTTATTATCAAAGCTGGCTTATCATTTGAAAATTTAGATGCCTCTAAGCATTTTTCATAGATGTAAGAAGCTGATGCGCCAGCTTGCTGATCGATAAAATAATAAGGCGCGGAAAAAACAACAGTAATTTCTTGTTCGTTAATTCTAAGCTTATGTGGCTTAACGATTAAAGAAATTTTTTGCTCGTAAGTCAGTTTGTGATAATCCTTCGCTGCAAATATTGGTAATATTAGCCATTCATATCCGAAATCTCTCAAAACTTTTATCAAATTTGCCAATTTATCTCCATAAGATGGAACACCCATTTCAGGAAGCCAAAACCCTTTCACTTTTTTTAGTTGGTTTTTTCCGAAAATTGAAGAAAAAACATTTTGCCATTCTTCTATTTGCCACTTCCAATCTCTTTCAGGAGTTACAGGAAAATAGCAATGTGAATAAGCTGAACCTGCAAATTCTATGGCATTCGGATGTTCCCTCAAAACCCTCTTATACGCTTCTATTATATTCCCTATTTTTTCTTCTCCAACATACACATTTTCAAGTAAGTCGGAAAGTTGATTTAGACTTTCTAGCAGAACTCCCGAAAAGTCAAGAACAACCTTTGGGTTAAATTTAGCCAACTTTTCAACATAAGTTGCCGGATTTTTATAAGCTCTAGCTATTAACTTTGCATCCCAGCTTTCTTTTGAATCTTTTGACAAAAGCATCTTTTTCAAGTTACTTTCAAGCTTGTCATCAATGAAAACCAATGGTTGATGCATNTGAAGCCAAGGAATCCAAAAGGCTTTCATTCTTATATTTAGTTTTCAATTTCATTAATGATGTCAAAAATTCCTGGGGAAATAGACAAAGAAAATGAAGACAAACAAATTCTTCGAGTGGGCTTAATAGCAGAGTTAGATGCTATTAGTTTGTATGAACAATTAGCAAGTAAGTCTAAAAATGAAAAAGTGAAAAAGGTGTTGCTCGATATAGCAAAGGAAGAGAAAACGCATGTTGGTGAATTTTTGGCTTTGTTATTAGAAATGGACGAACAACAAAGAGAAGAATTGGAGAAAGGAAAGGAGGAAGTTCAAGAAATCACAGGGTAAATCTAACTACTGCTCCATTTTCTTTTTCTTTAATCTTTGAAATTTTTGTATCTATGCCCTTTTCCTCAAGAAATATCTTCAAATCATCAAAATAGTCATAAAAACCGCAAGTGTGACAAAAAGTTCCAGTAAAATCTACAACAATTTCTTTTTTATCGAACTTCAATAATTTTGCTTTAGCTTCTGGAGACCTATATCTATTGAAATCCCTTATTGCTTCTCTTACTTTCTTTTTAAACACATCTAAATCTCTAGGTTTTCTTCGCTCGACCATAGTCCATGTATGTTACAATAGGAAAACGCTATGAGCTTACCTTTTTTGCTTGTTCTAAATGTAAAATAGGCTATAGGATCGGTGTAAATTTCGCTAGTATTTGGTCCTTTGGTTGATTCTCCATGGGAATTGAATTCTTGTCTTCCTATGTGAAATGCAAACTGCTCCCCTTCTGGTAAAAAGTAAAGATCCACAAATCTTATGTGATGTTCTGTTGTATTTGGATGAGGAATTTCCTTACCAATGGTAACTTTAACTGTAACTAATCCTTCTCTTTTTTCCAAAATTTCTATTACTGGAACGTGCTTTTCTTTTTTCCAATCTTCACTTCTTATGATTTCGATTAATGTCATTAATCTCAATCCTCCGGTTCAAACATACTTTTCGGAGCCCCACACGCGGGACATTTCCAATCTTCTGGAAGATCCTCGAATTTCTTTCCTTCTTTTTCCTCATCGTAAACATATCCACAAATCTGACAAATCCACTTCATTTAATCTACCTTGACTTCTTTATATGCAAACCACCAGTCAAAAGCTTCTATTTCTTTCTTCTTAGCCTTTTCTAATCTTTCCTTAGCTTCTTTTTCGTTCGTTGCTGGAGGAATTATTACTTTTGANCCNATTAGCTCATTGTTNGGCCAATTAGCTGGCATTGCAACTCCATTTTTATCTGCAACTTGCAGTGCTTTTATTATTCTCAAAATTTCATCCATGTTTCTTCCAACTTCTTGCGGATAGTACAGAATCGCTCTTATAATTCCATTAGGATCTATTATGAAAACGGCTCTTACAGTGTTCGTTCCTTTTCCTGGATGAATCATTCCATAAAGTTTTGAAATGTTTCCTAGATCATCAGCAATTATTGGAAACTTTATTTCAGTTCCCAACTTTTCTTTAATCCACTCAACCCACTTTATATGACTGAAGACTTGATCTATGCTTAAACCTATTAGCTCCACATTTAACTTCTTAAAATCTTCATACCTCTTTTGAAACGCGTAAAATTCTGTTGTACATACTGGAGTAAAATCTGCTGGGTGACTGAAGAAAACTACCCACTTCCCTTTATAATCTTCTGGAAAGTTTATTGTTCCATGTGTTGTTTTTGCTTTGAATGAAGGTGCTTTTTCTCCTATCAAAGGAATTCTATAAACTTCTTTCTCTACTTCCATAACATCACCAACAAGTATTTAAATGTTCGAATTTATAAATATTATGGTTCGAATTTCGGACATAGATTTAATCAAGGAATTAGAAAGAAACAGTAGAAAACCATTTACTGAAATTGCTAAAAAATTCAAAGTTAGCGAAGCTGCCATAAGAAAAAGGATTAAGAAGCTCATAAAAAATGGAATAATAAAGTTCAGTCTAGATGTTGACTATAAAAAGCTTGGCTACAATTATACTGCAATAATAGGAATTGATGTTCTTCCAGAACACTTTTTAAAAGTTATTGAGATGCTAAAAGAAGATAAAGAAGTAAAAGAGCTTTTTTCGTGTACAGGAGATCACATGCTTTTGGTTAAAGTTGTGTTTAAAACAAATNACGATTTGAATAAGTTTGTAAAAAAACTGGAAGAAAATAAAATGATAAAAAAGGTTTGCCCTGCAATAATAATTGAAAGGTTGAAATGAGTTAAATTTCACTCGGTTTTTAATTTCATTTAATTCTCAAGGGATAATGATGAAAGTATGTGGATAAGTCACCAGTTTTCCTTAGTGATAATAAAGTAAAGAAAGTAAAGCTTGTTACCATACTTAATCTATTTTTTAGTTTCCAATCGGAAACTAAAAATTTAAATATTAGTTTCCGTAAGTACACTTATGATAATAAAAGAACAACTAATGCTTCAAAATGAATGGTGGACTACTGAAAAAGTCAGAGAGGAACTCGCTCCAAAGTTCAAGAGAGAAATTTTCAACCAATTAGTATCAATGCTTAACCTTAGACAGATAACAATTTTAACAGGTTTAAGAAGAGTTGGTAAAACGACATTGTTCTATCAACTGATCCAGGAGTTATTAAACAATGTAAAGCCTAAGAACATATTATATTTCTCTTTTGAGGAGATGCGAGAGGATTTAAAAGAAGTGCTTGACGAATATCAGAAGTTGACAGGTGTTTCATGGAAAAGAGAAAAAATTTATGTTTTCTTTGATGAGATACACAAAGTTAGTAATTGGGCATCGAAGCTAAAAATTCTTTACGATTCATTTCCGAATATAAAATTTTTTGTCTCTGGTTCAAGTTCTGTCGACTTAGAAGGAGAGGCATACTCCAATTTAGTAGGCAGACATTACCTGTTAAAGCTGGACCCTCTCTCCTTAAAGGAGTTCTACGAGCTTAAAAATGGAGTTAAAATAGATNATCTAAATTTGTGGAGAGATGAACTGTTTCTTGCATTCGATGAATATCTTAAGAAGCCTTTTCCCGNAATTGTCAAAGAGAACGATGAGAGAAGAATAATGGACTATTTGAGAGAAAATGTCATAGGTAAGATAATTTACCAAGATTTACCAAAAGGGTTTAGGAATGTCAATGAAGAGTTGTTGTTGAACCTAATAGAAATTTTTTATGAGAATCCAGGAATGATTTTAAACTTAGATGAATTATCAAAGAATCTGCGCATCGCAAAAAAAACTTTGCAAAAACATCTTTTCTACCTTAAATTCTCTTACTTGATAAGGGTNGTTAAGAATTTGAGAGCTTCCATGCTAATAACTAGCAGAAAGTTGCAAAAGGTCTATCCTTATCATTGGTCATTAATTTTTGNATTTTATAAAGAAGTTGACCGTGGAAAGCTTTTAGAATGTGTNGCTTCCTCTTTATTAGATGCAAAATTTTATTATAGAAAGGGTAATGAGGAANTAGACTTTGTTTTAAAAAATGGAGGAATTTTGCCAGTGGAAGTTAAGGCACAAATTAGCACAAAACGTTTAATCAAAATCCTAAAGAGGTTTTCTATAAAAAAAGCAATTTTGATACACGGAGAGAAATATCGTGAGGAAAAGGAGATAGATTTCATCAAACTAATTTTTCTTCCAGCTTTCGAATTAGCGTATTATGGAAAGCTTGTGATATAAGATATCTTTATTTTAGTGAGCGACAGCTTTTTGAATTCATTTTTGGACCGGCCGGGATTTGAACCCGGAGTCTCCGCCTTGCGAAGGCGGCGTCCTACCATTAGACCACCGGCCCATTTTTTAGATTTGAAAGGAAGAATTAACCTTTAACTATTTTTTCTATTTCTTCTAACTCAACAGTAAACCTTTCTCTTGTTACCAAGTTCTGCAAAGTTAGCTTTCCCTCCTCCATTTCTTTTCTACCAACAATTAGAGCGAACTTTATTCCTCTTTTATCCAAATCTCTTATTCCATCTAGAATTCTAGAATATCCTTTGAACGGAACAAAAGTGTTGATTTCCTTGCTTCTCAAATAATCTGCTATCTCCCATACTTTCTTCACATCAACTTCTTTAGTATAAACAATACCAACCTTAGAATAAGTTTTCCTTTCCTTCTTGAAAATTCCCAACTCCAATCCAGCATCTATAAGTCTTTCCACACCAATAGAGCCTCCAACAGCAGGAATTTTATTGCCAGTAAATATCCCGATCAAATCATCATACCTTCCTCCTCCAGATAAGCTGCCAATTTTTGGTTCCTCAACAATAGCTTCGTATATCATTCCTGTGTAATAATCTAAACCTCTAACGAGAGACAAATCTATTTTTATTCTCTCTCTTTTCTTTGAGAAGTCTAAAATCGTTTTTAGGCCTTCTACCGCAACTTTTATTTCATTAGAGTCAAAAGATTCCAAATATCTAATAATTTCTTCATTGCTTAGCTTTGAAGCATCAATAAAACTTTCTATTTGTTTCAAAGTTTTTTCTCCAAGATTTAACTCTTTTAAAAGCAAAAGAACTTTCTCCTTTCCAATCTTATCCAACTTATCTATTGTCCTGTATATTTTGAGAATTGTAGAATAATCGTTAATTCCAAGAAACTTCTCAAAAATCTCTCTCAAAATTCTTCTATCGTTAATTTTAATCGTATAGTTCTTAAAACCAAATTCCTCAAAAACATCTATAACAACGTTTATAACTTCAGCATCCGCTAAAGGAGAGCTTTCTCCCACAATATCAACGTCGCATTGCCAAAACTCTCTGTACCTTCCTTTTTGAGGGTCTTCATACCTAAAAACTCTACCAATTTGATACCTTTTGAAAGGAAGTTTTGGGTTAAACCTTGCAATAAACCTTGCCAAAGGAACTGTCAAATCATATCTTAGACCAAACTCTTTATCGCTGTAAGGCAACTTAAACCTCCAAATTAATCTGTTTTCTGCTTCTTCACCATATTTCCCAGCTAAAGTTTCCCATTTTTCTACAATTGGAGTCTCAATTGGATCGAAACCATATTTTTGGAAAACCTTTTCAATTCTAGCAAAAATTTCCTTTCTCAAAATCTCATCTTCTGAAGGGAAATCCCTAAAACCTTTTGGAGGAGATNTTTCTTCTCTCATGAATCAATTTTGGAAGAGAATTATTAAAGCAGAAAACAAACTGAAGAATGAAGATAGAAGAAATGCGAGTCGAGGGAAACCAATCTATCGAAGTTGAATTCGAAGAAATGCCTGTTATGTGGGAAAGGAAAATGAGCGANCTGATAAAGGACAAAGTTATTCTCGATTTAAAAAATGCGAAAAAGGCTTTGGGATTTTTTGGAGATAGAACAGTTTATTACGTATACAATTTGTGGAAAGGAATAGAGAAGTATAAAAAAATTAAAGATAAGTACAAGTTGAATTTCGATGTGACTCTCTTAAAATTTGGTATCTTTTCTTTAACAAAAAACGGAGAAACATTTTTGACCTATGGACATAAACATGAAAAAAATAGAGGAGAGTTTTATACTGTTTTGAAAAACGAATGTTATCTTTTGCTTTCTGATTTGAAAAAGAAAGAATCAATAATAATTGAGATGAGAGAAGGAACTTCAGTTTTAATACACCCAAGATTCATCCATCGTTTGATTTCTATTGGAAAAGATTGCTTAATTTTGGGAATTGTTCCAGAAGATGCTGGCCACGATTACAATATCGTTAAGAATAAAGGATTTCCACACCATATTTTCACTCAAGACAATTGGTTAAAAATTGTTGAGAATAAAAATTACAAGGGATTTTCATTGAAAAAAATTCAAGCAAAGAAAATTTCGCTTCCGATAAAAAAATTGTCTAAAATTTTGATGCATCCGAGCAAACATAAGAAATTTTACAGCCTTTAGATCTCTGGTAAAGCAATTATTTTGTNACTTTTGTTCAGTTTGCTTTTGTAAGAGACATTAACTTTCGCTTCCTTGAAA
>Ga0065719_101437_pt1 | contig 13413 bp, 4 predicted proteins | sample GBSCel85sediment_FD_59106 | JGI IMG/M metagenome (GOLD analysis project Ga0065719, IMG submission 59106) | Hot spring sediment microbial communities from Great Boiling Spring, Nevada - Cellulolytic enrichment CS 85C v3 (version 3) | ecosystem: Environmental > Aquatic > Thermal springs > Hot... | reverse complement strand
CTATTCGCTGCCGTTTTGCCATTCGCTGCCGTTCCGCTACTCGCCACTTACTACCTTTGCAATGGCTTCCCCTTGCTCAGGATACAACCAAGCCAGCAACCCACAGGCTTCGTAGGCTAAACCTAATGACCAACCGCACAAGGGAAGCAACCTAAGGAAACCTTCCTTGCTCTTCCCATCCTCTTCCCTCGCCCGTTCTGCCAAGATTGGAAGGACGAACGGCAACATCTCCGTTCGCAGCCCTGTCTCTCGCTCTACTATGCCAACTGCACCTTCCACTTCCCCTGCCTTCGCCATCTCTTCTGCAATCTCTTTCAATGCCTCTGCCCGCTTCTTTGCATCCTCAATTTTTTCTGCTGTTTCCATTGCTTGTTCAAAAACTTCCTTTGTTTTTTCAAACATCTCTACCTTTGCCATCTCTACTGCAATCTCTATCAATGCCTTTACCCGATACCATGCATCCTCAATCTTTTCCGCTGTTTTCATTGCTTGTTCAAACATCCCCGCCTTTTCCATCCCTTCTGCAATCCCACTCAATGCCTCTGCCCGCTTCTTTGCATTCTCAATCCTTTCCACTGTTTCCATCGCTTGTTCAAGGACTTCCTTTGCTTTCTCAACCATCCTCAATGCCAATACCCGCAACCATGCATCTTCAATCCTTTCCGCTGTTTTCATCGCTTGTTCAAAAACTTCCCTTGCTTTTTCAACCATCTCTACCTTCGCCATCTCTACTGCAATCTTTATCAATGCCTCTACCCGATACAATGCATCCTCAATCTTTTCCGCTGTTTTCATCGCTTGTTCAAAGACTTCCTCTGCCTGTTCAACCATCCCTGCCTTCTTCATCTCTTCTGCAATCCCTATCAATGCCAATGCCCGCAACCATGCATCTTCAATCCTTTCCGCTATTTCCATCGCTTTTTCAAACATCCCTGCCTTCGCCATTCCTACCGCTATCAATGCCCATACCGCCACCAATGCATTCTCAATCTTTTCCGCTGTTTTCATTGCTTGTTCAAAGACTTCCTTTGCTTTTTCAACCATCCCTGCCTTCTTCATCTCTTCCGCAATCCCTATCAATGCCCATGCCCGCTCCTCTGCATACTCAATCCTTTCCACTATTTTCATCGCTTGTTCAAACATCCCTGCCTTTGTCATCTCTACCGCAATCTCTCCCAATACCTTTGACCGCCATAATGCATCCTCAATCCTTTCCGCTGCTTTCATCGCTTGTTCAAAGACTTCCTCTGCTTTTTCAACCATCCCTGCCTCCGCCATCCCTACTGCAATCTCTCTCAATGCCTGTGTCCGCCACCATGCATCCTCAATCCTTTCTGCTGCTTCCATCGCTTGTTCAAACATCCCTGCCTTTGTCATCTCTTCTGCAATCTCTCTCAATGCCTCTGACCGTTCCCATGCACTCTCAATCCTTTCTGTTGCTTCCATCGCTTGTTCAAACATTCCTGCCTTCGTCATCTCTTCCGTAATCTCTCTCAATGCCCGTGTCCGCCACCATGCATCCTCAATCCTTTCTGCTGCTTCCATCGCTTGTTCAAATCTCCCTACCTTTGCCATCTCTACTGCAATCTCTCTCAATGCCTCTGACCGCTTAATTGCTTGTTCTTTCACCCCTACTTCTACCATCTCTTCATCAATCTCTCTCAATATTCCTACCCGCAACCATGCATCCTCAATCCTTTCTGCTATTTTCATCGCTTGTTCAAAGACTTCCTCTGCTTTTTCAACCATCCCTACCTTCGCCATCCCTTCAGCAATCCATCTCAATGCCTCTGACCGCAACCATGCACTCTCAATCCTTTCCGCTGTTTTCATCGCTTGTTCAAAAACTTCCCTTGCTTTTTCAAACATCCTTACCTTTGCCATCTCTACTGCAATCTCTCTCAATGCCTCTGACCGCTCCCATGCATCCTCAATCCTTTCTGTTGCTTCCATCGCTTGTTCAAACATCCCTGCCCTCGCCATCCCTACTGCAATCTCTCTCAATGCCCCTGACCGCTCCCATGCATTCTCAATTTTTTCCACTATTTCCATTGCTTGCTCAAAAACTTCCTTTGCTTTTTCAAACATCTCTGCCTTTAACATCCCTTTAGCAATCACTCTCAATGCCCATGTCCGCTTCCTTGCATCCTTAATCCTTTCTGCTGCTTCCATCGCTTGTTCAAACATCCCTACCTTTGCCATCTCTACTGCAATCTCTCTCAATGCCCATGCCCGCTCCTCTGCATCCTCAATCCTTTCCGCTGTTTTCATCGCTTGTTCAAAGACTTCCTCTGCTTTTTCAACCATCCCTACCTTTGCCATCCCTACTGCAATCTCTCTCAATGCCCCTGACCGCTCCTCTGCATACTCAATCCTTTCCACTATTTTCATCGCTTGTTCAACCATCCCTGCCTTTGCCATCTCTACTGCAATCTCTCTCAATGCCTCTGACCGCTCCCATGCATCCTCAATCCTTTCTGCTGCTTCCATCGCTTGTTCAAACATTCCTGCCTTCGTCATCTCTTCCGTAATCTCTCTCAATGCCCGTGTCCGCCACCATGCATCCTCAATCCTTTCTGCTGCTTCCATCGCTTGTTCAAACATCCATGCCTTTAACATCCCTTCAGCAATCACTCTCAATGCCCATGTCCGCTTCTCTGCATCCTCAATCCTTTCCACTGTCTCCATCGCTTGTTCAAAAACTTCCTTTGCTTTTTCAACCATCCCTACCTTCGCCATCCCTACCACAATCTCATTCAATACCAATGCCCGCTTCTCTGCATCCTCAATCCTTTCCACTGTCTCCATCGCTTGTTCAAAAACTTCCTTTGCTTTTTCAACCATCCCTACCTTCGCCATCTCTACTGCAATCTCTCTCAATGCCCATGTCCGCTCCCATGCACTCTCAATCCTTTCCACTGTTTCCATCGCTTGTTCAAACATCTCTGCCTTCGCCATCCCTACCACAATCTCTCTCAATGCCTTTGCCTGCTTCTCTGCATCCTCAATCCTTTCCAATGTTTCCATCACTTTTTCAACCATCCCTACCTTTGCCATCTCTACTGCAATCTCTCTCAATGCCTCTGACCGCTCCCATGCACTCTCAATCCTTTCCACTGTTTCCATCGCTTGTTCAAACATCTCTGCCTTCGCCATCTCTACCATAATCTCTCTCAATGCCAATCTCCGTTCCCCTACAACTTCAATCCTTTCTGCTGTTCTCATTGCCTGTTCAAAAACTTCCCTCGCTTTTTCAATCATTCCTGCCTTTGTCATCTCTTCTGCAATCACTATCAATGCCCATGTCCGTTCCTTTGCATCTTCAATCTTTTCCGCTGTTTTCATTGCTTTTTCAAATATACCTACCTCTGCCATCTCTACAGCAATCCCTTTCAATTCCTCTGCCCGCTTCTTTGCATCCTCAATCCTTTCCGCTGTTTTTATCGCTTGTTCAAAAACTTCCTTTGCTTTTTCAACCATCCTTACCTTTGCCATCTCTACTGCAATCTCTCTCAATGCCTTTACCCGCTTCTCTGCATCCTCAATCCTTTCCGCTGTTTTTATCGCTTGTTCAAAGAATCCTTTTACTGCCCAATTTGTTGTCAACCCTTCCTTTTCATAATCACCCAACACTAAACCTGCTACTTCCATTGCCCCTTCCACTTGCCCTAATTCACCCAACAAAAACACTGCCATCTTTCCTTGCCAATTCATAAACAACAAATCAAAAGGATGAATCTCCAACTCTGTCAACTTCGCTCCTTCCCAACGCTTCCGAACTTCATCCAAAAAACGCTTTGCCCAATCCCTTTCCCCTCCGCTTTCTGCCACCCAAGCCAAAAGCAAGCACCAAAGTGTGCCTAACTTGTGGTCACGCTCAAAGATAATTTCTGTCGCCATCTTCAAAGCCCTCTCCCGATGACCTTTCCGCCAAGCCTGCAAAGGTGTTTCTTCTTCAATTTGCGCCCGTTTGGCATGTTCCATCAGCAACCTTGCCATCATCGGCGCATCTTCCGACTTGATGGCGGCATCAAGGGCAAGTTGGACAGTTTTCAAAGGAAGGTTTGGTTCGTTGGGAAGGTGTTCTGTTTGGGCTTGGGCAAATTCAGTGTCAAGGGCAAGTTGGCACAAGGCAGAGTAAAGGTGCTGGGCATCAGGGATTTGGGGTTGGGCATCGGTCATTTGCCATCGTTCGTGAAGGTGGTCAGCGTAGTGGCGAAGGATGTAACGGTGCAGGGATGGTTCTTGGGAAGCCAATGCTTTCCAATCCCTGCAAACCTCCAGCCATCTTTCTTGCGCCCATTCCCGATTGTCGCTAACTGTTTTGCTTTCCAGCAAGTGTTGGCGGAAGGAATCGTGGTAAATCGTCCAACCAACTTCACCATCAGGTGTAGGTCGCTGTTGAAGCATCAAGTGCCCATGCTCCAACGCCCTTCGGAACAATTCACTCCATCTGGGAGAGCGAGCAAGGTGGTGGGTTTGCAAAAGGAATTTCATCGTCCCTTCAGTGACGGGTTCTTTNGCCCACGCCAAAAGGCAGAACAGTGGCGTCAACACCGTCCCCACATCGCTCACCCTCATCCGTTCCAGCAACCTCTCATAGTAAGCCACCAACCCTTCAGGCAACTTCTCTTCNTCCCAGACGGTCAATTGCCCTGCTTTCAAGTCCTCAATGACCATCCGCACATACAAGGGCAACCCTCCNGATTTGCGGGTAACGGCTTCAACGAAGCGATTGCGCTGACCTTCATCCCGCTCAAACAAAGCATACTTGAGCCTTCCCAGATGCTCAACAAGCATTGCCCGAANTGCTTGTTCGTCCAAAGGCGGTAGTCCCTCTGGAAAAATCCATTCTGCCCCTCGGCTTTTCAATGCTTCTTCCAAATCGCCCTCGCTTCGTCCCGCACAGACCCAAAGGACGCTTTCCCTCACTGTCATGAAGGGCACATTCAGGAACTCTCGCTCCTGCCGATAAATCTCGTCCAATCCGTCCACCAGAAAGAGCACTTTTTTACCTGTCTTGCTCACCGCTTCTTCCAGTGCTTCCACCAATTGCTGCTGACGGTCGGGGAGGTTGGGTGCTGGCTCTATCGTTCGCTTCAACTCCACTTGCAACCGTTTGAGAGCGGTCGCCAGAAAATCCATCGTAGAGAGACCTGCTTGACCGAAGCGGAAGAAGTAGGGGATGACGATGTAGTGTTGGGTTTGACCGATGTAGTCCTTCATGAGTTTCGCCATCAANGCCGATTTGCCNANGCCNGGTTTGCCTGAAATCCAAAGGAAACCTTTGCTCTTTCTTTTGACGGCTTCTTTGACCTGCCTTACATGCTCTTCCCGACCGACGAACACTTCCGTCAACTCGNTGACCAATTCGTCCCAAAGTTTTTGGATGCCTTGGGCTTCGGCTTCCGACTTTCGCTGTGCCCGCCACTCTTCCAGTCGGAAGATGTCCCGAAAGCGTTGATAGGCGTCTTTGCCCAGATGGCTGAAAACCGCTTTAGTGCTGAAGGATATGCATTCCAAGTAGCCCCGTTCGCTCAGGCGGAAGTAAATTTGCGGGGCAACTTCTTCAAGCCGTTCAAAGTCATAGAGTTCCTCCCGCCATTGCAGGATGTCGGTGAAGGTATGGAGCGGGAAAAGGTCAAGCCACTCATCACCATGCACCAAATAGACCCGTTCTGCTTCTGGGGTGAAGGGCAAGAGGCGCTCAAATTTGGGGAAAGTGCCGTCGGCATTTGGCAAGCCTTTCAGCCAAACGATTTGCCCTTCCTTTGTGCAAGNGATAAGGTCATAGTTGGAAAGGAAGGAGAGTTCGTTGACAAGCGATTCAAATCGTTGACGATGGGCACTCAGCAACTCTTGGGCTTTCTCGTCAGGCAAGCGACCGGCGTGGGCGATGAAATTGCGCAGGGCGATGAGTTTCTCTTCGGGTTTGTCTTCACCGCTTCCCAAAGCAGGTAGCCACTTGCCCCGCACAAAGGATGGCAATTCAAAGACGAAGCAGCGAGTTTGCCCCTTTTCTTTTGGCAGGTTGTCTATGGCGATAGCGAGCAAATCCTTCCATGCACCGAAGGTAGGTCTTTCCAGTTTTTCTGTCAGGGCAATTTTGACGGGTTGCGGGAATTCACCTTTCTGTCGCAAGATGTCGCTTAGCACGGTGATGGTGAAGAAGCGGGTGATGATTTCGGCAGCGTCCACCATTCGCCAAAGGGCAATGAAAGGGTTGCTCTCCCGAAAGAATTCGTCCAGCACAAAAGCGATGGGGGTTGGAAGGGAAGCGCAAAGGTCGGAGAAGGGATGTTCTATCGGGATGAAGACGGGTTCGGNGTGCTCACCGCAAAAACCAAAAGTTACCGTGTCTCGCCATTTCCTTCCCGCACTTGGGGCAACGATGAGCCATCATCATTCCCCCTTTTCTTGCCAAAACTTTGTCAAAGATTTTAACGCACCAACCTCAAGGCAGAAACGACAGCCATAGGGTGAACACGACAGCATTAAGGCAGACACTTACCTGCGGAGCATGCGCCAACAAATCAAACCTATGACGAAAGCGATGACAGTTAACGACAAAGCCCACCAAATTGACAACCCTTCTTCTTTGGCGGTGATGCGGTAAAGGTTGATGCTCAAAAAGCCAAAGAGGAGGGCAGGGATGCCGATAACGAAGGTCAAAAAGTTTAGGCGTTCTTCCAACTTTTTGCTTTGGCGCATCTGCAAAAACTCGTGCATCTCACGAACTTCATCGCTCACTTCTTGGTAAAGTCGCTCTAACTGGAAGATTTCTTGCCAGCGCTGATAAACCCGNTGGTGATGTTCCCNTTGCATCGCTTGTGANAAATAACCTCGTGCCGTGAACTCCAAAAGTGTGTCCCGAATGCGCTCAAAGGCTTTTGCCCGCTCCCCTTCATCACCACGCAGCCAATGTTCGGAAACTTGNTGAGAAAGGCTCATCAAGGCGAACCGTTGGTGCAAGGTCAGAAGGAAGAGNAGAAAGTATTCGTTGCGCAAGTGGCTTGGAAGTTCACGGCGGAAAAAGTCTGTCTCTGGAGCGTTGATGGCAACGAAAGCACCACCTTCCAATGAGAAGACGAACCACATCCTNTCGGCATAAGCCAGCAAAGANGGATGGTNAAATCGCAAATCNTCAGGGGCAGGTTNGATGACCCGTTCAGACGGAAAGAANTTGCGAACCCGATAGAGCAACTCGGCAATGTCTTTTTCGCTCATGTCCTGCCCGTCCACATAGAGCGTGGCGAAAGGGATGAGTTGCCCTGGCACGAAAACTTCCTGCCACCAATCTCCCCCTTTCATGTCACCTTCAATGGCTGCAGTGTTCAAGATAGCGCTGACGATTTCTGCGAAGTTTCCTTTTCCGTCGGGATGCTTTTCCGAGCCACCTGCAGGTTGTGGGAAGAAGGGGCTAATTTGGTCTATCCCTGTGCGTCGTTCCATCCTCAACCCGACACCTCTTTGCCCACGAATGAACCGAAAGGAATGCAAAAAGTCAAGCCAATCGGCAATCTCTTGGCTTTTTGGTTTGGCGGAGAAAGTCAAAAACCCGACACCGACACGAAACAGGCTCAATTGAACATCGGTCAACTGGAACGGGATTTCTTTTTGTGGGAGGGTCAAAAACCAATCGGCACTGCCACCCAATCCTGATGGAGATTGCAAGGCGTTGTTGTCCATAGTCCAAAGCAAAGCCGTTGGTGCGGTGTTCTCTGGTGGGTTCAGGTATCGCTCCACATGAGCCAGCAAGTCCTCTCTTGGAAAGTGCCCTTTTCGCCAGACGACCAACGAACCCTGCCTTCCCCGCCATTGCGCCTTTTCAACCGCTTCCCTGCGTTGCTCCAAAGTCTGCCCATCAAACAGGAAGGGGTAGACAAACTGAATCAGCGAAATTTTCCCATCCACAATCATAGCCTTTTCACCCTCAGCCGACGCCTTTCAAAGATGGCGAACGAGACTGGTATCTTTGATTTTGACAAAGAAATGCCTGATGGACACAAGCGAGCGATACCTTGTTAGCGTTTCCCCAGTGTGTTCTAAAACTACCCATGCCAATGGCTTCAGCCGAAAACTTGGCTCGGCAGGAGCCTCGCCCTCCCATTTGTCCACCGACTGAAGTCGGTGTCTAAGAAAACGAAGCCTGCTGAAGCAGGCTGAAAAGATTGAAAGGCACATCTTCTGATGTGCTGAAAAATTTTGGGTCAGGCAGTATCTTGACCTTCCAAACCGCTCCTTATGCTCCAAAAATTTCGGCAGCGCAGGAGGATTGCCCTCCAGAAAAACCATTCGCCAATCGCTGTTTTCCCGACCTGCCGATTTGCCCATCTCACGATTTGCCGACGAATTTGGCTATTTGGGAAGGCGAACCTACAGGTGAGCCCAATCTTTTTCCGTGTCCCTTGCCCCCTGTTCCATGTCCCCTGTCCCTTGCCCCATGCTCCTTGCCCCACTCATGCCTTCACCTCAATAACTGCATCAATTGCCTCACCAACTCAGCATCCTCGCCCAATGCGGAAGCCAACGCCTTCCATTCCGCCTCCGTCAATTGGCGAAGTTTCTGACGGAATTCATCCAGTCTCATCCTCAATGCCTCTGGTAGCGAGCCAGACGAAAGGAAAGGCATCACGCAAGCCATCACCTTGCGCACATCCTTTGCAGCCCCATCCCAATCACCCATCTGCTTCTTCAGTTCAAACCGAACGCCTAATCCATAGATAAGTAAGGGGGCGACATGCACCTTTCCTTCAGCCATCATCTCTTCCCACAACCTAACACTCTCGTCATAACACTGAAGTGCCTTGCCAAAGTAACCCAATTTTTCCAGTGCCTCACCTTTGTTCACCAGCGATATCGCCAAGACGCCTAATGAATCCTTTCGGCCTTCAACTTCAACCAAACGCCGACACATTCCGATGGCTTCCTCCCAGCAATTAAGGGCTTCGTTAAGATAACCCAAATGCCAAAGCGCTACACCCTTATCCACCAACGCCCTTGCCAAATCATTTTCCAACTCCCTCCGACCTTCAACTTCCACCAAACGCCTTCTAATCCCGACGGCTTTATCGTAGCAATCAAGAGCTTCCCCAAGAAGACCAAGTTGCAAAAGCGCAAAGCCCTTGTTTACCAGCGCTCTTGCCAACTCATTTTCTAACTCCACCCTTCCTTCAACTTCAACCAAATGCCTATAAATCCTAATTGCTTCATCATAGCAATCAATGGCTTCACTATGACGATTCAATTGCACAAGTGCTATACCCTTAGTCCTCAATGCCTTTGCTAAGTCACTTATCAATTCCTTCCGACCTTCAATTTCAACCAAGTACTGAAATGTCTTAATAGCTTCATTGTAGCAAGCAAGAGCCTCTTCAAGACGACCTAAATCTGCTAATGCATTGCCTTTGTTCATCAGCGCTGCTGCTAACCAATTTATCAACCCATTTTTACCTTCAATTTCAACCAAATGCCGAAATATTCCTATGACTTCATCGTAGCAATCAACCGCTTCGCTAAGATGACCCAATTGAAGAAGTGCATTGCCCCTGTTCATCAGTGCCCCTGCTAAATCACTCATCAAATCCTTTCTTCCGCCTTCTTCAACCAAGCGCCGATACATCCTGATAGCTTCTTGGAAACAAGCAAGGGCTTCTTCAAGACGACCTAATAAAAGAAGCACATTGCCCCTGTTCATCAGTGCCCCTGGTAACCAATTCGCTAAATCCTTTTGACCTTCCTTTTCAACCAAATGCTGATACATCCTGAAAGCTTCTTGGAGGCAATTATTGGCTTCTTTAAGACAACCTATTTGCCCAAGTGCAACGCCTCTGTTCATCAACGCCATTGCCAAACCACTCGCCAACTCCCTCCTACCCTCTACTTCAACAAGATGCCTTGCCAATTCCTCTGCCCGTTCCGTGCAAGCGAGCATTGGGCGATAGCGTTGTTTGATGCCAAATTGATAGGATGCATTGATGAGCACCCTCAGTGCTTTTTCGCTATCCACCTTTTCCGCCATTTCGTCAAGCAAGGTTTCAAAGCGTTCGTCCTTCAACCCTTCCAGCGTCGTTAGGACTTCTACGATAACAGGCTCCGCCAACTCAATATCGGCAGCATTGACTGTTTCCACGAGAAGGTTCAAATTGCCTTGTTGAACCGCTTCAGTCAACAGCAGCGTCACTGCCCCCGTCAGGTGGTCAAATTCCCTGCCTTCCTTTAGCCATCCCGCCACTTTTTCACCTGTCAACCCTTTCCATCCGCCCCCTTCGGCAATGAGTTCGTTGGAGAGCAGGAACTCAAAGAGCGGGTCAAAAGCGAACCGAACTTGATAGCCGACGATGCGTCGGAATCTTCCCCACTCCTCGGCTATCGGCGTTTCCATCAAAACCCCTTCGTCTAAAAGTTGCAGGTAAGGCGAGCGAGTTAACTCCCGCTCCAGCAATGTCCTGCTCCATTCCGCAGAAAAGTCGTGCAGTTCGTCCCGAAGGAAACTGTCTCGCCTCAACTTTCGCATCAGCCTGACCAGTTCAGTGACGAATTGGCTGCGTGGTGCAAATCGTTCCCGTTCTTCATCGGTTCGCCCGAAAATTTTCGCTTCACAATAAGCGCTCAAGATTTCACCTGTCCATAGCCTTTCAGGGACGGGTTTGCCGTCGTAGGCTTCCATCACCATCCGCAAAAGCCAGGGATGCCGCAACACTTGTCGCACCTGCGGTGTCAGGCTCTCGTAAGGCGTCGTGGGATGAAACCTTCTCAACTCCCCTTCCTCCGTCCAGTAGCCCTCAAAAGCACGATAGCCTTCGTAAATCTCCCGCAACTCCTCTTCGTCCACTGCTTCCAACTCAAAGCGATGAGTCTCTTCCTTTCGTCCTTCCCGTTCAACGATGTGTGTCTGGAAAATTGCCGAAGGAAACAGTCCCGCCTCAAGGCTCTTTAACTGCTCCTCGCTTTTGCCCTCGCCCAGTGCCTGAAGCATTCGTGTGAAGAAAAGGGAGCGGACGGAAAGGATTACTTTGAGCGGGAAGTTGCGACCATAACGCTGAGTGAATTCGCAAAGGCTCTTGAGCAACCTCGCCGACTTTGGATGCTCGTTCACACCGTCCACGACAACGATGAACTTGCGCCCTTCCCTTCGGACGAATTCCAGCAAGTGGATGAAGTTGCCTTGAAGATGAAGGTCGGTGAGCAAACGCTGTTCCATTTGTTCATCTGGACTTAACTGATGCCCCGCATAGAACAGGACGATTTCGCCCCTTTCACGCCACTCATCTACTTTGTGGCATAGCAAATTTGTCTTGCCTATGCCCGAATCGCCCAAAAGCAGAAAGCCAGATTTGTTACCTTGCAAGAAAGTTTCCAGTTCACCTTCCATCGCTTTGCGTGGGAAGTAAACTTGCGGGATGTATCGGCGTGCACGGATGTTTTCCGCAAGCCAAACCTCGCTTTGACTCCTCGCCCGCTCATAAAGGATGGGATAAGTCACTCGTTCTACTTCCACGACCTCAGGTGGCACCCATTTTGCCTCAAAAATCTGGCTGACTTTTCCCCTCGGTTCGGACATGGGACGAGAATGCAAAGCGCCGATGTAGGCGATATAGCGCCTTCCTTCTTCACCGCTGAACAAAAAGACCTCTTCGGTCAAGCCTAAAAGTGGCGTCTTGTTGGCAGTATGGGCAATCTGCCCAGAGCAGGAAAGGATAGAGCGTGCGAAAGCGTGAAAGTGATGGGTCGGCAAGGAGCAAGCCTGTAAGTTCGCCCGCTTTTTGTGCCCGTGCAAGTTCGTCCAATGCAGTATCGGGGATGGGTTCGGTAGTGAAAGTCGTCTCTGCACCCATAAGGCGAAGGCACTGACCCTCACTCAAAAGACGAAGCAACAGGTAATGTTTGCACCAATCCATAAGCCGAAGGAAATCTGCAACTAAGGGAGCATGATGCTCAATGAATGCTTCCCATTGCCCACGCCACTTTTCATGCCTAACAGCGTTACGCAAGTTGACCAAAGCATCCATAAGTGGCATCTCTTGTTCTTCCAAGCCCCATTCGCCCATCCGCACCGCTTGAACTCGCCTTCGTTGAGCCTCTTTGATTGTTTCCGCCAATTCAGGCACAAAAAGCGCATTTTTCTCTTTCAGGATGGGAACGGCAATGCGAAGGAAATGGGCGAAGTCAGAAGTCAATGGACGACGAAGTCGTTCCAAGCGATGGGAAATTCGCTCGTCTTTGAGGTCGGCAGAAGCGTAATCGCTAACAGCAATCAATGTGGCGTATTGCAATGCCATTTCAGCGAGCCGAATTAGCCTATCCGCTTGCTCCCTTGCCGTCTTCCCTTCCAGCACTTCCTTCTTCAGGACGAAGGCGATAGGGAAGGGATAACCGAGAAATTCTTCCAATGCCTTCAACGCCTCTGCCATCTTTGCTCACCCCACAACACGCTCTTTATTTTGCCACAATCTTTCGCAATTGCCTTCTCTTTCGGGGAAAATTCGGCTTGGCAAGCCTTTCCCATTTCCTTGTCCCTCGTCCACGCCCTTCGCCCCATTCTCAAGGTTGGTGCTCAGTTTCTTCGTCATCAACTAAAGGCTGAAGCCTGTAGCATGTAAAGGAAATTTTTGACTTTCAGAACATACTCTGCTCATTGACCAAAAGGAAGGAAAGCAGCCAAAATTGTGATGTGAAGGCTCACCCAATGCTTATTCAGGTGGTGAGCGATGCTCAAGGACAAAGGTCAGTTCCTTGCGAAGGCAAAGTCCATGATTGTCCAGAACATCCAAAAAAGGACTGTTTTCACAAGGGCTGACCTGAACAGGCTAATCAGCCTGTCACCTCAAGTTGACCTCAACCCTTGCTTTTTGATAACCCTTCAAGCCCTGACCGAAACGAGATACATTGACATCCTTGAAGCACCAAACAGGGGGAGACTTCCTACCTACCCCAACGAAGCACTCAACAACATTTGGAGCATAAACTCAACCCCTCCAGATTCCTTCGCCTCAGACACCCAAATCTTTCCCATTGAGGGAACTCAAAAAGTTTCAACCTGCCCAAACTGNAATGGTGCAGGTGAAATTAGTCGGGTGTGTTGGTCGTGTGGAGGAAGTGGCAGCAGGGTCTGTTCAAGTTGCGCAGGTAGNGGAAGCATTGTCAGGGAAGAGTATGTTGGTTCTGGGAGAACAGTTGTCAGAAGGGAAGTTTGCACCTACTGTGGGGGAAGGGGCAAAGAAGTTTGCTCAAGTTGTGGCGGGACAGGAAGGGTCATTGAAACTTGCTCAAGGTGTGATGGTTATGGTAGCGTAGTGAGTTTTACGGCAGTCATTTGCAACTTCAAGCCACACAAGTGGGAGAGGGTGGTCTCTCGCTGGAACTTACCTTTCAAGTTGCTTCAGTCAATGAAAGAGGAAAGCGTTTTTGAGG
>Ga0065719_106739_pt1 | contig 13434 bp, 17 predicted proteins | sample GBSCel85sediment_FD_59106 | JGI IMG/M metagenome (GOLD analysis project Ga0065719, IMG submission 59106) | Hot spring sediment microbial communities from Great Boiling Spring, Nevada - Cellulolytic enrichment CS 85C v3 (version 3) | ecosystem: Environmental > Aquatic > Thermal springs > Hot... | reverse complement strand
TCAGCGTGAGNANNNCNTCAGGCCTGCANGCAAGNTCAAGGTGACACATGATCAAGTGCAGGATCCCTNTTCGTTCATCGCAACGCTGACGAGCTTCAGCACCTCATCCACCGTAAGCAAATCTTCTCTTGTGAGCTCGTTATCCTTGACTTCCTTCCCCTTTATCATGCTTGCNAGGTCATTTTTTCCCTGGAATTTGAGAAAGTACTTCAGGGCCTTCTTGAACTCGTTGACTGTGTTCGGCCTGTAAGCAATCTCAACTGAGGCGAGGATCTCCTCAACACTTTCTTTGTTGAGATTCTCAAGATCAGCATTGAACCTCTCGCACAGCAACCTCAACAAGCTTATCTCCCTGTGTGTCCTGGCCACGCTTACACCCCTCGCGAGCCTGTGGTTCATGAACTTCCGAATTAACATCTTGTTCCCCTCTGAGATTGGACTGCTTTCGATGAGCTTAAGCTCCCTCTTTAATCTACCCTCGTAGTCTATTGACCTCCATGTTTCCATGTCCACGACCATGTATTTATGTCTGCCAGGAGAATTTAAACCCTGTAAATTTGTGTCCGGGCTTCGAACTTTGTTATGAACGCCGGGGCTGGGCATGTATTAAGAAGTTCGAAGCCTGACATAAACTTTTCGGCAACAAACCTCTAATGTTCTTATATTCATCAAAATAAAAATATTGCATGGGTTCTAATCTGAAGGTAAAGCTGAAGAGAACAGGGGGCAGTCTGAGCGTCACCATACCCTCCCAAATATTGAAGGCCCTTGGATGGAGGGAGGGACAGGAGCTTATTCTCGAGGTTGATACCAGAGCTGGAATAGTAATTATAAAAGGTTGAGGACACAAATATACCATATTTATATACTTCTTTTATTACATTTTAATGGGGTATGCGAGACTGGTTGCCCTGCGAGGACCGGTTGGGGTTTTTTTGTTTTTTTGTTAGATACCCTAGCCCGAAAAAGTTGCGGAGGTGAGACTGGTTGGGGGAGGTAGTTGCGCAGTTTAAGAAGAAGAAAGGGATGGGCTACTACTTTAAGAAAGGGCCTGGGGACACCATGCAGGTTGTGGAGGTTCCGATGAGCGAGCTCAGGAAGCGGAGGAGGAAAAAGAAGTAGGAATAAAAGCGAGGTGGTGTTGCTTGGTGAAGACCGGTTGGATTCTGGTATTGCTGGCGGCTGTGTTTATGGCCGTGCCAGCCATGGCAGCAGTAACAACGCAGAGCAACGCAGCTCTCTCGGTAACTGTAACCCAGAGCGAACCAATACAAACAAACGGGCTGAACTACGTTACAATCAAGCTCGTTCCAAAGACGAGCTATCCGATCTCTGCAAGAATAGTCATCCTGCCGAGTTACTTTGCAATAAACCCTGACTGGGTGAAGGGCTGCAATGCAATCAAGACCGGCAGCGGTGTGACATGCACGCTCTGGAACATTCAGAGCGAGAAGGAGATCAAGATTGTCGTTCCTGGTTCAGTTCTGGAGGACTTCAAGGGCGAGAGTATAAGCCTGATTGGCGGTGTGGATGTCTATCCGTTCACGTCTTCAGCTGCATCGGCATACGGTGTTGAAGCAAAGAACCTGCAGGTTCTGAGTGTTGCAGCTCCGCAGTCGTTCGTGGTTTACGACAACCCGCTTGAAGCATTCTTCCCAGTGCTGCTGATACTGCTTGGCTTTGCACTGGTAGTCCTGACAACGAGATTGACCTGAGGTGGGGGAGATGGAGACGAAAACAGTAGCAATCGGATGTGTGGGTCTGCTGCTTGTATTCCTCGGAGTGGGATACTACATGGGCTGGTGGGACGAGCTTTCAAGCTTCATCCCATGGTTCGCTGATAAGGGAGACTTGAAAGTTCTTGTGTACGATGCGATGCAGACGGCAGACACTTCAGACGACATACCTCTAGCGAATGTCACGATTTCAATACTGTCTACAGAGCTTGTGAAATTAACAGATCAGAACGGCACTGCATTATTCGAGGGTGTTGAAGTCGGAGAATATGAAGTGCAGGCAGACTGGAACGGAACGATAGAGTCGAAGAACGTTACGATAACTAAGGGCACAATCACAATTGTAACATTCCTGTTTAACGAGACTACAAGCTAAACTTCAGCGAGGCGAAGAAGCATGAAGCGTTTTTTCCTCTTTTTTTGCTTAGCGCTTTTACTGACAGCACAGACAGCATTTGCATACAGGTGGATTGACGCTGAAAACTTGGATAGAGCCGATGTGAAGAACAATGTTACGGTTTACCGCGGTAAAATAATTCCAGGATTAAGCGATGTGGAGACTGTCCTTTATTCATCGACGGCCCGGTCTTATCATGATTTTATATATAGTGGCAAAGGCAACTACGTCACGAGACTAACTCTTATGCAGGAGTGTCCTGGAGATCCAGGCTGTCACGTCACAGTCACTACAGGCGAGGGTGAAACGCTTGCATCGTTTATAATACCAAAAGCTCTCGAATGGCCGCTCACTATCTATCTTAACCACTATGTGACATCAAGCATCATATACAGGTGCACGTACGCCGGTACTATAGGTACGAATACAGAACACTTTAACAGAGTTGTATACGGTTACGCTGCATTACCGAACCCGTACGTTGAAATTCACATGAGCAAGAGGGACCTTCAAAGGGGGGCAATCGTCTACTTCAGTGGAAGTTACATCACAGTAGAGTTAATTAAATCTGACGGAACGGTGCTTAAAACATTAAGTAATGGAAGTGACATCACAGGATATTACTACGTTTTGGAGGATTCAGATTATCCACTAAGAATCAGAGCATCAATTTCAACAGGTGGACAGCTGAGTTACCTTTCAGTCGTTCCCAACGGTATTGCAGTCTATACTAATAAACAAGGATTGCGTGTCAAGGCGGTTGAGTACGTTCCATATTCTGCCCCGAGCGTAAGCGAGCACATTTCCGGCTACGGAAATATAACATTATATGTATATAAGAATGGGAAGCCGCTTCAGAATGCAAAGATAAGGGTAACCTCTCTACTCGGCTACTCGTACATAACATCATCAGTTACAGACTCCCAGGGCAGAATAGACATCACAGGCCTTGATTCGAATCCATACTGGGACGAGAACCTTCAGTACACTTTCGAGGTATTGGATTTATCCCTGAACCCGGTAAGGGACGACTTCGGAAATACTATGAATACAACAGTTGATTTCATAGGTGGAATTGCACAAACAAATCCGGCTGTAATTTACACAAAGATGGGGAAAGGAGCAGAGTATGCATTAATTACAGATTCAGAAGGAGTGGCTGTCATTCAGGCAGGATTGAATAAGCTTCTGTACGTAACAATAACGAGGAGTGATGAGAGGGGTGAGGAGGTAATCTACAGTGGGTTTGTCACATCGCCATACGTAATTTACCTGACAGAGGACAGGGAGGAAGAACAGGATGAAAAACAGACTTATGGCAATCCTGACAGCAAGTACGTTGTCATCTTAGACAAATACACCGCAAAGGTCTACGAACCGATAACAGTAAAAGTGAAGAACACAAAGAAAGCATGGTGGAATCCTTTTGATCCCGAATGGATAGAAGGGGCAGAGATATACGTCGACGGAGCATTCACGGGAGTTAAGACAAGGTACTTTGATGACTGGGGTTTCTTTGATTTCTTCCGCAAGCTCATTAGCCCGGGGATACCGCAGGCAGTAATTCAGCTACACGAGCCAGGAACGCATTATGTTTATGCAAGGATAGGCAGTGAGATCTCACAGGCAGCGACAGTCACGATTCTAAACGAGACTTACAGCCACAGAGGTGGAGCAGATGAGGGCAAGTATCCAAGAACTGAGCCAGATGAGAAAGACTGCTACTACACGCTTCTGTACTCTCCGCAGTCAGTCAAGGTTGGAGGCGAGGTTACATTCAAGACCGTAAAAGTCTGTGGAGCAATTAAGGAAGGTGTAAAGAGCACGATATTTGTAAACAACAAAGCAATCGGCGAAGCAAAGCCTGAGCTAACATATGCGTTCAACAACATCGGACTGCATAAGGTCTATGCGGAGATCATTACTTCATCAGGCATTATTCGCACGGGAACAGGAACGGTTTACGTTTACAGCGATACGGATGAGTTCGATAGAGATGGAGGGAGCATTGCAGTTACGGTGAAGGTCCTCGATCGCAACACGAATCTGCCAGTTTCAGGGGCAATCGTTGCACTCATTAAGGACGGCTCCGTTGTCGAGCAGAAGATAACTAAGTCCGATGGGAGGGCGACACTCACAGCAGAGTCAGGAGTCAGCTACAGCATACACGTAACCGATCCATCAGGAAAGTACCAGAACAGGATACTGGAAGACAGGCAGTTCTCATCGGATACTGAGATAGAAATCTACCTCAGGCCAGCCGGGGATGTAAACGATGATGGAGGTGAGGATGTTAAAACGACAAGAATAGAGCTCAGAATCGATGGCAGCAAAGCAGATGGGCAGAAAATCTGGGTGGACAAGCACAAAATAAGCGTGGTGAACGAGCATGCAACAGAGCTGGCTGGTGCATCGATATTCCTAAACGGAGAGCTGATAGGCAAGACTCAGAGTGCATTCTTCAGTGCCGGACTGGTATACAACTTCGCAGAGCCAGGAAGCTATACATTAAAAGCAGAATACAACAGCCTGACTGACATAGCATACATCGAGGTTGTAGACCCGAACAGCTATCTCATTGGCTGGAAGCTCATCAAAGTGCCTGAACAGAGCAATGAAAACACGATTGGCTCAGTAGGGATCGGAGCAGGAATCGGGGCAATACTTGGAGCACTCTTTGGAGGAGTTGGTGCAATTCCTGGTGCAATCATAGGCGGTGGAATGGGTTACGGACTGCTCTGGGCATGGGATGCTGTAGACGAGTGGTTCAAGAACTGGCAGTTCGGAGATGTTGTGCTGCCTGTCGGAGCTGAAGTCGAATTTGCAATTCTCCAGAACGGAAAGGTAATTGCTGAAGGAGGCGAGCTCTACATCAACGGGGAAAAGGTTGCAACATTTGTCAAAGACCCTGCACGCTACACGTTCGACAAAGCAGGAATTTACAACGTAACTGCCATCACGGCAACTGGGGAGACTGTGGAGAATGAGATTACGGTAAGGGTCGGCTCTGTAACAGGATTCAGCGGATTCCTCGGACAGCTCGCAGCTGCCTATCCGCTACTTGGAAATCCAGCGATAGACAGCATACTCTGGGCGTTCATACTGCTCATGGGCGGGCTCATCCTGGTGGGCATAGTCCTGGCAGTGATAAGGGCAATACTCTGAGGTGAGAGGCATGAAGATTTATCCCTTAATTTTTATGCTTCTGCTCGCAGTAAGCACGGCTTCAGCAGCAACGCTGGAAATCTGTAATGGCGGGCTGCTTGGCCTTGAGAGCAGCTACACGGCAAATTTCACCGACCTCGAAATCCACTATGGCGACACAGTTTTCGTGAGAGTCGCAGACGGCACAGGCTATGCAATTCTTGTTGATGGAGTCAACAGAGGAGAGGACAAAATCTTCTTCCACGTGGACAAAACCGGCACAATAACAATCGAAACCTCTCCTTCGACGCAGACTGTAACGCTGAACGTGACAGATTACGGAGGTTATCTGAACTACCTCGCAGGATACTTCCTCTTTGTCAAGCAGAGCTGTCCGCCGCTGCTCAACAACATCTTCATCGACACTGTTCTATGGAGTTTCATGCTGGTTCCCATACTGGTGGTGATCGGCCTCAAAATTGCATTGGGGATCATCAGGCTCATCCTCTAATTTTTAGAGGTGGGAGGGGGTAGTGCGGTGAAGCTCTACTTTACTTTTCTCGGCTTCTGCCTCTTCATTGGCCTCTGTCTCGTGTACATCAAGACATATGGTGTGGATGACTTCACCAACTGGGCTATGAGGCAAGCACTCAACTATGCTGCTGTGGTAGCTGGTGGAGGTCTCATAATTGATATAATTAGAGGGGCAAGAGAATGAACCCTTCAAGCATCTTCAGCACAATAACTAACCTCTTCATCCAGCTGCAGTTAATTACTGGCTTAAGTCCTTTATCACTGATATTATTCATGCTCGCTACCTGGAAATCAGCAAAAGCAGCGTGGAGTAACAACAGCTCGATTGCTGGCGTAGTTGCGGAGACAATCTTTTACATGCTCATCTGGTGGCTCGTTGGCTATCTTCTGCTTAATCCAATATGGAATCTGATCCTCGGGAGGCTGTGACATGGGCGACGAGCTGAAGCTCATTGGACTCGCGATTGCGGCCCTCGCCATTGCTTCTTTCATATACGCAGCATACATATCCAGCCCTCCACTCATTCAGATCCCCGACATAGGAAAGTGGCTTGAGGAGAGAATGGAGCAGGAGCAGGTGAGGAGTCAGAAGATAGATCCGGCACTGCAACAGCATTTTGCAACAAATCCTAAAGCTCCGACCCGCATGTTCATAAGCGGAGTAAACGCCACGGAGCTTCAGCTTCAGGGCTTCAAAGTTCTGAAGGCAGGAAAGTATGCTGACTGGGCTGTGGTGGAGGGGGACTACGAGGATCTTCAGAAACTCCTCAATAACCCGAGAGTTCAGAAGGTAATCTACGATGAAAGGGTTAGAGTGGTAAATGCAGATCTCTTCTCCCAGATACCAAGACCTGTGGTGCAGAGTCTCGGATGGAATCTGGAGGCAATAAGGGCAGATATTGCTCACAGGTACAACTTCACGGGCAGGGGCGCTGTGGTTGCCATCCTGGATACAGGGGTAAACTACAATCTTGAAGATTTGAGGCACAACTACCTTGGCGGCTACGATTTTGCTTACAACGACCCTGAGCCAGACGACGTTTACAGCCACGGCACTGAGTGTGCTTCAATAATCGTTGCAAACGGGACGATTACTGGAGTGGCTCCGTCAGCGAGCTACTACGCATTGAAAGTGCTCAACGACAGAGGCGGAGGCAACTGGAGCGATGTTATAGCTGGCCTTGAGTGGGTTCTCGATAAAGTAAGCTCTGGAGAAAGGATAGACGTGGTAACGATGAGCCTTGGAGCAGAGCTTGCTCCGCCCGAGCTTAAAACGATATGCGACATGCTTTACAGCAGGGGCGTTATTCTCGTTGCGGCATCCGGCAACTCGGGCTCAAGGACAAGCCTCTACCCTGCAGCATATGATACGGTTATATCCGTTGCAGCGACAGACATCTACAAGCATGTTGCAAGATTCAGCAACGGTGGAGCCCTTGTTGCAGCTCCTGGTGTGCAGGTTCCAGTTCTGTCTTCTGACGGAAAGATATACTACGGTGACGGTACAAGCTACGCAGCCCCGCATGTTGCAGGAGTTCTGCTTCTGGTAGAGGCTGAGAGGGACATCACTCCGGGACAGGCCATAACACTTCTCAAAATCAGCACTGATGAGATACACGACCCTGAAGACAAGGTGGAATACGGACAGATAAACGCAGTAAAGGCAATCAACAACGCTCTGAATCTCAATCTGTCGGAGGAAAGGGCCTGGTATGAGTATCTCAGCGAGCAATGGGTTCAGATTCTTATCGGTCTGGTAGTTCTCGCAGGGGCACTGAAGTTAATTGCCTGGAAGCATGAAGGTGGGTAGTTTGATTCTCAGATATCTCGCAGGATTCTTTCTGATTTGGATGTTTCTGCTACTCTGGGCAGTTGTGTATGTTGCAGATGGAGTAGCGGGGTTGCTAAAGGGACTAAGGAGAGGAGGTGAGGAGAATGGATGCTAGGAGATCAATTGCGCTGGTATTGATAGTTATTACTATCCTGTGCCTATACGGGATTGTGGCCATAGCAATTGTTCGGGCTACTGCAATCTATTATACTTATAATGGAAATATAACAAAGGAGCTCTACATCGGCGGATACATCCATTTTCCAAAAACAATAGCTGACAGAATCAAGGTTACGGGCGGTATAATAGAAGAAGAGGATGAGACGGGCTGGAAAATCAGAGTTACGCAGCAAGCTGTGAACATACAGTACATCAAGCTCTCTGACAGGGATTTCAGCTACTCAACAAAAACCTTCAACGCAAAGGACTATCCTGCGGAACTTTACAGGCCGGTTGAGCCAGAAGAGATGAGGCTCAAGCTTATCGAGCTCAACAACAGGCTTTCCAGGTTCGAAGAGGCGTTGAAGTCAATAGGGGCAGACGTCAAGGCGATTGCAGATAAACCAACTGCTGGAGAGCAGCTGATGGGGTTCCTGCTTTACTTCCCGCCCATGTGGGTTTTATATGCGGCTATCGGAACCCTTTGCTTCCTAGCGTTATCGGGGTGGTGGTATGCTAGGGATTAGGTTCAGGAGAAGGCAGGTTAGGGGAATAAGGATTTCGACGGAGATCCTGGAAGGGCTGGTGTTTTTCCTCAATGCAGTTGTTTTTCTTGGTTTGGGGACAACAATTTTAAGGCTCAGTGACGTTGCAAACATGCACATCGAGAGGATTCTGGTAGTTGCTCCGGATTATGCTCAGTACGTGGGTTATGGCTATGTCGTCGGCTATGCCCTGGTGGTCTACTCAATCATGCAGATGCTCTTCTCGGCATTGAAGCTGCACGATGCCAGAGAAAAGAGAAAGGTAGAGGTGCTGGTTAAGCCAGAGGTGAAAGAAGATGCTTCCTGACCCCATGGTGCTCATATTCATGCTGTCAATAATTCTTGCATCCTCCATAATTATCTACCTGATCGCAAAGGCAGGAAGAAAGAAAAAACGGATCGAGGAGGCAGAGAGCAAGCTTGAGCAGGTTGGGATAACGATCCCGAGGGATGAGATAAAGAGGATAATAGAGGAAGAGTCGAAGAAGGAGATAGAGGAGCAGATCAGAGAGGAGGCGGAAAAAGAGGCGGAGAAGAGATTGAAGAAGGCCACAAGGGGGCTCCACAAGGCAAGGGGGCAGAGAATCATTATCTGGTATGAAGGACAGACAGCATTTGGAGAGGGAAACGTTGTGCTTGGAAAGCTGCACAGCTACGACAGGCTCAGTCTCGATGGTCTGCATGGATATTACGTATTTTACTACTTCCCCATCCACAACAGTATTTTCCTCAACGGCATACAGGCGATAACGAAGATATTTGGCAGGGGGAGGAAGAGGCTCGAAGTTCCAGAGGAGCTTGTTCTGAGCATTTCTTCGAAGGAGATAATCATCCACGCAAAGACCCTGCAGACTATTGACGGCAATACTTTCAGGGTTGTACCGCCTGAGAGGGTGGAGCCGGTTATAGAGGAGAACAGGTTCCTGAGGATGGCATACAGGCGACTTTCTGACCTAAACACAGAGATTCTGAGAGACATGAACAGGGCCGTGAAGCTCTCTGTCTTCACGAATCCATTCTTCAGGCAGTACTACTACCAGCAGAGGCTCCTGCAGGGCATCTTGAGTGATGAGGAGATAGAAGGGTTCTACGCTCTCGAGGGGAAGAAGCTAAAGGAGGAGAGGATAAGGAGGGCAGTTGAGAAGCTGCAGAACATCAATGCAAGGATAGAGGGTGGAGAAAGGTACGTATGAGCGAGTTAGAGACAATCGGGAGACTGATGCTCTACAGGAACAGGATTCTTGAGAAACTGCTTAGAGAGCTTAGCAAGGACTTTCCAAACATGGAGATCGTTCTGGAGGAATTCGAGAGATTGCTTGAGGCAATAGACGATCTCGACAACGAGACCATACACACGATAGCAAAGCTGAAAGAGAGAAGCAGGCAGGAGACAGAGACTAGTGAAGCTGATAAAGAAGACGAGAAGTCGGCAGAGAAGGAAAAAGTAAACTTCGATGAGTGGTTTGTCGAGGTTCTGAACTCACTTAACGGCAGAGATTCTCTCAAGAATTACGTGCTTGCCCTGAAGCAGATGGGCGGGGTAGCCCTGACACGCAAGATCAGGGATGCATTAGGGTTTAAGAGGAGCGCAATTTCTGAGATCGAGAGCGAGCTGGAAAAACGCAAGATTATACTATCTTTAGACATAGGGGGCAGAAAAGTCGTATACTTCAACCACCCGGATTTTACGGCGCTTACTGCACGTGAGCTGCTTGATAAATGTTCAAAGTGATGTTCATGCGAAGTATGCTACTAAAATATAATACAGCAAGAATCCAGCTCCCGAAAAGAAAAGAAGACAGATACATCCCGCTCAGGCTTGTGTATCGCGGTTGCGAGAACGCCGTGAAGATTGGCTACAAGATAGGCCACCGCACTCCATGGATGCAGCCCCACTACTTCAACCCATCCGCCTACTCGGTAGAGAAAGGCAAGGTTATCCTGGTGGTTGCGGGGAAAGGGGTGGGCAAGACAAACCTCATGCGCAACATAATCCAGGCATACTACAGAACAACGAGGAACCCGATCGTGGCTTTTCAGGAGAAGAAAGACGACCTGAACTTCAACCGCACGCCCACGCTGAAGCAGATAAGGGAGGCAGGAATAGAGAGGATAAGGCTCGTCCCGCCTGAGGGCTGCAGCTCCCCGCAGAGAAGGCTCATTCCCCTTGGAGAGGCGAAAGACAGAGAAGAGATAGATCTCAGGATCCCTCTCGCCGAGCTCGATTTTTCAACAATAAGCGAGTACTTCGGGAAGCGCATGTCATCAACCATTGCCGGTCTGGTGCTTGAGAGAGTGTGGCAGAGCAGGGAGAAACACCTCACGATCAACGACCTTGTCAATGCGGTTGAGAACGAGCTCTACAGGTTCCAGGATGATCCATACTTCAGCACGATGGTGCTGCACGTAAGACGCTTCATCGAGCTGCTGAAGATGGACAAGCTACTTGAGGTTGAGAAGGTAAGGAGCGTGCATAACTACATCCACCCGGAGCAGATCAACATAGTGGATCTATCAGAGATAGGGGACATGGATGTCAAGCGTTTCATCGTTGCGCAGATGCTGAGAATGATAGAGAGAGCCTACAAGAGGAGAGAGTGCTTCATAGGTATAACGGAGAGTCACATTTACGCTCCTGAGACTGGAGATTTTGAGTCGAAGAGGGAGATAATAAGGTTGGTAACCGTGCTGGCCCGATCCTATGGCTGGACCGTGTTCTTAGAAACGCAGTCCCCAGATGCTATTGAGAGGGTCGTGCTCGAGAATGCTGATGAGATATACATCCTTGGCTACGTTCAGCGGAGTAAACTTACCAAGCTGATAAGGACTGCGAGTGCAAACCTTGAGGGTTTTATCGATATTTTTTATAAGGTTACAGACCACATACCTAAGGGGATGGGTGTGTACGGCTCGGCTGCGGATCCGACCAATCCGTATGTTGTTCGGATCCAGCTGAGCCCGGTTGGGTAAAAAAGAGGAGGTGAGATATGTTGCCCAGGCGAGAACGTGTTGCAACTCGTCCCATGCGGGAGAAGACCACGATCAGATTCAAGCAGCGGGCCCGCTTCGGGGGCGAGGAGTATGTTGTGTACGGGAAGAGCGGGACAAACATAAGGACAATTTTTCCGAGACCGCAGAAACATCCTGAATTTGCGAGGGCTCCGTTTGGGGCAACATTCAGGGTGTGGTGGATGGGGCGCTGGTATGTTGCGAGGAAGGAGGCAAGATGGCAGGAAAATCGAGCCATAGTCCCATGCCTGGTATGGGAGGTGAAGTCATGAACGCAGCATTACTTGTGCTGGCCGTGGTAGTCGCAATCCCTGGAACTTTTGGAATGATCCTCGAAGATTTTGCTGATCAGCTATACCTTCAGCTGGTCAGCCTCGGAAGGATGCTCCACATCGTGAGCGACGAGGTCTACGATAGCGCGGTCAAGGCAGTCATGGAGAAGTACGAGAGCAGGTTGAGAGAGCTGGAGCTTAAGGGCAGGATGGAGACCCCTGAATACAGGGAAATACAAAATCGATACGAAAGGTATGCTAAGATATACGCTGAAGAGACTGACGACGACCTGGAGATCGTTCGAATACCGGGTTGACCTGGATGTGGGTATGACATCGGTCACATTAAGGAATGTGGATGAGAATCCGATCAACTACGTAACGGGCTTTGTGAAGGTCATAGATCCAGATGGCAGAGTCAGCGAGTTCAGCGCTCCATTTCCTGTGCCGTTAAATCTGAAGCCTGGCGAGACAAAGACCTACACCATAGGAGTGACGGGGTGGAGCCACGGCACCTACACCATTCACGCCGAAGTGTACAGATGGAATGGGGATAGGATACTCAAGACGACGGTGACCCTCGATGTTTGAGTAGGGGTCCGCGGAAAATTCATTTTTTGGACAGATTAAAATGCGTTTTAAAGGGGGTTTTTTGGTTGGTCCGGGATGGGTTCGAGGCCGTTCTTGAGGCCTGCAGGATTGTCCTGGGAGACCCCATTGATACAGGCAGCAGGAGGGGGAGAAAATCCTACCCCCGTCCTATCCTGATGGCAATAATCTATATTGCGATTAGAGAAGGGTGGAGTCTAAGGCAGGCAGAGAGGTGGTGCCTGGAGAACTTTGAGCTGTTGAAGAGGTTTGGCTGGACTTACGGGAACCCACCGAAGAAGTCCACGTTCCACAAAATGATGAAGGAAATTGATGTTGCTCTTCTGCAGAAGATCTCTGCTGTGATAAAGCATCTAAAAGGGGAAATTTACCTGCCCCTTTAAGAAGCTTCACTTGCATCCAGAGGTTCAGGGATTTATATCCACCCATGAGCTAGGGGGTCGAGCCTGACTACAGAGAAGCCGTGAAACCCAAGAGGTTCGTGAGGTTCGTGCCCGCGGGAGGGTGCTATCTGAAGTAGAGGAAAAGCTCTAATTTCGGCATTTGAACTTCAGAGCTGAACCCTGCCAGCTCAAAAGAAAAAGATTTTATCCTTTTATCTCCACGCTCAGTCTCTCCTTTGGAAACTCCCCAGGAGCGATTCTGTGGAGCCAGTCTCTTGTTCTCTGCCTGTATTCAAGGGCCAGATTTACCACCTGTGAAAGCTCTGAAGAGCTGAAAGTCTCGTTCGGGAAAAGAAGCTTTATCAAACCGCTTGAAAGCCTTTTCACAGCTTTTTCATCTCTTATCTTGAAGTTGTCGGAAAACTCCACATGCTCGGAAACGAGCTGGGAAAGACTTTCCTTTCTCATGCTGTGGAGGGCTTCGGAAAAGTAGTCAGAAGCTATCCCGTAGCCCTTTGCAAGGTGGTATCTGCTCTGGGATATCTTCGGAAGCTCCCAGCCCGGCAGGACTCCGTGAATCCTGTCTATGAATGCGGAATCCCTCATGGGCTCGGGGAGAACGTATGTGAGATCCTCCACCGGCACGTACGCGCTTCCATGCATCTCAACGGAGACGTTGCCCATGAGGACAATGGAGGCATCGGATGTCACTTTTTTATCTCCTCTTTCGTACACACCGCTTTCCATGTAGTCTTTGAGCTTCGCAACCATTTCATCCGGGTTCGGAAACCTGACCTTGCTCACCTCATCGAATA
>Ga0065719_101048_pt1 | contig 13435 bp, 10 predicted proteins | sample GBSCel85sediment_FD_59106 | JGI IMG/M metagenome (GOLD analysis project Ga0065719, IMG submission 59106) | Hot spring sediment microbial communities from Great Boiling Spring, Nevada - Cellulolytic enrichment CS 85C v3 (version 3) | ecosystem: Environmental > Aquatic > Thermal springs > Hot... | reverse complement strand
ATCATTGGTGAGGTTAAGTATTGAGTGGAACCATGTTAACATCTTTTATGCTTTTATTTTTGCATTAAAGAAGATGTATTTAAGTGGGGTATTTCCATTATTTACTACTTCATGTGGTGTGTTAAGCGGTATGAAAACAGCATAGCCTTTTTTAATTTCATATGGTTTATCATTAAGTATTACTATGCCTTCTCCTTCTAAGATAAAATATGCTTGCTCTTCATCAGAATGGATATGTCTAGAAACTCTTCCACCAGGAGGTATCTCAGCTATTCTCATAACTAAGTATTTTGCATAAGTATTTTCATCAAATATAAACTTGTACATAACATTGTCTATGACTTTATATGGCAATGTATCTACATCTACAATGCTTACAACATCGTTTTGTTTACCCATAAAACACCCCATAAAATTCTATAGCAAAACTTATTTAAATGTCTTATATCTGAAGAATCTTTCTATCCTTTGAGAGTTTAACTATGATGGTGATTATTTATAGAGATATATTCCTTCTTCTCAATAGCTACAAATTGTAAACAATAAACTCAAGAACAATCCTATTCGCAGCATCAATAGATGAAGACTACGATGTAGAGATTCTTAGCTATTGTTTTGAAGTGAGAGGTGTATTCATAACACTAAACATATCGGGCTTATCCCAATAGAGCTATGAAGAAATATAGCTATATAGTGTTCTAGATGTGTATATAAAAAGAATAGGGTTTTGATTTATTTAGTGTGAGCTACACCATTCTCTTTCTCAATAGAAATACAGCAGCAATTCCAATAACAACTAACGTTATACTAGCAGCTATCAGCATAGTTGCATCAAAAGCTTTCTGTGGAGTTGTAATGGTGGTGGTTACCGTGCCACTAATACCTTGAGTAGTTGTTGGTGATGCCATGGTTTGTGGGGTTGTTGTATGTGCTGGGGGTGTGCTAGTGGTAGTGGTTGTTATGGTAGCTGTATGGGTTGATGGTAATGAGGTGNTAGTTGTTGGAGAAGTTGTGGAGCTAGGTAGTGGGGTAGTTGTTGTATATGTGGTTNTAGTTGGGGTTGTTGATGTTGGTGTAGGGGTTGGTGTTGAGATCCTTATCGATGGGGGTTCTACTACTATGTTAGGTGGAGGGCTTAGAGTGAGTTGACCTTTGATAGGATATGGTGGACTCTTTATCAATGGGTATCTATCCAGCTCTTCTGGATATATAGATACTTGATACGGTGTATCACCAATACCATCTGAACCAGGTTCATCTTGCTTTACCCCCTTCTTTTGATCTATGCCTGTGTAATCGCTCCAGTAGTTGCCTCCGGAAGGATAGCCGCTATCCCATTTATAGCCTGTTGTAGTTAGGTAAACCTGTTTTTNATTGTTGGGGTGGTTGTTGATGAAGCTGTTGTGATAGAATGTTATGTTGTGGTGGTTAGGTCCATATATACATACACCTGTACCTGGACCGTTGCAGAAAGCGTCATAGTCTCCTCCGTTAAATGCTATGATGTTATTATATACTACAACATCTCTTGATGATCCTGAAATAAGTAGCCCGACAGTGTTATATGTTATGTTGTTACCGTATATCTCGAAGTGGCTACCGCTAAACGATACTCCATAGGTGTTATTTGTTATTTCGTTTTCGTAGACCTTGATGAAATCGCCATATACTTGAATACCTCCTATACCTCCATATCTGTAGTTCTTGACTATATTTCCATGGATTGTTATGTTTGAGCCGCTTACAGCAATCCTTCCATAGTCAACCATGTTGCCACATATGTAAACGGAGTAGACATCCTTTAACTCGATTGTAGTATGTATGTTAATGCATATGGTTAGTAGAGATGAGGTATCTCCATCGATTGCTACATTAGTGTTGTTCTGGATGATGATCCCATGTGTGTTGTGAGGTTCTATACGCATCTCCCCTTCGTTACCATATATTACCACATTTGAGGGGCTGTTATTTAGAAGGATCGTAGGTATTGTGTGAGGATCCTTACCAGCTATATGGTTATAGAAGATCACTATTTGCTTTGAGGATCCCTCAATATCTACTGCACTTGGGGCGTACTGTAGCAGGTTTTTATGGATAAATGTTTTCTCAGAGTCTGTGATATGTATGTTGCAAGAGTCTGCTTCTTCTCCCACTAGAGAGTTGTTGAAGACATAAGTTCTTAGCGAGTTTTCAACACTAACACCAATACCATTAGGAGCCACTACCTTATTGCCACCAATATACACCATATCTGAATGCTCTACAACAACGCCTCTAGCTTTTGAATGTATTGCATTTGTATGAATATAGGCACTAGAGGAATTCTTAATGATTATTCCAGCTCCACGACCCTCGATAATGTTTCTACTTGCTTCGACATAAGTTGAGTTGACTAGGTATATCGATGGTGCGTTGTCTCTCATAGTATTGTTGTGTACAAGTATTTTGGAGGATCTATCTATGTAGACCCCCATCCAGTTACCGATTATAGTACATTTGTTGACCTCAACACTGGTAGTATCTACAATTACCAGTGCCTTGCTAAATCCCTGAAGCTTAAAACCTGTTATAACTACATTGCTTGCCTGTATAACTAAACCCTTATCCTCTGCATATCCCTGGGCAACCCTACCTGCAAGAACATGGCCACCACCATCAACCACTATACCACTCCTCTCTATAACTATACTCCCAAGCAGATCACTTGTTAGCTTGTAATAATGCTTATCTATAGTTGAAATCGGGGCATTTGAGGGTTCAACACTTCCATCAGATCTTATATAGACNGTNATNTATGTTTCNCCTANAGCTTTNGNTATGCTAAGAGGCATCCACATANATATTAGAATCACCACTAATACAGCTACACATATAAAACTAATCTTTTTATCCAATAAACATTACCTCTACACATAAAATTCAGAAGAAAATTTATAAACTTTAACATTTGTTGAAGCATCTATATCTATTCTAACCTCTTCCCTACTTTAAAGAGCAAGGGTTCTTGGACTACTCACAGGTCCTCCACATCTACTTAGGTCTATATCTATAACAATTGAATTGATTATTCAAGTATAAACCGTAGTTTATAGCGAGTTGAAATTGAAATATTAATTAGTATAGCTAAGTCTAGAATTCATGAACTTAAACATAGCCAGAAGTGTTAAAGCAGTATATCTTGGCATGGCAAACAAACCAAACAGCTATCTTATTCTCTTATAATGACAAGACCAACAAGCTGCAGCCCTGTGAATACATTTTGAAAATTAATATAAGCAGTGACGTAATCCAAGGTGTTGACCCTCCGATCAGAAAATATCAGCATATACACTTAGATTTCTACATATCTGCAAGACAATGATAGAAGTTCTATAAACATTGTTTTAGCTGATGATGTTTTAATGAAATATGTAAGTCTCTCTGGTAGTTGTGGGGGTATGTTTGTCTTATAGTTTTAGTTGTAAGCAAAACATCTTTAACATCGGCTAAAAGGCTCCATGTAGAGGTGTTATATTATAATGAATATTATTGTTTAATTCTATATATGTGGCTTAAGGTATTTTAAGGTCAATTATATTTTAAGCAGAGTTGCAATGGAAGGAGGAAAGTGTTGAAAATATTAAAAGAATAACTAAAAATGTTGAAGCATTACTAAATGCTTTTGTAGTATTTGTGTATGAGCATATACATAAGTAATATATTTTAAATTCATGGAATGATCCAATGTATATGAATAGACCTATCACATAATATACTGAAAGATTTTATGATTGCAGATACTCTATTAGATTAAAAGCGAAAGCCTAATAAACTCTGGAAATGCTATAATAGACATTCCTTTTGTATCTCATTATTTTGATAAGCACTTCACCTAGTGAAGTTACATTAAAGGGTTTCGTAGAGGATACCAAGTTTTCACCAAATAGTGTAACCTCCATCTATAAGTATATCTACTCCTGTCACATAGTTAGAGGCTTCTGACGCCAAGAATATTACTGCCCCCACTATATCAGCTGGTTTCGCGAATCTCTTTAAGGGAATCAAGGACTTCCATACCTCAGCTACTTCGGGTTTTTCCTTGAGGAGGTTTTCTACTAGTGGTGTAACAGTATACCCTGGGCTGATACTGTTAACATATATATTGAATGATGCCCATTCTGCTGCCAAGCTCTTAGTTAAGTGTATAACGCCAGCTTTCGCAGTGTTATAGTGGGATTGCTTCTGAGGAGTATTCACTATGTGACCCGACATGGAAGCTATGTTAATTATCTTACCATATCGTTGCTTTATCATATACCTGCCAACGAGCTGACACATTATGAAAACCCCGGTTAAGTTTACGTCTATCATCTTCTTCCAGTCATCCAGCGTCATTTCCTCTGCGGGAACCCACTGACCTATGCCATGACAGTTCACCAAAATGTCTATCTTACCGAAATCCCTTACGACCTGATCTACAACCCTAGATGCATGCTCGTAGTTCGTGACATCGACTTGGTATACTTCTACTTTTCTCTCAGGGAACTTCCTNTTCAAAAATTCCTTAACTAGGTTCAAGTTTGCAAGATTAATATCTAGCAATGCTATGTCTGCACCGAACTCTGCTAAACCATATGCTATTGCACTGCATATACCCCCACCACCCCCTGTAATGATAGCGGACTTTGTTTTCTAGGCTAAATGCTTTTTTAAAGGACATAACCTCTAACTCTTGGAGCAAGGTATCCATAGACATAGTCTCGCCCTATGTTCCATTTTAGAATATAGTGAACTAGATATAAAAGTTAATGGCTACAAACACATATTATTATATGATCTTACTGAGTAATGGATGTAGATGAGTTTAAGAATATGTGAACTAAAAAAGTTGTGATTGCTAATATGGGGCTCTCGGGTAAAGCTGCCCGTATTTCCTACCTATTTCATCAGCTACTTTCATTAATGCTACTATTTGGTCAGATGTGATTTCATAGGGTAACCTCTGGTATTCTGAAGTAGTCTTTACTTTTTCTGCGACCTTGTACAGATCTTCGTCTGTTACTTCCCTCACCCCCATTTCCTCGAATGTCACAGGTAACCCTACCGAATGAGCCCACTTAATGAACTCTACTACTTGCTCTAATGTTCCCTCAACAAGTATTTCAACCAGTGTGCCAAAAGCCACCATTTCTCCATGGTACTGTAAGGGCTTCATCTTCTTCTCTAAGACGCTTAGCGAGTTTCCAATAGCGTGAGCGAACCCTGTACCACCGTTTTCAAAAGCTAAGCCACTAAGTAAAGTATTAGCATAAACCACTTGCTCTAAACTTGGTGTGACAATCTTTAACCTAGCAGCTTGCATAGCTGCTATTCCATGTTTTTGCAGAATTTCCCACAGCAACTTAGCTATGTAGTGTGGTAAATCAAACGATTTCAGTGGTTCTAAGCCTTTCTTATCCTCGTAGTCCATGAACACATAGCCTGGTTTGTTAGCTTGGAAAAGTGCCCGTGTCTCCCAGTAGTGAGAAGAGGCATCACCCATGCCAGCAGCTAAGAACCTTGCAGGTGCCTTAGCCACCACACTGGTGTCCACGATAACCATGTCTGGGTTCTTATAGTAATTTATAACCTCTACGAACTCACCTGGATAAGGCTCAGTATATATGACTGATACTGCCGATGTAGGTGCGTCTGTTGAGGCTATTGTTGGTACCATTATAGCAGCGAGATCATTTGGTATTGCGACAGCTTTAGCTGTGTCTAGTGTTTTTCCACCGCCAGCACCTATAACCATGTCTGCATTATTCTCTAATGCTATTTTTGTTACTCTATTTATTTCCTGCCAACTACACTCCCTGTTAAATATAACGTACACATAATCCACACCAAACTTTTTGAGACTCTCCTCAATGGTGCCACCAACAATGCGTTTAACATCAGAATCTGAAAGTACTATGGCTTTTTTACCATATCTTCTAACTAGCTTGCCAATGTAATTTAGTATGCCTTGACCTTGTATATAAGTCGAAGGNGCCCTGAAGCCCCGTGTGTAAAAAGTAGACATGGTTATTATCGGTTCAAACACTTTTGTCCACCTTATGGTTAAATAAAGTACAGTGAAGTTTAAAAGTTTTGGTTTTGAGAGAAGGGTTAGAGGTGCATGACCTACTCATTGCCTTGAGAAACATAGCTTCCAATTGTGGAAGAAAGGTAAATCTAGATCACCCGCTCTCCGTCCTTGCTGAAAACTCTGACTTTTTCGCGGGGTAGAGTTAAATAGACTTTGTCTCCTTCTTTGACCTCTATGAATGTATATGTTTTTGCGGTGAGCATCACGTTGGATAAGAGCTCCACGTGATAAAGTATTGCTGTGCCCAGTCTCTCAACTACTACAACTTTGCCTTCTATATCACCACTTTCTTTCGAGATCTTGACATACTCAGGTCTAATACCCAGATCAAACTCTTTACCTACTTTTCGCAATGCCTCTGCTTCACTTAATGTTAACTTGTAGCTGAATCCCTTGCACTCCAGGGTGTCCTCTTTGAGAACACAGCTCACATAATTCATTCCCTGGATTTCCAATGAAGTACCCAACAAATTTGTTCTTAGGATACTCATATAGTGTCGATATATCATCATATTGGACAACCCTTCCCTCGTTCATTACAGCCACTTTCTCGGCTAACGTTAAGACTTCTGCTTGGTCATGGGATACATAGAGTGTTGTGATATTTATTTTTTGCACTATTTCCTTGAGCTTAGACTTCAGCTCCACTCTCACGAGTGGTTCTAGGTTCGTTAAGGGCTCGTCAAGTAAGAGGGCATTTGCCTCGCGCACGATGGCTCTTGCTACGGCGATTTTTTGCCTCAGTGAGGGATCCGCTCCCCGGGCATTTTTGCTGAGGATCTCCTTTGGTATTCCAAGTACTTCGATTGCTTCCTTTACTCTCTTATCTATTTCTTCCTTTGAATACCTACGTATTCTAAGTGGAAAAGCTATGTTATCATATACTGTCATGTCATAGGCTACGGGAAACTGGAAAACCATGGCAACATTTCTCTTAATAGGGTCCCAATCCGTTACATCGTTGCCATCGAAGTAAACTCTTCCCTCTGTTGGTTTAAGTAACCCTGCAATTATCTTTAAGAGTGTTGTCTTGCCGCAACCAGAGGGTCCCAATATACCTATGATTTTGCCCTTGGGAAACACTATGTTAACATCCTTCAGTGCAAGTGTCTTTAATTTACCCATATAGATGTGAGTTACGTTTTCAACCCTAATTTCAACCATCTTACTTCTCCCCCATCCACTCATCTAGTGCGTAAATAAGCTTACCTGTCACCTTATCGAACACCATTATATCAGTTGGTTTAATGGCTAATAGTACTTCAAGTGCTGTTTCAATGGGTCTAAGCTCAGGGAGTAGGACTCTCATGATGGCTTTACCATTAACAGAGACGTATATTAGGGTCTCTGAGCCAAGTATCTCGCTAGTTACTATTGTACCTTTAAATTCGACCATGTCGCGAATAAGCCTTGACGGGGGTTCAAAAAACATTTTTACATCTTGGGGCTTTATAGCCACAACAACTTCTTTTTCGCCAAGTGCTTTTGGTGCACCTGCAATTTTAATATTCAAATCTATGGTTGACAAATTCACATTGCACACTGTGTCCTTACAGACCATTAAGCCTTCATATAAGTTAGCAGGTGGATAGAACAAAAACTTCGCTACATCAATATATTTCGGCTTGGCGAGAACTTCTAAGGGATCACCAAATTGTATCAAATTACCGAAAAGTAAAACCGCGATGTAATCCCCAAACGCGACTGACTCTACGGGGTCAGGGGTCGAGTAAACCACGATCTTGTCTTTACTGTACCTTAGTATTTTCTTTAGCTCTGCCCTCATGGTTTCTCTAATTTTGTAGTCTAAGTTTGTGAGGGGCTCGTCTAAGAGAAGTATTTTTGCGTCCTTTACTAAAGCTCTAGCTATGGCTACTCTTTGCCTTTGTCCTCCGCTAAGCTGGTGTGGATACTTGTTCAATGTATCCTCTATTCTAAGCAGTGATGCTACTTCCTTTACCCTCATGTCAATTTCCTTGGCTGAGTACTTCTTAGCCGCTCTCAGTGGAAAAGCTATGTTATCGTATACACTCATGAAGGGAAACAGTGCGTAACTCTGGAACACAAAAGCCACATTTCTCATGTGAGGTGGTAGATCTGTGATATCTTTGTCACCTATTACTACTTTACCCTGATCAGGTCTTTCAAAGCCTGCAATTATTTTCAGCAATGTTGTTTTACCAGAACCAGCTGGCCCAAACACTGTAACTATTTTTCCAGATACAAACTCCAAATTTACGTTGTTAAGGGCCATTACCGAGCCGTATTTCTTAACAAGGTTTTGAACTTTGAGGCTTTCCATGTTTTTATCCCTCAGGCCATACCCATGGTGAGCCCTGTCACCAAGTATCTCCTCGTTATGAGCGCTATCACTATCCCTGGTAAGGCTGAGATTACACCTAACGCTGCCATCTGAGACCAGTAAACTCCCGCAACTGTTACCATGCCTTGCAAACCTGTTGGAATTGTTCTCGCCTCTGTGCTCGTCAAGAACGATGCGAAAAGATACTCATTGAAGGCAAAGAGAAATGTTAATATATACGCAATGACTATCGTACCCTTAATTATTGGCACATGCACCTTGAACAACGTTGATATGGGGCCGTAACCCTCTAATCTCGCTGCATAGTCTAGATCCCTTGGTATATTTTCCTCTGCTGAGAGAAGCAACCATATTGCTATTGGTATGTTAAATACTAAATAGACTATTATCAATGTGGGCAACTGATCTTTCATACCCAGAGTAACACAGAATATATAGTAGTATGCCACAGCAAATACCGCAGGCGGTGCCATACGCATTGAAACAAAGGAGAAGAACAGTGTGTCTCTACCCTTGAACTGGAATCTTGATACAGCATAACCTGCAAGTAGAGATGTTATGGTGGCAATCGCAGCGTTAACAGATGCTACGATTAACGAGTTAACTAGGTACTTTAAGCCAAAGAACTTGTAAAGTGCTTCCAAGTAGTACTGTGGTGACGGATTTGGGGGATACCAGTATGGCGGATTAGCGTAGATCTCCATGTAACTCTTCAGCGAGGTTGTAATTAGCCAGTATAGTGGGAAGATGTATGCAAACATTATGAATACTACTACTATATATATTAACATGCCTCTTTTCACTCTATCACCACCTTATTCTTTTCAAAACCAGTTCACTACTTAGATTAAAAAGTTTAAAGTGCATACAATTTCCACCCTACCTCTTGATCACCTTGGTGACCACATTGCTTACAATTATAACTATTAGTAGTATTATTAGTGACAGTGCTGCAGCTTGTGACAAGTTCCACGATATTAATCCTAGCCTGTAGAGAAATATACTGACATACTGCGTGGCGGTTCCTGGACCTCCCTGTGTTAACATCCACACTTGGTCAAAGACCTTTAAAGGAGTCCATAAATCTCAAGATTATGGCGAAGACTAAATTTGATCTTATCATCCTCATATACAAGTGTGAGAGCCTCCTAAAGAAGCCAGCTCCATCTATCATGAAGGACTCCACATACTCGGTAGGTATTGAGAGTAAACCTCCAAGGGCTATGAAAGCTACTAATGGTGTCCATTGCCATACGTCCATGACCACTGTTAGTGCAAAGGCTTGATCTCCATGAACAGCATAGTTAACATTTAGACCAAACGTTGTGCGTAGCCAATAAGTGAAAGCTCCAAAGTCAGGATGTAGGAGGAACCTCCATATTAAGCCCACTGTTATTGGTGGTATTCCTAGTGGTATAACAAGTATTGGTGTCAAGGTCTTTCTAATAATAATGTTTTCGTACATTAGTGCTCCTATTATTAAACCTAAAAACACTTCTACGGCAACCGCTATAACGGTATATATCAGTGTTATCCTGAGACAGTACATTGCTGTAGGGTCTGTGAATACTTTAATATAGTTCTCTGCACCAACAAAGTACAAGTTTGTTTCACCAGGGCGCCACATGTTTACTATTGATAACCATATCGTGAAACTTAATGGTATGAGGGCAAGTACCACATAAACTATTAGACAGGGCAGTAGAAGTAACGTAATTGTACCTCTAGACCCTTTAACCACTCTATTAACACCTCTACATACCGATCAAGGAAAATAAAAAAATAAATATTGTCTCTACGAGTATGGTGGCATTATTTTGTACGCTCCACGCCACTTTTCTAGCACGCCTAGTACTATCCCTGCAGCCCTGTCTAGTGCCTCATCAGGTGAAATCTCTCCTGTTACTGCTCTATGAAGTGTTGTGAATAGCTCAGTTGTAGTTGCAATGTCGTATGTTGGTCCTGGTATATTGCCTCTGAAGAGACGCTCCCTAATGGCCTTCATCATTAATGTGAAATATCCATGACCATACTTCTGGTCTAGCTTTGGACCCCACTCAGTTAGCACGGACCACCTGACGACAGTGTTGATGTTCTCAGCTATTCTCATGATGTTCTGTTTGCTTGTGACCCACTGTATAAATAGCCATGACGCTATCTTTCTCTCATTTGGCAAGTATGGGTTAATGCCCATTCCACCGCCATCGAAGTAACCTATGTATCCACCTTTATAGCACTCTGGGTCGATTGGTGGGTATGCAACTCCATATTTGCCAATCATATCTGGGTTCTCTCTAAATATTGTACCAAAGAACTCTGCATACATTAGTCCCTGAACCGCTCCACCTCTTGTGAATGTAGCACCAACCTCATCCCAAGTGTAAGACGACACACCTGGTGGAGCATACTTGAGTAAGTCGACGTAGAGCCTAAACGCCTTTTTACCGCATGTATTGTTGAAGTGCACTTGGTCTAGCCCTACACTGATACCCCAGTACTGGACTCCAAACGTTGGCCAGACACTCTCAACCATTTCAAACCATAGACATGGATGAGAAGCCGCTTGAGCAACCCATCCATATATTCCAGGCTCCTTTGTACCTGGACCAAAGAACTCAGCTACTCTCTTGACGAAGTCCCAAGTCAACACTTCTGGGAGCTCTATCCCATACTTTTGGAACAGGTCTTTTCTATATACGTATATCTTCAAGAAAGACTCGAAGGGTATTGCTAAGAGTCTACCGGCATAGTAATACTCGTTAAGCACAAATATGTCATCTGGATCGTATCCAGGCCAGGTTAAGTCTCGATTTTCTAGGTAAGGTGTTAAGTCCTCTAGCCAGCCTAGCACTCCAAATTGTCCCACAATGTCTTGCTCAACGTAGAATATATCATAGTCTGTTGTCTTAGCCTGTAGCGTAGCTACTGATTTTCTATACATTTCATCCCAGGATACAGCCTCAACTATTGCATTTATACCAGTTAATTGCTTGAATTCGGCAGCCAGCACATCACGGATAAATAGGCTTGTGGGAGTACTCTCGGTCACCATTCTTATCGTTACACCACTGAGCTTGTACTTAGCTGCCATTTCCTTGAGCCAGTCCTCTAGTTTTGGATAAGTGGGTGTAGGGGCTCCAGGAGTCGCTGCTGTCACTGTAACAGTTCTAGTTTCTGTTCTTACCTGGGTTTGAGTAATTGTTGATATGCTAACAGAGGGCACAGTTACAGTTAATACTGTAGGTGCTTCCCTAGGGAGAGTTGCTACAAGTACTATTGTGATGATGGATAGAATAACTAAAGTAACTAACAATGTGGCTAGCAACTTAGGAGTGGTTACTACACTCATTCTAATACACCNAAAATATAATATTACCTTAGTTAAGGGGTTAAAATATTTTTATGAATACACATAATAGTAGCTTAATTTGAGAATCAGTGGTAGAATCATGAAAACTCTAGTTATTCACAGGTCTTTTAAGGTCTTAATAGAGCATGTTGGAAATTCTATAAACTTAGACCTAATGAAGTTATGGTGAATATTTGTATACGATGTTTGTGAATCATACATACATGTTTTCAGGGGGATGAAGAACCTAGAGCTGCTCTCCCCGTTATATCAAGTCACAAATCTCGGATATATGGTGGAGATTGTGAAAGAATGTAAGAGACTCTCCATTGATGATCTTGTGACTATAGAGCCTAATATCATGTAGTAAGTGTTACTACTGTAGATAGGTTCTATACATTTCTGTGAGAACTTTGATGCGTTGGGGTTATTGGGCCGAGGGTCGGTATTTATCAAAGGTTATTATTCTTATGGATCATGTGTACAAGGTTCCATGAAATGCATCATTTTTGAACACACTATACTGAAGAATCCCTCTTCTATATTCTTACAGATTAGATGCAGTAAAGCTCTTTAATGGATTAGAGGAGAAATGCTTGTCAAGTTAAATAAAAACGGAGCTACAATAACAAAACAACAGTTATTCACAAAATTCGTAAACCTAAGCCTAGTAGAAAAATAGAGGGTAATATAGATGTAAACCATAACTCAATCCTCACTATTACTCAGGTCCTTAAAATTACGATTATCTCAAATCATCATTAATAAGTATAGTGATTCACAAGAATTATTCTATCACAATATCTATGTCCAGTATTGTCTCTCTATTTCTTTTTAATATACATCTATAAGATTTTCTAGTAGAAAATGTACATTTGTGTGAGTGGCTAAGGGTAATTTTTGTATTTGTATGAGGTTTTATGGTAATTTAAAGCTATTGTGTATAAATATAGCAAAGTATTTTACTTTTATAAGATGAATTGTAGTATCGTAATGATAGGGTTTGGCTCTTAATGAAGCTTTTTAGATGTGGCTATGCATAGGATTAAGCTATTTTTGCTCCTGGTCTTGAGATTGAGTTTGTTGATAGGGGTGTTAAGCAGGTTTTTGGGTGAAGTGAAGAGGGCACTAGGTTTTCTATTGTTATTTTGGTTCTGAGGGATGTGGTGAAAACTCTTGGATCCTTCAAGCATTTGGGATTTTTAGGGGGCTTGGCTTTGGTGTTATCTATTTTAATTCTTTTGGGATGTGGTTTAAGCTGATGTTGGTGTTGAGAATATCGAGAAGTGGGTTTTAGAAATGGCGAGGTGGGCTGTGTCTTAATATGCTTTGGTTAAGCTTGTTTGGAGTGTTGTTGATGTTGCTAATGAAGCTCTTAAACAAGGTAGAAGAAGAGTTGGAGTAATACTTGTTGATCTGGGATAAAATCTCTTTTACTGTAAAATATCTAGTGGCTTTAGCTAAGAGAACCAGCTCTATAATGGCTATTTCCAGTATCTTGGAGGCTCGCTTCTCCTAATCCTCTCTTTTGGCTCCCATGTAAATCTCCAATACCCTTTACCAACATCTTCAAGTGCTATACTAAGTTCACTTATCATTTTATCGCTTAGTAGAATCTCATCAGCTAGGGGTGATATGACAGCATCTGCTTCAA
>Ga0065719_106926_pt1 | contig 13445 bp, 19 predicted proteins | sample GBSCel85sediment_FD_59106 | JGI IMG/M metagenome (GOLD analysis project Ga0065719, IMG submission 59106) | Hot spring sediment microbial communities from Great Boiling Spring, Nevada - Cellulolytic enrichment CS 85C v3 (version 3) | ecosystem: Environmental > Aquatic > Thermal springs > Hot... | reverse complement strand
CATCGACATCTGCACGATTGGCTTTGGCGAGAGAAGCTACTACAACGAGACGATTTTGAGAGCAATTTCTGGAAGACATACCCCTGGCGGAGTTGTTGAGTGCTACTATTCCGCGGAGACCCTTGAAGAATTAATAGAAGCATTCCGCAGTATAGGAAGATTGTACAAACTGGTTGCAACAAATGTCTCACTTTTGGATCCAATTCCGGCAAATCTGAACCTTTACATGTATCCAGAGGTGTTGCCTGAGTTAAGGGTGACAGGAAACGCAAGCTGCTCATTGCAATGGAATTTCCAAGATGGCAGCATTTTGCTAAATCTGAGCTGTTCGGAGATCTATATTGACGACGAGGTCGAAATCGTCGTGAAGCTTGTAGCACAAGAAACTGGCCTTATAACTATAAACTCGGGAGGCGTCATAAACTTTACAGATGTGAATGGAAATCAGCGTAGTATTGATTTGCCCGTGATGCACGCAGAAGTTGCGAGGCCCGAAGGAGCTGAGGTGAGAATCTCGTGAAAATACCAGAAAGGGCAGTATCGGAAGTAGTTGGAGCTTTAATGGTTCTAATGGTGATCGTCACAGTTGCAGGCATTCTCTATGTTATATCCTTTCCCGTAATCTCTTCCGCACAAGACAATGTAAAGTTCAGAAACGCTTTTTTCGATCTCTTCGAGCTTAGAGAAAAGATAGAAAGAGTTAGATCTGGCTTGGAGCCGAAATCGATGCACAAAATTCACTTCTATGACAATTCCATAAATTTCAAAAATGAACCCGTGATCAGAATCGGAAATTCAAACTACACCGTAGCATCGATAAGTGTTACTGGAAGCGGATGGACGCTTACTTATGAAAACGGAGCAGTAATTGAAAAAAGAGGCTATGAAAGGATGCTGAGTGCACCAAACATAAACTACAATAACGAAACTCTGTATCTGCCTGTAATAATCCTCAGGGGAAACTTCTCGGCAGGTGGAAGGGGTGAGATTAATCTTTATTTGTCTCTCAAAAATTCCTACCTTCTAACCGGAAATGGGAGTATAGCTTTTTACTCAAAACATTTGCAGGCTTGGAAAGAATTTTTTGACGAAAGTAGGATTTTTTACGAACTCCACGCTGACAGAATTGAAATCCCCAACGTGAAATACTATGCCGTAGTTTACGAGGTGTCGCTGAATGAATGAAAGAGCCGTTTCTGAGGTTTTAGGCTACATCTTGATCTTCGGTGTTGTCATGAGTGTCATCAGCTTCGTTTATTTGCAAGTCTATCAATCCATTGTTGAAACTTCCCAGAAGTTCAAAATTGAGGGAATTCGCGAGAGCTTCAGGAAGATCTACAACGTATTCATTCTATCGGTTTATGGCGGTGCGAACCTTCAGCAAATACAGATCGAACTTCAAGGGGGCACTCTGAGCGTTGAGAACAGCACCCATATAAGTGTCAAGATAGGAAATGAGTCCTATTATTTTTACACGAAATCCCTGAACTACCAGCTCGGAAACTATCGCATTTCCTTCGAGAACGGTGCGCTCTGGGAAAGCTACTATGGATACAACAGGTCTGTACAGACCCCCAGCATCTACATAAAGAACGTTCAAGTTCCGCAGGCGAGCGGTGTAGACTGGGTTTTCGTCATCGTTCTAAACCAGATTGAAGGTGATATAGCAGTTTCAGGAGAAGGCTCAGTTGTCATTCTTTTCAATTCCTCCCTTCTCACTTCCGGTCTCTACAAGGACAGGGATGTGGTGTTGGAAATAAATTCTCCCTTTGCCGAACTCTGGGAAGAATATCTAAATCGCTTTGGGGATGTGATTCGAGAAAACAACACCGTTAGATTCACTAAACATGCTGATACGCTGATTCTTACAGTCTACAAGACTGAGGTTACGACTAAAAATATATAGAAAGCCAAAGAGAAAAGGTCTGATCAGAACCAAAAGCTGGATTAAACAAATTCACTTACCCTTCCTTTCCTTGGACTTAGGCCTTAGCCCGCGGTAGCCGCATTTTCTGCAGACTTCGGCCTTTATCGGATTTCTCGCATTGCACCTCATGCATATCTTCACGTTAAATAGCCTTGCCTCAGCTTCTGGAAACCTCGCTGCCATGGGATAAGCTGGAAGCACCGATATATAACCTTTACCAGGTTCATTAGCTTTTTAAAAATTTGACCTCGCAAAGTATTTAAGCAGTTCAGGAACTGTTTTNTACATCGGTGGTCAGATGTTCAAGCACATCGTGAGAATTGCAGATACAGATCTTGATGGAAAGAAGAACGTCGTTCACGCTCTGACAGCAATTCCTGGAATAGGCATAAGAATGGCGAGAAGCATAGTTAACGTTGCAGGTTTAGATGGAAAGAGAAAGCTGGGCTATCTGTCAGATGAAGAAATAAATAAGCTGAGAAAGCTTGTTGAAGAGGAACTGGAGGAAAAGATGCCCTCTTGGATGCTAAACAGGAGATTTGATCCAGTTACTGGGAAAAATCTGCATTTGCTTTCAAAGGACGTGGAATTCGCCAGAATGCTCGACATCGAAAGGTTGATCAGAATAAAATGCTACCGCGGAATGAGACATGCAAAGGGCAAGAAGGTTCGCGGACAGAGAACGAGATCCACTGGCAGAAAGGGTAGAACCGTTGGTGTTGTTAGGAAGAAGAAGTGATGCCATATGGGCGATCCAAAAAGATGTAGGAAGCAGTATGTAACTCCTTTTCGCCCTTGGGATAAGGCTAGGCTTGAAAAGGAAGCTCAGCTCGTCATAAAATACGGATTGAGGAACAAGAGAGAGCTGTGGAGATTTCAGAATATGCTGAGGAAATACAGAAGGGTTGCAAGGGAAATGCTCGGGAAGATAAATTTGCCTGGAAAAGAAGGGGAAATAGCTAGGGCGACGATTCAAGCTGTGATAAAGAAGCTCTACAGGCTTGGAATTCTTTCAGAAAATTCGACCCTAGATGACATTCTAAGCCTTTCTGTTGAGAATTTCTTGGAAAGAAGGTTGCAGACTATTGTTTATCGCCAAGGACTTGCGAAGAGCATCAAGCAAGCAAGGCAGATGATCGTGCATGGCCACATCGAAGTTGACGGAAGAAAGGTTACATGTCCGAGTTATATCGTTTCGAGGGATGAGGAATCTAAGGTTGCGCTCAGGGTGAGGCAAAATGCCTGAAAAGATAAGGTGGGGTATTGCTCACATTTATTCATCTTTTAACAATACTATAATAACGATAACTGACATAACAGGTGCCGAGATAATCGCAAGGGTAAGCGGTGGAATGATAGTCAAAGCTGCAAGGGATGAAGGTAACCCATACACCGCAATGCAAGGCGCTCTGAGAGCTGCAAGCATGGCACTTGAAAAAGGAATAAATGCAGTTCACATCAAGGTTAGAGCACCCGGAGGAAACAGATCCAAGATCCCCGGCCCCGGAGCCCAGGCTGCTATAAGAGCTCTAGCTAGAGCTGGGCTTAGAATTGGAAGAATAGAAGATGTTACTCCAATTCCGCATGACACCTGCAGACCGCCTGGTGGGAAGAGGGGTAGGAGAGTCTAATGGTGAGCATAGAATTTTTATTTGAAAATGAAGAAAAAATAGTTTTTATTTTGAGAAATGCATCTCCAGCTTTAGTAAACTCTATCAGGAGGGCAATGAAATCATTGGTTCCGACTCTGGCAATAGATTACGTCGACTTCTATGTCAATTCGAGCTTTTTCTATGACGAAACGATAGCCCACAGGCTTGCGATGATTCCCATAAAAACTGAGCCTGGAAAGTTCAGAATGCGGAATGAATGCAGCTGCAATGGCGTTGGCTGTCCAAGCTGTCAGATAGCCTTTAGGCTTAACGTTGAGGGACCTAGAATAGTCTATTCAGGCGACTTCGTAAGCGATGATCCAGAAGTGCACTTCGTCTACAAGGATATACCTGTGCTGGCTCTTTTCAAAGGACAGCAGTTAATGATAGAAGCGGTTGCAAGACTTGGAACAGGAAAAGAGCATTCAAAGTTTCAGCCTGTTTCCGTTTGCTATTATAAAATAATTCCGAAGATAGAAATAGATGAGAACTGCAATCTCTGCGGCGATTGCGTTTCAGCTTGTCCGAGAAATGTCTTTTCGCTCAATGGAAAAGTTAAGGTTTCCAATCTACTGAATTGCTCCCTCTGCATGGAATGCGTTAAAGTATGCGAGAAGAAGGCGATAAAGGTAATAGAAACGAACGACTTTCTTTTCGTAGCAGAGTCAACCGGTGCGATGCCTGCGAAGGAAGTTCTAAAGCAAGCTCTTCTCATCTTAAAGAAAAAGGCCGAGAAGTTTAAAGAGATGCTCGAAGAGTTGAATGTTTAGAGTTATTCCTGCAGTCGATCTTAAGGATGGAAAAGTTGTAAGGCTTAGACAGGGAAGAGAGAAGGAAATAACGTTTGAAGCCAAAGATCCGGTCAGAGTTGCAAGGAACTGGATCGAAAGGGGGGCAAAAGTCCTGCATGTGATCGATCTCGATGGAGCTTTCCAAGGGAAGATTAGGCATGAGAGAGAAATCAGAGAAATAATATCCCTTGGAGCAGAAGTTCATGTCGGAGGTGGCATAAGGAGCTTCGATGTTGCGGAAAGACTTTTGAAGCTCGGTGCCAGAAGAATCATATTTGGAACAATTGCCCTTGAAAGGATTGAAGAAGTCAAGGAGTTCGCAAATGAATGGAGGGATAGAATAATAATAGCAATAGATTCAAGGGAAGGAAAAGTTGCTGTTAAAGGCTGGAAGGAGAAAACAAAGATCAGCCCTTTGGAACTTGCAAAGATATATGAAGACTGCGATGTCTCTTTTTTATACACGAACATAGACGTCGAAGGGCTTGCGATGGGGATCAGCAGAGAGTCTCTGGAGTTTCTCAAAAAAATTTCAAGACCTTTTTACGTAGCAGGCGGAATTTCTTCGATCGATGAAATCGTCTTTGTTAAAAAGCTGGGTGCAAGGGGCGCAATTCTTGGCTCGGCTCTTTACATGGGAAAGATTAAATTAGAGGAAGCTCTTAAGCTTGAGCATGAAGAGGTTCAGTAGAAAGACAGAGGAAACGGAAGTAACGGCTGTCTTTGACTCGGAAAAAACCGAGATAAGCACCGGAATTGACTTCTTTGACCACATGCTCTTGACTCTCTCCAGAATATCTGGCTTTCACATCGAAGTAAAGGCAGTTGGAAGAGATCAGCATCATATCATCGAAGACGTTGCAATTGCTCTTGGAAAGAGCATCGCTGAAATTGATAAAAAGGGTATTGAAAGGTTCGGTCATGCAATTGTCCCAATGGACGAATCTCTGGCAGTTTGCGCTGTTGATTTCAGCGGAAGAGGAGTTTTTGTCTTCGAAGGAGATTTGAAGGATTGCGGGATAAAAGCTGAAGATTTCATACACTTCTTCGATACCCTTGCCAGAAATTCCGGTCTGAACATTTATCTTGCCCTGAAGGGAAAAAATTCGCATCACATGATGGAATCGGCATTTAAGGCATTTGCAATTGCCCTGAAACAGGCTTTGAAGAAGACCGGACAAGAATACAGAAGTGCAAAGGGTGTTCTGGATTGATAATCTGCGATTGCGTCTCGAAGAGGTTTGGAGAAAAATTCGCTGTCAGAAATGTTTCCTTTAGCTTTGAGAAAAGCCTTGCAGTTCTTGGCTATAATGGAGCGGGAAAAAGCACATTGGCAAAGCTAATGGCCGGAATTTTAAAACCAAGTTCTGGAAAAATCGAAGTTTTCGGGAAAAATCCTTCGAAATGCGTTGAAATAAGGAGAAAAATTGGAATCGTGACGCATAATCCTATGCTTTATAAAGATCTGACGGTTGAGGAAAATCTTCACTTCTTTTCAAGGCTTTTTGGCTTAGAAAAATGGGACTGGGTTCTAGATGAGCTGGAACTCAGAGAAAAATCGAAAAAAAAGGTTTCAGAGCTCTCCCGTGGCTATTTGCAAAGAGTAGCCATAGCGAGAGCGATAATGGCTCACCCTTCTTTTCTCATTCTCGACGAAGCCTTTTCTTCTCTCGACGTGGAAGGAAGAAGGATTCTTGAGAATATTATAAAGAGCTTCGAGGGCCCTATTTTCCTTTCAACGCACAATCTTGAAGAAGCAAAGCTTTGCAAAAATTTTCTAGTCCTAGATAAAGGAGAAGTTGTCTATTTCGGTGAAAGCTACAATGATGCGATTAAATTTCTTAGAGCTCGTGAAGAAGGATCTGAAAGTTGAAGCCAGAAGCAAGTCTAGCATAAACCAGATGCTCCTCTTTGCCCTTACAACAGCATTCCTCTTCAGCCTTTCTATCGATTCGGAGAAATTCTTTGCTCAAATTCTGATCATAGTTGTCCTTCTTTCCTCAATTCTCTCATGCTCGGCTACAGTTGTCAGAGAATTTGAGCAGGAAACTATAGAGGGCTTGAAAAATTTTATGGATGCCAGGGAAATAATGGCCGGAAAGATCTTTTCAAATCTCCTCATCGTCTTTCTTCTCGTAATAATAGTCACACCAATCTGCTATGCCCTCTTCAATCTCAGCGGCAATTTTTTGCTACTCTTCACAAGCCTTCTGGTTGCATCTTTGCCAATTTCGATCACAATTACCCTTATTTCTCCCCTTTCAGCTTTTGCAAGAGGTAGGGAAATGCTTTTGCCGGCAATGCTTTTTCCCATCATTTTTCCAATCATAGTTCCATCTATAAAGCTTTTGAGCTCTTCTCATGCTGGCATTTTCGAGCTTCAAAGCGCCATTTTTTTAATTGCTTACGCTGGCCTTATGGCTTCTCTTTCTTTGATTCTATCCGAGCATCTCTTCTGAAGCGATTCGATACTTTTAAATAGCAAAAGTGGACGAAATTTTAAGGAGGTTGTGAGATGTCAGTCCGGCCGCTGGACGTTCTGAACAAGTCTTTAAAGACACCGGTAATCGTTCGCCTTAAAGGGGGAAGGGAGTTCAGGGGAAAGCTCGATGGCTACGACATTCACATGAACCTCGTTTTGCTCGATGCGGAGGAAATTCAGGGAGGAGAAATTGTGAGAAAAATGGGAAGCGTTATAATACGCGGGGACACAGTCGTTTTCGTATCGCCTTCGACGGGTGGTGACTGATGTCGGATGGAACAGCTGCAATGGGTAGAAGGAACAGGATAAGGGTTCACGTTCGCTGCAGAAGATGCGGAAGAAACTCCTTCAACTGGAGCAAGAGATACTGTGCAGCCTGCGGCTTCGGAAGAAGCAAAAGGCTCAGAAGCTATAACTGGGTGAAAAAGAAGAAGGACAGCAACTGATGTGCGGAATTGCCGGGGCTTACAGTGAAAACCTTTTGGCGGGAAAATACGTTTACTATCTTCTATTCTCGTTGCAGCATCGAGGCCAGGAATCGGCTGGGATAGCTTTTTTTAGGGACAGGCTAGAATACAAGAAGGGAATGGGCCTAGTTTCTGAAGTTTTCTCTCCAGAAGATATAATTCCGGCTAAAATTGCAGTTGGACATGTCAGATATTCTACAACCGGATCTTCAAGGCTTGAATGTGCTCAGCCTTTTGTTGTTAAATCTAAGATCGGAAACATCGCTGTAGCTCACAACGGAAACCTAGTAAACTACCAGAGCCTGAGAAGAGAACTTGAGAACTGCGGAAGCGTTTTTACAACAGATACGGACTCAGAAGTAATTGCACAGCTCTTTTCAAGGCTTTTGATGAAAAAAGACTTGGAAGAAGCCCTTAGAAATCTATCTGAAAAGCTCATCGGCAGCTATTCTTGCGTTCTGATGATAAACGATACTCTTGTCGCAATTCGTGATCCAATTGGCTTCAGACCTATTTGCGTCGGAGAAGTAGCCGATGGCTATGTTGTNTGCAGCGAAAGCTGTGCAATCGATGCCTTGGAAGGAAAATTCATAAANGATCTGGAGCCCGGAGAAGCTTTGTTGATCCAGGATGGAAACATCGAATTCTTCAGATTTGCTGAATGCAGGAGAAGGGCTTTCTGCGTTTTCGAATACATATACTTTGCCCGTCCTGATTCTGTAATAGATGGTGTGAGCGTTTATAGGGCGAGGAGTGAAATGGGTAAAAATCTTGCAGAAGAAGCACCAGTTGAAGCCGATTTCGTTTCTGCCGTTCCAGATAGCGGAATAACGGCTGCAATAGGATACGCTAAAAAGCTTGGACTGCCTTACATGGAAGCCTTGATAAAGAACAGATACATAGGCAGAACCTTCATAATGCCGAAGCAGGAAATAAGAGAGCTTCTCGTCAGAATGAAGGTGAACGTAATAAGGGAGAACGTTCAGGGGAAAAGGATAGCGCTGGTAGATGACAGCATCGTTAGAGCCACTACTTCTAAGAGGATCGTGGAGATGCTGAAAAAAGCTGGAGCCAAAGAAGTTCATCTAAGAATCAGCAGTCCGCCTATAATTGCTCCATGCTATTTCGGGATAGATATGAAGACCAGAGATGAACTGGTGGCTGTAAAACATTCGGTGGATGAAATAGGAAAGATAATTGGCTCCGATAGCTTAAAATATCTGAGCCTCCGTGGTCTAATTTCTGCTGTCGGAAGAAGCGGGCTGTGTGTAGCCTGTCTTACGTCGAGGTATCCTGTTCCAGTTCCTGGAGAGCAGTTTTCACCTGAAGAATGGCAGCCATAGGATTATTAGCAGTATAAGAAGCATGGCAAACATGAATATCGTGAAATTCCTCTGTCTTTTTCTTTCCTTGTTCAGCCTGTCTTGGCAATCTTCGCTGCAGACGAATTTGTCTGCTTCTATTGCCTTTCCGCAGACGACGCAATGCCTGTGCGGAACAATGGGCATGAGTCGAATTGGCTCGTAGGGGATAAAAATCTTTTTAAACATCAAAGCTTTTAAGTTGATCCAACCTTCTTTTTGTATGAGCGATCTGATGGAGATGCTTGTAAGAAGGGGCTTTCTCTGGCAGTCTTTTGAGATATACGGCGGAATAGCTGGATTCATAGATTATGCTCCTCTAGGGAACAATCTGAGGAGGAAAATCGAGAACATCTGGAGGGAATTCTTCGTAATAGGCGAAAGGGCAGTCGAAATCGATACTCCTTTGATTGGAATCGAGGAAGTCTTTATAGCATCTGGCCATGCGACCTCTTTCTTCGACATCGCAATAGAATGCGAAAAGTGCGGAAGAGTTTACAGAGCAGATCATTACATCAAAGAGAAGCTCAACCTTGAAGTCGAGGCTTCGATGAATGCGATAAGGGAAGTCCTTCAAACCTACAACCTTGAATGCGAATGCGGCGGGGCTTTCAAGGAGCCATTTTACATGAACTTGATGTTCTCGACNAAGATAGGTGCTGGAAAGGGAAAAAACGCATATCTCCGNCCTGAGACTGCACAGGGAATTTTTGTGGCATTCANAAGACTGGCAAATTATTTCAGGGAAAAGCTCCCGTTCGGAGTTGCNCAGATAGGAAGGGCTTTTAGAAATGAGATAAGCCCAAGACAAGGAGTTATAAGGCTGAGGGAGTTCAATCAGGCTGAATTGGAGTTCTTCGTTCATCCAGCAGAAAAGAAGCATCCTAATTTCTCGGAAGTCGCCAACGATGAGCTCACGTTGCTCGACAAATTCGAGAAAATGCATAGAATAAGCTTGGCAAAGGCTGTTGAGAAGGGAATAATCGCCAACGAGGTTCTTGCATACTTCATAGGAAAGACCAGAAGATTTCTGCTCAAAATTGGAATAAAGGATGAAAAGCTTCGCTTCAGGCAGCATAAAGATGATGAAAGAGCCCATTATGCGAGCGACTGCTGGGATGCGGAAGTTCTTACGAGTTTCGGCTGGATAGAAGTAGTTGGAATTGCAGACAGAGGCGATTACGATCTTTCAAGACATTCAAAGTTCAGTGGAGAAGACCTGAGCATTTTTGTTCCGTATCCAAAGCCGGTTGTTGTCAAGAAGTTAAAAACTGTTCCAAAGATGAGCGTTCTTGGGCCGGTCTTTAAAGATAAGGCAAAGAAGATCGCAGAAGCTCTAGAAAAGGCGGAAGTTAGAAGCGATTATGTCGAAGTAGAGCTGGACGGAGAAAAGATCAGACTGAGTAGCGAATTCTTCGAAGTCAGGGAAGTTGAGGAGGAAATAACAGGGGAAAGGATTGTTCCTCACGTTATAGAGCCATCCTTTGGTCTTGACAGAATAAGCTATGCAGTTCTTGAGCACTCTTTCGACAAAGACGTGATAGAAGGCGAGGAAAGGAGGGTTTTAAGGCTGAAAAGATGGATCGCTCCAGTAGAAGTAGCTGTCCTTCCTCTGCTTTCAAGGGAGCCCTTTACGAGTAAAGCAGCGGAAATAACTTTAATGCTCAAAAGAAACGGATTTTACGCAGATTACGACGATTCCGGAAGCATAGGAAGGAGATACAGAAGATACGACGAAATAGGAACTCCTTTCTGCGTAACAGTTGACCATCAGACGTTCGAAGATGAAACAGTAACGATAAGAGACAGAGACACGACTGGGCAGGTTAGGGTTAAAATTTCCGAGCTTCCAAGAATTCTAAGGGAGCTTCTTTCAACAGATAGGCCTATAGAAGATTTTGGAGAGAAGTTCAGATGATAGTCCTTTCAGGTGGAACTGGCACTCCAAAGCTTTTAAGGGGAATGAAAGAGATTGCAGATTTCAGAGTTATCGTAAACACTGCCGAGGACATATGGATTTCCGGAAACAGGATCTGTCCGGACATAGATTCCGTCATATATACTTTGGCCGACATAATCGATGACGAGAAGTGGTGGGGGATAAAGGGGGACACTTTCAGAACACATGAAGCTCTGAAGAAGCTTGGATTCGATGAGTTCATGATGATAGGCGATCTTGATAGAGCAACGCATATAATGAGGAGCGAGTTGCTGAGAAGGGGAAAAACTCTTCTGGAGGCAACAAGAGAAGTTGCCAAAGCTTATGGTGTAAGGCAAGAGGTTTATCCGATGTGCAACGAGGAAGTTGCTAGCATCGTTGTTACAGATGAAGGAGAAATGCACTTTCAGGAGTTCTGGGTTAAGAGAAAGGGTATGCCGAAAGTTATCGATGTATACTTCAGGGGAATAGAAAAAGCAAAGATTCCAGAAGAAGTCAGGAAATGCCTTGAAAAAGAGGATGAAGTTTTGATTGGGCCAAGTAATCCGATAACGAGCATTTTGCCAATTCTGAGCGTTGAAGACATGAGAGAAATTCTAAAGGAGAAAAAAGTCGTTGCGATCTCACCAATAGTTGGAAGAAATCCTGTCAGCGGTCCAGCGGGAAAGTTCATGAAAGCTAAAGGCTTTGAAGTCAGTCCAGTTGGTGTTTTCGAAGTTTACAGGGATTTTCTGGATCTCCTGATAGTTGACGAAGTCGATTCAATGCTTGCTTCGGAAAAAATAGTCGCTACGAAGACGATCATGAAATCCAAAGATGATGCGATAAAATTGTCCGAATTCGTTTTAAAGGTTTTCGATAGATTATGAAGTTCTCGAAGCACTGCGAGGACTGTGAGGGAATAATGGATGTAGAAAATCCAAGGCATCATCCGAGCTATGAAATAACGACGAGCTGCAACCTGGACTGCATTTTCTGCTACTCCAGAATTGCAAGGGGGAAGATAAAGCCGGGCTATTATGGGGACATGAACCCGAAGGCGATAACAATTTCTCAATTTGGAGAACCCCTTTTTGCAGGAGAAGAAGAAGTCCTGAGGATTTCAAGGGCTTTGAGAGACATATTTGGCAACGTAAGGCTAGATCTTCAAACCAATGGCATTCTTCTGACCGAAAGAATTTGCGAAAACTTTGACATCGTGATGATAAGCTTGGATGCTGCCAGCAGAAAAAGATATTTGGAAATCACGAAGGGAGACTTCTTCGAAAGGGTCGTGAAGAACATAGAGATGAGCTCAAGGATAACCTACACAATAGTTAGGACAATTTTTATGCCAGGAATAAACGATGGGGAGCTTGATAAAATAGCTGAAATAGCAAGCTCAGCAGATGAGCTCTTCCTTCAGCCTTTGTCGATCTACGAGCAGAATTCGGAGCTGATCGGAAAAGTAGATATTGAAAGAGTTGAAAGCATCTGGGAATTCCTTAGGGCTGCGGAAGAGCTATCTTCTATTGCAGAAGTCAGAATTCCCGGATGCATTCTTTTTAATTTGGAAAGGGTTTCAAAATTCCTTAAACCAGATGATATCAGATTTTTAAGGAGAAACGCCTTTGCAAAGTTTCCGGAAATTAGAAGGGAGTGGCGTTTTAGAATTTGAAGGACTGCTGGAAGTTGAGGACTGCCATGAAAATCTTGCCGTGCCGAGTTTTCAAAGACCAGTATTCGAGGAAGGGAAACAAGAGGGAACAGCAAACCTCAATGCCAGAGTTGAAGTGGGAAAAGTTCTCCTGTCAGAGAAGCTGAGCAGTTAATAAGCTACGATCTTCGGCTGAATCTTCTCAAAAAACACATATAGTGCCCAGAGGAACAACATTAAAAGCATTTCTGGCGAAAGCTTAGAATTGGTAACTGTGGATGCATTTCAGGGAAGGGAAAAGGATTTTTGGAAAATTCTAAGATCGATTGTTAGTATATTAAACTGCTGATGCTGGATATTACTTTCTTTGCATGGGATCGAAAAAGATATATTCTAAAACGGTGAAAGTAAGATCGATGAGATTAAAGCTTTCTTTTCGTGTGCAACCATTTTCGCAGATCGATCTAAATTACTCTTACTACATCGCTTCTGCAATTTATCGTGCAATTGAAAGGGCAGATCCATATACTTCCTTAGAGCTTCATCTGCCAAATGTGCCAAAATTTTTCACATTCAGCAAGCTGATGATTCCAGAAAAGAGAATTGCGAATGATAAGATCATCATAGAATCCGATGAAGTTTATATATTCTTTTCAACTATGAAGGATAAAATTGCGCAAAAACTGGTTGAAGGGCTTTTCATGAAGCCTGAGATCAGGGTTGGAGATACAAAAATGGATTTATCTCAAATTGAGGTTCTAAGGGAGAAAAAGATCGGAAGAAGGGAGAAATTCGTAACTTTAAGTCCAATAAACGTATCAAAGGTTGAAAACAATGGAGAAAGAAGGGCTGTTGATCTTTACCCCACACAGGAAGAATTCTACGATGTTCTTGCAAAGAATCTTATTAAGAAATACACTCTTTTCTACGGAAAAGAGCCAGATGACTGCGAGCTGATTTTCGAAGTAGAAGAATTCAAGCCGAAGAGGATTCTTGTAAAAAACACATGGCACAGATGCTGTGAAATGGTTTTCAAAGCAGAGGGAAATCCTGAACTGCTTGAAATAGGATACAAGGCTGGATTTGGAAGCAAGAACTCGATGGGGTTCGGGATGGTGAAGGTGGTATGAGCAGGAGCATGACGCTTGATGAATTCTTTGAAGAAGAGGAGAGAAACGTCAGTTCAGGCG
>Ga0065719_106737_pt1 | contig 13457 bp, 12 predicted proteins | sample GBSCel85sediment_FD_59106 | JGI IMG/M metagenome (GOLD analysis project Ga0065719, IMG submission 59106) | Hot spring sediment microbial communities from Great Boiling Spring, Nevada - Cellulolytic enrichment CS 85C v3 (version 3) | ecosystem: Environmental > Aquatic > Thermal springs > Hot... | reverse complement strand
GAAGTAAAGAAGTACCAACAGGACAAACATAAACAAACCTAACCACACAAACACCAAAAACATAACAAAACAAACCTTAAAAACCCACATAAAACATAATACAAAATATTCCTAAGAACACCTTAGGAATACGCATACGTGAACATCACAAGATCTCAAACAATAGATTAAATATATTCTACCATAAGGAAAGCCATGTATTCCTCATAATAGAATTCCCAAGGTAGACCTTGGGATATTTTGTATTATGTTGATTTATGATTTGTTTCATTGGTTTGTAATTATGTGTTAGGTGTGTTGTTTATGTTAAGTTTAAGTGTTTTCTTAAGTATTTTATTTTGAGGTTTACTTGTTTGGATATCCTTATATCTGTAATGGGCATGCCTTGGAAGGTTTATCCAGATAAGTATTTTTGGGATGAAGTTGAGTATGTTTTAGATGGTGTTACTCTTAAGACTCGTACTACGTTACCAGTTCTTTATGAGTATGTATTAAGTAATTTTAGTATTCCTGAGAAGGTTTTTGTAATTGTACAGGAGACAGCTGTAGTTAGGGATGTAGGTCTTGATAGTGATTACGATCTATTAGAGAGGGTTATTAAGGATACATATGCTGAGTTCTTAAGATCTTTAGGTATTAATAATTTTGAACTTATAGTAGCTCCTGGATGTGGTAAGTTCTTAAATAGTAGTAAGTCCTTAAGTAAGGATGGGTTATTAAATATATTAGTAGATGTTTGTGGTACTCCAACTGATTACTATTACTACATATTCATGAAATTATCATTAATTTTAGCTAGTCTCATCAAGGAGAAAAGTATTAAAGACCTAACAATACATTTCGATATTAGTCATGGTGTAAATTACGTAGTAACACTAACTAGGATAGCTCTTAATGAGATCCTACCAATAATAGCTACTTACGCAGGACTTAAGAAAATAGTATTAAGGACTTATAATAGTGAACCTGTAATGCGTAAGACTATTCAAGTAATTCCTAAAGGAAGTTACACAATCCATAACATAGAGAACGTGATTATTAAAAGTAATGGTAATTACGGATTAGTACCCATATTCGAATGTATAAAAGATAAGTTAAGACTCCTTACCTTAAATAATATCCCATGTATTAAGAAAGTTATTAATGATTTAAGTAGTTTAGGTAAGGAGATAAGTAGAATATCTAATGAAGTAATTAATGAGTTAGGACTTAATGATGTAGGAAGATTAAATGCATTTGTAGGTTCATTAATTAATGGTTTACCCCTACTAACACTAATGACAATACCTACTACAGACCTCAAATCCTTCGTAGAGAAGGTGTTAAAGAATTATAGAGAATTAATACATACAAACATAAAGAGAGAAGGTGATAACTTAATAATTAACGTAGTTAAGAGAGCGAGAATGACAGAACATACGAAAGTATTAACGAAGATATTACTTACTAAGGAATTAATAGGGAGTAGAGTAGGATCTTATGATTATGAAGAAGGTATATCATTAAGAGAATTAGGGAATGTAATAAGTATACTCTACGACTGGAATGAAAGACTTAAGACAGTATTAAGTTTCGATTATCACTCACTATTAGAGACTGTAGAGAATCTACGAAGAATAGGTTTAAGTACATGGACCTTACTTGCAAGAATCCCGAAATCAGATAAGCCTTATCAACTAATATCTGAAAGAGATTGTGAGGAAGAACTTAATAAATCCTTAGATAGATTTGAGAGAAACTTCCTACAACATTCAGGTCTACATAGGTGTTTAACTGAGGTTAGGGTAGATGGAAGGGTTAGATATGTTAAAGACCTTCCAGAAGATATTCTTAAGAGGATATATAATATAGCTATGAAGGGCTTAAACATGATTTAATCCTTAATGAGTAATTACCTTAACTTCACTAAGTTAAGGATACTTACCTTACAAATTTATTACCTTATAAATTCACTAATAGTAGGTAGGTAATTTATGGATGAAGGAGAAGGTCAAGAAAAGACATTACCAATAATTTTTAAGTGGATTAATGGTATTACAGAAATTTCTATAGAACTTGAAGCTTTTAGACCGATAATCTTTATAGGTTTTAATAATACGTTAAAATCAATTACAGCTAGAGTTATATGTGCATCCCTGTATAGGAGTAGGTTAATAACATCAACAATACCTGAACGTAATTGGGAAGTATATCTCGATAAAATCATTACATTAAGTAATGGTGTATACCCAAGTATAGAATTAGCTGATGAGGTTAGAGAGAAAATTAAGGATATGTTAGGTATAATCATCGAAGATAGTAGAGTCTCTATGAGGAAATATCTTGAAATTGAAGGAAGTCTAAGTGATGAGATTGAGGGATTTAGGAAGATCATTAAGAGATATGTTGAGAGTACTCATGTAAATGATGTACTTCAAAGATTGGATAATATCATAGACATTATATTATATAATATAACATTAAATATAGCATACGTATATCAACAACTAAAATCACAAGCTTCATTAATGAAGTTCGTAGAATATGGGAATATATTAAAGAGTATCATTAGAGAAGTTCTTAATGAATTTAAGGAAATTAAAAGTGATGAGATTTTCGAGGAGAATTTACTACCCCTAGATGTTGAGGTAGTATTTCAGAAACAACCATTAGTTAAGGTTAAGGACTTAAGAACAGGTGAGTCAATACCTGTAGGTACTGTATCAACAAGTATATCCTCAATGCTCTTATTTAAATTATTTACTCTTGCTATGTCTATTGAAGTACCTAAACTCATTATTATCGAGGAACCTGAATATGCTTTAGCACCACTTCAACAAATAATATTTACTAGATTGATAGAGAATTCCTTAATTAAGAGTCGTGATCATGGTGACCCACCTACGTATGTAATACTCATAACACACTCACCCTACATAGCTGTAGGATTTGAGAATCCTAAAGTTTACTACTTTAGATATGCGCAACCCTTAAGAAAGTTTATTTCTGAGGAAGCATGGCCGGCAAAACAATTTGCACTCGCAACTTCATTACTTTTCAAAATATCTAGAGAAACTCCTTAGAGGTATTAACTAATGATCATAGTATTAGATCTAAATGCTTTCGTCAATTGCGATCATATAGAAATATCACATTTTCAGAAGGGGGAGTTTAAATCTACTATTATGGGTAAACTACTCATATTATTTGAACAATTTAAAAGAGTTTTCATTTACTTCCCAGAAAGACATTCAGAACTTATAGAACATCTTTCTGACCGAAAGTACGGGCAGAGTCTTCCTGATGATGCAGTCTTAATATCATTAACAATAATTAAACCTAAATCATATAATAGAACTAATATTAAATGTGAGGATATCTCAGGTTTTTGTGAGAAAGACTATAAGAGAATATGTAGTGCTATAATTGATTACTTAAATCAACAATTAATAGTGATTACATGTTTAGATAGTACTTTCTCTAGAGATTATCTAGAAGGATTATTGAGAGAGGAACAGATTAAGGATAGGTGTATCTTAGAAGAGCTAGTAAGTACTGGAGGTTCAGCTAGTGTGTACTCGATAATATGTAATTTGAAGAGTGATAAAGAGAAAGAGGAAATCATTATGAAACTTAAAAATTCATTCAATGATGATTAAGGACGAATAAATTTTTAAGGTGTATTGTAGAGTAATTTAAGGAGGTTATTTCATATGGCTATTACCCAACAACAATTCTCTCAACTTCTATCACAATTAGCTATAGCTGCTATAACAGCAAAGCATGAAGGAGTAGATAAATCTCAAGTTAATAAGTTGTTAGAGATTCTTAATGCTTATGATATTGATACGTTACTCGTATTTATTGCGAGGCAAGTTGCACGTGAGGAAATTGGTAGGTGTACGAGTAGACATCTCATAACAATTATAGAGAATATAATTCAGAGTAGTAGTGGTAAGGATATTAAGAATGAAGTTAGGAGAGCATTAGGTTATTTTAAATGGTTTTTCGAGACTTTCTCAGAATTAGGGTCTAGTACTTTTCAAAGGATTATTAGGGAGAAGTATAATGAATTCATAACGTGTAGGAAGAGTATTGTTAATGTTAAACCTGATGCATATATAGAGTTACTAAAGAATGCTTTATAGTACTTAATGATGTTACGATGAGGTTAGAGTATGAATAGCGAATTTCTGCAATTGCTGAACTTTAAGAAGTTTTTAGGCTTAGAACTTGATTACTTAACAGAGTATCTTGAGATTAAAGCTACGATTATAAATGAAGAGCCTCTTAGGGTTGGTAGGGGTAGGGGTGAGGGTTTTGAAGGTTCAGACCTACCAATTGTTAAGGACATTAATAATTTCCCCTACATCCCTGGTTCAAGTCTTAAAGGTGTTTTTAGGAGTTGGCTTGAATCATTATACGGTCCTTCAGAAGTTTGCTTAGCTAGTGATAGTAGTTTAGATTGTTGTTCATTAAAAGTTGAGATCCTTTATAAACTTATTGATTGTATTAAGAGGAATCTATATGGAGGTTTTGAAATCCCTACTAAAGAGTTAGGAAATATTATTGAGGGTCCTACCTTAGGTATATTAGCTCAGAGGTATAGTAGGTGTCCTCAAGTAGGAGGAATAATTAGTAATGTTAAGGATGTTATAGGAGGTATTTTAAGGAGTAGTTTAGAGAAGATTAAGTTAGGAGATCTAATTACTTACCTACAAAAGCAAATTGAATTACTTAAACTGAGACCATGTGCTATCTGTAGGGTTTTTGGGAATAAAGCATTAGCATCACATATCAGTATATCTGATGCAAGACCTAAGAATACTGATGTAAGGACTTTTATCCGTACGAGAGTTGCTATAGATAGATTTACTCAAGCAGCATTATATGGAGCATTATTCGATTATGAGTTCGTACCTCCTGGATATAAGTGGGAGTTTAAGATGATTGGATGGAATATAAATATATTTGATACTTCAGATACTTCAAAATTACTTATGACTATACTTAAGCATCTCTCAATGTATGGTCTCTTCATAGGGGGTATGAGAAGTGTTGGACATGGATTAATAAAACTCATCCCTGAAGAATCTACATTAAGGTTATGTAGGGTTGAGAAAGGAGATCTAGTATGTGAGATTAAATCTGTTAAAGAAGTTATTTAGGTGTTAATATGGTTAGAACTTATGATTGGATAGGTCATCATGTGATAAAGAGGGTTGTAGTTTTCGAAGGCATAGTCGAGAATATAGAACCTTTAAGAATCGGTAGTGGTAAGGGAGTTGCGTTAGAATCTATTACTGAGTTTGAAATCCTTAAGATCTATAATTCTAAAATTAATCAGTACGTCCCAGTCATACCTGGTTCTAGCTGGAAAGGTGTGTTTAGGTCAACAGCTACAGCTATTTTAACAACATTAGGTATTCCTAATGTATGTGATGGCTTACCAAATACTTCATGTAAGTTTGATAGTAAGAGGTTAAAAGGCCTTACTATTCAGGAAAAGTTAAATACTATCGTGAGTGAAGGTCCTTCACCTTGTATACTTTGTCTTATCTTTGGTTCACAATCATTTACATCACATGTAGTATTTAATGATAGTGCAGCAGTATCTGATTATATGTTAGGTTATAGGACTGGTATAGCTATTGACAGAAGGACTAATAGTGTTAGGAGAGGTGCTCTCTACACCGTTGAGTACATCGAGCCTGGTACAAAGTTCTCATTTAGATTAGAGGCTAAGAACTTACCTAATTACGCGCTCGGACTCTTAGCTCAAGTAATTATGGATATTGATAGTGGGTTTATTAAGGTAGGTGGTTTTAAGTCTAGAGGTTTTGGAACAATAAAATTTGTAGAGCTTAAGATAAGGGTATTCTCATCACAAGGTATGGTCTTAGAGAAAGGTGTTTTAGATTCTTTAGACCCTATAGATAGTAAAGTTGAATTAACTGGTGAGTGGGTAAAGGACTTAGATATTCTAAGGCAAGTATTTCTAAACTCATTGGATAAGATACGTAAGGTTGCTGAGAGTGGGTGGAGATGGAATGTCCTTACAGCAGAAGTTAAATAAAGTTCAGTTTACTAGTAGGAGTGATCTGACTGGGATTACAGGGAAGTTAGAAGTTATCTTAAGACTTATTGATAATATTCACGTTGGTTCAGGAGAACTTAAACTTAAGTTTAGAGACTCTACAGTAGTTAAGAGATTAGCTCAAGATCTCATTAGTAAGAAGGATATAGTTCGAGTCGGTATTGAAGCAAGTAATTTAATGTTTATTGAGCAAGCTCTTGTTAGAGTAGGTGGTAAGGTCTGTATACCTGGATCTACTATTAAAGGTCTTATAAGATCTAGGTTAGAGCTTATGGCTGGTAAGAGAGGTAATGACATTATCGCTAGTGCTTGTTTAAGTTCTGCAGTACCTCCACCACCTAAACCACCACCTATAGGTAGTCCTGGTTGGAGACATGCGAGGATATGGGATAAAGCTATATCAGTATTAAGGGAGAGTGAGAGTTATCTTGAGGAAGAAGTAATAGTCGATCTTTGCCCTATATGTAATCTCTTCGGAGCACCACATATTATGTCCAGGGTTTTCTTTAGTGATTTCTATTGTGGGGATGGATGCGATATTAGTGAATGTGTATTTACAGAATATGGGATGAGGTTAGAGATTTTAAGACCTAATACAGTACTTAAAGGTAATATAGTCTTAAGAGGAGTCACATTAGAGGAATTAGGATTGTTACTCATAGGTATTGGATTCGATGGAACTGAATTTAAGCCTATACTTATTGGTAGGATGAAATATGCTGCTGAGGGTTTTGGTAAGGCTAGATTTGAAGTCAGCAAATTCGTAGTATCTGAATACAGTATTAACTACTTAAAAAGTATTGATATCGAATTAAAACGTATTGATCATCATATTGTTATTGATGATGGGTTAAGGAGGTTACTAAGCATAGCATTTAATGAAGCTAGGAAGAAATTCCCAGATATAGAACCATTTAGTGAGGCTGAAGAAAAGGATAGACTTGCTACGAATCTTAATCTTAGGAGGTGTTCAGCTTGAGGGCTATAGGCTTAGTATATGATTTAACCTATGCATTAGTAGATATTAAGTGTGGAGAATCTGATGAAGTTGAAGAAATGATTAAGACAGTACTACATGGTAAAGGCGGTATAGGTGTTAAGATAGTATGTGATAGTAAGGGAGAATGTAGGGCTAAAGTAATTACATTAGGAAATTCAGGGTTTAAGATTAAGGAATACGTTGTAGATGGAAATGAAGTTATAGTTAGTAGTATTGGGAAGTGTTTTGAAGAAAGAGCTAAGCTTACTCAGATACTCTATGATGTATATAGAGGAGGTACTATTGAAAGAAGTTGGAGGACCTTAAAATCATTACGTGAATTCCTCTTAGGGATTTAAAGTAGGTGTTATGTCTTGAAGAAAATCTATATCACAGGTTCAGTACCTATAGTGAATATTAAGGAAGGAGTCATAGACTACGTAATTGAAGTTAATCCTGAGATTATGTATAGGTTATGGAGTAGATTTATTGATGATTTAAATAATATTGCTGAGAGTATATACTCAACATTAGTTAGGACTGATTCAGAATGTTTGAAGAAAGCGGTATGTAGGATTAAACTTTTAGTAGATACTATAGTAGCATTTATAAAACACCTCATTACAATACCATTAATACCACCGCCAGAGCAAGGATCAGTGGCTAAGTATAGATATACACTCCATCCTCAAGACCTACTCATATTCTATACCATCCTTAAAGGTTATTGTACATATGTATCAGATGATAAATGTAGGTTCTTTAGTATTATCGATAACTTACTTACCTCAAATCGTGATAATGAATTACCTGGTATTGAGAACTTATCAACATATTATGACGAGTTATTAAAGGTTATTGATGTTTTAAAGAATGTTATTGGGGAAGACGCTTATAACATAATATTTAATATATATGATGTTTTTGAGGAAGATCATACTAAGGTTTGTCGTAGTGAAGATGTTTATAGGCTTGGGTTATTAAGATGNATTCCAGCTGATACTAGGCCTGGATTAAGTACATCAGCATTACTAATACATGTGTTACTAACTTCAGCTATTGCACGTATTATTAAGGAACAATCTGATAAGGTTATATCTCATGATTGGGAAGTTGAAGTTCTTAGATTAGCAAGTATCTTACATGATATTGGGAAACCCATTGCATGGTATAAGACTTTTACTAAGGATAGATATGTTAGTCATGTAGATGAAGAAGTCTTAGATGATGTATGGGGACGTCTTAAGAGTTTTGAGAAGTTATTAGGTGATGATGTATGGGGTTATGTAAAAGTTATAGTTAGATGTCATCACATGCCGTCAAAAGATTTAGAGAAGTGTTTAGAAAATGAGTTTTCAAGACTTAAGATTCCTACATCACCAAATGCTTTAAAGATACTTACCAGACTTTGTGATTATGCTAGTCAAGCAGATATAATCTCATCAAATACTGATAGAATTACATCGTTAATACGGAGGGTTTTAAAGGATATTGAGAGTAAGTGCGGTATTAAGGAAGAAGAACTTGAGAAAGGTTATGGAGAAAGTTATGGGGCTTGGCATTGGTGGCTTAGTAAGAGTGATGAAGAGGTAAAGAAGATCGCTAAAGCTGTAGTAGAGACTCTAATTTCAGAAGATGCTCAAATGATGTTAGGTGAGTTAAGAGAGGAAGTAACCCCGACCAAGAATTACGTTAATATCGGTATAATCGATATTAGAGGTATTCAAAGGTACATTGATAGAGAAGTTCTTAGAGCATTAATTGGTGGTAGTATAGCTATTGATATAACTACATTAACTATAATCCCCGCTATCTTAATTAAGATTTTGAATCTTAACTTAGAGCATATACTATACGCTGGAGGTGGTGTGGTAGAGGTATTACTGCCTCGAGATAAGGGATTTAGTAAGGTATTTACTGAGTACTATAGTGGTTTAATGAAGAGATCTCGTTGGTTACCTGAAGTTTCATGTGCTGAAGTACCCCTTACTAATGATTGGAGAAGTACTAGTAGAGACCTTATTAGTAAGTTAGCAACAGTAAAACTCTTACCTACTAAGGTTAGTAAGGATAATATTGAGTTAACTGATCTTAGGGTAGGTATGGTATGTGAGGTATGTGGAAGAGAATCTATAAGGAAGTTTAAGGACGAGGAAATATATACTGATATCTTAATGTGCGATACATGTAGTACTTTATGGAATTTTGGTGAGAGTTTTTATGTTAGGTCAAAGCTTGAGCTACTAAAATCTACTGGATATGACATAGCTACTAAACTCATGGAGGAAGTTAAGAGTGGTAAACTCATGAGATACCTAATGGAGTGGTTAAGTGGTTCTAAGTATTGGTTGAGAGGTGAAGGGACTAATATAGCTGTTATGAAGGCTGATATGAATTTAGGTGGTTTATTTATGGCTAATTCACTTAGTATTAGTGAAGCATTTACTAAGAGTGTTTTGATGGATTATGCCTTAAAGAAATCACTCTATATGGCTCTTAAAGCTTTGAAGAGTGTTTTTGGGAATGATATGTTTGTAAGGACATATGTTGGTATAATGTATGCTGGAGGTGATGATCTCTTAGCTATAGTACCGACTAGTACCTCCTTACCCCTCACCTTATACACTATAGTTACTTTCTGGACTATTATCGGGGCAAGACAATTATCTATAGCTGTAGGAGTTGCTAAACCTAAACAAAATGTATGGAATATCATTGATACAGTTACTGAATTCTTGAAGATGAGTAAGGACTATATAAGGAGTAAGGTAGGGAAGTTAAGTGATTTAACGCGTATTGTGGGTGTGTTAAGTATTATCTATAGTGATAAGCAATTACTACCAGCTTATGTTAGTATATTAAAGAAGTATGAGTCTCAAGGACTTACAACACAACCATTAGTACTTAAGGTTAGTGATGGTAATGGATTTCAATTCATTAGGGGTTTAAATATGTTTACGCAATTACTTACACTATTTACTGATGATAGGATTGATAATGTTAGAGACTTAATTGAAGCTATTTATCAAGGTCTAAACATACCATGTCTTGATAAGAGTTATGTTGGTGAGGTTATTGACTATATTAGAGAAGTATATAGTGTAGCAAGATCTAGGTCTAAGAATAAGGATGAATTACTCCTTACTATAGCTGTTTACTCAGTTAATTATGCTGTTAAGTTAAGAAAGAGTGAGAATGAAGTTACTAAGAGATTTGGTGAGAGGTTAAGTGAGTTTCTACAATCCATATTTAGTGAGTTAGAGAGGGAGAGGAAATTACCTATATACGATCTTTACTTACTAGCTAAGTTCTTAGAAGAAGCTGAGTGTGTTAGTAGGGGTAGTAAATTATGAGTGTAATAGTGAAGGTATTAGCTAAGTTAAGATCACCAGCTTTATGGGGTTCATGGGATAGAGGGTTTGAGGCTTATACAACAACTACTAAGTGTTTTGAAGGTGATATTATTTATCCATGTGTATTCCCGACATATATAAAGGGTTTATTAAGGCGTAATGCATATTCAATACTACCGCACTTAGAGAGACTTAACATTATTAAGAGAGATATTTACGTAAGGTTATTCGGACCATCAGTTTTTGAGGATGGAGGGGTTATGATATTAGATGAACCTAGTTGTATTGATGTTAGTTTCGGTAAGGTAGTTAATGATGAGGAGGCTAAGTATATCATTAAGAAATGGCCTCCAGTAGAGAGTGTTAAACCTGCAAGACTTGAAGAAGCATTATTTATAGAACCTCATATAAGGTTAAGAGATGAGACTGGAACTGTAGTTGAGGGTGCGCTCTTTACTGAGGAGAGAATTAGTAATGACTTATACGTGTATTTTGAAGTTAAGATTAGATGTTCTGATAATGTCTTAGACTACCTTAAATTACTGCTATTTTCAATAGCTTTAATACCTTATGAACCTATTGCTAGAGGATCTACAGCTGAGGTATGTATTAATGTTGTAGGTCCTTCAGATGAATTAATTTCATTTTTCGTAAGTTCTATTAATAGTAGGAGTATATGGTGTTCTCAATGACCAATATTAAATTACTTAAAGTTGATTTAATAACTACATCACCATTAGTAATAGGTGTTAGAGAATCTGAAAGAGGTACTCTATATATTTCACCTAAACAAATCATACCTGGGGTTTCATTTCATGGAGCGCTTATGAAGGCATTATCAGATTTAGGTATTAAGTCTGTAAATGAGGAAAATGCCTTAAAAACGTTTACAACACCCTTATACCCAACATCAAATACTTCTAAGTACTTATTTAAGGATATTAATGTTGCTCATGTCTTAAGTTTCTATGGTAAGGGATTAAAGCAGAAGTATGTTATTTCATGTGGTTTAAGACGTATATTAGAGGATTTCGTTAATAGAGGATATGATTTACTTACATGTATTTCTAATACCATAAGGAATTTCATGAGTGAACTTGAGGAAAAAGCTATTAAGTATGGTGTGAATTTACTCTTCAATGTTGCTGATATGAAGTCTGCTCAAGGACTACCTATTGAGAAGGTAGATAGTTTATGGTGTATTACATCTGTTAAGAAGGGTATCTATATTGAGAATGTTGTTGATAGAGCTAGGGGATCTGTATATGTAGGGACTCTCTATGGTTATGAGTATGTTGAGAGTGGGAGTATGTTTACTGGTTATATTGCTTGTTATGATGGTCTTTATGATGAGGTTAAGGATTTAAGAGACATTGAGGTTTCTATAGGTAAGGGTCGGGGTAGGGGTTTTGGAAAAGCTAGAGTTAGAGTATCTGAGTTAAGTATTTCTGAATTGAGAGATTTGTGTCCAATTAGGGAAGGATTATTTATAGTGAAGTCTCTAGCACCTACATTTACAGTTGATGTCTTACCAAGACCTATAATAGTAGGTGATGTGATTGAGACTTTATCAGGTTTAAAGCTTAAGGTCTTAGGGGTTATCGGTAGTAATACTGAGGTTTATTCTGGTTGGTCAAGACTCTACCATACTCCTAAAATATCTATTGAATGTAATTCTCCAGGAACTCTCTTCATAATGGATGTTGAGGATGGAGTAGTAGATGAGTGTGCGTGTATGGAACTCTTACTAGGGTTAATTAGGGGTAATATACCAGGTTTTAATATGTTCCAACCTATTACATGGAGTGTACATGAAGACCCTCTGTATATGGACTTAGATGAGTTTATTAAGAGTGTGGTGATAAGGTTTGGTTAGTCAAAAACTTCAACAATATTTAAACCATATTAACTTAGTAGTAAGTCCTACTTTAAGATCGTTAATTATTGGTAGGCTTGTCTTTAATAAAGATAGTTTCTCTAGAGGTTTCTCAATAGGTGCTGGTATGAGGGGTGAGATGGTTGTAGAGGTTATGAGGATTGGTGATAAGATTTACGTACCTATATCTAGTATAAAGGGCGTGTTGAGGAGGGTTAGTGAGGTCATTGCTAAGAATATGGCGGATATGGTAGCTAATCCTATTGAGGCTAGTATTACCTTAGCTCATTGTGAGCTTGAGAATGAGGGTTTAAGGCATCTTTGTTACGATATTAATGGAGTGATAAGTGATTTACAGTCTCTTAGTAATGATGATTTAGAATTACTTGCTTTAAGAGGGTTCATACCTCGTGATAAGGTTGTAGAGATTAGTGGATTATTGAGGGAGGATGTTGTATTAGGTTTAAAGCATTTAGAACCATTCATATCTCAATTATGTGTGGTCTGTAGGTTATTTGGTGGTTTAGGTATTGCAGGTAAGTTAAGGATAACTAATATTATCCTCGATGGTGTTAGGGTAGGTGGGTTAACACATATAATGATTGATAGGGGTAAGAGAGTAGTTAGTGAGGGAGCTCTGTATATAGAGGAGTTTGTAGATCTGGAGAAGGTAATTATCGAATTTATTGTTAAGAATGTAGATCCTCAAATGTCTGAATACACATTATTAATCAAGACTATAAAAGCATTAAAACATATTGACTTAGTCATAGGTCATTCGAGGGGTAGAGGATTAGGTTGGTTAAGTCTTAACGATAGAGATACTCAAATCATATATGTAGACCTTAACCAAGTAACAACAACACAACAACTAATAGAAACGATAATAAGACCAGAAACATACGGTAAGAAAATAGAGTTATAACCATACCATAGACTTATTATGAAATGGTTAAGAAATACCTTATAACCTCATCCTATAATCTCACCCTTATCTACAATACCTCAACTTATTACAGATTTCCTTAAGGAAAACCACCTCAAATTACTAATAAGTTAAAGAGTTACCACAAGAACTTTACTATAACAAATCTTCGTACAGAAACAGCTGTAGTAATATAGAGTTCTACTACGATGAATCCTACTAGTTCCTCAATTCTATTTTAGATTTTC
>Ga0065719_107000_pt1 | contig 13468 bp, 15 predicted proteins | sample GBSCel85sediment_FD_59106 | JGI IMG/M metagenome (GOLD analysis project Ga0065719, IMG submission 59106) | Hot spring sediment microbial communities from Great Boiling Spring, Nevada - Cellulolytic enrichment CS 85C v3 (version 3) | ecosystem: Environmental > Aquatic > Thermal springs > Hot... | reverse complement strand
CATGGCTTAACGGAACACTCAGCATACATGCGGAGCCGGATTACAACAACATATGCGGAGGTGCAGTGCAATGACGAAGCTTCTGCTGCTTCTCGTAAGCTCGCTGATATTAGCTTCTTTGCTCGGCCTTGGTGCCGACTTCAGAAGCTATGACGCGCAGAGAACTTTCAAAGTGGCTGTCGTTGCTGACGATCAGGAATTCATCGATCTGACTCCAATACAGCCATATGCTTATATTCATGATGACGGAAAGATATACTTCGACTTCTCGCAGTTCAATCCAAACTATCCCGGCGGTGGAATTGGCGTGAGCCCCAATGCGACTTATGCCTTCGATAAGGTGTTCAAAGTTTCCAATGATCTTTGGCCAGATGACAGCGGATACAATGGAATATGCATCCAAGTTTCAGTTAACGGAAACGCTGCAGCAGTGCTGGATCTATACTCGCCCGATGACGTGAACGGACACACAAGTCCAGAAAATGCTGCAAATGCGATAAACATGCTACACAGCTGGGAACACGGTAAATGGGCAGATCACAGTTGTTGCGCACGCTGGATCGTGTTAGTGAATGCTGAAAAAGATAGCATTTCTAATTTTTTCATTTTTTGTTCTGCTTTCGGTGCTTAGTGTTATCCTTAACGCTCCTCTGCTAATGGCATACATAAAATCGGACAGCATGAATTTTAACGAAGGCGACATAATCGTTTTCAGGTATGATGGAAACTGGATTTGCCACAGAATTGTCAAGGAAAAGGTCGAGGGATTCATAACAAAGGGAGATGCGAACATTGCAACGGATCAGTTTTCAGGAAGGCCGCCTGTTAAAAATTCGGATGTGATCGGTAAAATCGTGAGCCTTGATGGCGATCCGCTGAACATACCGATGGGTGAAAGTCTGGAAAAAATTGAAGGCCTTTTTGCAAGGAACAAAATCCTGATTTTTGCAATCCTGACGCTTGGCGGATTCTTAATGCTCGGAAGCGGAAGCAAAAGAAAAGGGAGAAAATACCTTAGAATAAGGACTTCCGCTATTTTCATGGCCTCATCTCTGCTCATCATCGTAGCCTTCTCCCTTGCAAACGTGATAGTCCTTGAAAAGAGGGAGATAAGCTACGGAACAACTTCAGCTGGCGGGCTTAGGGAGGAATGGGTTCTGCCTTGACAGGAATTTTCGAGGCAGATAAAGTTTGAGAACAGGGGTTTTTATCCCTATTACTATTCAATATCCTCCGAAAGTGCTAATTTAGATCTGAAAAAGCAGAGCTTTTTGCTTTTCCCGGAAGAGAGCAAAATTTTGGAGGTTCGCATAAGGGCTCCGAACGACACAAGAATTCAGATTTCAGCAGCTACTGTGCAGAAAGAAGTGTATTGAAGGCATTGAAATAGAGAATCGGGAATTCGAAGTAAGTCCCCAGAGCGCTTTAGAGGTCTTTGCAAAGATATCGCTTCCTCTGGGCACATATTATGCCAGCTTTCGGATTGCTGCTACCTTCGAAAACGGAAGCGCTGAAATTTTTACAGTATGCAGTTCCAAAATAACGGTTGAAAGCGAGACCAGCATCTCAAAGATTCTTCTGAGCGGGAACACAACGGTTCCCATTCTAAGCGAGGAGAGATGGACTTTTGTGATCTCGGTGCAGCAGGAAAGCAGGAATTCACGTCTTCTGGCGAATACTATCTGAACAATGGTGCCGAACTTGACGACATGAGGACTTTGCCAATAATTGTTCGTGCAGTTCAAAATTGAATGGCCAAGAGCCACGGCCGGGATTTGAACCCGGGACCACTTGCTTACCAAGCAAGTGCTCTACCAGGCTGAGCTACCGTGGCCAGAATCTTTTAGACTCTTGGAATTTAAAGGTTTTCGATGTCGTATTTTTCAGCCTCGCTATAGGGGGTTGTCATAAGAAGCCTGATCCTTTTTGCCGTTTTCTCTCCAACTTTTGGAACTTCCATCAGCTCTTTTTCGCTAGCAGTCGCTATTCTTTCTATGGTCTGAAAATGCTCCAGCAGATTTTTCGCTATTACTCCTCCTACGCCAGATATTGCTGAAACTATGTATTCCTGCTCCTCCTTAATCGTTCTTTTTGTTTTATCTCTGTGCTCGACTATCTCTCTTCTTCTCTCTTCCTGCTCTCTTTTTGCAATTGCAAACAGGATCTCTGCAGTCTCTCTTTCATCTTTTGTCCTTATCACCGGTATTCCGAAGTCTACTGCTATAGTAGCAATTGCTCCCCGGATCGCATTGGGATGTAGCCGCTGGTAGAGGTTATCCCCCTCTATTATAACTACAGGCCTCTGATATGCCTTCATCTTCATCATCTGCTGGAAAAGTCTGTTCTCGACTATGCTATCGCTGAAGTCTTCCACAGTTTTTCTTTCAACTGCAACTCTGTCGCTTAAAACGTAATCGGCTACTTCGAGATTTTTCACCTCAATTTTAGCCCCAATGCTTCTCAGATGCTTGACAACTTCACTTCTCATTTCTCTTGAGTCCACCAGAATTTTTATTCCTGAATCGCATTCGAGTTTTAACTGTTCAACTGGCTTTTTCTGCCTCTCTATTATCGCCTTAACTTCCCTGACTTTTTCATACATTGCTCTTTCTTTCTTTAAGCTTAAGAAGTAATATATTTCATCCCTTGTCCCTTTGGCCATTAAGACAACTATTCTGCCCTTTCTTGTCCTCCCAGTTCTCCCCTTTCTCTGTATTGCCCTTATCTCGGAAGGTATTGCCTCATAAAACACAACTAGATCTGTCGAAGGTATGTCCAGACCTTCCTCGCCTACGGAAGTCGCAACCAGAATCTTGTATATCCCATCTCTGAACTTCTCCAGAACCTCTATCTGTTCTCTCTGCTTCATCCCCTTCTCGTCTTCCCTATCAGCTTGGCCTATGAACTTCGAAGTGGGAGCTATTGTCGAAAGTTCGGCAACTAGAAAATCTGCGGAATCCCTGTAGTTCGTAAAAACTATGATCCTTGAATCCGGATTATTCTTTAGCTGTTCCAGAACTATCTCCTTTAGCTTCAAAATCTTTGGATGCTCCTTGCTTATTCTAAGGGAAAGCATTAGCGCATCTCTGAAATTCGGATCATTAGATATGTTCTTCGAAGCCTTGCTGCCGCCTCTGGAAGAAGCTTCTTTCAGTATTTTTCCGGCATAGCTTCTAAAGCTCTCCACGCTCTGGGTTTCTATGAGCTCAACTGCATGGGAAAGCTTCAGTATCTCGGCAATAGTAGTTAAGGCATCAAAAAGTTCCTGTTTTTGCGATTTTGAAAGCTCTTCCTGAATTATCTGCTGGAATTCCAGAAGTTCTTTCTTTGTCGACTTTTCCGGTATCTCGAAGCCTATATCCTTCAATCTTTTTAATCTAATTTTTATACAATTCTCTAATTTTTCTCTTACGGCTGCGATTTCTTTCGGAATTTCAACTCTGACCCATTCTATTTCCTTCTCGCTTATATAGCTTCTGACATCCTCGTCAAATTCTGTTCTTAGCTCTATTCCCTCGATAAAGAGATTTCTCACGATCTCCATTATTCTCTCTGGATCGCTACCTGGAGAAGCTGTCAAGCCGAGGATCAGTGGATTTTTTGCCCTCTGCATGTATTCTCTTGCAATGAAAACGTAGCTGTAGTTTCCCACAGCTCTATGAGCTTCATCGAAGATTAGGAGAACAAAGTCATCTAGCGAAATTCTGCTTGCTATTATATCGTTTTCCACAACCTGAGGTGTTGCAACAACTATTCTTGCTTTTTCCCACATCTTTTTTCTCTTCTCTGGCTCATCTTCTCCGCTCATTGCAACTATTTCACTTTCTTCAATCTTCAAAGTTCTTCTAAGGAAATTAGCATGCTGCTCGACCAGAGGTCTTGTAGGGGCCAAGAAGAGAACTTTTCCATTTTCGTTCAGCAATCTGGAAGCTATAACAAGAGCAGCTATTGTCGTCTTTCCTAGTCCTGTGGGTATTACCACGAGCGTGTTCTTTAGCAGAGCGTTGGTTGCGATTGAAAGCTGGTAAATTCTTCTCTCAATTGTTCTCTCCTTTATCAGAGGATGCGTTACGTATTCCACAGCAAATTTTCTTATTATTAAATAAATTGCTTTCGCATCAAAGTCAAAGCTAAAATCGATACTTTTATTTACGAGAGATCTAAAAGAGATCATGTCCGGTCAGTTTGGTAAAGAGGAAATCGTTCACATACATCTTCTGCTTTTTCAGATAAAGAAGTTTCTCGAAAATCTAGGAGTTGAGAACGAATATTTCAGAGAATACGAAACCATGAACATCTCTCCGGTTCAGATATTCAGGCAGAAGTTTGAGCACAGGGAAGCTATAATCAAGCTCTGCTATGGAATAATGAAAGCCCTAGGTCGAGAAGAAGAGCTGGACAGAATTTGCCATTTGGTTAAGGGCTCGATGAAAGAGGACGTCAGGGGAAATAAGTGAACTTCGATCTTTCTTTATACTTTTTCAAATCCGTATCTCTTTTTTCACCGCTTAGTATCTTTTCCAGTATCTCAATTGCCCCAATTCTGTCCAGAGGTCTGTTGTTGTTTCCGCATTGATAGCTATAGGTGCACTTCGGGCATCCATCCCTTCTATTGCAATCGCAGTTCTTGAGGACTTCAAGCGATATCTCAAAGGCTCTCTTAAGCCTTCTGAAGAGCAGTTTGCTCAAACCGCTTCCTCCGATTGCGCTGTCGTATACGAAGATGTCTCCCTCTGAAGTCGATATGCCCCCCATTTCCCTGCTTCCTCCGCCAGTTAAAGCATTGCTAGATTCTATAAGAACGTGTTCAACTGCGTGGAAACTTCCGGCATAGAAATCCTCGCTGCTCTCGCTTTCCGGGAAAGGACAGGAGAAAAGAAAGCCCTTTGTTCGAAATGAAAAATCTACTGATTCATCTAGGTAGAATATCTCCTTCCTTTCTCTGAAAATGTCTCTCTTAATGTAGCCGTATACGGAAAGAGAAATTTCAAAGGTTGAGTAGTGAGCGTTCACGGGATCTTTAATAGATTCCTCAACGCTGACTATTTTTGGAATTGAGACGTAAAGCGGATCAGTTATTTCTTCTCCCTCTCCAGCAGCTTCAACGTCTGCTTTAAGCTCTTTTAAATCGAGATTTTTGCATCTGTATCTTACACCGTTGTGTATTATTATCGCTCCGGGAAAAAGCTCTTTTACTGCAATTGGAAGAACTCTTTCCCCTATTTCTTTGCCATCGTGGACTATTTTTACTTTCTCGCCAATTCCGCGCATGGAAAACTGTTCAAGATATCTGTAGCCTTTTTCAGTAACGCTCAGAACTTTTCCAGGCTTTACTAAACCTTCCGATACCAGCAAGTTCAAAATCTTTGGATCGATCTCTTCCTGCCTCATTTCCTTTTCTGCTATCATCGAAAGATACTGGAATTTCATGACTTCTTCGTTTGCCTTCTCCAGATAGCCATAGGCCTGATCCCTGAAGTATTCCTCCGGATTTCTCTTGTAGTATGCGGATATTGGATCATCGGATCTCAGCAAAAGAATTCCTATGCTTTCCTGCCCCCTTCTTCCAGATCTGCCTACCCTCTGCATGAACTGCGAATATGGAACTAGCTCGGAAATCACCATGTCCACGTCTCCAAGTGTCTATTCCAAGCTCAAGAGTTGAAGTTGCCACGACGACCTTTATTCTTCCTTCTCTGAAATCCCTTTCTATTTCATCCCTTAAATCCCTCGCAAGTCCTCCCTTGTGCACGGCAGACCTTATTTTTGCCTTTCTTAAAATCCAGTTTACAGTTTCTACGAACTTGTAGCTGTTTCCAAAGATCAGTATCTTTCTGTCCGGGAAAGCCAGAACTATTTCCCTTATCGCCGAATAGATGTTTCCGCATTCTTTCATTATGAAGTTCAGGGTGGACTTTCTATGCTCTCCATTTACGTGCACGAATTCTCTCTCAAACAACTCTTCGGCGAATTCCTTGGCATTTGAAAGAGTTGCCGAGGTGCATGCGATCTGAAAATCCGAAAATCTAGAAAGTCTTTTTACCAAATAATGCATGTTAGAGCCCAAGAAGCCTGTGTAGGAATGCAGTTCATCTACTGCAATGAAAACAACTTCGCTAACTAACCTTCTGAATGCCGGGGTTTTTCTTAGATGGTAATCAACCATGTCTGGATTCGTAAGGATTATGTCAGCCTTTCCGGAAAGAACGATCTTTCTCTCTTCCTGTGACGAATCTCCGTCAAATCTGACTACGGTCAATTCAAGATCTCTTGCGTAGTCTCTTATCTTTAGCTCCTGATCCTTTGCCAGGGCTTTTGTTGGATAGAATACCATTGCTTTTCCATCCAAAGCTTTTTGGAGCATTGGTATTGCAAAAGCTTCAGTTTTTCCAAATCCGGTTGGAGCTGTTATTACAACGTTTTTTCCTTCCATGAGCAATTCCATTGCCTTCTTTTGAAATGGATAGAGCTTCTCTATTTTCCTTTTTCTAAGAATCTCTGCAATTCTTTCAGGCAGAAAATCCAGCGGCTCCGTTGGAAGCTCGTTGAAAGGTTCAAAAACTCTGTAGTAGACAACTTCATCCCTTTCAAATATTGGCCTCAGATGCTCTCGACAGCTTTGCATCAGGAGCTTTAGACTTCTCTCATTCGGGCAGATGCATCTCTTTTTCAGTCTTTTGCACTTCGAGCAGAACAAATCTTCGAGCACAAGAAAATGTTGTGCTGAAAATAAATTTAATTAAAAGAGAGAAAGCAGGTATAGGCCATAGAGAATCGCTAGAATTGCGGCGGAAAAAACTGTTGCGCTTACNGCTTTTCTTCTTTTCATGCCCTTTTCTGTGTCTANGATTATAGCTCTGAGCCCGTTGAAAGCGTGGAAAGTTACAAAGATCAGAAGAAGGGCATAGAATATCTTGTATTCAGCATTGCTCATTCTAAAGACGACGCTTTCGTAGCTTAGAAGATCGTGAGATGAATGCGTGATCAGAAAATGCGCTGTGATCAGGAAAACCATTGCAATGCCGGATATTGCCTGAAATAGCCATGCCAGTGGCTCAAATCCCCTCATTTCAATCACCCAGCGCTATAAAAAGTATGTAGCTTCCGACAATCCATCCAAGGATTATCAGGATTGCTGAAATTGCAAGAACAGCTTTTCTAATCTCGTGCGCAAATCCGAGTTCGTGGACAATTATTCTTATTCCGTTAACACCGTGAAATACTCCCAAAAGAATTAAAAGCGAATCCAGTATCATGAACTGCTTAGAAACTGTTATGCCGGTTAAAGTTTCGTAAAGCTCCTTGCTTTGGAGAGACGAAAGATAGCAGAGATGCAAGATCAGGTAAAACAGCAGAATTATTCCGGTAATTCTCTGAAGGGCAAATGCAAGGCCAAATGGAGATTTGTATTTGAACCAGGACAATATACCCATCTTTCTCACCTCAATGCTTCTCTTCTCAGAAGCTGAATTGCCTTTGCGGGCTCAATTTTCTTCGGACAGACTTCGCTGCACTCCATTGCAGAGTGGCATCTCCAGACTCCAAAGCTTTCCGAAACTATCTTCATTCTTTCATCCTTCCCTTTATCTCTGCTGTCCGAATTGAATCTGTAAGCTGAAACGAGAGCTGCTGGGCCAAGAGAGCTTTCAAGGGTTGCAGAACTCGGGCATACGGAAAGGCATGAACCGCATTTTATGCAGAGGGTATAGATGTAGTATCTCTTCAGCTCTTCTGGCTTCTGCAGCTGCTCTATTGGATTTTCGTAATCCGTTTCAGCTATTAGATAAGGCTTCACCTTCTTGTGCTTTGCAAAGAATCCTTCGAACTCCGTTACAAGATCTCTTATTACTCTGTAGTTATCCAGGGGTTCTATTTTCACTTCCTTGAACTTGGAAAGCTGCGTTTCGCATGCAAGTCTGGGTCTTCCGTTTATCTTTACAGCACAGCTTCCGCAAATTCCCATTCTGCAAGAAGCCCTGAAAGCCAGACTCGGATCCATGTTTTCCCTTATGTAGAAAAGACCTTCCAGAACAGTCATTCCCTTCTTTACAGGAACTTCAAACGTTTGCCAGTAGCTCCTTTCCTTAAAGCGCCGGATCACGAACTTCATAACTCACCTCAGTATTTCCTCTCCACGGGCTTCCACTTCGTTATCTTCACCGGCAGATATTCAAATCTCGGCCCTTCTTCTGTATAATAAGCCAATGTGTGCACAAGCCACTTTTCATCGTTTCTCTCTGGATAATCAACTCTGTAATGCGCTCCCCTGCTTTCTGTTCTGAGCAAAGCACCCATTGCAACGACTTCGGCGAGATCGAGCATATAGCCAACCTCAAGGGTTGAAAGAAGGGCAACGTTGAACTTCCTGCAGTCGTCGGCTATTGCAACTCTCTTGTATCTTTCCTTGAGCTCTTCTATCTTTCTCAGCGCCTCCTTCAATCCATTCTCGCTTCTGAATATCCATAGATGCCTGTCCATTGTTTCGTTCAGCTCCTTCTTTATCGCATGCGGATTTTCGCTTCCTTTTCCAATTCTATCAAAAATCCTCCTTTCTTCCTCTTTTATGAATTCAGAGTTGATTCTGACATCTTTGGCATTTTCTACATACTTCAAAGCCATCTCTCCAGCCACTCTGCCAAAGACAAGACATTCAACAGTTGAATTGCTTCCTAATCTGTTTGCTCCATGAACGCTGACACAAGCGCATTCGCCGGCTGCAAATAGTCCTCTTACAGGAGTTTCTGTCAGAATGTTCGTATGTATTCCCCCCATGGTGTAATGCTGAACTGGTTTGACTGGCAAAGGTTCTTCAACTGGATCTATGTCCAAGAACTTGATCGCAGCCTCTCTTATCATCGGCAATTTTTCTTCTATCTTTTCCTCGCCCAGGTGTGTTAAATCCAGAGCAAGATACGGCCCGTGCTCGCCTTCAAAAGCCCTTCCTTCCATTATTTCTTTCCACATGGCTCTTGCAACAACATCTCTTGGAGCCAGTTCCATCTTTTCCGGAGCATACTTTTGCATGAACCTTTCTCCGAACTTGTTTCTCAGATATCCTCCTTCTCCTCTGCAAGCTTCTGTCATCAGTATTCCAGATGGAACCAGTCCCGTTGGATGGAACTGCATGAACTCCATATCCTTAAGGGGAACTCCGCAGCGGTAGGCTATTGCCATACCATCTCCTGTAACCTGATGGCTGTAAGTCGTGAATCCATAAAGTCTTCCTGCTCCGCCTGTTGCTAGAATAACTGCTTTTGCTTTAAAGAAGACAAGATTTCCCGTCTTTAGTTCTATCGCCGAAAGTCCTTGTATTCTGTTGTCTTCTATTGCAAGATTTGTCAAAAAATATTCGCTGAAGAACTCAACGTTGTCGTATTTCAGAAGTCTTTCGTAAAGTGTGTGGACTTCATGGAATCCAGTTCTGTCGGCTGCAAATACTGTTCTGTTAACACTGTGCCCTCCGAATGCCCTTTGGGCAATAGTTCCATCTGGATTTCTGCTCCACGGACATCCCCAGTTTTCAAGTCTGAGAATTTCCTTTGGACACTCTCTGACAAAGAACTCAACTGCATCTTGATCAGCTAGGAAATCGCTTCCCTTTACCGTGTCCCATGCATGAAGTTCGAAGCTGTCTTCTTTTCTAAGAACGGCTGCGCTCCCTCCTTCGGCACAAACGCTATGACATCTTATTGGATAGGTTTTTGCAATGACAGCAACTGAAACCTTGCTGTTTTTCTCAGCTATCGCAACAGCTGCCCTCATTCCAGCAAGTCCTGCGCCGACGATTGCGATGTCGCATTCGATCATCGAATCACCATAAAGCATTGAATTTCAAAAATATAGAGCTTTCTGTTGCCGGACAAACTGCCAAATATGAGCATACTTATCAATTTGTATTTCCGCTCTTCCGACCGGTAACCGAAAATTTTAAAATTCAATTGATCCACATCTTAGAAAAGGAGGTAGGGATGTCGGAAATCTGCTCGAAGTGCGGATTGCCTAAAGATCTATGCGTCTGCGAGGAAGTAGCGAAGGAACAGCAGGTCATATCGATAAAGGTTGGAAAGAGAAGGTATGGGAAGGAAGTAACGATAATAGAGGGACTAGATGGCAGTGAGATAAACTTGGAGGAGCTTGCCAAATTTTTAAAATCAAAACTTGCCTGCGGTGGAACGATAAAGAACGGAGTCATAGAGCTTCAGGGGAATCACGTGAACAAGGTAAAGGAACTCCTTATAAAGAAGGGATTCAATCCGAGCAGGATAAAAACCTGAATGCTCCCCGTTGAACTTTATCTGCTTCTCTTTGCATTGTTACTTGACCTGATCTTTGCTGAACCTCCAAAAACCTTTCATCCCGTTGTCTGGTTTGGAAAGCTGATATCTTTTTTCGAAAGATTTTTTGTGAAAATCGAAAAACTTGGCCCTTTCGTGCAGTTTCTTTATGGATCTGCAGCGGCAATGGCTGTTATATTTTTTGCCCTAGCTTTAGCTTTTGCTCCCATACCTGAGCCTTTAAACTATTTCTGGCATGCTTATCTCCTATTTTCATCCTTTTCGATAAAGAGCATGATTCTGCATGCTACGGAATGTCTTAAGAGTGACATGAGTCCGGAAGTCGTTCAAAGAATAGTGAGCAGAGACACTAAAAAGCTGAACAAGCATCAATTAAGATCTGCGGTGATAGAGTCCACTTCAGAGAACTTTGTCGATGGAGTTATGGCTCCTTTATTTTACTTTTCGATTTTTGGAATTGCCGGAGCAGTTGTTTATCGAGCAATAAACACCTTGGACTCCATGGTTGGATACAGGGGAAAATACGAGTTTTTTGGAAAACTCTCGGCAAGGCTTGATGACATTGCCAACTACATCCCTGCAAGGCTCTCTCTGGTCTTTTTCGAATTCATAAAGCGTGGAAGCTTTAGCCATGGTCTGAAGAACAGAGTAAAGCTTAATGGGACAACAATTGCCGCGATGTCGTATGTTTTGGGTGTAAAATTGGAAAAGCCCGGATTCTACTCCCTGCCGGGAAGATTGGCAGAGGATGAAGACGTGAAAAAGGCAATAAGGATTTTTAAAATTCTGAGCACAATGGCTGCTGTTTACACAATTTTTTTCCTTCTTTTAAGACTTCTTTTGATGGAAAAAGTTTATATATCTCTGTGAGAAAAGAAAGGAGTTGGAAGGTGGTTTGAATGATAGATGAAACGATTAAGGAAAAAGCGCTTGAGTTTGCGGAAGCTCTGAAGAAATTAGAAGAATATAGGGAATTTCTGGACATGGAGAAGAAGCTTAAAGCCGACAGCGAAGCGCAGGCAATGATAATGGAGTTCCAGAAAAAGCAGCAGGATTTTGTGACAAAGCAGATGTCCGGTATTTTCGANAACGAGCTTCTNAGCGAGTTGACGGATTTACAGGCAAAGCTGAATGCGAGAGAGAGCGTTGTAATGTTCATAGAATCCTACAACANNCTTNTCTCTGTGCTTGGAGAAATTCTGGATCTTATAAGTGAAAGGCTTGAGTTGGATCTTGGAGAAGTATACAGAAGGTAGATATGATTGAAGAGGCCATAGCTTTTTTTCTAGGCCTCTTCTCGATTTTTTCTCCCTGTGTTCTTCCTTTGATCCCTATAATAATGGGAGCATCCAGAATGAAGCTGTTGGACTCTCTGGCAATCTTTTCTGGCATCGTTCTGTCGTTTCTCATACTCAGCATGATCTCAGTCTTTCTAATGCCTTTCAAAATCCTTGGTTACTTTCTGCTCTTCTTTTTGGCCTTTTATTTGCTTGANGANAGNTTTGAACTTTTTTTTGGTAGACAGATGGCGAAATTTGGTCTATTAACAAAGCTGAAGCTTCCACCNTTTTTATATGGCTTCATAATTCCATTTATATGGCTCCCCTGCATAACTCCCTTCTTGGGTCTTGCGATTTCCGAAGCTGTAATAACTGAAAGGCCCGTTTCGATCGCGATCTCTTATACCATCGGAATAGCATCTGCGATGATCCTAATAATTGCCTTTGGTAAGAAATTGAAGCTGGATTTTTCAAAGCTCAGAAAGCCGCTGGGCTTCAGCGTGCTCGTTTCTGCCATTTATTTGACCTTTCTCAGATAAGCTTTTTCAACTCTTCGAGGTCTATTCTTAATGAGACTGTTCGTGGCAGTTGACGTGGATGAAGAAGTTAGGAAAAAAATCGATCCACTGCTTCTCAGGCTTTCGAAAATCCAGGGATTGAAAGCCGTGGAAAGAGAGAACCTGCATGTGACTCTGATGTTCTTGGGGGAAGTTAACGAGCTGAGAGTTGGAGAAATAAAGTCTGCTTTGGAAAGGGTAAAATTCAGCCCTTTTAAAATAAATCTGAAAGGAGTCGGAAAATTTCCGGAAAGGGGGGATGCAAGGGTAATCTGGATTGGTGTGGAAAGAGATGAGGAGCTGCGAGAGCTTGCAGAGAAAGTCTATTCTGAACTAAAAAAGCTCGGATTCAAGAGGGACAAGGATTTCGTTGCCCATTTGACAGTTGCAAGGCTGAAAAAGAGGAACAGGGAAGTGGAAAAAGTAATAGAGGAATTCAGAAATGTGGAATTTGGCGAAATGCTCGTTAAGGATTTCAGGCTAAAGCAGAGCATTTTAAAACCCACGGGCCCAATATATAAAGATGTCCACGTCTTTGAAGGAAGTTCTTGAAAGGGCAGCAGAACTTTCGACTCCCGATGAAGCTGAGGTTGAAATGGCTAAAAGAGCTGAAAAGATTTTGAGAGAGCGATTGGAGTCTCTAAGCCTAGATTTCATCTTTGTAGGGAGCTATGCAAGAAACACTTGGCTAAGGGGGAATTTGGAAATCGATGTATTTATCCTCTTTTCGAAAGAAGCTTCGAAGAAGGAGCTGGAGGAAAAAACGATCGAGATAGGCAGAAGGGTTCTTGAAGAAATGGAGATAAGATATGCTGAACATCCTTATGTGCATGGAAAGGTCTGCGGAGTCGAAGTCGACATAGTTCCGTGCTATAAAGTCGAGAGTGCAGAGAAGATAATTTCAGCTGTGGACAGAACGCCTTTTCACCATGAGTGGTTAAAGGATAGAGTGAAGGGAAAAGAATTGGAAATAAGGCTTTTAAAAAAATTTCTAAAAGCAAACAATATATATGGTGCCGAATACAAAGTTAAAGGCTTTTCTGGCTACCTATGCGAGCTTCTCATAGTTTTCTATGGCTCATTCATCGATTGCCTTAAGAATGCAACGAAGTGGACAAGGAGAACGGTTATCGATGTAAAGAATGGAACTGTTAGATCTGGAGATTGCTTCTTCGTCGTAGACCCAGTTGACGAAAGGAGAAATGTTGCAGCAAATTTGAGCATCGATAACTTGGCGAAGTTCGTTCAGCTTTCAAGAGAATTTCTAAGGAACCCAAGCCTCGATTTTTTCATTCCAAGGAAAAAAGAGGTAAGTCTGGAGGAAATGAAAGAGAAA
>Ga0065719_100172_pt1 | contig 13481 bp, 16 predicted proteins | sample GBSCel85sediment_FD_59106 | JGI IMG/M metagenome (GOLD analysis project Ga0065719, IMG submission 59106) | Hot spring sediment microbial communities from Great Boiling Spring, Nevada - Cellulolytic enrichment CS 85C v3 (version 3) | ecosystem: Environmental > Aquatic > Thermal springs > Hot... | reverse complement strand
GTAGTCTTCCTTCAATCTTCGGATGAATCTACCGATGAAAATTTTGTCAGAATAAATCCAAGTAAGCAAAGCAGAGATTAAGAAAGTCAGTATTGCGATTTCCTTATCCTTTGATCCCAACAAAACAAGAAGGCAGGATATAACGTAACACACGATTACAAAAGCTGTAGCCTCCTCTCTTCTTTGAATTAAAAATTCAGCGTCCATCCTTCCAGCTTTAAGGTCATCCGCTGCATCGTTCACGTGATTCCACAAATTTATAGCGGTGAAAAAGAACATAGCAAACAAGTATGACTCAACAAACGATATCAAGTCTCCACTCAAACAAAAACCAAGAAAAGAAACAAGAGGTAATGGATAAGCTATTGTGACAGGTTTGCTACCAATCTTCAAAAATTTAGGAATCATTTAGCCCATGAAAAATCCTTATCTCCTTAAAAACCTTCTCTGCCTCTTTTCTCTCATCCTCCTTCCTCTCCATTTTTACCACCTCAATAATGAGTGACCTATGTGATATATAACTTTTTCTATTGTATTGGTTTCATTATGATAACAATTATTATAGCAATTATCATCTTCACTTCAGCAAAAATTTAAAAACCGTTTTGGAAATTTAAAATGTGGAAAAGTCTTTAATTGAAGTTCTCGAGATCTTTTCGGAAGATTTTGAGGGCATGCTTCAAAAACTCTGCAACTTCATCGTAAAGTTTCCTGGCATAAATTATTTGGAAATTCAGGCAAATGGATTTGAATCCAAAGCTGGTGAACCGAGTGGCAGAATAATAGAGGTGAAAACTGAAGAAACCACCATAAGGTTATGCGGTGATGAAGAAAAGATAAAGCGCCTTATTCCACTCCTGAGCAAGATAGTTCGCAGAGCTCTTTACTTTAACGAGTATGAAGCGTTTCTTGACAACACATCTGATCTAATTTTATTTCTTAATGAAGATGAAATTATTGTGGATCAGAATAAAACTGCTCTTGAGGTTATCGGGGATTCTGTGGGTAAAAAATTCTCTGAAATATGCAGAGAGGGTCTGTGTTCTTTAAAAGAAAAATTCTACAGCGTTCAGAAAGTTAAGGGCTTCAGGAGAAGCATTGTTGTTGGGAGGGATATAACCGAAAGAATCAGGATCGAAAGGGAGCTTGAGGATAGAGAGAAGAAGTTCAAAGCTCTTGCAGAGTTCTCTCCTGCTGGAATTGTTGTACACCATCAGGGAGAGATACTGTTTGTTAACGATGCACTTTGCAAAATCACTGGCTACACCAAGGAAGAAATTATGGGAAAAAGAGTTTGGGATCTAATACATCCAGATCACCATGAGCTGGCTGAGGCAATGATGAAGAAAAGACTTGAGGGGGAAAGACCAGTTTACGAGTTGAAGATATTAAGGAAAGACGGNAGTGAAGGATGGACNCTCGTTGCCGGAGGAGCAATAGAATGGGACGGGAAGAAATCTGTAATGGCCTTTGCTTTGGACATTACTGACAGGAAAATTTTGGAACTGAAACTAAAAGAGAAGGAGGAGCTTTTCAGAAATATATTCAACTACTCCTCTGCGGGGCAGTATATACTGGTGAATGGTACATTCAGGCTTGTTAACCCGACGTTTGAGCGGATCACAGGTTATTCTGCGGATGAGCTTTATGGCAGGAGCAGTCTCGAGATTGTTCTGGAAGAGGACAGGGAAAGGGTTAGAAAAATGGCAATAGAGATGCTGAAAGGAAAAGATACTGAACCTTACATTTACCGCATAGTCAGAAAAGATGGTAAGATTGTATGGGTTTACGAGAACGTCACTTCCATAACATATGAGGGTAAGAGAGCGGTTCTTGGCAGTGTTGTTGACATCACGGAGCTTGAAAAAGAAAGAAAAAGAATTGAGGAGCTTGCTTCGATGCTTGAGCTTATAAACAAAACGCTCAGACACGATGTCCTGAACGCCCTGACTTCTGCAACTGTTTTCCTGGAGATTGGCATGGATGATAACAGTAAAGAATACCTGAACAAAGCATTGGCATCCATCAACAGAGCTGTGCACATTGTTCGCAATATGAGAGCCTTTGAGGATGCTGTAAAATCCCGGAGAACTCAGGTGCATGGATGTCAGAGAAATCGTTGCGGAGATTGCAAAATCCTTTGATGGAGTTTCAATTTATGGGGAAGGAAAAGCCCTTGNTGATGATNGGCTGAGATCTGCTGTGGAGAATATCGTGAACAACGCGTTTATCCACAGCGGTACAGACAGGGTTGAAATCGTGATATCAGAAACCCCCGAATGGTGTGAAATAAGAATTGCGGATTTTGGAGTTGGCATACCCGATGAGATCAAGGAAAAGATTTTTGACCAGGGTTTCAAATACGGAGAAACCGCTCATACAGGTTTGGGACTTTACATTGCCAGAAAAATAGTGGAGAGATACGGAGGAGAAATCTGGGTTGAAGANAACAGGCCAAAAGGGTCAGTTTTTGTAATCAGGCTCAGAAGATGCTGATCATGCTCTAATCACTTGCCCCAGAAGGGGTTTTCCTTCCTTTTAATCTCCAGAAACTCAATGAAAGCTTTTCTCGTTTCTTCATCGAGTGAGTCCATCAGGTCTCTCTCAATAACCTTTGCATGCCTCTCTGGAACATCAACGTAAAGCACCTCATCTCCCTCAAGCTGCCTGCCTATGGTTACGTCTTCGATCGCTATGGCAACCTCATCTCCTGCAGAGGCAACGGCAATGTTTTTACCCTCCTTCTGCATGGTTCTTACCGCACCAACCTTTGTTCCATCGGGCTTTATTAAATCCACGCCTCTTCTCAGCTCTCCCGCAAGAACTCTCACACCCACAATGGCAGGCTTGCTTCTCCTGAATATGAACTCCTTCAGAAGTTTGATTTTACCAGGCTTGATAAGCGCCTCAACCTTCTGCCTCTCTCTTGCAAGCCTCTCCTCTTCCCTCCACTTTACGAAGGTTTCGATCAGAGCATAGATGATTTCGTGAGCGAAAATTCTAACTCCATACTTCTTTGCCTCCTCCTCCACACCCGGAAGCATTTTCACGTTGAATGCAAGAACGACTCTATTTAGATCATCTCTGTTTGCTGAGGCATCCACCACGTCTCTCTTGTCAACATCTCCTACTTCAGCCTTTTTTATGGGTATGTTCTCCTGCCTCAGCTCGTTTATAAGAGCTTCGAGGGAGCCAAGAGTGTCGGTTTTCAGCACCACGCCCTCCTCATCCGTTCTTATCGCAATCTCCTCGTACTCCTTTCTGACCCTCTCCTCAAACTTCCTGATATCCTCTTCACTTTCCACAACCTCGAACTCGCTGCCCGCAAGCACATTCTCGAGGTTTGGAGCAACTATCTTTATTCCTGCTGCAGCAGTAACGCTCTTAACACTCTGGAACCTGCTCTCCACCCTCATTTCTCTGACCGGCGGGGGTTTGAGTATTGCCTTTACGTTGGTCACTATAACCTCATCCTTTCCAGCAATGGCAATTCTGTCCCCAACCTTCAGCGTTCCGTCGTAAAGGATTGCGTCGCAAGTTACCCCAAGCCCGCGTTCCTCCTTGACTTCAAGAACCGTTCCTCTTCCCCTGCCCTCAATGTGAAGTCTGAGGTTTTTCTCCAGATATCTTTGAGCGAGTCCCACGAGTACCAAAAGGAGCTCAGGGATTCCTTCACCCTTCAGAGCAGAAACTGGCACTACCGCAACAGTTCTCGTAAAATCCTTTATCCTGTCAAAACGCTCCGCTGAGAAACCACGCTGGTAAAGTTCTGCAATCAAATTGTAAAGTCTGTTTTCGAGGTTCTGCTTCGCAAATTCCTCCTGCATGGCATAGCTCTTCATAAAAGGCATGTCCTCATGACTCTGCCATCCAGGAATCCTGTCTATCTTGTTTGCCGCAACAACGAACGGTGTTCTGAACGTTCTCAGGATTGAAAGGGCTTCATCAGTCTGGGGTCTGAATCCCTCGTTTATATCAACAATTAGAATTGCAAGATCAGCTAAAGCCCCTCCTCTCCTTCTGAGATTCGTAAAAGCCTTGTGGCCGGGAGTGTCAATAAAAAGAAGACCGGGAATCTTAACCTTAACCTTCCATATGTCCCTGCAAATCTGCTTGATTACATCCAATGGAACCTCTGTGGCTCCAATGTGCTGGGTAATCCCTCCTGCCTCCTTTGCAGCGACTTTTGACTTTCTTATTCTGTCAAGTAAGGTCGTTTTACCGTGATCAACATGTCCCAGCACAGCAACAATCGGTGTTCTTAATTCTGTCATCTATCTTCGTAAATCCATCTCTCATCAGCTTTTTCCCAGCTCACGATTTCATCTTTGTTGAAGAACAGCGAGATCTCTCTCTCAGCAGATTCTGGAGAGTCGGAAGCATGAACAACGTTTCTGCCTACATCCAAACCAAAATCTCCTCTTATAGTCCCCGGAGCAGCTTCAGCAGGATTTGTTGCCCCAACAAGCGTTCTTACAACCTTAACTGCATTTCTCCCTTCAACAACCATTGCAACTACCGGTCCGCTTGTTATGTAGTCAACAAGAGCAGAGAAGAAGGGTTTCTCCTTATGCTCCGCATAATGGTTTTCTGCAGTCTCTCTTGCAATCCAGAGCATTTTCATTGCAACAATCTTGAGCCCTTTTCTCTCCAGTCTGCTGACAACCTCACCAATGAGACCTCTCTGTACGCCGTCAGGCTTCACCATAACAAAGGTCCTTTCCATTAAATCACCTTGAATATTTGGTCCACTTCAGCTTTCTTGGCTTTCTTTTGAGCTTCAGCATGTTTTTCTCGCACTTTCCCGAACAGAAATAGAGGACTCTGCCATCCCTTCTCACATACATTTTGCCCGTCCCCGGTTCTATTTCGTAACCGCAGAACGAGCAGACTCTCTTTTCCATCTCTTCACCTCACCGTAAGCTTTCTNGCCTCNCTTGCGGTCTCCTTTATCATTATNATGTCTCCAACCTTCACCGGTCCAAAAACGTTCCTTGTTATAACTCTCCCCTTGTTCTCTCCAGCAAGAACCCTGACCTTAACCTGCGTCACCTCACCATGCATCCCTGTTCTGCCTATAAGCTCCACAACCTCTGCAGGCTGAATGTCCTCTTCCATTTTATCACCTTAATTACTTTCGAATGCCCCTAATCTTCTCCACAAGGCTTCCAAGCTCCTTTCTGAGATCTCCTTCGTTGATTATCGCTGCAGAAGCACATGGCACCTCAATGCCAACAGCCCTTCCCAGATCATTTTTGCTTTTAACGTAAATGTATGGCACATTTTTCTCCTCACACAGTATTGGCAGATGGGCAACAATTTCCGGTGGATCAACGTCTTCTGCAATGTAAACAAGCTTTGCCATTCCTCTCTCCACAGCCTTCGTGGTCTCGTTTGTACCTTTCTTTATCTTCCCGCTCTCCCTCACTTTTTCAAGGAGAATCAGAGCTTCATTCTGCATATCTTCAGGAACCTCAAATCTCACGTACATGTCATCACCTCCTTACACATTCATCGGCTCTTCCCTAAATCACTCCGCAGTTTTAAAAGTTTTGGTGGCTATGTAATCACAAGATTTAAATGAATTAACAACTATTATTTTATGAATGAACACAGAGGGTAGACTCAGTTTAGACATGCTTATCGGGCTTTCGATATTCTTAGTCACGTTCATATTCATAGCCCCCTCTGGCTAATGAAATCAAAAACACGGTGATTGGGGAAAACAACATTACCATCTGCACCGTCGGATTTGGTAAAAGTGGAGATTACAATGCTAAATTGTTGGAAGATATGGCAAGCTACAAGCCAGGAAGTAATGAAAAGTGTTTCTATGAGGCAAGAAATTATCAGGAGCTTTCAAGAGCCTTTATGGATATTTCGAGGATATTCAGAATTGCAGCAAAGAATGTTACGGTTAGAGATGTCATTCCCGATAACATCCGCTTACTCGGAGCCGAGCTCACGATCTCCGGAAATGCAAACTGTACTGATGTATCCCTGAATGAAGTTGAAAATGGCACGATGGTCAGTTTCAACTGCGGTGAAATTTACATCGATGATGAGATCGAACTGATTGTCAGAATNGTTGCTGATGAGCCGGGCACTTATTTCCTCGATATTCCATTTGTTAGCAATGTTANGTATGAGTACTACCCGTTTGGTGGGAATTACATCGCTACAGTGAATCTGGACGTGGTTGCTGTCAGATATGGAGGGAGTGAGAGGGCTACTGTCAGAATAGAGTGAGGTTGTTAAGATGAAAAGCAAAGCTGCTTCGGAGGTGCTTGGAGCTTTAATGGTGATAACCCTGATTACAACCACTGCCGGGCTGCTGTATTTAATTGCATCTCCGATTATATCACAGAGTCAGGAAAGNATTAAGCTTAGAAAAGCGGAATTTGATATGCTTGAGCTGAAGGAAAAGATTGAGAGGGTCAGATACATGGTTGAAACAAATGCTACCTACAACTTAAGGCTGGTTGGGGTGTCGGCAGAGTTCAAAAACGAACCCGTTTTGGTTATCGACGGAAATACGTATGTACTGTCAACCATTAAAATAACTGGTAATGGATGGGAAGTTTCTTACGAAAACGGAGCTGTAATAGAGAGAACTTCATTTTACAGTAAAATGGTGAGTGACCCCAACATATACTACGAACCCTCAACCAGCACNCTCACAATCCCGGTTATAATGTTCAAAGGTAATACATCCCTTGGCGGAACCGGGAGCGTAACANTCCATTTTTCAATCTCCAATGTAAAAAGAATAGAGGGGAGTACAATAACTTTAAGCTCAGATAATGCCGATGTATGGTGTGATTACTTCAAAAAAATCGGGCTTTCTCCGATTTGTAATCCAGCANCAGTGGCACTTCCGGCTTTAAACACAAGCATAGTGCTTTACGAGGTGAATGTTGAATGAACAGCAAGGCGGTTTCAGAGGTGGTTGGTTACATTTTTGTTTTCGGTATAATCCTCACAGCTGTAACCTACGCATATTTAAACGTAAATCATCTCGTTAAGGAGACTACTGACAAATACAGGNTTGAGGGTATAAGAGAGAGCTTCAAAAGAGTGCAGAACGTATTCTTCCTGTCAGTATACGGTGGCGCTCCCCTGCAGAGCATACAGGTTGAATTTCAAGGCGGACATCTTTACATAGAGAACAAAACGACTGTTAGGATTGAAGTTGAAAACTCTCCGATATGGGAGGGGGATGTTAGAGCACTAAGCTACGAACTCGGGGATTATAAAATCGTCATTGAGAATGGAGCGATCTGGGAAGACTTTTACGGATACAAGAGAACGGTAATGAATCCCAGAATTTTTGTCAAAAAAGTTGAGGTGCCGGGAGCATCAGGAGCGAATTATACAGTGGTTATGGTGNTTGTTGACAGGCTGGTTGGAGATGTATCCATTGCAGGATACGGCTCGGTAAATCTTGTCTTCAACACCTCTGTTGAGAGAGTGATTTACAACACAACGCCCGGTTACTTGAACTTCAGTGTCTCCTCTCCTTACTATGAAAAATGGTATGATTTCTTCCAGGAACTTACCGGAGATGTTTTCAGAGATCCTTTAACGAATACAGCACGGATGACGGTACAGTATCAAAAACTGATAGTTACGGTCTACGAGACAGAAGTTCGGGCTGTGGAAGTTTAGCCAAGCGTCCTNAGGATCTCCTCTATCTTCCTCACTTCTTCTTCTATCTTCTCAACAGCTCTGCTGCAATCCAGGTAGTCAAGCATTGCTCCACACCGTGGACATTCGAAGTTGAGCTCCATCGCATCGTTGTAGGATACCTTCACACACATGTTGGGACAGATGTAGTAAATCGTGCTCGTTTCCGCTTCAATTTTTTCCCTGAGCTTCTTCACTGTTTTTTCAAGCTCTCGCTTTAAAACCTCAACAGCTTTGTCGTAGTTTATCCGCCAGTAGTACTCCATCCATCCCGTCTCATCATCCCTTTTCCTGACATATTCAGCCATTCCTATTTCGTAGAGTGCAAAAAGGGCCTTTCTGATTTCGTTGATCTCTATTCCAAGCTCAAGAGAAAGCTGGTCATCCGTGAATTCATCCTCGATGCCAAGCGAAAACAGAATCAATCCAACCTCTCCTGCAGCCCTTCCAACAAGCTCGTTCAGAAGGTCCTCCACGCTGGTTGTGGTTTCAGCTTTCACAAATACATCTAATGTGATTTTACCTTTTTTAACTTTTTGGTTGTGATAAAATGTCGCAAGCTTTAAAAAAATAATTATAGTTCGGCAAAAGCCTTNTCAAGGGGTGGAATAACCTGCTTCTTCCTGCTCATCACTCCTTCAAGCCACACACTCCTGCCTTCAAGCTTCTTGCCAAACGCCTTCTCGACTATATCCGGATAATCTGTTACCACAAGCAGCTCAGTTCCTTCCTTCATTATGTCCGTTAGCATCAGGAATATTCCGGCATAGTTCCCTTCATCCTTCATCTTCTTCAGCGTTTCATAAATCTCGTCAATTCTGTTCTCTACAAGCGAGAGATCAATGAGTTCGATCTGACCAACTCCAACTTTCTTGCCGGACATGTCAAAGTCCTTGTAGTCTCTTTTGATGATGTCCATTGCAGTCAGATTCTCAATTGCAGAAAGTTTTGCCTTGATTTCCACACCAAACTTTGTCAGGTCTTCAATTCCTGCAATCCCGGCAAGCTCTTTTGCAACCTCCTTATCAAGCTCAGTTGTGGTGGCTGATTTGAAGATCACCGTATCGCTAAGAATGGAAGACAGCAGTATCCCTGCGATTTCCTTCGGAATCTCAACTCCCGTCTTGTCAAACAGAATTTTAATAACCGTAGCTGTGCATCCGACAGGAAGGTTTACAAACAGGATTGGCTGGGGAGTTGTAACATCACCGATCTTGTGGTGGTCAACTATCGCAACAACCTCCGCCTTTTCTATGCCCTCTACCGTCTGCGCCTTTTCGCTGTGGTCTACAAGTGCGAGTTTCTTTCCTTCCCCGTTTGTCAGAATTTCGGGGACTTCAAAACCAAACTTTTCAAGTACATACTTTGTCTCAGGGTTTACTTCCCCCTGAACTGCAGGTTTGGCTTCCGCGTCAATCTTCATCATTTTGCTTACATTTCCGTCCTCCTTCCATTTGTTCCAGAGGTAGGCAAAAGCAATCGCAGAACATACTGTATCCGTGTCGGGATTCTTGTGCCCAACAACATAAACCACGTGCTCCATAGAGTATTGGTTTTGTGGTNGGTAATAACACTTTCGAAATTTTTCAACGGCTTTTCTCTCCGCGATTTTCACGATATTTTGAGTTAATGCTGAAACGTTCCGTGATCGCAAAAACAAAACCAATATAACTCAGCCTGAATTTCTAACTTCATGAGAAAGTTCATTCTTATCATCGCCATGGTTGCAGCACTGATTAGACTTTTCAATCTCACTCTTCCTCCTCTTTTCTTTGATGAGAGCATTCACGCAACCATCCTGAAATCACTTTTTAACGGAAACTACAGGTATAACCCGGCGTATCACGGTCCTTTACTTTATTACCTGCTTTACACCCCCGTTCAGACTCTTGGAGAGAGTGAGTTTTCCCTGCGCATACTTCCAGCCCTCACGGGAATCTTGGTCGCTCTGACACCGTTACTCTACAGAAGGTTTATCGGAAGTGAGGCAGCAATCATTGCAGCAGTTCTGGTTGCCATTTCAGCCATAATCACGAACTATTCGAGGTTCTGCAGGGAGGATATTTTCCAGCTCCTCTTCACAGCTCTTTTTGCGTACTTTATTTTCAGATACCTCGAAAAAGAGAAGAGTTTGAAGGATTTAAGGGTGGACAGAGACACCCTCCTCTTAACCACCTCTTTCATTTTCATGGCTCTTCTCGCAACCCTTAAGGAGACATTCTACCCTATCGCCGCAGTATTTGCCCTCTACTTCATCTTTGACATCAAAAAATTCAGGGCTTCGGATCTTGCAATTTCCGCATCAGTCTTCCTTCTTATCTATTTTGCTTTTTACACGAACTTCTTCACGTACACCACCCCTCTCACGAACTTCTCGGAGTTTCCGGCAGTAAAGGCTGTAAGCTACTGGAAGCATCAGCACGACATAGCAAGAATTGGCGGACCATGGTACTACTACCTTGAACTAATCCTGTTATACGATTTTCCGGCTTTTTTGCTGGCAATTTTTGCATTACACGCTATAATAATAAAAAGAAATAATTTTGAAGCCTTTACAGCCTACTGGTTCCTGAGCTTTCTTATTTTGTTCTCCTACATNCAGGAGAAGGTTCCATGGCTTGGCATTCACATCCTCTTTCCAATGTACATTCTGACAGGAATAGGTATAGGCAGGCTAAACTCCAAACTTGACAGAAGAAAACTGAAAACCCTGGCTGCGGTATGTATTCTCTTTTCAGCCTATGGTTCAGTCCACGTCAACCACATAAACCCTGTTAACCCCGCAGAACCCGCACTGTACTTACCAACTCAGTACGATGTGAGGGANTTTGCAGAAAAAACGAGGGGTGAGAGGATTTACATCTTCACTGAGATTGGCGAATACTGGCCACTTGCATGGTATCTAAGAGAACACAAAGCTTACTTCATAACAACCGGTATTGAAGGATGGAATTTTAGAGAAGGGGATTACGTTGTTGTCAACATTACCAATGATATGAAAATCGATAAAACCAATCTGGAGTTTATTGAGACTATGGTTGTGAGATGCTGGACTTTCTGGACCACACCACAGCTCCAGAGAGTTCCTGAATTTATCGTTCTCAGAAAACCGCTTAACGACATTTCGTGCATGAATTTCAGCGTTTATAGGGCAAATCGGTAAGCTTTTAAAACCTCTTCCTCAAAAAGTTACGTGGAACTCTCGATGGATGAATTCGAGGAATGGTTGAGGGAAAGGGGTTATGATTTGATGATGGGTGAGCAGAACTTCAGAATTTACCTGAATCTCGGGTTTTCAGCCCTGCTTTTCTACAACAGCAATCTTCTCTTCAGCTTCATTCTTGACAGGATTGGCTTCAAGACAGCCGAAGAGCGGGTTCCTGACAGAATAAGGTTTGAGATTGCAAAAAGACTGAAAAGAATTGAAGCAACCAGAGATAAAATTGAAATAGAGCTAATCTGAAACAACCTTCTTCCCCCTCTCGCTCGGAATTACCCTGATTTTTGCATCTTCAAAACTTAAATCAAAAACCCTCCCAAGTACTTTTTCAAGAAAAACTGCCAGCGCAGCAACCTCACTGTGTGGCTGGGTGCCTATTGAAACATTCAGATCGCACATTTCATACACTTCAGGCGGAACCTTTTCTGCCCCAACCACAACAAGAACCCNATCTGCCCTCTTTATTTCCTCAAGCTTTTGAGGCAGGGGTATGCCGTACATTGTCAGGTGAACCTTCAAACCCTCAAACTTCCTTAGAAATTCTCTCCAGTTTACAGCCTCAATGAAAAAATCTCCTCCCCATCTCTCAACCACATCTCTAACACTCTCAAANACNGATTTGTCCTCAACATCGAAGTATATTCCCCTCGCTCCAAAAGCTCTTGCGGTTAGAGCTACATGAGTTGAAACGCGCTTATCCCTCGGTCTATGTCCGAGCCTCAGAACGTAGACCTCCATACCGCATCCTCATAGGTTTCCTTATCCTCTGCATAAAAAATACCGCACGCTCTGATGTTTTCACATTTCTGCATCGCCTCGTAAACACTCCCAGCCCTTTCAACCCAAAAAACATCCTTTCTGAGATCCCAGAAGTTGTTGAATGTCACACATGGCTGTAAAACTTCCACAAAAGAGAATCCCCTGTGTTTCATTGCTCTGTAAAAAACCTCAGCCATTTTCTTATGGTCTCCGGCAAATACCCTTGCCACAAAACTTGCCCCGCTTGCAAGCATCAGCCGGCACGGATTTATCGGATATTCCGGATTTCCGTAAGGGGTTGACTTTCCCTTCCTACCTTTCGGGGATGTAGCCGTAACCTGCCCTGTTGTAAGTCCAAAAACTCCGTTGTTGTGCAGGATTATTGTTATATCCGTGTTTCTTCTTGCCGCATGAACGAGGTGCTCCAAACCCTCATTCAGTCCATCCCCATCTCCAGAGAATCCTACAGCAATCAGTTCTGGATTTGCAAGCTTTAAACCGGTCAAAAATGGTGGAACCCTGCCATGAATTACATGAAAACTTGGAAGATTTATGTAGTCCGTGATTTTCCCGTGACACCCTATGCCGGATGATATTACAACATCGTATCCCTCACTGATCATTCTTCCGCTCGCTTCCTTAAATGCTCTCAGGATTCCAAAGTTTCCGCATCCCGGACACCAGCTTATTCTGACCATCTCTCAATCCCCTCNCTTATCTCTTCAGGTGTGAAGGGTCTTCCATCCCACCTGAGAATTCTTTTGACTTTTAGACCTTCAGCTTCAAGGAGTTTCGCAAGAAGTCCTGTATAGTTGCACTCAACACAGAACACTTCCCCATTTATTTTTGGCAGAAACAAAGGTCTCATAAACCTGACCGCAGCAACGCTGAATCCCAGCTCCTCAGCAACCTCCTTAACAGCCCCAAAATTGCTGCCCCAGGTTACGATCCAGTCATTTCCGTTCCTGATCTCAATGCAAGGCTCAAGCTCTGCAACCACTTTTGCTATCTCCTTTTCCTTTCTCATCCTTTTAGCATACATCATGGTAGCAATTTCCGCATCATCGGTNGTANAGCCGTACTCGTCATGCTCATTGCTGTTTGCCTTTACCACTGCCGGAGGTATAGCGTATGGCGAGATGCCGCTCTCNGTGATCTCATANCTCCTGAAAACCTCACCATTTTTCTCCCTGAATACATGCACTTCCCTCCGCACAACACCCGCAAGACCTGCCGTTTTGTAGCTCTCCGTTATGTGCTTCTCTGTTAGAAGTATTGCCGGAGTCTGGAATTTCCAGGCAAGGTTCAGAAGCTCTCCTGCCAGTCTGTAGGAGTCCTCAATTGTTACCGGTGAGGCAACTATAAGCGGAAACTCTCCATGAGCTGGATTGAGGGCGAAATAAAGATCTTGCTGCGCTGTGTAGGTGGCCATTCCNGTAGAGGGGCCGCTTCTCTGGGCAAGGATTATCAAAACAGGTATCTCAGCCATTGCCGCAAGGCTTATGCTTTCGCTCATAAGTGCAAAACCACCTCCACTTGTCCCGACTGCAGCTCTTTCTCCACCAAAAGCACTTCCTATAGCCATCATAATCGCAGCAATCTCGCTCTCTGGCTGCAGGGCAATGCATTTTCTTTCTGCAGCAAGAAAGTGAAGTATTTGAGATGCCGGAGTCATGGGATAGGCGTAGTAGAACTTCAACCCGGCATCCAGCATCCCTCTGGCAATTGCCTCAGCCCCGGAAACAAGTTCTTTCCTTTCACCAACCCTTCTTATCTGGCTTACGGAGACATCGAGATTTTCGTAAACTGTCCTAAC
>Ga0065719_100216_pt1 | contig 13520 bp, 13 predicted proteins | sample GBSCel85sediment_FD_59106 | JGI IMG/M metagenome (GOLD analysis project Ga0065719, IMG submission 59106) | Hot spring sediment microbial communities from Great Boiling Spring, Nevada - Cellulolytic enrichment CS 85C v3 (version 3) | ecosystem: Environmental > Aquatic > Thermal springs > Hot... | reverse complement strand
AGCTCTCTAGCTAAGCTACTTACTGAGAGGAGGTTGCTACTTTTAGGAGTCCTCACATCTCTACCAATACTTGCTGGAGGCTATGTGAATGACCCCTACTTCCTATCGCTTGTCTTAGCGTCCTCAGCACCCCCCTGGGCTCTTACATGGCCTGTAGTGCTAAAGGTTGTGTTCTCAAGGGGTGGTGGAGGGCTGGGTAGAGAGTACGCAATGTTTACTCTAGGCTCTGGCACTGGCTTTGCTCTTGGCGCTACTCTCAGTGGTGCTCTCTACGCACTTGATGGCGGTAGCCTCGTTAAGAAGCTCGACGTCAGGGGAGATGCAACTGTCTGGAGCGTTGTCGTAGACGATGCTTTAACGGATCTAGCTGTGTACAACTCTTCGCTGAAGCTGGACCTAATCCTCAGGAAGGAGCCTGAGGCAAGGTGCTGGGCTACAAGCGAAGGTGTTGTCTGCTGCAGAAACTCTTGGTGTGGGGTAGTAGAGCCTGGAGAGACTGTTGTCGAGATCGAGCCCCTAAACGAGCTACACGGCTTTGCGGTTAAGAGCGACAGCTACATCAAGGTTCACAGCGACCTAGGCGTGCAGGCAGTTAAGGGAGCGGTTAAGGTTGTCGATGAGAAGGCCTCTCTGCTAAGATCCAAGCGTTATGCTTTATCTATTGAGCACTTGTTAGGGTTTACAGACATTGTTTTAGAGTCTCCCGCAAAGCCCGTTGGGGTAGAGATCTCTAGAGCTGTAATCAATACATCTCCAGGTATCCACGAGTGCGGAGGCTTTGCCCACGGGGAGGTAGAGGTCAAGGCTNTNGAGANGCCNAGCAGGGTTCAGCTGTTGATAGGNAGCACTGTCATTGAGAAGGCAGGTAGTGTAGAGACCTGCCTAAGCAGCACCGATTCCATACCTATAGTAGCTGTAGACCCTGTAGCAAACGACTCTTTAAAGCTTCTTGAGCTAAGGCCTGAGACCCGCTACATACCGCCGCCTAAGGTCGGTATCGAGCTTAAGCACTTCGAAAACTATTCAGAGGTCGAAATAGTTAGAGATAGCGATGCAGAGGTTGTAGAGGCTAAGCTGTGTTGCTATAATATGTGTAGCGACTTAGCTAAACAGGTTGAGGGCTGTAAACTGCCTGCATATGTAGCTGTGAAGGTTAAGAGGAGCGGGTTTATCTACAGCTACAGGTTCGACATCGCAATACCAGCACTAGTCGATGAAGCTGCAGACTCTGTTAAGGGCTCTAAAGCCAAGATCATCAGGATTAGCAGAGGCGGCTTCGTAGCATCTGGGGTTATACCAGAGCAACCTGCTGTACCGCCTATACACGACCTGCATGTCTGCATAGCTCCTAGGGGCATAACCCTGGAGTTCATGTCTAGGGCTATCGGCAGAGGGGTTATAGTGTTGCCCAACGGTTTTGTCGAGGGGTTTATNNTNAAGCACGGCAAGAACNNTGTAGAGCTTCCATTCACAGACAAACTGTTTATCGCTCTACAGACGAATCTTAGATGGGTCTACGGAGTAGAGCTAAAGCCTGAGCAGCTACTGCTTGCAGGTAAGGTGCATGCAGAGCTCCTTGCAGAAGCTCTTGAGAAGGTGCTTAAGGGCTTGAACCTCCTGAGGCTGGTTGCATGGATAGTGCTGCTGATTATTGCTGTTAGCATAGCCTATGCACTCTTTGCATCTAGAGCCAATCAAATGAAACGTATCGTCAACTATAATAGCTAGTTTTCTTCTTCTATGCTTAAGAGCCTCATTAGCAAAGTCTATAACAAGCCACACAAGCCTAGCTAGCTCATGTTCTGCAGCAACTTGTTTAATAATTTCTAAAGCTTTTTGCTTAAGACCCTCGATACCTACCTCAACATCAAACCTCCTCATCAATGGATTAAAGTAAACAACATCAAATCTAAGCTCTTTGAGAATTTCAACTGCTTGAAGAAGCCAAGAGGTTTTGCCACAGCCCTCAGGACCAAAAACAACCATTGGATACCTAGTACCCTTCCCCCCAAGTTCATAAACCTGTTTAATAGCTCTATCCCTATCTATAAACTCAACCTCTAAACCTTTAGCAAAACTAAGTCTAACCCTCTTAACCATAGCACCTACAGCCTCTCAGAGATTTTCAAGCATTTACTAGTTACGATATAAGAGAATAAGGTGTTAAAAACCTTAAGAACCTAAGTAGCTACATTCAAGATCTCATTCTACATTCAAGAGATCAATAAGTATTTACATTTACTTAGGGAAGAACTTTAGCTTAATGAGAAGCGATTACCTGCAGACCCGTCTTTTTATTTTAAACTACATAGCTACACCTATATGTTTCTCTTAATATCTAGAGATAAAGCTTTTATATTGATATTAACTTTGTAATTTGGGTGTGGAGTAAGCTAAGTAGCTACGTGTGCGGTGTATAATCATGGTCGATAATGATTTTGCGGTAATGGGTGTACCAGTTTCTACGTGTCCTCAAGCGAGAAGAGTTTTAAGAGGTGTTTTTATTGCGTGGCGTAGATTAAGTAGAAGAACACTTTTCCTATCTAGTGAGCTTGACTTAGAGCTGTTTTTCACACCAGATAACCCGCTGTACTTAAAGGCTATGTGGAGAACCTGGAGATACCTAGTTACTAGGAAACCTAGTGTTGTATTTGTACAGCTCCCTCAAGGTCTACTATTAGCAGAAGTCACGGCAATTTCGAGAAGAGTGGGGTTAAAGGTAGTGGCAGACGTGCATACAGGCTTTATATACCCTATATCGCCTAAGGAATATATTCTCAACAGACCCTTCCATGTACATCTACGTAGAGTAGACCTGGTACTAGCACATAACATACTTCAAGCAGACTTAATAAAGAAGAAAACCAGGATATCCAGCGAGAAGGTAGTACTTGTATACGACCCTATTCCAAGGATATCGAAAAGCACTGGGTTATCTCGACTAAACGACATAGACCTTGGTAAATCTGTAGTCTTCCCTGCATCGTGGGCTATAGATGAGCCACTAAATTATATCACTACAGAGTTTCTCGAATCAGAGATAGCCAGAGACCATATATTAGTAATCACGGGCAGTTGGAGGAGGAATAAAAAGCTATACAGAAAGCTGATGAAAGTAATTAAGGAGAGGAAAGCTGGAGACAAAGTAGTTCTAACAGGGTACTTGCCGGATGAAGAGTACTACCACTTAATCAAGCATTGTAAGGCAATCATAGCAATGTCAAGTAGAGAATATACACTTCCACACGCACTATGGGAAGCTGTTGCAACCGAGAAGCCCTTCATAACTCTGGGGACTGAGACAATGCTTATTGAGATAAGTAGTGAGTATCCATGCTTTTTCACAATGAATAAGGGCAGTCTGAGAAGAACACTAGACTACTGCCTCGATAAAGAATATCAAAAAGCTTACAGCGTAGCCAAGGCAAAAGTAGAGGAATTAAGATTTAAATCTAAGAGCACCTTAGAAAACCTAGTCAAGAAGCTCTCCGAGATACTGTAACTACAATACTTAAAACAAACCATCTTAGTGAATTAAATAGAGGAAGAAAGTTTGACCTGGCCAAAAGTATCCATAATCTGGCTCAACTATAACTCATCTAAGATACTGGATATTGTTTTAAGATCTCTGGAATCAGTAGCTAACTTGGATTATCCTCTGGATAAATATGAGGTTATCGTCGTCGATAATGGCTCCATGGATGGAAGCTTTGAGAGAATTCGGGAATTCCTCGAGAAGAGTAAAAGTCTTAGAAAGAAGATAATCAGGCTAAATAGAAACCTCGGTTTTACAGGAGGTAATAATGTAGGTTTTAGAGCTAGGGATCCAGATTCAAAATACNTTGTTTTACTAAACAATGATGCTATACCACTAGAACATAGNCTTAAAGAGCTTGTAGAACATGCTGAACTAAGGAACGATATAGGTGCTGTTCAAGGCATTATTTTAGATCTCGATAGTAGGAGAGTTGATACAGCTGGTGAGATGATTACAGAACTCCTCACAGGCATCCAAACATATCACTGGAGAAGTCCTTCAGAAGTGAAAAAAGCGTTCTATGTCTCGTACACCGATGGAGCATACTCTCTATACAAAGTGAAATCTATAAGGAAGGCTACAGGTTTTCCGGATAGGATCTTCTATGACGAGATGTTNGGTTACTTCGATGACANCATCTTGGGGTTACAATTGTGGGACTCAGGGTTCAAGGTAGTAAGCTTTCCAAGAATCGTAGCACTTCACANAAGGTCATCAACATTTAGAAGAGTATCTCCGTTAAAGCTATATTTGATCACAAGAGGCTACTATGCCTTAAACGAGCTCACCAATAGTAGGTTTAAATCCTTTATCCGTAGTACGTACTTCCTTTATGGCTTAGCTGGAAGAGCTTTATATCTCCTAGCTGTACTCACAGCATCGAAGCTTACTGGAAGATACAAAGTAGATCCTCTCATAAAGAGTGAGGATATCATTAAAGCTGTTTATTTAGGGTATATATACGGCATTAAATGGGGTCAGCACAAACTAAGAGAAAGGGGTAGACCTATAGACATATATAAAGCACCTTTAATAAGATCCTCTTTGCGTGTGATCATGCCATGGCTTCTAGGCATAGGTAGCGTACTTGGTAGGGGGATGTACACAGAGATTGCTATGAGGGAATTCGAGAAGAATATTCATAGCTACTCTGTTGACTGGGTTTAGAGTAGATCCCTGCAATATCTCCTCACATGCCTCGATCATTTACTGTATTCAAAGTTTGTTTCTGTCTGTCTAAGTGATGGACATTTCCTGTCCCTCTCGCTGATTATGATGTTTTCCCTTATAGGCCAATTAATCCCTATTTCAGGGTCATCCCACTTAATACACCTTTCGAGCTGCGGCGAATATTCTTTCGTTACTAAGTAGAGGAAGTATGTGTCTTCTAATGCTTGGAATCCATGAGCAAAACCTGGTGGTATCCATAAAGCATAACCGGGTTCTAAGACTACTCCAACATGTTTCCCAAACCACGGCGACCCTTTCCTAATATCTACAGCAACATCATATACTCTACCAAACACTACATAAACTAGTTTACCCTGTTCCATTGGCTTGAGCTGGTAGTGGAGGCCTCTGACAACACTCTTCTTAGAGTAACTTAAATTGACTTGTATAAAGTCGTAGGGTATGCCATTAGCTAAGAAATCTGTCCTCTTATAAAGCTCTGCGAAGAATCCTCTCTCATCATGAAACCTAACGAATTCAATGAGTATTACATCTGGTATCTCCAATCTCTTAAAGCTTTTGAAGGGCATTTACTTTCCACCTCTAAGCTCCAACCACTCTTTGTAGAATAAATCGAGTACAGATTTAAGTGTATAGAAATCTGTCTTAAGCATTGCTCTAGCTTTTGACGTGTTTAAGCTTGAGTCTCTAGGTCTCCTAGCTATGAACTGGATATCCCTCATTGTGATTGGCTCTATGAGATTCTCATCAAAACCAAATTTCTTGGCTATAGTCTTTGCAAAGTCATATCTACTCATTCTCTCGCCAGCAATATGTATAATACCAACATAATCCATTTCGACTAGCTCCCTAACAGCTCTTGCAAGTAGGGTGTTTAGTGTTGGTGAAAGAAACTGATCTACTAAGGCTCTAACTTTCTGACTCTTACTAAGAGCCTCTACAACAGCTCTAGCAAAGTTCTTACGACCTATACCAAATCCATAGATGTGACTTGTTCTAACAATTGAGTATCTCTCTAAACCTCCTCTAACAATGTTTTCTGATACAAGCTTTGTAAGCCCATAGTAGTTTATAGGACTTGGGGTATCCTCCTCATTGTATAGTCCTTTCTCACCATCAAAAACATAATCTGTTGACAGATATAAGAAGTATGCATTATACTTTAAAGCGCATTTAACCAAGACTAGCGTTGCCTCTACATTTACTTTCCAAGCAAGCTCTCTATAAACTTCACATTTATCAACATCACCTATAGCGGCAGTGTGTATAATTATATCAGGTTTAACGTTATTAACAAACTCTAAAACCTTTAATACATCACGAAAATCAACCTTTACCTTCTCAACATTATCAATATCAGGAATCTCATGCTCATTATATTGGGCAACAACTCTGTAACCTGCCTTTGTATATTCTTCAACAATTTTAAATCCAGGTGTACTAGAGCCACCTGTAACCAGAACTTTCATAGCTTAACACCAATAGGTTTTACTACACCTTCATCCTGGAGCTTTTTCCACCAACCAATAACCTTTGTCCATGGAGCATCACTTATAATCCCCTCCTCAAGAGCCTTATAGACCTCTCTAGCTCCATCAGCTACCCTATACCTACAGCTAAATCCTAGAACTCTACTAATCTTCGTAAAGTCTACTATGTATGAACGTGTATCTGGCTCACCATAAAACTCTATCCTAGGCTCTTTATTAAGAGCTTTGAAAATTTCGTAAGCTAGGTCAATAACTCTATAGTTTTGATCATTAGAACCTACATTGAATATCTCCCCATTAACAACATCTCTTGAAGTTTCTAAAACCCTTATAATAGCATTAGCAACATCAACAACATGTACAACGGGCCTCTTTTGTTCTCCGGGTCTCCCAACCATAATCCTCTCCTCCTTAAACAAAGTCAAAGTCATGGCATTGGCAACTAAGTCGAATCTCATCTTAGGTGATAAACCATAAACAGTTGCAAGCCTAAGAATAGTCTTAGTAATACCTTTAATACTCAAGATGCTTTCCTCAGCCATATATTTAGTCTTAGCATAAAGCTCTAGAGGATTAGGTGGAGAACCTTCATTTACAATAGTATTCTTAAAACCGTAGACACTACAAGTAGATGCAAATATATATCTCTCAACACCGTGTTTAGTAGCGAGGTTAGCTGTTCTCACAGAGGAGAAATAGTTTATCTCATAGAAAAGCTTTTCATCGATAGCTCTTTGGGGATCTGGCTGAGAGATGGCAGCTAAATCAACTATAGCATCATGTCCCCCAAGAATTGACGAGTCATAGTCTCTAACATCAGCTTTAACTATATTCACCCTCTTCTCGCCAACAAGGTCCCTAACCCCAATATCGCTAAAGAGCATTAGATCAAGGACAGTAACGTCATATCCTTTCTCAAGAAGCTTTCTAGAAAGTATAGAGCCTATGTACCCAGCACCACCAGTTACAAGAACTCTCATCTTGAAAACCTCTAGAAATTATAGCAAGGGACTCAGTATATAAGTTAATAGCCTGCATCAATTTAAGAGTCCAAGAACTTTTCTCGATAAAGTATCTGAATTTCTCAATCTTGTCTAGGTAGTGTATACACAACACCTCTAGTTTTATTTAGAAGCTCTATTATCTCATCCCAGTACAGCTTAAATTTTTGAATCTAAATACACTTCACCTTCATAGAAGTATTTATGCATAGGTTCCTTTTAGTGCTACGTGTAACTTTATCAAAGCTGTTATTGTACCTCAGAGCTTTTCAGCTGCTTGCTGAGGATCTTTATTAACTATTAGCTAGCTCAAAGAGTCTTGCAATAATGCATCTCGAGAAGCTTTCTATACCTATTAACTCTTTCTGATGAGTCTTGCCCTAGATTCTTTAATTCCTCTTTAACATCATCAATACTCCAACCAAGAGCATCGACGAGTTGCTTCAACACATATTTATCTTGCTTATCCAGCAACGTTTTACTGAGGCAACTTGATTGCTAGAGAAACTATTTCTAGGTATTTACGAAGAAGCTTAGTAATATAATTAATATCTATGCATCGAGATTTAATTATGCTTCATCTCTACCATCACTAGACTACCACTAGTACTGACAAGATTTAAAATGTGTTGATCTATATGCTTTGTATTAATAGAAAAGAATCTCTTTGCGATTTAAAGATATATTTGACTATGGTCCGATACAATAAGTTTTGCATCTCCTCTCAACTCTCTAGAACTTTTAATAACTGTATGAGAACCCATAATACTATCAATAATTCTAAGACCGTTAACATCAATAATAGTATTATCTAGAACTAGGGATCTGCTAAGAGATCCTGAGATTATATGTGAACTCTGCTCAATGAAGACATGATGCTCTACAACAGCATTTCTCCCTATAATAGAGTCTCTACCTATGTATGCAGATCCATAGACCTTGCCCTCAACAACGCCTCCCTTTTCAACTACTACCCTACCAACAATCTCACCTCTAACATCATCCTCAATCCTCCCCATCAACATTATCTAACAAAAGGTACAATGCTTCTAAAAGACCATCATATGTACCTATATCTTTCCACCAACTAGAGACAGTATTGTAGTCAACTCTATAGCCATTGTCTATAAACCACTGAATAAGCACTAAATAAGCTTAGTAATCTCGTACTCTCCTCTCCAAGAAGGCTTCAAGGTCTTGAAAGCCTTCTCCACAAGGTCTGAATCCCTAAAGAAGTAAACACCAACAATAGCTAAATCNGAGACAGAATGCTTAGGCTTCTCAATAAGCTTAANAACCCTATCATCCCTAACAACTGCTACACCAAACCTACAAGGATCCCTAACCCTTGAGAGANGTATGTNGACATCGCTATTCCTCTCAACAAATTGCTGNAAATACCTCTTTACACCGCTAGAAAGAATATTGTCGCCTAGATAAATAACGAAGGATCCTTCTATAAACCCCCTGATCAATAGCGATATGAATTGTGTGTGCAATACCAAGCCTCCTCTTCTGAACAATATACATAAGCCTAGCACCAAAGCTACTACCATCACCAAGAACCTCCCTAATTAAATCCCCAAAGTATCCAACAACNCTATAATCCCTAACATCACCTTCAACAAACTCTATAAAGCTATAGCATTCCTACCTAACCTCTACCAACTCCTCTACACACTATATATACATCCCTGCAGAAAACATCTATCCCAATCTCAACACTGTTTAATCCAATCTCAACAACAGCTATTACTTTATCTATGCCACTAACACTTAGATCAAATAAACAGTATTAAGTGCTTTAAGCTCATAAAAATCTTTACATAATTGACCTTACCACGATTGNTTCTTAATTGTCTTGAGTGAGAGAGAAATTAAAGAGGTCTGCATAGCTTTCTATTTTTATCTAAGATGTTTACAAGATATTTCTCACTCATTATATCCCTTTATAGTAAGTAGTTTACCGTGTCTTAGGCTCATGTATTATAATAGTTCATGTGTAGTTACTGAGGATTTATAGCTTTAAGGTTTTAGAAATAGTTCTTTTGCAATACTACCTTCTTAAGGTTTATTATAGCTTATAAAGCTATGTTTTTAAGACTGTGATATTAGGATAGTCTTTACTTAGTGCCTTTACCTCTTTGTAGTTTGCATTTAATGTATCCATGGTATTGTTTAATTAAGTCTTGGAGGAAGGGTTTATGACTATTATGTCCTTGATCTTTTTGAGTTCTTCATCTAATGTATAGATAATGTTATTTCCAATACTTTTTGCTAATTTAACTAGATATCCATTCCATGATTCTATTTTATAATATGTTGCATATTCAATAGCATCATCTGAAAGTATGTAGGGATAAAAAGCTGGCGACTTAGTCTTTAGTATTTTTATAAGGGCTCTTTTCGGTTGTAATAGTCTACGACTTTAGTAGAAGAGAGCCGGGGTTCACAAGTTGCTTTACGCTACCTACTTCCTACCTAAAGGTATAGCTCTTAGCTGTAGTAGGCAGTAGCTGAGGTAGTTACGTTAAGCACGTCTATGTGTAGCACTTATTAGCTCCGTAGATTCTAAGCTCTGTGGTGGTGTCTACGGACACTGTCTTCAGCATCCGTATACCTAGGAGGCTTAAGGAGGAGATGGAGGAGCTTAAGGACTTAGTCGACTGGCGTAGTGAGGTGGTAGCATTCATAGAGGAGAGGGTGAGAGCTTATAGGAGGCTGAAGGCTCTCCAGAGGGTCGATGAAGCTCTTGAGAAGCTACCGGAGACCCCGAAGGGCCTAGCTTCGAGGCTAGTGAGGGAGGATCGTGATAGTGGTTGACGCTTCAGCTCTAGCTAAGTACATCCTTAAGGAGGAGGGCTAGAGGGAGGTTAGGAAGCTCCTGGAGGGAGGGGCCATATCAGTAGACCACATCGTTAAGGAGGTCTCCAACGCTATCTGGAGGAAGTGTGCGGTGCTAAAGCTCGAGGACGTCGAGGTGGCGGTCAGGAGGTATGAGCTACTAGTCGAGCTAGTTAGGAGCGGTGTAGTTGTCCTAGAGAGTGAGCTGAAGTACCTCGAGAAGGCTTTCAGAATAGCCATTGAGAATGGGGTAACGGTCTACGACTCTCTATACGTAGCTCAAGCACGGGAGCTAGGAGCACAGCTACTAACAAGCGACCAAAAGCAGGTAGAGGTAGCTATGAAGCTTGGGGTAAACCCCCTCTACGTACCCTAAAGGTAGCTTCGCCTAGTCCGCTAAGTGCTCACCCACCCCTTACCTCAACGTCCCCAAGGACATCCTCAAAGTTAAAGTAGGTAGTGAGGACTTTAACAACCTCCTCAACGACCTCATATAGCTCCTCACTAGCCTAAGTAGGGTCCCTATCAGCTAGGCTCCTAACCCCCTCGAAGGTACCTTAGGGTAAGCTCTAGGTGGACCTCAGCCTTAGCTTTAGAGCCTAGGCTAAAGCCCCTAGCCGGGGCTGTTTCAGTTTTCATAATCATCTATTTCATTTACTTTTTGATGTGCAAGTTCCCTTAGTGTTATGATATACACTGCAATTATTTATAAGCCCGGAAACACCTTATACTTAACGGTGACTCCGAGTTTCTGAGAGCTGTGGGGCTATGTACCACTAGGTGACTAGTGGTGAGCCACCGTGGTGAGGGGGCTTGGAGAGACCATCGAGAAGTAGATGCGAAGAGTCTTAAAACAAACATGAAAAACAATGAATCACCATCTACCGAGAAACGATTTCCAGTCAAGTTCTATTATCTTATCACACTTCATAGCATATCTTCTATCTTCTCCAGGCCTACTCTTCACGTATACAATGTCTTTCACAACATCTCTCTTCATTAACTCAACAATTTTCGTCACAATATCCTTTACAGTAGCGAATTGATGTGCACAGATATTGTAGACCTCATAGCTAATACCCTTTTTGATAATTGTATAAAGTGCTTCGCAGAAGTCCTCTACGAAGCCAGTCTCTAATTTGAGATTCGTCCCCATATATTGTTGCTGGTCTACTGTGAATAAGCCTTATTATTGTTCTTGGAATGAGCTTCTCGGGATGTTGATAAGGACCATAGTTATTTGATGGTCTCACAATAATGTATTTTAAGTTATATGTTTTACCATAGGCTTTAATAAACATGTCACCAGATGCTTTAGACGCTGAATATGGGCTTGAAGGATTCATTGACTAGCTCTCATCAGTCTCTCCAGCTACACCATAGAGATCTCCATAAACCTCATCTGTAGATAGATGTATAAATTTGTCTACATCAAGTCTCCTCAAAACCTCTAGTACTGTAAAAACTCCAAAGACATTTGTTCTTAAGAACGGTGCTGGGTCATTTATTGACCTATCTACGTGAGTCTCGGCAACAAAGTTTATCACAACATCTGGTTGAAACTCCTTCAGTACCTGCTCTAGAAGCTCTTCATTACATATATCACCTCTAACAAACCTTAGTCTAGGGCTCTTAATAACGTCACGGAGGTTTTCAAGCCTACCAGCATATGTAAGCTTGTCGTAGACTAAGACGTGTACATCGCTAAAGCCCTTGATTAAGTGCCTAACAAAGTTGCTTCCCATAAAGCCTGCTCCACCGAGAACCGTTGCCCTCATTAAATCACCTTACAGCTCTACTACACTGTAGTCTGAAATCACGAACTTTGCTTCACCACGAATATCTCTAGAGGCCCTAATGACAGACCTCGAGCCTATAACGCTGTCTTTAAGTCTCAAGCCCCCTACATCGACTACCGCTCCATCGAGAACTAGGGACCTTGATAAAGAGCCTGATGAAATCCTTGACCCCTGCTCTACGGAGACAAAGTGCTCAACAACTGCACTCCTTCCAATATACACGTCTCTGCCTATGTATGCAGGTCCGTAGACCCTGCCCTCAACAACTGCACCCTTCTCAACAACTACTCTACCAATTACCTCGCCCTTCACATCACCTTTAACTCTCTCACTAACACTATCTAGCAGTAGGTATAGTGCTTCTAAAAGACCTTCATATGTCCCCACATCTTTCCACCACCCAGAAACAACGTCATAGTCAACTCTATAGCCGTTGTCTATAAACCACTGTATGAGCTCTGTAATCTCATACTCTCCTCTCCATGAGAGTTTTAGGGTTTTAAACGCCTTTTCAACAAGATCTGGATCTCTAAAGAAGTACACGCCAACAACAGCTAGATCAGAGATAAACTGCCTTGGCTTTTCAATAAGCTTAGTAACCCTGCCATTGCTAATAACAGCAACACCAAATCTTGAAGGGTCTTTAACTCTAGAGAGAAGGATATAAACATCGCTATTCTCTTCAATAAACCTCTGCAAGTGTTTCTTAACACCACTTGAAAGAATGTTGTCTCCCAGGTAAACAATGAAGGGCCTATCTATAAACCCCTGGTCAATACCAAGATGGATAGCGTGAGCAATACCAAGCCTCTTCTCCTGAACAATATACGTAAATTTAACACCTATGTCACTGCCATCACCAAGAGCCTCCCTAATCAAGTCACCGAAATAACCAACAACAACACTTATATCCCTAACACCAGCCTCTACAAGATCATCAACAGCATAGCGAATCATGGGCTTGCCAAGCAGGGGTATGAGGTGCTTGGGCCTAGAGAATGTGAATGGCCTTAGCCTAGAGCCCTCGCCAGCAGCTAGAATAAGCCCCTTTAAATTCATCTAAGTTACCTCAAATTAGCTTAGTAATTGCATTGATATAAAAGCGTTAAATAAGCATGCCAAGCCCTACAGAAAACATCACGTTTTAAATACAGGTTAACGTAACGTGCATATCAATACGTTACTCTACAACTAGCTTACTAAGTTCGTTAAGAATGCGAGACTCTAGATACCTCGACACAACGTGCCTTGCTGTAAAGAATAGTGGGACGTCTTTTAGCGGTATTTTGATTATTGGCGCTTTGTAAATGTCTATCGAAATGCCTCTTCTCTTCAGCTTTTTACCGAGCCTCAACCCGTCAACTAAAACCCTCGCCCTAACCCCTGTGAAGCCTCTAAGTCCTGTCCTCAGCGCAGAGGTTACGGTATTTCTGGTTGCGTGGAGCAGGACTATCTGCCTATACCTCGTATTTGTGACTACAGATAGCGTGACCCTATTCCTCTCACTGATGTAAGCAGAGAGGGTGGACTTCTTCCCAAAGGTGAGCCCCCTAGCGTGGCTAGCCACGACCTCGGGTACGGCGACGAGCTTATAGCCACAGCTCCACAGCATTAAGCCCAGGACATTGTCATCGCCATAGCCAAAGAACTCGTCTAT
>Ga0065719_103541_pt1 | contig 13557 bp, 13 predicted proteins | sample GBSCel85sediment_FD_59106 | JGI IMG/M metagenome (GOLD analysis project Ga0065719, IMG submission 59106) | Hot spring sediment microbial communities from Great Boiling Spring, Nevada - Cellulolytic enrichment CS 85C v3 (version 3) | ecosystem: Environmental > Aquatic > Thermal springs > Hot... | reverse complement strand
AAACGCCTCGAATTGGTCAGAATCGCTAAGAATGTTCTTGAGGCGCTCGACTGCCTGCACGATCGCGGGATCTTTATGGGAGATATTAACCTTAGAAACATTTTGGTAAATAGGGACTGTCACGTATCCCTGATTGATACTGACAGTTACCAGTTTGGACCATTCAAATGCAAGGTTGGAAGACCCGAATTTACCCACCGGGACAGGTTAGGCAGGGAATATTCGGAATTCTTCAGGGAACCGAAGGATGAGATGTTCGGCATGGCTATTCTTGTTTTCATGATTCTAATGGTCGGACGCCACCCGTACACGCATGTCGGAGAAGTTGAAAGTATTACAGAAAACATCAGAAAAGGTTACTTCCCGTACAGGGTTTCCAGTGTGGAGGGGACATCCTATGAAAACACTCCTGTTGGCCCTTGGGCATTTATATGGAGCCATATTCCTCTCGAGATTAAGGAGTTCCTTGCTTTAGTGTTTACCTATCAAAAAGAACCACGTAGCTTATACGAACTGAGAGTAATGACAAAAAGCCTTATTGAAATGCTTAAGAGATATGAAAAAGAGATCGAAAGTGGAAAAAGGCTAAACGAACTGTTTCCCAGATATTGGTATATTCCTCTGAACATGGAAAAATACACGGGTAACTGTCCCAAATGTGGCCATTATTTTGAACTTCATAAAAATTATTACGAACAGATAAAACACAAAAAAGAGATTCTCTGCCCCTACTGTCATAAGATGGAACAGATAGTATCTAAAATGACACCTAAAACAAGATCTTTAGCCACTACCAAACAGGTGACAGTAACGGCAAAGAACGACGAGTACAGTGCAATAAAAACAGCGATACTGGGGTTAATATTCCTCTTTTCGATAATCTGTTTGCCCCTTTCTCCAGCCTTTTTCATGCTACTTATTCTTCTGACAGGATACCTACTACTGAAAAAAGCGATTTCTTAAATTTTTGTCAGAAATTCCATTTTTTGCTACGAATTCTGCTGGAACCGTTCTACGCTGACCTTTCAATTCACGGAAAGGGGCCCCTACCCGTGTGTAACCCTTAAGTGAGATTCTCTCCCAGCATTCTGCATGCTACCCCCATGGAGAGAGCAGCAGAAAAAACCTCGAGTCCTTGCTCTCTCCAGTTGTTGAAAAGCAAGCCGGAAGAGCTCGAGAAAATAGTGTACTCTTTTTCAACCGAGGTGAACCAAAAAAAATTCAGTTATACCTTCCGCACATTTCTGCTGACAAAATTATTCACAACGAATTCCCTTGCCTCCAGGGGTGGATGCGTGAAAGCAGGTTTTGACCACCTCATGTACCTCGTGAATCCGAAGATCTCCGAATAGATCATCGGCACAATGTAGAAGAAGTTTCTCAGAGTCGGCACGGTATTTTCCGGGCTGACCTGTCTCGTGCTGAAGATTGTCGCCTCAATCTTCCGGAGCGCTTCCAGAACATCTGTCGTGCCGGTCGCCCTCACTGAGTACAGGTCTGCAAGATGCTCTCTAATTCTCGAAAAGCCGAGAGCGCTCACAACACCTACACCAGCGAGGCATGCAAGGAGCACTCCGATGAACCCGCACAGGACCACTGCCATGCCGCTGGGACCTGACTCATCACTATAAGCCCTTGCTCCCGCCTCCAGCCCTCTCATGAAGCCCCTCATGAAGTCGCTGCCGTTCTCTTCAAAGCTACCGCCGACCGCGATTAACTGTGCTGCAGCCATCGCGGTGATTCCGATCGTGAACACAACGTAAGGAATGAAAGATATCGCAATCCCGTAGGCTGAGTCCCTGTTCGCTATGTGTCCGAGCTCATGAGCCAGCACAGCCCTGACCTCCCCCCTGCCCAGCACGTTCAGAAGCCCCCTGTGAACAACAATAACCCGCTTGAAGGCGTTGCCCACGGCAAATGCATTCGGGATGTCAATGTCTGCAACCTTCAGCTCCACCTTCTTGCTGTAGTTCACGCTTTTCTTGAGATCCTCAAGCTCAGACAGGAGCCACATCTCGTTCTGATCTGGATCTCTCGCTCTCGCACTTCTAAGCACGAGGTAGGGAGCGAAGATATACTGCAGGATGAGTCCGAGGAGCAGAGCAATGAGGATGTGCTTCCACATGAAGCCGAAGAAGCTCAGAAAGAGCACAGCAATACCAATCACTCCTGGAACCATCAGGGCTCCTAAAATGTACGTCCCCACCTTCACAGCCCTGAGAGGGTTGGCCCCTCTCGATATCTTCAGGTATATTATGGGCCCTACCAGCACACTTCCTGCGAAACTTACAAGCAGGATCAGGTAGAGCATCAACCAGCTCATATCATACTGTGGGGCGCGAGAGGTATATAAAATGTTCAAAATGTTCAAGTGACACAGATGCTTTTAAGTGATTGGGTCTGTCCTGATTCCTCCCTCCACTTTCGAACTTCATGAAACTTTCTGGTGATATCCGATTTCAGCATTTCTTGAGACTGCAACCGTGAAATGGGAAGTTCCATCGGAAATTTACACATCACATATACACATGTACGTACATCGTCATACGGTTTTGTACGCTCATGTGCTTTTTCTCCGGCTGTGAAGTTCGCGTGCAACCATGTTGGAGGGTGTAACAGAGGGAACAACCCATCAGCGTCACTATTTGAGAGAAGCCACCCCAAATATCCAGAAAACGAGCGAAATATTTGACTGCGGAAGCAAATCTTATTAACACTCACGCTCTCATCATTACCGTGATCGAGGACAAAGCGATTGCAGAATCTCTATCACCTATCGAAAGAGCGATAGTGGCAGCGATCTACTCTATAAGAACCAGCAGAATTAGAATACCGAGTTCAGAGGTATATAGAGTGCTTAATCTCTATCTTGAAGCTCANGGGCGAGAGAAAATAACACCCGGCAGTTTCAACGAACTCCTGAAAAGATTGAATACAGCCGGGATAATAAAGCTGAGAGTAAACAGAAAAGCAATCAATCCTTNGGACTATTACTGGATATCCAAAAAATATCCCGAGACAATTCTCAGCGCGATTTTTGAGGTGGATGAGAAATTGAAGATGATTCAGAAATATCAGTCCGATCTCTGGTAGGAAGAAGCGTCGGTGAGGTTGCTGAATACACCAGGGGAGTCTTGAAAGAGCTCGGCTGAATCCCCATTCAGGAGCCGAAGAAGGCTGAAGGTGTGTTGTCTCTTCCCGACATGCGTAATCCCTCAAGTGAAATTCCCTCAAGTGAAATTCTCTTCCAGAGCTGAAAAAAGCTCGAATGGGTGGCTACGCGGGAAATTCTCCGCGAAGGGAGAGGCAGGCTGCGGAAGGAGGCAAAGATTGCCGAAAGCTTTAAAGAGATTCTTGCCTGAATTACTCTTTTTTCCGCGAGAACTCGCTTAGGAGGAAAAGAGTATTCTGAAGCATGAAAGCTTTAAATATTCCTCAAAACCCATGCTATCACGGGGGATGATTGATGGGGGATGTGGTTTTTAGTGTGGAGGAGTTTGCAAACAATCCCGCCCCAAGGTTGCCGGTAGCGCTGGTTTTAGATACAAGCGGATCAATGGAGGGGGNGCCAATTAGAGAACTAAACGAGGCCCTCCGGGTTTTCATCAATGAGATTTACAACGACGAGATCGCCCGATATTCGGCAGAGGTTTGCATAATCACCTTTGGCGGCATAGTAAGGCTCATCCAGGATTTCGCAACCGTTGACAGGGTGGTACTCACGGAGCTCAAAGCAGATGGCGAAACTCCAATGGGTGCTGCCGTATTGTTCGCCCTGAGGAGACTTGAGCAGAGAAAGAATCTCTACAAGGAACTCGGTATAGACTACTACCAGCCCTGGCTTGTCCTGATGACTGATGGCATGCCAACAGACTCCATCACGGAAGCATCAGCAAGAGTTCAGGAACTCCTTGCCCAGAAGAAACTCGTTGTGTTCCCGATTGCAATCGGTCCCGACGCATCAATTTCAGTGCTGGAGAAATTCACCACACCAAACAGGAGGCCTCTCAGAATGAAGGAACACAGCTTCAAGGAGTTCTTTGTATGGCTCAGCAGGAGCATATCCAACGCATCAAGGTCGAACCCGGGAGAGAAGTTCTCCCTCGCAGACGGCCTTGAAGGATGGGCTAAAATAGAGTAGCTCCATGCGCTTAATCAAGATATTCACATTTACTTTTGCCGGCCACCTTCATACCAAAAACAATGAACCCTGTCAGGATTTCTGTGCACACCTCGTAACTGAAAACTGCGCTGCAGCAGCTCTTGCTGACGGAGCAGGGAGTGCAAGGCTCTCCCACATCGGAGCAAGGGTTGCCACAACCACCTTCACCGGATACATCACAGCAAAACCTGAAAGGATCTTCGAAGACCCTGAACTGATCATCAACAGGGTAAGACTCAACCTTGAAAGGAATGCGAAAAAGAGAGGGGTTCAAATTTCAGACCTCTCCTCCACACTCTTAGGGACAGCCTTCTACGACGGCAATCTCTTTCTGCTGCACATAGGTGATGGCAAAGCCCTTCTCATCTCAGAAGGTGGGGCGGAGATCCTCTCTGAAGGAAAGAAAGGAGAATTCTCGAATGAAACATACTTCACAACCTCCAGAGACCCAAATCCGGAAGTTGTAAGAAGGAGAATAGCCCATCCCCATCCGTTCTCAGTAATCCTGATGAGCGACGGTGCATGTTCTCTTTTCTTGGACATGAGAGGGAAAAAGCCGGCTCCGGTTTTACACAGCATAATCTCGCTGATGGACAGCCAGCCACAGGAGAAAATCAGAAGAAGCCTCAAAAGAGCACTGAAAAACATTGAACCTCACAGGCGGCATGATGACATCTCGCTTGCGATCATGAAGTTTGGAGGCGGGCTGTCGTGACCTACAATCATGGATCGTTCAGCCCGCTGAACTATCCCACCTTCTCACTAATTAGCGACAGCTACCCTGTCCCTCCATCCGTAAAACTCGAAGTAAGCGAGATACCGGCAGCAGGAGACTTCGTGTATCTCCCCACTGGGGAGAGGGTCAGGCTTGTCAGAGAAATTTCATCCGGGGGGGAGGGGACGATATACGAAACAGATATCCCCGACCTGGTGGCGAAGATATACCACAGGAACAGGATAACAGCCGACGTGAAAGAGAAGATCGCGGTAATGGTCAAGCTGAAGGATTTTTTGGCGGTTGACAGTGAGGACTTCTCCATCATATGGCCCGAGGCAGTCCTGCTGAACTCCAGAAGAGAATTTGTCGGCTACCTCATGCCGAGAGCCAGAGGAGACCCTCTCCAAAGAATATGCAACGCAATCATGCTGATGAACAGATACACACACATAACGAGGAGCAGCCTCGTCAAGATAGCCATAAACACTCTGAAAGCCCTTGACCACCTCTACACGTACAGAATCCTCATGGGTGACGTGAACCAGCTCAACATCCTCGTGGATGATAGGCTGAAGGTTTACCTCATAGATTCAGACAGCTACCAGATTGGCCCGTTCGTGTGCAGGGTCGGAAAACCCGAATTTTCCCATCCGGACTGGATTGACAAGAAATACACGGAAAATCCGCGTGCCCCGAGGTCTGAGGCCTTCGCTCTCGCAATCCTTATTTTCATGATCCTCCTTCCAGGAAAACACCCGTTTGCAAAGGTTGGTGGAGAGGGCATAACCGACAACATCAAGCAGAGAATTTTTCCCTATGCTGTTAGAGGAACTGAAGTAACATCCTACGATAAGGCACCGGCGGGCCACTGGAGGTACATCTGGAGCCACACGCCCCCACGAATCAAGGAGATACTGCATGACATCCTCGTGGGCAGCAAAGAACCTCAGACCTATGAGGAGCTGAGGGCGGTCGTGAACGAGCTCATATACCATCTCGAAAAATATCACTCGGAGATTCAGAGCGGTAAAAGGACCGACGAAGTTTTTCCAACCTATTACTTCATTCCCGATTACATCCCGAAAAAGAGGATAGTCTGCCCAAAATGCAAGAAAACCTTTGAAATTACCGTGGAATCCTACGAAAAACTCTCGAAGACAGCCCCCACCCTGATGTGCCACTACTGCTACACTATAGAGAAGCTGAACAAAAAAATGATGCGGAAAGTAATGAGAACCAGGAGTGGAAGGCCAGGGACAGCCATGCCCCCACCCGCCAGCCCACCCGCCAGCCAGCCGGCACATACCCCATCGCCACCGGCTCAGCATCCTCAGACACAGACTCAGCCTGCAATACTGGTCAAACAGCAGAGCTCATCTCAAACGGACAGAATTGCCCCGAGAGTCCTCATAGCCGCTGGTGCGGCAGTCACCCTTGCTGGATCTGTTCTTGACCTGTCTCTTTTGCAGTACACTGGTGCGGCACTTTCAGTAACGGGACTCCTCCTGCTCCTGAGAAGAAACTGACCTCCTCCCGCCCTGAGTTGTAACGGTGCCTGATCTCTGGAGAGAGCAGTACCCTCTGCACATCATATATACACATTCACATACATCGTCATACGGTTTTGTACGCCTATGTGCTTAGACGTTCACCTCCGTTCCACCTCCCCGGTGAAGAACTTTAAGGAGGTGGGAAGGATGCAGGAAAAGTGTAGTTTAAAAGAAAATTTGGAGGTCAGGCTGAAAGAAAACGAAAAAATCTTCATCGTAGATATCGACCTCCCAACTGCCGGGAGATTCGCAAGCAGGATTCCTGTTTTTCTGAAAATAAACGGTGAAGAGGAGAGGATCGGAAACGAGATCATTCTCTTCATCGACAAGGAGCTCAGGAACGAGCTTGAGTCCCTGAACTACAGGGTGAAAACGGAGGTGGAGAGGCACGCAGTCAGGCTGAAATCAGGGCTTTTCGTAACGACAGAGGGAGGTGTGAAGAGGATCAGCAGAATTCTGAACAAATACATTCCCGAGTACGAGAGGCTCGAAGAGAAGATCAAGGACGCGCTGATGAGGAGAGAATCCGAGTACATCAAACACACGCTGGCCTACATCAATGAAAAAGAGGGCAAAATCGAGATAAAGGGGCTTACAGACGGAATAAAGCTCTACACTTTCCCGATCGACCGAAAGGTTGAGACCCTCATAGAGGACTCGGTCAGAAGAGTGTGCAGGGAGACGATAGATTCAGCGATTGAGAGGCTGATAGAGGAGACGGAGAACAGGCTCAACGAACTTGCAACAAAGCTGAAGAACGCAAAACACGTGATTCACCTTCCTGCAGTGAGAGAGGCACTCGAGAAAGAAATACAGGCCACAACAAGCCTTGCTGAGGAGCTCGGAATTGAAATCGACGAGGAGAAGAAACGGCTCATGGAGAGGTTCCAGAGAATGGCATCGAGGTTCACAGAAAAAGCATTTACTGGAATGGAAAGCGGCAGAGCAGCGGCGCTCATGAAAAAGCTCATAGAACCAAAATTCGCATGACCTCTTTTTTTGCACCACCGCTCTCACCCATCTCCCCGGTGGAGGTGATTGAAAATGTGGATTGAAAAGCTCATGAGGAAGAGGTTAGCCCAGACGAGCACAGTTGCGGTAATCGACAGCGATGACAGGTTCAGGCTCAGAGAGCTGTTCTCAGCACTGTGCAGCACATACGAGACCGTGCTGTTCTGGAACCTCACGGGCCTCTACTCGGTAGAGCTCGATAACGGGAAGCTGACACTGCAGAAGGAAAACGAACCGCCCCTGCTGGATCACGTGCTCTCGAAAATATATGAAAAGGCAAAAAGCAAGAGAATGGCTGTCGTGATCTTCCCGCCGGACAAGAACGTAACCCTGAACGCGTATCTCAAGGTTTTCGCCCTCGATGATATGCTCTACCTGAACGATTTCCTCTGCTGCGTCTTTGGCGGGAAGCACTTCGTGAACGATGACACCCTCAGGCTTTCAATACTCTGCGAACCTCCCGCAAGCACGGAAGAGGAGAGAAAAAGACTGCTGGAAAAGCTCGGCTTTCCTTACGAGGAAACCGCAATCGCAGCCGGCGCAGGGCTAAACCTGCACGAATTCGAGACTGCAGCACTTGAGAGCATGGCACTGCACGGAAACGTGAGCGCGGAATTTGTAGCAAAGGCAAAGTCAAGAAATCGTAGAAGAAGGAGGGTATCATGGAAATAGAGGAGCCCGCACACGGATTTGAGGCAATCGGCGGCTACGAATACCTGAAGCAGTTTGTCAGGGAGAACATAATAAACGTCCTCAGCAACCCGAAAAAGGCTGAAGCACTCGGACTGAGGCCACCGAGAGGGCTCCTGCTCTTTGGCCCGCCAGGTACGGGGAAGACGATCTTTGCAAGAGCGCTGGCAAAGGAGCTGAAGATACCTCTCCTGAGATTCAAAACCGAGCACGTGGTGAGCAAGTGGTACGGTGAAACTGAGAGGAACGTGTCCAAGGCGATTAAGCTCGCAGAGAGCGTTGCACCGTGCATAGTGTTCATCGACGAGATAGACAGGTTCGGGAAAAGAGATTCCGGGGATCATGAAGTGACGAGGAGGACGTTCAGCATAATCCTGGAATGGCTTGGGAGCGAGGAAAGAAAGGCGATAATCCTCGGAACCACAAACGTTCCGGAACAGCTGGACGATGCATTCCTCAGGGTCGGAAGATTCGACTACCACATCCCTGTGCTCTACCCTGACAGAGATGCAAGATACGAGATCCTCAGAGTCCACACCGGGGTGAAGAGGAAGATCCCCATCGATGAGAACGATTACGAGGTGATTCTCGACGAAACAGCATTTGCAACCGAGTTCTTCAGCGGTGCAGAACTGGAAGAGCTAACCCTGAGGGTTTCGAGGTACATCTTCAGGGAGGGGAGAGATGTGGCCACGTGGAGCGATTTCGAAAGGGCAATAAACACCTTCAGCATTGACATTGAGGCAAGGAAAGAAATCCAGGCAAAATACGTGGAACTGGCAAAATCACTCTGCAACGACAGAGAAATCCTCTCCAGAATCTGTTAATTTTTCCTGTGAGCCACCCAGTCCCCGGTGAGGTGTTAAAAATGAATGTTAGAGAGGTTGCGAAGAAGCTGACAGAAGAGGTTGTGCACGAACACGTTGAGGGAGGATGTCTCAGAATATACTCCCTCCCGGGGGTCCTTCTGTGGGATCTGTTAGCAATGAAGGCTCCGTGCAGAGTAATGATCGAGCTGGAAGATATCCAGCTTGAGCTCGTGTATATCCCGGAGACGAAGGACTTCTTTGTAAAACTGGAAAACCTGAACGAGTACGTCCCGATATCAGCCTTAACCAGGACTCTTTTAAGATTCTCCTGAGTAAAGTACAGTCTTTTTCCACCAATATTTTTTTGTGTATGTGTATAGGAGTTTTCATGTATATATGTTTAAGCATAAATACACATGTGTTTTAGGCATACATACACATACACATGCACATACACCCAGCATACACATCCACCCAGTCCCCAGTGAGGTGATGTGAAATGAACGTGAAGGATGTAGAAAAAATTGCAAGAGAGATCTGCGAGAAGTACGGAATAAAAGAAAAGGACGAGGTCAACGAGATAAAGACCAGGCTGAAGGCTCTCCTGATTGAATACAGGATCCCCGAGAAGGAAGCAATCAGATCGGTCACGAACTACATAATGAAGAACAGAAAAACAGAGATCGCCCCCATTGAGGTAAAAATCAGCGAAATTGAGAACATTCCGGAAGGCCACCTCGTGACCCTGACGGTGAAGGTTCTGAAGGTGTTCGAGAGAGCTGAGAACAGGCCATCTGCCGCCCTGATAGGGGATGAGAGCGGAATATGCAGAATGACCTGGTGGGACAGAAAGAAGAACACTCACGCGTTTGCAAAGGGCAAATGCTACAGAATAGAGGGTGCAAGGGTCACGGAGTTCAGAGAGAGGAAGGAAATCCAGCTGCTCGACACGACTATCGTGAAGGAGGTCGAAGCCGACATAAAAGTCCCGGAGGTCAGGGTGGAGTTCGCCGGTGCTGTCGTGGAGGTATCAAGGGACAGCGGACTCGTCCCGGTATGCCCTGAATGCGGAAGGTACGTACCGAAGAAGACCTGCCTCGGAGCACGGGAAAGTAAAGCCGGAGATTGCCTACAAGGCGAAGCTTGTACTCGACAACGGACAGGAGTGCGTCAGCGCGCTCTTCAAAAATGGAGCAGTTGAGAAGCTGACGGGCCTGACAAAGAAAGAAGCACTGCAGATAGCAAAGGAGGAGCTCACCCTCGACGTGATCAGAGGAAAGATAGAAGATGCGGTGTTCGGGAAGTACATCACCGTGAAGGGGAGAAAAATCAGGGATATAATCCTCGTTGACGAGTTCGAGTTCCTGAAACCGAATCCGACAGAATACGTGTTTGTAGAGGAAGTGATAGACTTCCCGGAGCTCATGAAAGAGGAGGAAGAGGAGGAAGAAGAGGAAGAGAAGGGAGAAGAAAAGAAAAAAGAGAAGGTAGAGGAGGAATACTGGGATCCAGATGAGGATGAGCTCAATGACCCGAACGACCTGCTGAGCATTCTTAATGAGCTGGAGGGGTGATGAAAATGATGAAGAGACAGCCCGCAAAAAGGCTGTTCATAACGGAGATCCTCAACACTCACGAGCAGCTGGAAAAAGATGGGGTGAAGTTCGCTGTAACTCCTCTCGGAGATGAGGTCAGCAGGGTGTTCCTTGTCGCGACCCTGCTGGAGTGCGAGGAGAACGGAAAAATACTGAAACTGAGGGTTGCTGACCAGACAGGCGGAATGTCGATCTGGATCTCAGACAGAACTCCCGAGCTGATGCAGAAGGCGGCAGAGCTTGCAAGTGACTACGGTCTGGTTGCGATAGTGGGTAAGATAAGGGTTGTGAGCGAGAGCTTCACGACAATCAGGGTCGAGAAGATAGGGAAAGCGGATGAGGACACGAAGAGGCTGTGGCTGAAAGAAGCTCTCAAAAGGGTAAAGAGCCTCCTCGACAGCGCAAAAGACGTAAAAGACGAGAACTTTGCAGAGCGTCTCAGAAATACAATAGCGTACATTGAAAGCGAGCTTAAATACTGATTTTTTTCACAATTTCCAGCAAAACTTTAATATATTTACGGGAGGGGAAGAAAATCATGGGCAGGATTCTTCTCTCAAACAGCGCAAGCGAACATCTAATAGCCTTTCTGAGAAAAAAGGAAAACATCCTGAGGGAGCTGGGGTTCAGGATTGTCGAGAACGACCGCCCGGCAAGAGCGGATGAGCTCTACGTCGGCAGCAGGATAGAGCTTGAGTCGTCTCTCATCAGGAACATAGGCTCAATGATAGCCTGCATACACCTCGAACCCGGCATGGAAGAGGATTTTCTGACAGCACTGGCAAAACTCAAACCATTCATCTCCAGCGAGCGCCTTTACAGGGATATCTGGCTGAAAGCTGAGGAAGTTGCTGGGCACATTTACCTGACCTGTCCGTTCTGCGGGGAGAAGCTTGAATATGCCATATTCCGGTCAGGGGGAATCTTCCCGGACGCCTGCACGTGCGGTGTCAGCGTTGCCATCGACATAACAGACGGCTCGAATTTCTCAGTGCTGGAGGTTGTGGATCTCGGAGTGAGAAATAAGAAGGTAAAAGCGGGAACGGTGGAGTATGCGGCAGTCGAACTGAAGGATCTCTCACCAGAGCTGAGAGAGACACTCACAATGCTGCTCTACAATCCGGAGAATGAACTCCATGCCAAAAAGACAGAAAAACTTGAGCTGTGTGCGGTTTTTTACCGGGAGCACTTAAAGATGGAGAGCCTGCTCATCACCGAGTCCGCATCCCCCATGGTTGTGAGGAAGATAAGGGCAGTATTCAACGCGTTAAAGAGATCCTACACCATTCTCGTAAACAACCAGATTGCAGAAGAGCCCTCGCAGATAATCCCCGGGGCAAAAATCGAGATAGCATCCGAGCTCTTCATCCCTCACGAACATAACAGCGTGATTCTGCCTGTCCGCTATGACGACCTGTCACCTGAAGACCCGATATGGCTTCTCTGCCCGCTTCTCAACATCGAGACCACCACGGATGGCTTCACAATGCTGAAGAAGACTGAACTTCACGAAGAGACCATAAAATGCCCGTTCTGCGGTGAGGAAGAGACCTACCTCTTCTCCAGCGAGAATGAAAAGGTTTACCCCTCAGCATGCAGCTGCGGCGCAGCGGTTTCCGTAACAGAGTTGTCCTATCTGCCGGGAACATCGGAGGAAGATTTCACAAGGACCCTAACCAGGTTTTCAGAGAAAATAATTGAGGCCGGAACAATCTCCCCAGCCGACATTGTCATTTACCATCAACTCAAAACGGGCTACATAGTGGGCAAAGAGGTCATCCACGGCAGGGAATGGGTGAAGGTTAAAAAACTCGTTGAGAGGGTAAGGGACCTTCCATACCCGTGCATTTACTCCATGGAGGTACCGGAGACTATGTGGCTGACAGACATGGATGGTTACTGCTGGATAGCATTCGAAAAAGAGGACATAGCATTCGAAAAAGAGGACGAGGACGATGAGGAGGACGAGGATTACGGGGATGATGAAGATTATGGAGACTATGAAGATTATGAGCCGGCCATTTGATTTTTCAACTTTTTTCCGGATATAAAGCTCTATGGAATTAAATCAAACATTACTCCTCTTTCGGTCAGCGAGTAATTTAGAATACTTCTCGGAACGGGTCTTCCTTTCAGCTTTATGATTTTTAGCACTCTCTTAATTTCATTTTCATCTTCTCTTAACGCTAGCTCTACACAACAGTCTGAGCGGTGCTTGAGGATTGTTTCAACTCTCACATCAAACACACCTGCTGTCATTAGCATCATGGCTGTGGATTGATACTTTCTTGTGTATTTCTGGAGAAAATCCACAAGAAGTAACACCTCCCTTTGGGAGTAGTTTTCAGCAAAATAAACCGCGCTGTTAACTACGATGCGGTCAAATTTCTCTCCATTGAGAAGCGTCACCATTTTCTTGAAGGGGTCGCATGTTCGGTATTTAATAAGAGTTTTTAGATCTTCAAGAGTTTTTAGATCTTCTTGGGGAAAGTGTCCATTCTGCATTTCGAAAAACAATATGTTCTCTTTCGCCACTTCGTCAGGTCCGAAGAACCCGTTCAGGTACTCCCAAAACTCCATCTCCGTTTTCTCTGTTTCGAGATACAAAACTCTCTCTCCACTCCTGATACCCTCTGCAACAAAATGGTATGTAAAGACATCGCCTCCAGCACCTGGTTCTTCGAGAGTTAGAACGAGTCCGGGTGGATACCCGCCTCCAAGGTAACTGTCGAGAAGCTCTATACCAGTTTTCCTGGCCATCATGTTAAAACTTCCCCCACTTTCTTTAATAACTATTTCGAGACCGGAGAATCTTCAAATTCAATCATGCTCATCAGGGCAGCTCCCTCAAACTGAAGAAAGCATTCAGAAGGGAGACTTCCTCCTTGATCTGCTTGTATATTGTCCTCAAATTTCTGTGCTTGACCCTCAGCCTGTGCTTCATGACCGTGACATAGTTCTTCCATGACCCTTTCTTCGTCCACTTCTCCCTGAACTCCTCGAGCGTCATTTCTCCCTCCCT
>Ga0065719_101673_pt1 | contig 13637 bp, 18 predicted proteins | sample GBSCel85sediment_FD_59106 | JGI IMG/M metagenome (GOLD analysis project Ga0065719, IMG submission 59106) | Hot spring sediment microbial communities from Great Boiling Spring, Nevada - Cellulolytic enrichment CS 85C v3 (version 3) | ecosystem: Environmental > Aquatic > Thermal springs > Hot... | reverse complement strand
AAGCCGCTTAGCCCATGGCTAAGCAGCGGAGCCCCGCGGGAGCCCCGTGACACCCCGAGCTCCAAGGGCCGGCAACACCCCAGGGGCGAGGAGGAGCGCTCAGAGCGGTGAAGGGCGAGATGTGGGGGCGCGCGCGCCTAGGTACTCGTTTATCCTGCCGGCTGCCAGCTTCCCACTGCGCATAGCGAGGCCTATGTTGGACGGGCCGTGCGCCACGTCCCCTGCGGCGAAGAGCTTCGGCAAGCTTGTCATGAAATTCTGGTCTGTCTTTATCGTCCCGTCGGGGTTCAGCTCGACCCCTAGGCTCTTGAGGTTCTCGGGGGGTGTCGCTCTGAGCCCAACCGCGACAACGAGCACGTCGAAGTCAAGCTCGAACTCGCTCCCGGGTATCACCTCTACGGGAGCTTTCCTGTCCGTCGTGGGCTTCACCCTGACCAGCTTCACCTTCTCGGCCCACCGGCCGCCCAGGATCTCCACGGGGACCACGTTCTCGACGAAGCGCACTCCCAGGCTCTCCAGGTGCCTCAGCATGTGTTTCGCCGGCGCGACGCTCATAGGTCTCCTGTACAGCATGACGACCTCCGCCCCGTACTCCTTGACTGCAAGCTCAGCGATATCCACCGCCGTCAAACCCGCACCGACGATAGCAACCCTTCCGGTGAGCTGGGGCGCTTGGACCTCAGTGTAGCCAAGCTTGTTCCTCATAAAGCTCGTGATCCACTCCAGAGCGTCGTAGACGTTCTCCTTGTCCTCTCCGGGCACCTCTAGCCTCCTCCCGCGCCAAGTACCCGTGCTTACGAGAACAGCGTCAAAGTCCTCCAGGAGCTCCTCCATGTGCACGTGCCTGCCGACCTCGACGTTCGTGTGGAACCCCACCCCCAGGCCTGCTAGCTCCCGGACGCTACTCCTCACCCCCTCCTTGGGGATCCTGAACTCCGGGATTGCGAAGAGGAGCATCCCCCCTGGCTCAGGTAGCCTGTCGAAGACGTCCACCCTGTGACCGCTGCAGCGCAGGACACCTGCTGCAGCTAGACCAGCCGGGCCTGCCCCCACTATTGCCACGCGTTTACCAGTCTCAGCCGGTGCTACCCTGCAGGGAGCGAATCTTATGGACATACACTCGTGTTACCACCTTGACACAATTAAAATTATCGCCAAATAACTTATAATAGCCCACCCAGGTCCACAGCGGGTCTTTCCCAGCTCGACGCTACGCTCTAGAACACAGGCTCATGGCACTGGAGAAACAGTTATACCCCGCGTCACAGCAATCCGCACTTGTGCACGAGTGGGCTCTGGCAGAGGCTGTCGTGAGAACCGTGGAGGAGCTTCTGAGCAGCAGCAAGCAGGTCAGATACGTCGAGGTAGTGCTCGGGGAGCTCCAGGCTGTGGACGAGGAGGTATTCGAGCTGGCGCTGAGGGAGCTCCTAGCCTCTCTCCGCGCCGAGAAGGGCTTGGAGGTGGGGGAGTTCAGGGTCGCTCGGGAGAAAGCCGCGTTCCAGTGCCGAGTCTGCGGTCACAAGTGGTTTCTCGAGGAGTGGGAGCTGGCGGAGGAGTTCAGGGAGGCTGTGCACTTCATCCCAGAGGTTATCCACTCGCACTACTCCTGCCCCAGATGCGGCAGCAGGGACTTCGAGATCGTCCAAGGTCGGGGTGTGAGAGTCAGGGTGGCGTAGGTGGAGCTGGACTTCCGACNTCCCCCTGNTCCTCGAGAGGCTGANGGNCTTCCGCCTCGTAGTCCCCGTGGCCAGCCCAAAGGGTGGTGTGGGCAAGACCACCATCGCGTCGGGGGTCTCCCTGCTCCTTGCGCGCTGGGGGGTGCCTGTGAGCCTGCTCGACGCGGACTTCACGAACCCGACTACACACGTGATGCTCGGGGTCGACGCCTCCCGGGTGCTCCCAGAGGAGGAGAGAGGGGTGCTCCCCGTCCGGGTCGAGCCCAATCTCGAGTTCATGAGCCCGGCCTTCTACTCCAAGGACAGGCCCCTACCGCTGCGCGGTAGGGAGCTCGTGGACGCACTGCGCGAGCTACTCGCAGTGACTCGGTGGTCTGGCAGAGTGCTGGTCGTGGACACCCCGCCGGGGCTCTCTGATTCCCTGCTGGAGCTGCTGCGCCTGGACAGGGGGGCTAGGGTGCTCGTCGTCTCAGCGTGCGACCGGATGAGCCTGGTCTCAACTAGGAGGATCCTCGAGTTCCTGGAGCAGGAGGGGGTGGAGACACTAGGGGTCGTTGCCAACATGTGCAGCAGCTGCAGTGCGCTCAAGGAGAGCCTAGGCATAGAGCCCCTCGGCTGCCTACCCCTCATCGAAGACCTGCAGAGCCTGGAGGGTGAGAGAGAGGCCCTCGCCCGGGCCTTGGCCCCGGGCTTGAGCGAAGTCCTTGAGAAGATTCTCGCGCTGCTTCAGTAGCCACCTGCCTGCCTCTAGCCGCGCGGAGGAGACGGAACGCCCCCTGCTACACCCAGGCGGACGCTTAAGGCAGTCTAACTCCCTGCCTGCTCGACCTAGCGCTCAGCGCCCCCTGCCTCCTTCTGTACTCGATCACCGCCAAGCCTCTGATCCTCCTGAAGTGCCTCACGTTCCCAGTCGCCACAGAAGCTCCGTTCTCCCTCGCCGCTACCCCGACCAGTACGTCTCTCAAGTCCACGGGCACCCCAAGGGATTCGAGGTACCCCATCTCCTCGCCCGCTTTCAAAGCCTCCCTCTCGGACAGGCTAAGGACTCTCAAGGCCCTCGAGAGCTTGTAGATATCCCTAAGCTTCGCCTCACCGATCTTACAAGCACCCCAAGCCAGCTCGAAGATGTTGATAGCCGTTGTCGCGAGCTCCACCCCCTCTCTCCTCAATCCCTCAACGAAAGCGATGGCGTCCCTCACTCCCCTCAGGTAGTCTATGAGCACATCCGTGTCGAGAACTACTGTGCCCGCTGCGCCCTCCACGACGCCCACGCCTCCCTGATTCTCTTCAGGATCTCCTCGATCCTCTCCTCCGGCACGTCGCTCCAAGCACCCGCCAGCTCTGAGACGTCGGGGAAGCTGCTCGCTAGCCGCAGGATCACGTCNGAAAAGCTCTCCCCCGGCCTCTTGAGCCTCAGCAGGGCTTCGTACGCTTCGAGAGAGATCGTGATAGTCCTGTGAGGCATGCTCAGCCCACCGCTTTNAAGTGCATGCATGCACTTATAAACTCACTGCAGAGCACGGCTCCGCAACCCCTGCCCGCCGGCAGCCTTTACTCCCTCGCAACGTGATGCAGTGTACCAGCGCTACTTGCTCATGAGGAGTGCTAGCCCTAGGTGCTTGACCCTGTTCTCCTCGCACTTTCTGAGGAAGTACTCCTCGTTGAAGTCCCCCCGGGCCTTTGAGTAGACGACGATGTCCTTCGCCTTAACCAGGTCCCTGAGGCCCCGGTCCAGCGAGGAGACCAGGTAGAGGACTGCGAGATCCTCCGGCGAGAGCAGAGCGAGCTCGCCAACCCCCTCTACCCTGACGAGCCTCCTCCTCGATGCAGCCTCTGCATCGTACCCGTAGCCTCTCGGCTTGACTAGGTCGAACCTGAAACCCTTCACGAACAGCTTGTACTGCCAGTGCCCCACCTCCGCAGGGGACACCTCGAACCTCGCGGACGCGTACTCCAGGAACTCCGCCACTCTCTCCACATCATCAAGATCCACGAGGAAGTCCACGTCAAGCGTTGTCTCGGGAGGGGCGTAGAAGTTCCTCGCAAACCGCCCGACGACCGCGTACTCGGGGAAGAACTTCCTGACGACCCTCACAGCCAGCCTCAGCGCGCTCTTGAACCGCCGCTCCACTGACAAGACAGGACACCCAGGACCACCGAGAAGACAGCCAGCTCGGGCTTCGTCATGCGCAAGCCTGGATCCACCTGCCTGGCGAGGTAGTCCTCCACCTCCTCCTCTGGAATCCTGAGCTCCACCGCCGCTTTGAGCAGCTCCGCGAGACGCGGATCCGAGCTCCTCCCGAGGTAGAACCTCCTGGGCCTCTTGTACTGCTTATCCCACAGCGTCACGTACAGGTAGCCGCTAACCTCCTGCAGCCTCACGGGATGTACTATGGAAAAATAGTATAAAACCCTAGCGCCCGTCCTCAGGGGCGCACAAGGCTCCCGGCGAAGAGCACCGCCCTAGTGTCCGGGTCCACGAGGAGGAAGGCGAAGGGCTTGTCGATCTTCACCACCTTGACCGGTGCGGGTACCGCTGTGACCCTGATCACCGACCGCTGTCGCCGCCGCTGCCTCCGTGCCGTAGAGGTCCACCTTCACCCTGGCCCTGTGGAAGACCTCGCTCACGTAGGGCCTCCCGGCGAGCTTGCTGTAGTCAAGCATCTCAGAGAGATCCGCCTGGTCGGGGTCGAAGACCTTCCTGACCCCTATGCTCCTGAGCAGCTGGCTCACCTCGAGTATGCCGCTGTCCACGTCGAACTTCGGGAGNAGNAGNTTGACTCTCTCGTCGTCCCTGCTCAGGAGCTCTGCGAGGATCNCCAGGAGCTCCCCCGCGGACAGGCTGCCCATGTACTCCCTCAGGGGCTGCCTCTTGGGCATCAGCACGACGAACTTCACATCCGTGCCCTCGTAGCTGAGAGCCACGGCGGTGAGGTCCTCGCTCTCGTAGACCTTCGCGGGGACTGTGCCCGAGAGGTACTCAGCCTGCACAGGGCCCTCGGGCGAGTTGAAGACATCGCGTACAACGCTCTCGAAGGGTGTTGTCCAGTTTGCCTTGAAGTAGACAGTGTTCACGAGGACTACCACAGTCAGCCTGTCCAGGTACTCGACGATCTTGTCGATCAGCTTGTTTGTCTTCTCGGAGACCCAGGAGTTTATCCTCTGGACCGCCTCGCTAGGGCTGGTGAAGGAGTAGTGCTCCGCCAGGTAGTACTTGGCGAGAACATCCGCGTAGCTGCTCCTCACCGGGACACCCTCCCTCACCCAGAGGCTGTTGGCGATCGAGGTCTTCGCAGGCTCTCTAGCGCCCAGGAACCTCTGGGAGCTCGACCTGAACCACTCCCTCGCCTCCGCCTGGGAGGGCAGCCCGAGGGCTCCAAGGAGCTCCGCCCTGGTCTCCCCCGCGGCCCCCTCGCTCAGCATCAGCAGTGCCGGGTAGACGCTGAAGGGCGAGACCGCGGTGTTCCTCTCACCCAGACCGGCGAGCAGCGAGAACCTCAGCGAGAAGCCTGTGTAGGACTCCAGCGGGCTGGCCTCCGCCACCGGTGCGAGTGGCTGCACAGGTGCTGCNCCGCGCATCCAAGGTAGCACCGCGAGTACGACAGCAAGCACTACNAATAACAGCGCTGCCGCCAAGCCGACAACCCTCTTTGATGCGGGATTCACCATCAAGGGTATGCCTGCAGCGCCCGCTGATTAAGCTGCGTGTTGGACAACGTTGTTCAAGGGCTCGTGCACACGCATCAACAGGGATTTGAAGGTCCCCATTCGATGAGCCCTTGATGAGCGAAGCCCAAGTCGAGGAGCTCGTATCGAGGATGAGCCTTGAGGAGAAGGCTAGGGTTCTCGTCGGGATTGGAGAAACCCTCAGATCCCCTCTCGCCAGGGTCCCCGGCGCCGCTGGGCAGACGCACNCCTTGGAGAGGCTGGGCATACCGGGCTTCGTTTTCGCGGATGGGCCCGCGGGGGTGAGGATCGAGCGCCCTGAGTGCAAGGCCACCGCCTTCCCGGCGGCTATCATGCTCGCGTCCACCTGGAACCCCAAGCTTGTGGAGCGCGTTGGGCGGGCGATGGGGGAGGAGGCTAGGAGCTACGGCGTCGACCTGCTGCTCGCACCTGCTGTGAACATACACAGGCACCCGCTCTGCGGCAGGAACTTCGAGTACTTCTCCGAGGACCCGCTCCTCTCCGGGGAGCTCGCGGCCGCGTTCGTGAGGGGTGTGCAGTCCGCTGGTGTGGGCGCCTGCCTGAAGCACTTCGTCGCGAACGAGCAGGAGACAGGCAGGTGGGGCCTGGACACCCTGGTCTCCGAGAGAGCGCTGAGNGAGATCTACCTGAAGCCCTTCGAGATAGCTGTGAGGAAGGGGAGGCCCTGGGCGGTGATGAGCGCGTACAACAAGCTTAACGGGGTCCACTGCTCCGAGAGCGAGTGGCTCCTCACCAAGGTGCTCCGCGAGGAGTGGGGGTTCGACGGATTCGTGGTGAGCGACGTGGGGCGCGGGCGAGAACGTCGCCAGGCAGATTAGCACGGGAAACGACGTGATCATGCCAGGGGGCCCCGAGAAGCTCGAGGAGCTCGTCAGAGCCGTCAGGGAGGGGAGGCTCCCCGAGGATAAAGTGGACCTCTCCGTCAAAAGGGTGCTGTCCAAGCTCCTCGCCTCGAAGGGTCACAGGTCTGCCGGTGAGAGGCCAAGCCTGGAGGAGCACGCAAGAGTGGCGTACGAGGCAGCGGCAGAGGGGCTGGTGCTGCTGAAGAACAGCGGAGCCCTCCCCATCGACAGAGCCAAGAAGGTGGCTCTCTTCGGCGTGGGCCAGATCCTCACCGTGAAGGGGGGCATGGGTAGCGGCCACACGCACCCGCCCTACGTCTCGACAGTGCTGGGCGCCGCCCGCGAGAGAGGTCTCAGCCTGGACGAGGAGGTTGCCAGGAGGTACGAGGAGGCCCTAGCCCCCCACAAGGGCGACATGGAGGTCTTCTTCATGGACGAGCCGGACATGCCCCTCGTCAGGGAGGACATCGTGGGCGAGGACCTAGTCGAGGCATCGGCTGCGAGGAGTGATGCGGCAGTGGTCATCCTGGCCAGGGTCTCCGGGGAGGGCTGGGACCTGAGCCCGGAGGACTTCTACCTCAGGGAGGACGAGCGCTGGCTCATCGAGGCGGTCTCGAGGGCTTTCAGGCAGAGGGGGAAGCCTGTGGTCGCAGTGCTCAACGTGGGCTTCCCGGTTGATGCGTGGTCGTGGAGCGACAGGGTTGACGCCATCCTGCTCGCGTGGCAGCCCGGGCAGGAGGCCGGCCGGGTCATCGTTGACGCGCTGCTGGGGGTGATCAACCCGTCGGGCAAGCTCCCGGTGACATTCCCGAAGAGGCTGGAGGACGTGCCCAGCTGGACCTTCGGCGGGGAGCCGCGCGGCAGCCCGAGGAGCGTCACCTACGAGGAGGACGTGTACGTGGGCTACAGGTACTACGACACCTTCGGCGTGGAGCCCGCCTACGAGTTCGGCTACGGGCTCAGCTACACCACCTTCACCTACAGCGACCTGTCCGTGGAGCTGAGCGGGGACGAGGTCAGGGTGAGATTCAAGGTGGTCAACACCGGCAGCGTCCCGGGCAAGGAGGTAGCCCAGGTCTACGTCAAGCCGCCCAAGGGGAAAGTTGGCAGGCCCTTCAAGGAGCTAAAGGCCTTCAGGAAGACGCGCACCCTGCAGCCAGGCGAGGTTGAGGAAGTGGAGGTGCGAATACCCCTAAGGGAGCTCGCGGGCTTCGACGGGCGCGGATGGGTCCTGGAGAAAGGGGTGTACCGGGTGCTCGTGGGCTCCTCATCGCGCAAGATACACCTTCAAGGCGACCTGGAGATCCCTGTGGAGACGGTTTTCCCGGCGTGAAGAACCAGCGGTCATGCGCAGGGGAGCGCCCACCCTGGGAACTGCTCCCGCCTAGGCGCCCTGCCGCGCAGCGTCTAACTCGCCTGGAAGCAAGCTGCGCCAGCTGCGCGCGCAGGTTTTTTTACACCTGCACCGTAAGTTCTCTGATGTTGCTGGAGGTTTGGCGCGTATACCAGCCTGACTGCCCNGTGGTTGCAGCTTCCGAGTCTCTCCCGGGCGTCAGGCTCTCTGCTCTATCCTCGAGGCTGTGCAACGGGAGGGTTTACGGCTTCCTCTACGTGGGTCGGGGCGCTAGCTCCAGGCTTGTGGAACTCCTCAGGAGGGACGCAAGGGTCGCTGAGGCGGGGGTTATCGCGAGGAAGGGGCGGGGAGCGGTGATCTCGATGGTCATGCGCTCAACCCTCCTCATGGACACGCTCTCCAGCAGCACGAGGGTCTTCTACTTCGCTCCTGTTTTCGCCCTGGACGGCTACGAGTACTTCGTGGTAGCGCACGTGAGGAAGGGTCTCCCAGAGGTGAAAAGCCTCCTCAAGGAGACGGGCCACGAGCTTAAAGTGCTGCAGAGCAGCGAGCTGCCTGAGTTGCCGCTCGGGAGAGCAGTCCTCGAGATAACCAGGCTCTACAGGTTGCTCTCCGAGCGCGAGCTCTGCCGCAGCAGCTCCCTAGAGGTGCTCATCGCAAGCAGGTCCCTGAGCGAGGCCTCTAGCGCGACCGGCAAGTCTAAGTCGCAGCTATCGAGGGAGAGGAGGAGAGCTCTGTCCAGCTACGCGAAAATTTTAAAGTCTCTCAGTAGCTTATATAAGGATTTCTGCGAAGCATCTGAAGCTTAAAGAGAAAGAGCTCTGGAAGCGTAGCAGTACCGCTGAACCCCTATGAAAGTAGTTGACTTGACAATGGAGCTGAAGACAGGGACGCCCGTCTTCCCCGGGTACCCCACCCCAATCGTGCACACCTGGACTACTGTGAAGGAGCACGGCTACTACAGCAACTTGCTCCAGCTCGTCGAGCACACTGGGACGCACGTGGACTCGCCTGCTCACTTCATCGAGGGCGCGCCGACCATCGACAAGGTCCCGCTGGAGAGGTTCATGGGCAAGGGGGTGGTCGTGGACGCGACGGGGCTGCCGCCCAAGGCGTCCATCACGAGGGAGTTCCTCGAGAAGGCTCTCAGTGGGAAGGGTGTGGGCAGCGGATGGGTGGTTCTGATCATGACAGGCTACGACGCCAAGGCAGGGACGCCGGAGTGGTTCGACCACCCGGGCTTGGACGAGAGCGGGGCGCAGTATCTGGCTGAGCTCGGGGTTAACGCGGTCGGCATTGACGCACCGAGCATCGACCAGGCGCCCTTCCCAGGGCACAAAATCCTCCTGCCCAGGGGCATAGTCATCTACGAGAACCTCACGAACCTCAGGGAGCTCGTGGGGAAGGAGTTCACGTTCTACGGCTTCCCGCTCAAGATCACCGACGGCTCCGCAAGCCCCGTCAGGGCCCTGGCGATCCTGGAGTAGCACCAGGTGGGTGAGGGTGCTTAAACCAACCCAGGTTTTTTCCCCGCTCGCTGAGCAGCTAGAGCCTGAAGGGGCTTTCGTCTACCTGGACCTAGCCGCGGAGGCGAGGAGGAAGGGCATCGACGTGGTAAGCTTCGGCATTGGGCAGCCTGACTTCTCCCCCCCTAGGGAGGTCATAGAGGCTACCAAGGAGGCCCTGGACAAGGGCCACATCAGGTACATCTCCACCCTGGGTCTGCCCGAGCTGCGCGAGAGGATTGCGAGCTATGTGAGCGAGAAGTACGGAGTCGACGTCAAGCCCAGCGAGGTTGCTGTCACTGTGGGGGCGAAGGCAGCCCTCTACATGACCATCTCCCTCCTGACGCGGCCGGGCGACGAGGTGGTGGTCCAGGACCCCGCCTTCCCGACGTACGAGTGCGTTGTGAGGCACGCAGGCGGGAGGCCTGTGTTCGTGAGGCTTAGGGAGGAGAACGAGTTCAGGCTCTCGAGGGAGGACGTGGAGAGGGAGATCAAGGACCTCCACCGGGTCAGGGGCATTGTGGTGAACTCTCCGCACAACCCGACGGGGGCGGTTCTGAGCGAGAGCGACGTGGAGGAGCTGCTGGAGCTCGCCAAGAGGAGGAGCCTCTTCATCATCAGCGACGAGATATACGAGGACTACGTCTACGAGGGTAGGCACAGGAGCTTCCTGCAGGACCCGGAGTGGAGGGACTACGTCGTCTACATCAGCGGGCTTCTCCAAGACGTGGGCGCTCACTGGGATGAGGCTGGGCTACGTGGTGGCGAGGGAGGAGATCATAAGGGCGCTGGACGTCTTCGCGACAAACATGTACAGCTGCCCGCCAGCCCCCCTCCAGTACGCAGCGCTGAAAGCACTGGAGCTCGGGACAGGGTGGTTCAAGAGCTACCTCGAGGAGTACAGGAGGCGGAGAGACACAGCGCTGGAGGAGCTCAACAGGATACCAGGAGTGAAAACCATCAGGAGCGGGGGGGCCTTCTACCTCTTCCCGAACGTCAGGGAGCTCCTGGCCAGAGTCAAGGCGCAGAGCGTGGACGAGCTGGCGAGGAGGATCCTCTTCGAGGCTGGCGTGGTCCTGCTGCCCGGAACCGCCTTCCCGCTGAGGGGTGGTGATGGGTACCTGAGAGTGTCGTACGTGCTCCCGGTTGAGAAGATACGTGAGGGGTTCAAGAGGGTGAGGGAGTGGGTTGAGAAGGTGGGTGGTTGAGGTATGTCGGTCAAGTACAAGGTTCCAATAGAAGTGACGGTGGCATACCTCGCAGCGCTGAGCCTGCTCATCACCTTACCACCCCTAGGCCTGCCGGTCTGGGCCACCTTCGTGACATGGGCTGGCTACTTTGCCCTTGGGGCNGACAAGAAGGCGTTCAAGGAGATCTGGAAGGCTGTGCCGCTGGGCGGGGTCTTCGGCTGGCTGGCGGTAGTCGGCTTCGACTACGCGATCAAGGCGATGCCTGGGGTTCACTACATAATCCCCTGTGATGCTCGTGGAGTTCATCGACGTCCTAGTGCTCATGTACGTGATCACGTACTTCAAGTTCACAGCGCCTGCGGTCTTCTTCGCCTTCCCGAGCTACTTCGGGACCTACTACGGGGGCTTCTACCCGAAGACAGGCGACCTGTTCGCGGACGCAACCCTCGCCCTGATCTGGCAGTGCGCCGCGAACCTGCTGGGCCCGATCTTCGGCTTCCTGAGCATATACCTCTCGTTCCCTGAGAAGAAGTAGGTGGGCGAGGTGGGAGCGAAGTTCTACGGCGTCATCTCCCCCTTTATCACCCCCTTCAAAGAGGACTACACCCTCGACCTAGAGGCCGCGAGGTGGCTGGCCAGGTACCAGGCCGAGAGGGGAGTGCACGGGATCTTCCCGAACAGCACCACCGGCGAGTTCGTGCACCTGGCCAGGGACGAGGCTGTGCAGCTCACGAGAGCTGTACTCGAGGAGGTGGGCGGCAAAGTCTGGGTCATACCGGGGATCAGCGCGAACTACACTGAGGACTGCGTCGACCTGGGCAGGACGTTCAGGGACATGGGGGTCTCCGGGGCNGTGGTCACGCCTCCCTACTTCTTCAAGATCTCCGGCGAGCGGCTGAAGAAGCACTTCTCCACGATCCTGGAGAAAGTGGACCTGCCCATCATCGTCTACAACATCCCCGCGACCACGGGGATTAACATCCCTGTGACCCTCTACCGCGACCTCGCCAAGGAGTACAGCAACCTGGCGGGGGCGAAGGCCACCATCGAGAGCTTCACGTACTTCAGGCAGCTAATCCAGGTCGTGAAAGCGGAGAGGAAGGACTTCGCCGTGTTGACAGGCCTCGACGACCTCCTCCTCCCAATCCTGATGATGGGCGGCGACGGCGGGATCATGGCTCTCGCCAACGTGGCACCCCAAGTGCACAGAGCGGTTTACGACGCGTACACCTCCGGCGACCTGGCTAGGGCGCTCCAGGAGTGGCACAGGCTCCTCAAGCTCGTCCAAGTCTACGACCACGCAACCTCCTTTCCTACAGCGGTGAAAACCCTCCTCAAAGTCCTCGGGGCGCCCGTGAAGCCTTGGGCCAGACCACCCTTGACTCCGGAGCCGAGAGAAGTGGAGGAGAAGATAGCAGAGATAGCTAGGGAGCTAAACCTCTCAGTGTAGCCTTTTCCCTCAAAAAAAGTTTTTTTACCAATCCCCATAGTTCTCTAGGCAGTGGAAACATTTTGACACGTGCGCACGCGGCTGAGATTTTTGCATACTCCCCCTTTAACGCTATGATCATCCGCGCGCCAGCACAGCCCCGACCCCATATTCCCGCCCGGGCGCTGCGCGGACTCCTGCTCACGCTCAGCACGCGCCACAAGCACCTGTCTAAGCTTCGCAGCTTGGCTGCCGCACGGGAGAGTTTGCACGAGGGATAAAGCCCTGGAATACACGTGGCACGCGAAACAGATCTCATTCGTGCTAAGCAGCCTCCCGCCCTCTCGGGCTTCTCTCGAGCTTCCGCAGGAACCCTCCTCCCCGTAAGCTTAACGGTGCGCGCCTGAGCGGTATCGGCAGCGCTCACGGCGAGAGACATATCTACCTGAACGCGCGTTCTACACAGCGAGATTGCACACATGGGTACAAGGTCTGGCGTGTCCCCGGCGTTGGCAGCGCTTTTGCTGATCGTCATCGCGGTTCTAGCAGGAGTTCTCCTCTACCTCTGGCTCAGCGGGTTTCAGGGTCAAGCAGCCCGAGGTGCTGAGAGCACAAGCACGCTGAACACCTGCCTGAAGGTTGAGGGCGTTGAGGTTGCCGTGAGGACAGCAGAGGGCGTCGCCTACAAGATCTGGCTCCTGAACTGCGGCTCGTCCACACTGCACCTGCGCCATGTCTTCCTGCTCGACTCCTCAGGTAACGCGTACCACGTATACCACCCTGGTGACTGGCCGCTGCCCCCTGCGCAGCCGAACTACCTGTGGCTGTGGGTTCCCGCGGACCGGCTCAGGTCGGGGGAGAAGACCGTAGTGAAAGTTACCACGAGAGAGGGGGTAGAGGCAACTTTCACCTTCACACCAACCTAGCTGCGCGCTTCTGCGCCTCCTCAACTATTCTCTCCACGTATGGAGCTCTAACTCTAACGGCGTTGGAGTCAAACTTCGCCTCGTGGAAGCCCCAGACTTGCAGCGCCCACACCCTGTCCCAGGCCTCGCCGAACCACCCGCCGACCTTCCCGGAGATCGCTCGACTGCTTTCTCGAGCTCTGAAGCGGTCCACCTCCCCCTCTCGCCAACCCTCTTGAGGACGTCATCTAGCGCGTAGTACTCGGCCAGCGCCTTCGCAGCCTCCTCAGCAGCCTTGTAGAGCTTCTCTGGCGCTTGCACGGGGTTCTTGTCCGCCAGCCTCCGCGCGCAGCCGCCTAATTGCATGCTGAGAAGGCTGCGAGAGGCAGCTCACACCACGTAAGCTTTCCGCTGCAAAACCGCTGGACCGACGTGGAGCCCGGGAGGCGCGTCAGGGAGTCTGCGAGGGGGCTCTCAAATGCTCTCGTGAGTAGCCGCGCGCCGTGGTCGAGGAACGCGAGAAACTGGTCAGGAGCGAATGCCGGGAGAGAGGGTAGGTATCGTGAGGAGCGGCTCTTCGCGGCGCAGCGTGCTGGCTGGAGGCGCGCTTAAACCTTGGCGTGAACAGCGGGAAGCTATTTACGAAGGTTGCTCGAGCTTTAGGACGTGATAAGCAGGGTTGCGTACTCCTCCCTGGTGCTGGCGCTGGGCTTCATCGCCTCCTTTGCCTTCACGGCGCTAGGTGCAAGACCCGTGGGGGAGGCTGCGCTCCTGCTCGCGACAATTGCGTCGCTCGCCCTCTCGCTGAGGGAGTGGAGGAGAGCCCCGCTGCTTGTGGCATCCGGGATGCTCATCGGCTTCATCTCGGAGCTCGCAGGGCTGAACTTCGGCTTCCCCTTCGGGAAGTACACCTACCTGAAGTTCGGCCAGGCGCAGGTGCTCGGCGTGCCCATACCCGTTGTGTTCGCCTGGGGGATCTACCTCTACGCGTCCTACCTGGCTTCGATGGCCCTCGCCTCGGGCAGGCG
>Ga0065719_101596_pt1 | contig 13646 bp, 17 predicted proteins | sample GBSCel85sediment_FD_59106 | JGI IMG/M metagenome (GOLD analysis project Ga0065719, IMG submission 59106) | Hot spring sediment microbial communities from Great Boiling Spring, Nevada - Cellulolytic enrichment CS 85C v3 (version 3) | ecosystem: Environmental > Aquatic > Thermal springs > Hot... | reverse complement strand
AAAGTACTTATATGTCCGTGATTATTCCAAAAATTTTCCACCTTATAAAAAGCTTTTTCTGTAATCAAGAAAAACTTTCCATATTTTTTTATAAAATAAATAATCACAGGGCGCCCTATTTTTAAAGCAAGAAAATAGTTAAACAAAGAGCCTGCTAAACTACCTAAGGTCCCAGATAAAATAACTCCTGAAAGGGATAAGTTACCTTTGTAAGCCAAATAAGCTGCAGGAGGAATAATTATCTCACTGGGAATGGGAACTAAAGTTGATTCCAAAGCCATTAAAATAAACACCCCTAAATAGCCACTTTTTTCAAAAAAGAAAAGTATTTGATTAAGATTTTGAAGAATAAATTCCATCCTCACTAATTTAATCTAAGTTAATTAATTTTAAAGCCTTGATTTAACTAAATTAATACTTGATTTTGGAAGAAAAAGAGGGATAATAAATTATAAATTATAAAGAATTAAAGGAGGAATAAAGATGGGAAAGTTACTCTGGAAAAGATTAATTGGGATTTTAGTAATGGTTATTTTTTCTTTTACTATATTTACAGGTTGTATGCCTGAAACAGGAGAAAAGACTAAAGAAGGAGCAGCAATTGGTGCAGTTGCTGGGGCTGCACTTGGTGCTCTTATAGATAAAAATAATCGTTGGAGAGGAGCAGTAATAGGAGCTGCTGTAGGAACCTTAATTGGAGGAACAGCTGGTTATATTATGGATAAAGCAGCCAAAGAAGCAGCCACCACTAAAAAACCGGTTACTTATGAAAGTGAGGATGGAATTCAAAAAGTTTATGCTAAACCTGTAAAATCTCAAGGGAATTGCGAATGGGTTACAGTTCAATATTACGAATATGGAAAGCTTGTTAAGGAAGAAAAAAGATTGGTTTGCCCAAATTAAAAATTTAATTAAGTTTTTCTAAAGCCTTTTTAATTTCAGAAACTGCTTTTTTGAGATTTTCTTCTGAGTTTGCAAAAGAAATTCTAACAAATTCATCATCTCCAAAGGCAGAACCAGGAACTACTGCAACCTTAGCTGAATCAAGTAAATACTCTGAAAAACTAATAGAATCTTTTATTTCCTTACCTTCTGGAGTTTTTTTGTTATAATAAGCTGACACCTTAGCAAATAAATAAAAAGCTCCCTGAGGGGGTATAAATTCAATTCCAGGTATTTCTCTTAAAATTTGAGATAAAAGTTGAGCTCTTTGAGCAAAAATTTTGCACATTCTTTCTACTTCATCTTGAGGAGAAGTAAGAGCAATTTCTGCTGCTTTTTGAGCAAAACTTGTAGCATGGGAAGTGCTTTGCCCTTGAATATTTGAGCAAACTTTAATTATCTCTTTAGGACCTATTAACCAACCTATTCTCCAACCAGTCATAGCATAAGTTTTAGATACTCCATTTACCATAAAAACTCTATCTCTTAGCTCAGGAGCAATAGAAAGGATATTTTGGGGAGGTTTAAAATCAAATCTCAATTTATCATAAATATCATCACTTAAAATCCAAAGATCATATTTTTTAGCAAGTTCTGCAATCCCTTTCAAAAATTCCTCTGAATAAATTAGCCCAGTTGGATTAGAAGGACTATTTATTATAATCCCTATAGTTTTTGAAGTGATATTTTTTTCTATTTCTGAAATATCTGGTTCAAAATTTTTTTCTATTGAGGAAGATATTATTTTAGGAATCCCTTCAGCAATTTCTACCATAGCAGGATAAGAAACCCAATAAGGAGAAAGAATTAAAACTTCATCTCCTTTATTTACTACTGCTAATAAGAAATTAAATATGGCTTGTTTTGCCCCTGTAGTTACAAGAACTTCTTCAGGAGTATAGTTAAATCCATAATCTATTTTAAGCCTCTCACAAATAGCCTTCCTTAAACTTAAAAGTCCAGGGGTTGCTACATATTTAGTCATTCCATCATCAAGAGCTTTTTTAGCAGCAGATTTTATATACTCAGGAGTATCAAAATCTGGCTCCCCTGCAGAAAGATTAATTACTTCAATTCCTGCTTCTTTAAGTGCTTTTGCCTTAGCATCAACTGCAAGTGTAGCAGAAGGTTTAAGATTTTTTACTCTTTCTGCTAATTTAATCATTTTTAAACTCCTATCTTATTTTTCCTATGCCTTCTCCCTTAAATTCAACTATTATTTTAACATTTTCGTTTACAGGTAAAGGAGATGAAATTTTTAAACACCTTTCTATTGCTTTATTAAAATCTGAATTTTCAGATTTTTTTATAAACTGGTAATGCAGTATTTTTCCTTCTGAAGATATTTCCATTTCTACTATTGCACTTAAATCCCTTTGACTTCTTAAATAAATGGGCACTTCAAAGTTATTTTGCAATTTTCTTTTTACCAAAAGAAGATATTCAAGCCCTAAGGTTTTGCTACCAGAAGGGGTGCCAACCGAGGAAGTACCAAAAGGGGTATTTTGGGGAGCTCCTCTTTTTTGAAAAGCTATCATTCTTTCTTCAAGTTCTTTAAGTTCCTTTTCAGAAAGATTATAATCTGATTCAGAACCTCTCTTAGATATCTTGCCTTTAATGCTTGCTAATCTTTCTTTTAAAATCTTTTCTTCAAAAATTTTATTTTCCTTAGAGATTTCCTTATGAGAAATTGCTTTATAAGGAGTTACAATTTTTTCTTTTTGCATTTCTTCTTTTTTTGGGAAACTTTCAAATTCTCCAAGACTTTCCACAGGAGAGAAAACTTTTATTTTTATTTTTTCTTCCTTAGACATTTTAAGATTAAGAGTTGAAAAAAATACTAACAAAAAGAGAATATTAATCAAAATGGACAAAAAATAAGAAAAGATATCATATTTAGTAAACATAAATTTAGCTTTCAGGTTGGGTTAGTAATCCCAATTCTTCAATACCAGCTTTTTTAAGTTCAGAAAGAACCTTAGCTACTATTCCATAGGGACAATTTTTATCTGCTTCAATTTGGATCTCTTTTATTAAATTATTTTTCTTTGCTTCTGCAATCCAAAGGACTAAACTATTTAAGGTTATTTCTTCTCCGTAGAGTTTTATTTTCCCTTCCTTAGTGATAGTGATTTTTAAAGGCTGTTCCTCTTTTTGAGTAATTGGTGTATCTTTGGTTTTGGGAAGTTCTACTTCAATGCCTGAGGTCAAAAGAGGGGCAGTAATCATAAAAATAATAAGAATAACAAGAACTATATCTACAAGAGGAATAATATTAATTTCTCCTTGCAGATCTTTACCTATTTTCATGATTTAATTTTACCAATTAAGGTTTTCTTCTGTTAATATTTTATCTCTTATAAAAATCAACCCTTTTTCCAAAAGTTCTTCATCAGGTAAGTCTGCAAANTCCTTTGGAAAGTCCTTCAATTTCCTCTTCTTTTATACTTTTTCTAAATTCTGGAAGATTATAGGCTATCAAAAATATCATATCAAGCATATCTCCGGTTAAAGGAGTATCAGCAAATTTTTGTCTTTTTATTACTATTTCTCCCCAAAGATCGTTNAAATATAAATAGGGTTCTAATTCTTGTTCCTTAAGATAGTCTTTTATTTTAATAGGNCGATNTTCATAGTGCCCTTTACAGTGGGTTTCTCTTATTATTTTAAATACCTCTTCTTTTTTACCTTCTTCATTTTTTACTAAATATCTGGCAAGTGGGTAGAGCCGACAAGAAGCTGGTCTATCTTTATAAATTTTACATCCCTCATTTTCATCTAAAAAAGGACAAGCAAAAGAAATAGGATCCATATTAATAGAAATAACAGGGAGTTGAGTTACCTCTCCAAGATAAAATTCTCCATAAGTCTCAATAAATTCTTCTACTCCAAGAGAAAGGGCTTTTCTTAATCTTAAAAATTCATAAGGAGAAAGAACAAGCTTAACATCATAACAACACTTATTAAAACAAATAATTCCTTTATAACAATAAAATTTAATTTCGTCTTCTAAACTATATTCCTTAGGATCAAAAACATAAGATTCCATTATTTTTTAGCTTCTACAAGTTTAAATCTATCTTTTAGTTTTTCTAATACCTTAGGAAGTGTAGTATATTCCATTTCTTCAGGAGGTAATCTATGAGGTTCAAAAATTCCTTGTCTTCTAAGTATATCAGCCATAACATTGCAGTGTCTTCGAGCTTCATCAAAAGCAGGATCATCAAATAAATCAGAAGGCCCAATAAGATATCCATCAGTTATTTGGTATCCAGCAGCAATAACACGAGGTGGACCATCAAAACGGGTAGGTTTAGCATTTTTAAAAGAAACAGGCATAAGAGGACCTGTGTGAGAACCTCTCATCCATCCCTCAACCAACCAAGGACGAGCAAAGGGTTCTAAAATCTCTCCCACTGCTGGGAAACCTGCCTGAGCTCTTACTATAAGCACTGGATCGTCTTTTCCTACATATCTTCCTGCCATAAGAGAAAGTCTTTGGGTTGAAGCAGAAGCTGCAATCTCTCCATCTGATTTTCTATATACTGCTCTCACTACATATCTACTTGTTGCTCCAATAAAAACTAATAGATCGTAAAGTTCTTCAGGTGCCTTAAGCATAATACCCATTCCTGTATAAACATCCATAACATCAAAAATAAACCCGTCATGCATAGAGGGATCTATTACAAGCCCAGCTGTATTCATAGGATCAGCAAATATTTCATATAAAGGTAAATTCCAAGCACTTGGAGCTGTTTTATCAGCAAAAAATATAACTACTGGTTCACTTTTTTCTCTCAACAAATTCCATTTCCGCAACCCCTGGACCCATACCTTTAATGTTACCAGAAAAAGCATCTGCTAAAAGATCCTGCCCTGCTCCATACATTTTTAGCTTTTTAGCAACCTCTGTCCCCTCTTTAAAAGCATTCCAAGCAAGTTCATGCACCTCTGAGGAATCTACTCCCTTTGTATGAGTCATTACTAAGGCAATATCATCTCCACAAACAAGAATTGATACATCTCTAATAATCCCTTTATCCTTTCCCTCTTCTGCTACTTCCTTTACTTTTTCAATTACATCTTTATGAACCGAAGAATGTCCTACGAAACCCCCTATATCTGCCTTTATAACAGATAAAGTAAGCTTCATAAACACCTCCTTTACAACTTTCAAATTTTGCCGAAAATTATTATTACAGCTTAAATTAAATAAGATTATAGCATACTCATATAAAAATGTAAACTAAAATAAAGATGGAAAAAGAAGAAAAACTTGCAGTTGCATTAAAGTATAATCCTGAAAAAGAAGCTCCTGAGGTCGTTGCAAAAGGAGAAGGGTATCTGGCTGAGTTAATTTTAAAAATTGCCAAAAATCATAATATTCCTATAAAAAAGGATTCTAAATTAGTAAAAGAACTTTATAAATTAGAAATAAACAAGCCAATTCCACCAGAACTTTATAAGGCTGTAGCTATAGTATTAGCTTGGGCCTATAATTTAAATCAAAAATTAAAAGAAAAAATTCTTAAGAAATTTTCTCCTTAAATCTTGTCATTTTCAAAAAACTGTTTATAAAACATTAAAATATTTTTGACGGAGGTTTAGATGTTTAAAATACCAGAAGATAGGCTTTATTCAGAAAGTCATCTTTGGATAAAGAAAAAAAAGAAAAAGATAGTAAGAATTGGGCTTACAGATTATTTTAAATTAAAAAATTCAGAAATAATAAACATAGATCTACCTGAAGAGGAAGAAATCTTTGAAAAGGATGAAATTTTTGGAAGCATTGAAACTGTTGAGGAAGTTTTTGATCTAATTATGCCTGTTTCTGGGAAAATTGTAGCAGTAAATGAAAAGGTTTTAGATGATATAGACATTTTAAATGAAGACCCTTATACAGAGGGGTGGCTTATTGAGGCAGAACTTCTTAACCCATCTGAACTTGAAGAGCTTCTTCCTCCTGAAGATTATGAAATTAAATTTTTAGAAATGGTAGAAGAATTACCAGAAGAAAAAGTAGTTGAAGAAGAGGAAGAATGATTGCTTTAGTTTTTCCTGGTCAAGGTTCACAATATATAGGAATGGGGAAGGAATTTTTTGATAAATTTGAATTTATTAAAAACCTCTTTGATAAAGGAGAAGAAATAACAAACCTCCCTTTAAAACGTCTTTGTTTTGAAGGACCCTTTGAAGAATTAACTCAAACAGTAAATCTTCAGGTTTCCCTTACTATAACTAATATTGCCTGTTATGAAGTTTTAAAGCTTGAGTTAGAGAAAAAAGATATACCTGTTTCTTTTGTTGCAGGACATAGCTTAGGAGAATATAGTGCCCTTTATGCATCTAAAGTTCTCTCTTTAGAAGATGTCTTATTAGCTGTTAAAGAACGAGGAAAATTAATGGATTTGGAAGGAAAAAAAAATTCTTCAGCTATGTACGCTATTATAGATTTTCCCTTAAATGAACTCGAAAAATTGGTAGAATCTGTAGAAGATACAGTAGTTATTTCTAATTATAACTCACCAAAACAATTTGTAATAAGTGGAAAAGTCCCTGCTGTAGATGAAATAGCAGAAAAAGCTAAAAATTTAGGAGCAAAAAAAGTAATAAAATTAAAAGTAAGTGCAGGATTTCATAGTCCTTTGATGAAAGAAGCTGAGGTTGCTTTTAGTAAAATACTAAATTCTCTTAATTGGAACGATCCACAAATTCCTTTTGTAAGTAACATAACTGGTAAAGAAGAAAGATCAGGAGAAACTATTAAAGAATTAATGAAAAAGCAAATCACTTCTCCTGTGCGCTGGATTGATTGTGTAGAGTATATGTATAATAAGGGAGTTAAAATTTTTGTAGAAGTAGGTCCTAAAAAAGTACTTTCTGGTCTCATCTCTCAAATTTTAGAAGGAAAAGATTTTAAATGTTATAATGTAGAAAATTTTCGAGACTTTAGAAAATTTTCTTAAAAATCTTTAAAGGGGGAAGAAATTTTTAAAAATAAAGATTCTCGAGGAGCGTTGTAAATCTTGTGGTCTTTGTATACATTTTTGTCCTAAAAAAGTTTTAGATTTTTCTTCTAAAAGGAATTTTCAAGGTTATAGAGTAGTTTATGCTAAATATCCTGAAAGATGCAATATGTGTGGAATATGTTATCTTATGTGCCCTGATGTAGTTTTTGTACAAGANGAACAAGAATGAAAGTTAAAAAAATCTTAGCCAAAGGAGTTGAAGCTATAGCTCTTGGTGCTTTAGAGGCAGATTGTAAATGTTATTTTGGATATCCTATAACACCTCAAAATGAAATCCCTGAAATTATGTCAAGAGAACTTCCTAAAAGAGGAGGTGTTTTTTTACAGGCAGAAAGTGAAATTGCTGCTATAAATATGCTACTTGGTGCCTGTGCTACTGGAACAAGAGCAATGACCAGTTCCTCAAGCCCTGGTATATCTCTTATGTGCGAAACTTTTTCTTATATAGCTGCTCAGGAACTACCTGCAGTAATTGTCAATGTAATGAGAGGGGGACCAGGTCTTGGTGGTATAGAAGCCTCACAAGGAGATTATTTTCAAGCAGTAAAAGGCTCAGGACATGGAGATTTTCATTTTTTAGTTTTAGCACCTTATAATGCTCAAGAAGCTTATGAATTAACTGCTAAAGCCTTTGAATTGGCAGAAAAATATAGAAATCCTGTAATGATCCTTTCTGATGCTGTTTTAGGACAAATGAAAGAACCAGTAGTTTTAAAAAAATTAAAAATAAAAAAGTATCCAAATGAAACCTGGGCACTAACTGGAGCTAAAAATAGACCAAGTAGAATTATAAGGAGTCTCTTTTTAAGCTCACAAGAGTTAAAAGAGAGAAATTTAAATTTAATGAAAAAATATAAAAAAATGGAAAAAGATGTGCTCTATGAAGCAAAAATTGAAGAAGAAGACCAAGTAATAGTAGTGGCTTTTGGTTCTATGGCAAGAATAGCAAAAGAAACTTGTATTAATTTAAAAAAGAAAGGATATCCTGTAGGTTTTTTTAGACCTATTACCCTTTTTCCTTTTCCTTCAAAGGCTATTAAAGACCTCTTAAAAAATGAAAAAAAACCTAAAAAATTTATTGTAGCTGAACTTAACTGTGGACAAATGGTAGAGGATGTAAAATTATCAGTGGATGGGAAAGCTGAAGTAATTTCATTTTTCTTTCCACCAAGTGTTATACCCTTTCCTGAAGAATTAGAAAAAAGGATTAAAAAATGTATAAAGCCTTCAAGTTCCCAAAAAGTTTAAAAAAGAACCTTTTTCATTATTGCCCTGGCTGTCACCATAGTATAGCGCATAGACTATTATGTGAAGTTATAGATGAATTGAATATACAGGAAAAATGTGTAGGTATTGCCTCTATAGGATGTGCTTGTTTTTTATATTTTTATATAGATGTAGATATTTTGGAAGCTCCTCATGGAAGAGCATGTGCAGCTGCAACTGGGATAAAAAGAGCAAAACCAGAACTTATAGTATTTACTTATCAAGGAGATGGAGATTTTGCAGCTATTGGATTTAACGAAAGTTTCCATTCAGCTTTAAGAGGAGAAAAAATTACTGCTATAATGATAAATAATACAGTTTATGGTATGACAGGAGGACAACTTTCTCCTACTACACTGCCTGGACAAAAAACTACTACTACACCAGAAGGAAGAGATCCAAATCTCTATGGATATCCTCCTAAATTAGCCGAAATTTTTGCAAACTTAGAAGGAGTTGCCTTTTCTGGAAGATTTGCTGTAAACACCCCTAAGAGGGTTTTGGAGACTAAAAAAGCTTTAAAAAAAGCTTTTCTTGCACAGATTTATGGTCTTGGTTTTGGATATATAGAAATTCTTTCTTCATGCCCNGTAAATTGGAAAATGGATCCTGTAACTGCTAATAAAAAAGTTGATAAACTTGCTAAATATTTCCCTCTTGGAACCTTTAAAGATGAAGTAGAAAAATTTCTAAAAGGAGAGGAATCTTGAGAATAGATCTTATAATTTCTGGATTTGGAGGACAGGGAGTTCTTTTTGCAGGAAATCTCATTGCTCTTGCTGCTATGAGAGAAGGTTATGAAGTAACTTATCTCCCTGTTTATGGACCAGAAATGAGAGGAGGAACTTGTAATTGTACAGTAATTATTTCTAAAAATGAAATCGCCTCTCCTCTTGTATATTCACCCTCCTTTTTAATTATTATGAATTATCCTTCTTTTTTAAAATTTATACCCCAAGCTTAAAAAAGGAGGAAAAGCAATCATTAATTCTGATTTGGTAAAACCAGAAGAAATTAAAGATTTAGAAAATTTAAAAAAAATTTATGATTTTTATTTCGTACCGGTAACTTCACTTGCTGAAAGTCTTAATACACCACTTTTAGCAAATCTTTGTGTTGTAGGAGCTTTTTTACGAAATTACTAAAATATTTAACAAAAATACATTTATATCAGCCTTAAAGGAAATTTTAAAAAATACTAAAGCACAATTTTTTGAACCAAATTTAAAGGCTTTTGAATTAGGAGCAAAGTATATTAAAGAAAATTATAAATGAAAGCTGTTATTCAAAGGGTCAAGAAAGCTTCTATATTAATAGATTCTAAAATAATTTCTGAAATAGGATATGGTCTTTTGGTACTTATATGTGTAGAAAGAGAGGATGATGAAAGGGTACTTGACTGGATAGCTGAAAAAATAGTTAATTTAAGAATTTTCCCCGATGAAAATGGAAAATTCAATTTAAGTGTAAAAGACATTAAGGGTGAAATCCTTTTAGTTTCTAATTTCACTGTATGTGGGTTGCTTAAAAAAGGCACTCGCCCTACCTTTCACCTTGCAGGTGAACCTGAAAAAGCAGAAAAGTTATTAAGAATCCTTTCTGAAAAAAATAAAAAATAAAGGAATTTCAGTAAAAGAGGGGGTTTTTGGAGCTTATATGGAAGTTCATTTAATAAATGATGGACCTGTTACTCTTTACTTAGAATATCCTTGCAAAAATGAAAAAAATTAATTCTTGTGAAAACCTTCTTACTATTGCCTTTTCTCCTCATCGTATAGAAACTCTTCCTTTTGCTCAAAAACTTATGCAGGAACATGATTTTATTATACTTGAAGAACCAAAAAATCCTTTATTTTATGATTTTTTAGAAAATAAGGTTTCTTTAGAAGAATATTTAAAGAGTTCAGATTTTTGGTTTCCTGAATTTGTAAAAGAGACTCTACTTTTTAATGAAAAGTTTTTATAACCAAGGTAAAGTTATTTTACAGGTAGAACCTTATTTGGAAATAGTAAGCAAATTACAAAATGTAGGAGAAAAAGAAGGGGATCTTGAAAATCTATTAGAAGATCCAGAAATTAAAGAAGTTTATCTAAGAGAAAATAAAGCTGTGGGAAAACTTATTGAGTTTTACGAAGCTTCCGTAGGTGATGATTTCTCAAAGATTATTTCTACAGTAAAGAATTTTTCTAAAGCTGATGCAGAGAGATTCCGCTTAAGAGATTATCTAAGGGCTAAAGCTATATTAAAGATTTTACCTCCAAAAGGAAAAATCTATATAGAATCTGGGACTATTCATATTTATTTCAAAAAATTATTGCACATTTATTTAAAGGGAACCTGGAAAATTTCCCACAAATTCTTATTAGAAGATTTTTTAAAACCTAAGTTTAATAAACCTTGGATTTTTCCTCCNGGAGANCTTCTTACTTTAAGATATATTTTAAAAAGAAAGGAAAATCCCCAGATGGAAGATCTTTTAGCAGCAAGATCTCTTATTTATATTAAAATCATTCCCAAAGAAGAAATTATTCCTACACCAGAGGACCCATTTCCTCATGCTACAAGAGAAATCTCAGCTATAAACATGGTGAATAAACTTTCTTNTGAAGATTGTAAAATTCTTTATAAATCTTTATTTTTTATAAAAAATTACTTAGAGGCTGANGAAATAGTCAGAACTTATATTTTTAGGAAATTTAAGCTTTAAAAAGTCTTTTATGTAAGGATTTCCCTAATTTATATCCTAAAAAGGCTCCTCCTATTACATCTGAAGGAAAATGAGCAAATACTAATATTCTTTGAAGGGCAACTAAAATTGCTAATCCATAAAAAAAGCCTTTCCCTTTAGGATACTCTGAAGAAAGAATTTTACTCATAACAAAAAGAAAAAACACATGCCCTGAAGGAAATGAGGCATAATTATATGTTAAATTGGGACCTACAAATAATAAAGTATCATATGTAATTTTTGGTCTTGCTCTACCAATTAAAAATTTTATTTGAGAAAAGATACCCGCAATTATCATACTTAAAATCAAACCTTTACCTAATTTTTTATTTTTAAAAAGATAAAGATATAAACTAAACATAATAAGTAAAAATAAAAAAATTTTATGAAAAGTTTCAATTATTTTGCTAAAAATTTCTTTAAAAACCTCAATTTCTTTATAATAAAAAATTGCTTCTTTTAAAATTAAAACTGTTTTTTTATCTAAATAAAAGAAAAATATACTTAAGACAAAAATTGCTAAAATCCAATCTTTGTATTCTATTAATTTTTTCATAATAAACTTTAGATATTAAACCCAATTTCCTTGATAGCAAGAGTTTTAAAAAATTTATTATTGGTTTAATCAATATTGTAAGCTTTAAATTTTATGCTATTTAGTTTTGTAATGGAGTTAAAGGAACTTAATAATACAGGAATAAAAATACCGGCTATTGGGATGGGAACATGGGAAATTGGAGGAAGGCTTTCTCCTGATTATTCAATGGATGAATATTACATAGAAATTTTAAGAGAAGGAATAAAATTGGGGATGTCTCTTATAGATACAGCCGAAATGTACGGAGCAGGACATAGTGAAGAAATAGTAGGAGAGGCTATAAAAATTTTCCCAAGAGAAAGTGTCTTTATAGTAACTAAAGTTTTGCCTGAAAACTTAAAATATAAAGATTTGATAAATGCTGCTTATAAAAGCTTAAAAAGACTAAAAACAGATTATATTGATCTTTACCTTATCCATGCACCAAACCCTAAAATCCCTATAAAAGAAACTATGGAAGCTATGGAAAAACTCGTAGAAGAAAAAATCGTAAAATTTATAGGAGTGAGCAATTTCAATGTTTACCAAATGGAAGAAGCAAGAGCTTGCCTTAGTAATATAGATATAGTAGTTAATCAAGTAGAATATCATCTTCTTTACAGAAAGGCAGAAAAAGATATTCTTCCTTATTCCATAAAAAATAAAATAACCTTAATGGCTTATTCTCCACTTGCAAGAGGTTTACTTGCAAAAAATGAATTTTTAAAAAAGATAGGGAGAAAATATAAAAAAACAGCAGCTCAAGTTGCACTTAATTGGCTTATTCAAAAGGAAATGGTAGTTGCTATCCCAAAAGCAGGAAACTTAAAACATTTAATAGAAAATGCCCAAACTTGTGATTTCCATCTAAGTAAAGAAGATATTTTGGAAATTGAGAAATACTTTTCGTATCCCTATTTTTAGTTTAAAATAAAATTATTGCAAGTCATAAATTAAAAGAAATTAATTTATGCTTTTAAACTTATAGAAAAATTTTCTTTAAAATGAAGTCTAATTCTTCTTCTTTTATCCCTCAATTTTGTTCTAATGTTAACTCTTTATATCTTCTATACACAAACTGAAAAAAGACTTATAAAAGAAATTGAACGTAATACTGCAGAACTAACTAAGGCAATTCAAATTGAGGTTGCAGAAGTTACAGGAAATAATCCATATAAACTAATAAATTATTTAAATACCCTGAAAAACAAAGGGAGTAAAAGAAATTTCTATAATAAGTAATACTCAGCAAATTATTGCAAGCACCAATCCACAAAAGATAGGAGAAAAGATAACTCATAAAAAGAAAGAATTAATTATTAAAGCAGAACTTGGAGAACCAGTATCTGAAGAAGAAAATGCTTATAGTGTAATAGTTCCTATAACTGCTCAAAATATTCAATATGGGTATATTTATTTAAAAATAAACAAGGAAAATTTTTCAGAAATTTTAAAAACTAATGTTCTAAAAAGGATGGTTGTCACTTTTATTATCTTTTTATTAGGTATTATCTTTATTTACGTTATTTCTATAAAATATACTAAGCCCATAGAAACCTTAAGCAAGGTAGCTATAAGGATTGCTAAAGGGGATTTGGATTGCGAAGTAAATATTAATAGAAAAGATGAAATAGGAAAAATAGCAGAAAGTTTTAACTTTATGATCCAGAAACTTAGAGAAAATAAAATGTTCCAAGAAAGATTAAGGAAGCTGAACATCTCATAACTTTTGGACAACTTAGTAAGACAATTGCTCATGAAATAAGAAATCCCCTTAATTTTATAAATTTAAGTAAAGACTATTTATTAGATAAATTAAAAAACGAAAATCTAAACAAAGATTATTTAAATCTTTTACAAAATATGAAACAGGAAATATATAGAATTTAATAATTTAATTACAGAATATTTAGAGTATACAAAACCTTTAAAACTAAATAAAAAACCAGTTAATATCTTAGAAATAATAAATGATGTAATCTCATTAATTGAAATATCAGCTCAACAAAACATAGTGTCCCTTTTATTGTGTAAAAATTTTTCCGGGAAAGGCATGGTAGTTCCCCAATTCAATTTCATTAAACCCTCTTAACTTCCTTG
>Ga0065719_100174_pt1 | contig 13647 bp, 17 predicted proteins | sample GBSCel85sediment_FD_59106 | JGI IMG/M metagenome (GOLD analysis project Ga0065719, IMG submission 59106) | Hot spring sediment microbial communities from Great Boiling Spring, Nevada - Cellulolytic enrichment CS 85C v3 (version 3) | ecosystem: Environmental > Aquatic > Thermal springs > Hot... | reverse complement strand
TTACAGTTGTTACTGATAAAGCGATGTACAGGATAAACTGGGATGGGAAAAAGCTCTCTCTCGGCTGGAGAGCAGAATACATGACCGGCGGTCAGATGGCGGGAAGGCTTGGAAAGGGTTCAGGCTCGACACCCTCGCTGATGAACTGCGGGGATGACAGGTTTGTGGTTATAACTGATGGACAGAAGCTGATGCACATCGTTCTTTTCTGGAGGGATGAAATTCCTGACGACTGGAAAGGNCTGNAGGGGAGGGACAGAAGAATTGCTGCAGAAGTCCCCGTAACCTTTGGTTTTGAGACAGATGAAAGCTACTCGGAGCAGTCAGTTCTCATCAGAAACTGCTCTGCAGCGGTAACAAACAACAGACTTGGACTGAGATTGCTTGATCTGCTTCCTGAAAAATTCCAGCCATTCTCAATGCTCCTTTCAAACCTCCCCGGAGTGGCCCCATATGGAGTTGAGATGTTTGAGTGGGATGGTGAGAGCAGGGAGCTCAGGAGAGTCTGGGTGAACCGGGATGTTAGCCTTCCGAACGCAATACCGACGATGAGTGCCGAAACCGGCCTTTTATATTCCATTGGGCAGAGAGGCGGTTTCTGGACACTTGAGGCGATAAACTGGGAAAGCGGTGAGAGTGTATGGTATACCAGGATATCTCCTCTTCCTGCACACAACAGCTTTTACGCTGCCACCGAAATAGGCCCGGATGGATGCATATACAGCGGGGCTCTTCTGGGTATGATGAGATTCTGTGAATAATTTCTCGGTTTCAAAACGATATTTATAATTTCGTAAATCGTGGGAAGGAAATTTATACTCCAAAGCTAATTTTCTAACATGAGACCGGTTGAAGTTAAGGATGGTGTGTTTTGGGTCGGGGCAGTAGACTGGAATGAGAGGGATTTCCACAACTTTCTGACAAGGAGGGGACTTACGTACAACTCATACCTTATTATGGACGAAAAGGTAACTCTAATTGACACCGTAAAGCACAAGTTCGTAAAAGAATCCCTTGAGAGGATAAAGAAGGTCGTGGATCCGGCAGAAATCGACTACGTTGTTGTGAACCACGTTGAGCCAGACCATTCAAGCGGTTTGCCGGACATGATGAGAATTGCAAAGAATGCCACAATTCTGTGCTCTCAGAGAGCCAGAGAAGGGATCTGCAAGTATTACAACTGTGACGGATGGGATATAAGAGTTGTGAAAGGTGGGGATGAGATAAAAATTGGTAATAGAACGCTGACGTTCATTGACATGACAATGCTTCACTGGCCGGACAGCATGGCAACCTACGTGAAAGAGGAAAAAATTCTGTTCTCCAACGACGCATTTGGACAGCATATTGCCAGCGAGGAGAGATTCGATGAGGATATAGGTGTTGAGGAGGCTGTAAGCTGGGCGAAGCTTTACTACGCCAACATCCTGATGCCCCTTGCCGGGCTTATAAAAAAGAAGCTCTCCGAGATTCAGGATTCCGGTTTGGAGATAGAGATAATAGCCCCAAGTCACGGAATCATATGGAAGAATCCGGGAAGAATTATTGAGGCCTATTCAAAGTGGGCAAACTTTGAGAGCGTGAAGAAGGTTGTAATTGTTTTTGACACAATGTGGCATTCAACTGAAAAGCTTGCGGAAGCAATTGCCGACGGAGCTGGAAGCGAGGGTGCGGAAGTCAGGGTTTTNCAGGTTAGAAAGGATTCATGGACAGACATTGTGACAGAAATACTGGACGCAAAAGCTGTTGCAATAGGTGGTCCAACGATTCACAACACGCTCTTCCCACCGGTTGCGGGATTTCTCACGTATCTCAGAGGTCTGAAGCCTCAGAACAAGAAGGGGCTTGCATTCGGCTCTTACGGCTGGAATGGTAATGGTGTTAAGGAGATTCAGAAGGTTCTGGAGGAGCTGAAGTTCGAAACACTTGAACCACTGATGGTAAAGTTCAGACCAACTGATGAGGAGCTTCAGAAAGCATTCGAACTTGGAGCGGAGCTGGCAAGATGATACTTGGCATTTCAGGAAGTCCGAGAAAGAGGGCAACTGAATACGTGCTCACGGAAGCTTTAAGAATGCTCGAAGAGCGGGGCTTTGCAACCAAATTTTTTACCGTTCGGGGGAAGAACATAAGCCCCTGCCAGCACTGCGATTACTGCCTTAAACACAAGAAGTGCAGGATTGAAGACGACATGCAGGAGCTTTACGTAATGCTTGGAGAAGCCAAAGGGATTATCATGGCAACACCCGTTTACAATGGAGGTGTTAGCGCACAGATAAAGGCTGTAATGGACCGCTGCAGGGCTCTGGTTGCTGCAGACTATGACTTTTTCAGGGGAAAGGTTGGAATGGCCATAGCAGTGGGAGGGGACAGAATTGGCGGTCAGGAACTGGCCATACAGCAGATTTTAACCTTCTACATTCTCAACGGAATTATTCCGGTAAGTGGGGGGTCATTTGGAGCNAACCTTGGAGCGACATTCTGGAGCAGGGACACTCTCGATGGAGTTAAAGAGGATGAGGAAGGATTCAGGAGTTTGAGGAAAACCGTAAGGAGATTTGCTGAAATGTTGAAAATGATGGAGGTTGGTTGAATGGAAAAGAAAAAGAAGAGAGTTGCCTGGGGAATAACGGGAAGTGGAGACAGGCTGCCAGAAACTGTTGAGGTAATGAAAAACGTGAAGAAGGATTATCCGGATGTTGAAATAGCAGTTTACCTGTCAAAGGCAGGAGAGCAGGTTGTCAAGTACTATAAGCTGATGAATGATTTGAAGGAGAATTTTGGAGCTGTTAGAGTTGAAATTGACGCCAACACACCGTTCTTAGCCGGTCAGATTCAGGTAGGCAGATACGAGTTTTTGCTCATCGCACCGGCAACCTCAAATACTGTTGCGAAAATAGCGATGGGTATTGCGGACACACTTCTGACAAATGCTGCAATAATGGGTCTCAAAGCCTACGTTCCTCTCTACATAATGCCCTCAGACTACAGGGAGGGAGAGGTTATTACAAAACTTCCTGATGGCAGGGATTTGAGGATAAGGATCAGGAAGGAGGATGTCGAACACGTGAGAAAGCTCGCCGCCATGGATGGTGTGACGATACTTGAAAAGCCCGAGGACATTTACTGGGTGTTCAGGAAGCACTTNGGACCCTGATGAGATCATGCGGAGTCCTTAAAGCTTAATTCTCTTCTTCATTCTCACCATCACTGCACCACAAACCTCATAAATCCGGTTATTGAAATTGCCTTGAGCGGGGGTTGCCGAGCGGACAAAGGCGCTGGATTCAGGGTCCAGTCCCGAAGGGGTTCGAGGGTTCGAATCCCTCCCCCCGCATTTTTCTGTTCCCATTCTATTCCCATCAGGAAATGGGGTTGGAAGCTGAAAATAATTCAAGTTTCGCTTCATATCAGCGTCTTATTTCCAAAATAAAAAAATAAAGCATCAAAGAGCAGCGGAAAATTATAAATACCTGACAAACAATTAAAATTATGGCAAAAATAAATATTGGTGAGGCCTTAACAAAGCCAATTGATGTTATGAAAAGAAATCCCGGTATATTTGTACCTGCACTGGTTCCCGCAGTGGTTTCTCTAATATTTACAGCAATTTACGGTGCNATGATGTGGGACATGCAACCAGTAATGAACCCGATGTTCATTTTCGGATTTATTGGTTTGCTTGCCATCTACAGTTTTGTAATGGTAATTCTGGTTCTTGTGGCAAATGGGGCCATAGTTTCAATCGCTTATTCTGAGTTAAGCGGGAGAANTGCGACTTATGTGGACGGAATCAAAGATGCGATTGCCAGACTCCCTTCACTGTTAATAGCATCAGTTATTATTGCAATAGGTGTTGCATTAGGACTGATACTTTTAATTATTCCCGGACTGATCTTCGCCCTTCTTGTGATGTTTACGATCCAGGAAATCATGATTGCCGGGAAGAATGCAACAAATGCTATTTCAGGCAGCATTAAACTTGTTAAAACAAACTTCGGAGATGTGCTGGTTTATGCCATTATTCTCTTTATTGTGGTTGTCGTGGTTTCGGCGATACTCGGGACAGTTCCAGTTGTTGGCAGCGCAATTTCCACAATGATTGTCACACCTTACATGGGTATCTCGATGACTTATGCTTACATGCAACTAATTGCAAGGTAAAATTTTTTCACGTGCTGGTGCGAAACATATATTTACTTTTTCAAAGACTAACAGCAATGCTTGGATGGGGTGAGATGGCCATAATAGTAATAGCAGCAGTAATTCTCCTTGGCCCGGAAAAGCTGACAGATTTCGCCAGAGAACTTGGAAAGTTATATGGTGAGTACAAGAAAGCCATGAGGATGATCGAGCTGGAGTACATTTACGGAGTAAAGCAAATCAGCGACGAAGAACTTGAAGAAAATCTGAAGGAGAAACGTCAGCAGCTGATTGAGGAGATGAAAAAGCTAAACTAAATCTTCCAGTTCCTCCTCGCTCATTCCCGTTATGTCTATAATCGTCATTCCGGTTTTGAGTTTCTGAGCCTCCTCTTGCGACATTATTTCTTTGAATGCTTCTTCCGAAACAATAAGGCTGTTACCGAGAGGATCTTCGAGAATCAGCGTCAGTTCCTCATCTCCATCAATCGTGTTCCTGATTCTCTCAAGGATCCACTCACACCTCCTTACCTTCTCCTTATCTTCTGAATTCCATCTCATTGCCGTCCTCACAACCCCCTCCACTCTATCAAGCACACCCTCGAGATTTGTTATGAAGGCCTGACTTGCGGGACCTGGCTCAATGGACACACCAATCTCAGGAATACGTATAGTGCCAGATGTTGATCGTATTACTTTAGTAAAAAGATTNTCTCTGTTTATTTTTATGACATACCTGACCGGATCCTTCTCTCCAGCAATAACAGAATCAGCATGCTTGAAACCGCACTCGCAACTAACTGAAGTTAGAAGTATTTTTCCAAAAAACGGTACATCGTAGGTTGTCACCAAAACCTTCAATTCTCTTCCACAGCTCGGGCAGGATATCATCTTGAAGAGCTCCTGATTTTGTTTCTGTCAACCTTTATTCCGGTTGGTGTGATTATAACGTAATCCTCACCCAGTCCAACGATATCTCCCTTTACATCCTCCGCAAGCTGCTTTAGGTCNTTCAGAACCCTGTCAAGTGTGAGTTTATCGTGTTTTATGAATGCTATGTCGGCTACAACAATGTTCCCGTCGTATATTTCCCTCTTAATTTCAGGAATCTCGCTCAATCCCGTNACCTCAGCCACCCTGATGTAGGCTCCAGCAGCTTCGCCAATCTCAGCCTCGTACTCACTGAGATCCAGTTCTTCATACTCCTCTATATTCAACTTTTCAGATTTGCCGAGAATCTTGTCTATAATTCCCATGGTTTCACATTTGTTTAAAGTATTTAAAGATTTTTTGATGAACACTCTAAACCCTGAAAACTCTCTCTCCCGCAAGTCTCAGAAGCCTGTCCATAATACCCTCATGCTCCATAATACCTTCTATGACAATTAAATCAGGTCTCTTTGATTCCGCCTCCCTTACAGCATCGAAAAGCTTTGAAGAATATTCCTCAGGCGATTTTCCGATTTTTATGCTATCATCCGTAATTTTTTCTCTTGCAATAACTGCTACCTTCTTCCCCTTTCTTTTCATTTCCTCAGCGAATTCTTTTATTTTTTCCTTTGCCCTATCACCGGTGAAAACGTAAACTGGACAAGAGAGGGTGTAAGTATCCTTTTTCGACTCAACCACGACTTCTAAATGCTTCCTTATTCTCCCAACATCTATTGCCCCAACCCTCAATATCCTTGCCGGGTTGACTGTCAAATCCACAATCGTTGATTCAATTCCTACTCTACACTCCCCCTTAATTACCGCATCTATTCTCTCTCCGAGTTCTTCAACAACATGTTCCCATCTCGTTAAACTTGGCCTTCCAGAAATGTTTGCAGAAGGCACAACAATTGGTCTTTCCAGCTTTTCCATTAAACCAAGCGGAACGTGGTGTGCAGGCATTCTTACAGCTATCTTACCTTCAGGAGAGAGAATTTGAGGCAGAACACCCTTGCTTCTCAAAACTATCGTGAGCGGGCCGGGGAAATAGAGATCCACCATCTTTATTGCTCTATCATCCACTTCGGCAATCTTGCTCACGATATCCTTACTCCAGACACCAACTATGAATGGTTTGTCCGGGCTTCTTCCCTTAACTTCATAAAGTCTTTTCAAGGCTTTTTCATTTGTTGCATCACATCCCATGCCGTAAACTGTCTCAGTCGGAAAAGCGACAATACCGCCTTCCTTAAGCAGTTCCGCAGCTCTCAGAATCCCCTCCTTAGTTGGCTCAAGAATCTCTGCCATAAAAAAATCCTGATTGAAGGGGTATCAAGTTTTCGGAAAAACCTTTTATCCACCTGATTAATGGTTGAATGGTGATTGAATGGACAGAGTTATTAAGCTGGCTGATCAGCTTTTCGAAGATTATAAAGATTATGGAGTNGACAGAAAGGAGATTGTTGAAAAGCTAAGGAAACTTCTTGTTGAGTTCGGAGTTACCGAAAACGAGGCTGTTAGAACAATCAGAAACTACATAATAAGAGAATACGGAGCACCTGCAACAATAAGACGTGAAAGGATAACAAAGATAGAGGAGATTAAGGAGCCAAATAAATGGGTCACCGTTAAAGTCAAGGTAATTCAGCTCTGGGAAAGCAGCAGTCCTTCAGTATCCCAGGTGGGACTGATTGGGGATGAGACTGGATACATAAGATTCCTTGTCTGGACCAAAGCTAAGAAGAAGCCAGTGGAAGAGGGGAAGTGCTACATTTTCAGGAATGTTGTAGTTGATGATTATGGAGGAATCCTCAGGCTCAATGTTACGAAAATAAGCGAAATTGAAGAGATTGATGAGGATATAAAGGTAAAATCGCCAGAAGATATACGCGAGGAGGTTGAGGTTGTTGGTGCACTCGTTGCAATTCAGCAGAACAGCGGACTGATACAGCGCTGCAGTATTGAAGGATGCAACCGAGTGATAAAGATGGGGAAGTGCCCCGAGCACGGAAAAACAAAGCCAAAAGACGATCTGAGGATTAAAGGTGTCCTTGATGATGGCTACAGAACTTACGAGGTAATAATAAACGAGGAGGGGGTTGAGAATCTCACCGGAATTAACCTTGAGAAGGCAAAGAAGATAGCAGAGGAAACTCTGGACAGGAATGCCGTTCTGGTTGAGCTCAAAAAAATGCTGCTCGGGAAATACCTTAGAGTTGTGGGTACAGCAACTCCAAGATACCTCATAGCGAAACATGCTGAATTTTTCAGGCCTGATATAAGGAAAGAGCTGGAGAAGATTAAAGCCATTCTGGAGGAGATACAATGACGGTTCTCCTGAGGAGGGAGGTTGCGAGAAGAGTTTTTGCCAAAGAGTTAATGAGTTCAACATACACGCTGAGAGATGAGTCGGAGAAAAGTCCCCTTTACGTTCTGACTCCTCTCGGACTGAAATGCAGTAGAGTTTTCATCATAGGCGTTCTTACGGATATGGAGGAAAGGGGTGAGGATGGAAACATTTATAGAATTCGCGTGGCTGATCACACCGGTGCTTTCATAGGCTACATCGGAAAATACCAGCCAGAAGCTTACGAAGCGATTGAAGAAATTGACCTTCTAACCCCTGTCGCCATNACTGCAAAGGTAAGAGTTTTTGAGGGCGAAACAAGGAAGTTCGTCACCCTCCGCCCTGAGATGATAAGCGTGGCTGATCCGGAATCGAAAGACTACTGGGTGATAGAAACTGCAGTTCAAACTCTGAAAAGGATAGAGGAGATGAAAAAAGGTGAGAGCGATACTGCCAGACTTGCAATGGAAATCTACAACACTGACCTTGAGGAGTACAGAAGAGCTGTAAGGGAGGCAGTGGAAAAAGTGATGGAGAGCTACGAGTTTTATTTTGAGGAGAGGATGCTGGAAGAAGAGGAGGAAGAATTTGAAATTGAAGAGGATGAGGAATTAAGTTTCGANGAGGAGGAGATTGACCTCACCGAACTGCTTAAGGACTAAAGCTCTCCAGAAACAGCCCTTTCAAAATCATATTCAGTTAGAATTCCCTCAGCGTGCAAAAGCGAGTTAGCTTCCTCGAAATTTTTTGCCCTCTCCACTATTTTAGCAGCCCGGTTGATCTCGAATACGCTCTCAGCTTTAAAGTAAAATATCAGAGTTGAAAGTGGTGTAACAAGTGCACTTCTCCCTTTTCTGAGTTTTTTTAACCCGAATTCACCCTCAAAAGCCATCAGCGGGATAAGACTTGCCTCCGTAGTCACATCTTTTACAATTTTCCTCATCTCCTCGTAATCCCTTCTGCTTAAGGAAGAGCAACCCAGAAAACCGCCATTTTTCATAATACAGGAAATGTTCAGCAGCAGTTCCTCTATTCTGAGTTCTCCATCACTTCCAAATCCAGTTACAGCTATGATTCCGCCAATTTTTTTGAGTGCAGCAACACAAATGGCATCGGCAAGCGGACTTCTGACTCCAGATTCAAATCCCACAGAAATTGCATCTCCTCCCGCATCTACCCCAATAACGAGTGAGATTCCTTCCCTCTCAACAAAGTCCCGAATTCCCTCAGAAAGGGCACCGACATTTTTTGTCAGATCCAAGGCAACAACTCTGCCGAGATGCTTTGCNGCTCTTGCCAAATTTGGATTGACACCATCAACAGTCCTTGTGTTTTCGTTAGCGATTCCAACTGTCTCGTTTATTCTCTGGAAATTAACAAGCTCATCAAGACATCTTGGGCCTGGTTTTGGATCAACAACGATTCTGTCCCACACGACAGTTCCATGCAACGTTTCAAATCCAAAATGGGAAAGGAAGTTTGCTACAGGAATCGTGCTTACAATGTCCCCTCCCCCACCGATTCCAAATGCCAGTGCCTTTTTCGGCTCCAAGGATTTCAGAATTTCTATAATCTCCATTTCAGAACTTCAAATAGCCCTTTCTCTCCAGCCATTCAACCTGAGGGTTGGTGTATCTCCATATAATGTCCGCCCTGTCCTTCTGGAACGGCCAGGGAACAACAATAACGATGTCACCCTCTCTGATCCAGATTTTTTTCCTCATTTTCCCGGGAATCCTTGCAAGTCTTTCCACACCATCCTCGCATCTCACCTTAATGTGCCCTGCACCGAGCATTGAGGTTACCACTCCAAAAAGCTCCCCCTTCTTTCTGTCCGGTAACCTCACTCTAATTACATCCTCTTCATCACTCAGACAGACACCCCTAACCTTTTTCTCGCATCTTCAAGAAGCATGTTTAAATATTTTGCCACTGCAATCTTAAGGTCNAANGGATGCAGCAAACCAGCTTCGAAGTCTTTTACGAGCTTTTNAAAGGACGTGTACTCAACATCCCCACCAAACTTCGCATCTCTTTCCACAACAATCTTTCCGAATCTTGGGAGAATGTGGTATTTTGCTATGTCAATTACGGGGTTGTTTTCTATAACTCCTGCAGGGCAGTATGCCCTCCTTATCTTCCTCTCGACCTCCTCCGGTGAATCTCTCACAGATATGTAGTTCCCCTTTGAGCTGCTCATCTTCTCTCCATCCAGTCCAACAAGAATTGGTGTGTGAAGACAGACAGGAGAGGTGTAACCAAGCTTTGGAAGGTTTTCCCTTGCCAGCATGTGGATTTTTCTCTGGTCTATCCCTCCAACAGCAAGATCAATACCGAGATGCGCAATATCAAGGGCCTGCATGAGTGGATATATCATCTGCGANACCATCGGNTCATCTTTTCTCCTGCTCACCTCATCCATGCTCCTTCTTGCTCTGTTGAGGGTGGTTATTCTGGCCATCTTCAGCACATCAAGGACATAATCTCTGCTGAGCTGGTACTCACTTCCAAGAATAAACTTTGCTTTGCTTTCATCCAGGCCGAGAGCGATAAAGACTTCCTTGTTATAACTTGCAATTTCTGCAATTTCCTCAAAACTACCTTTTTCGTTGAGGTAAGCGTGAATGTCTGCGAGAAGCACAATGACCTCAAAACCCGCCTCCTGAAGGTCCATCAGCTTCTGAACTGTCATCATATGTCCGAGATGTATTTCACCGCTTGGTTCATAACCGACATAAGCTCTTGGCCTTTCTCTTGTTTCAACAAGCTGTCTCAGCTCCTCCTCAGTCACAACTTCTTCCGCATTTCTTTTGATAAGGTTGAGTTTCTCAGTGATATCCATAATGGGCAAAAAGTCAGGCTGTTTTTAAATTTGTTTAAGGGCGGTGAAGAAATTTTTTACTTTGCTAACTGCTATTATGTAAAAAATTGCAAGGGTTTGAAAATATATTTAAATTCTGAAGCTTAGTTTTAGTGATGCTGGAAAGAGTGAAATCGGGTGTTATCGGACTTGATGAACTTCTCGGTGGAGGATTCATCAGAAATACTGTAAATGCAGTTGTTGGAGGTACCGGGTGTGGCAAAACCATCTTCTGCATGAATTACATNCTTGAAGGTCTCGAAAACGGTGAAAAGTGTATTTACGCCTCTCCTGACCTTGATGTCAACGAATTTTTAAGGCTTTCTAAGTCTCTCTGGTTGGATTTTTCAAAATACACTGAGAATGGACAGCTAAGTATAGTGAAATTAATAGCAGAAGAGATCACATCTTTAATTCAGATGGCTTTTGAGTACGATAGAATCGTTGTAGATGCTCTATCGCCTTTAGTAGTTGATATTGAATCTGAAGATAGAAAAGAAATAAGCTGGTTGCTTAGTAATCTTAAATCGAAGGGAACTGCTGTGATTACTGTGGAGGAACCTCTCAGGCAAAATGCTGATCTTTTACTGTTCCTGGCAGATTCTGTGATAAACATGAGATATACCGGCTACGGAGGTCCTTACAGCAGGACGCTGAGGGTTCTCAAACACAGAATGTCCTGGCATGCTGATGGGGTTTATCCCTTCTACATAATCGAAGGTATGGGGATAGTCATTGATGAAAAGAGAAGTGATGGGTTCGAGGTGGAGGAGCTTAACCTGCCTGAAAGGGCAATGGAAAGAATCAGGGAGCTGTGCAGAAGAGGTGTCCTTACTTCAGAAGATTTTGAAAAGATTAGACGGAGAGTATCATGAGGGAAAAGTTGCTCGAAATAATTGAACTCTTCAAAACAGATGAATCCATTCTTTTTGCTGTAATCTACAGTATAGACGGCACAGTTCTTGCCAGCCATATAAAAGGCAGAGAATGGATTTCAGCTCTCGAATGGGCTGAAAAGCAGGTTGAGGTTGTTGCAAGACAGGTGTTAGAAGAGAATCTGAACAGTGTTGAGTTCAGATTTGAGAGGGAGGGGAATTCTCATAAAGCCAATCTCAAGGTCGATGCTCCTCGTGGTGGGCATTTCTGATGTNGCCTCACTTTACAAGGTGAGGATAGATACTGAATCACTGAGATATGATTGAGTTCGCATACAGCCTGAAAAGTGATGCAAAAAAAGCGTTTGATGAAATAAGGTCAAAGTCCGGGAATCTGTATTTTAAACCAAATCTTGCAGTGGTTTACTTAACCGAGAATCTTCAGAAGGATGCAAAGGTGTTTAAATTCGATTTCAACACGCTCTGCATCCCGGTTGAAGGGTTTATAACACCTCAAAGAGTCTGGACCCGCGGATGTCTGTGCATGTTTATGGATATAGACTACTCCTTGAATGTTCTAAAAGGAAGCATTAATGAAGTGGTGGAGCAGTTGAGAAATGCAGAAAAAGGTGAATTTAATTTGCTGGTTTATCCGCTTTTTTATGTTGAAAGTTATCGTTCTTCTATAGGAAAATATCTCAAGCTTAAACTGACATCAGACATAGAAACGGCATCGCAAATTTATGGGGAGATGATATACCCCATGAACACGATGCTTAGACCTTTCAGGGATGAATCAAAAGAGGCAGTTTCGCTGAACATTTTTNCCTTAAAATTGGGTTTTGGCAAACCTCAGATTTTTTTGAATGGTGAGAAACTGGGAAGGGGTGTTGTTCACATCTCGTTTAGCAAAAGATTTGATGCCAGCTTTACAGACTATCTTCCTGAAAGAGGGAGGGATCTTGAGGAAACAAAAGAAATTCTGAAAGGAGAGTTTCAGTTTGTTGAAGAAGTAGAGTTAAAGAAAAGCAGTCTCGCGATTGGAGAGCTTAACGGGCAGACTGTAAGGGATTACTTGAGAAAGTACAGGGTAAAAATAAGGGATAATCTGGAAAAAGATATTGAGAGAGGGGATTTTTTTGGAGCCACACCTTATGGTCTGCTATTTTTTAGCAAAGAGACAGGTGGTGTGGCAGGATTAGGACTTATGGATTACGATTTGAAGTTCTATCCATCGTTATTTGACCTTACATTTTTTGATAACAAAGCTGTATTTTTTGGGGAAAGACTTGGTGGAGGTGTACCTAAAATAGCATCCGAATTAAATAAGAGAAGATTTAATTTTATATTGTTTGATCAAAATATAATGCTAATGTTCGAGGAAAGGGTTGTCAGCTTATTCAAACAACAAAATAACTATGGGGTGGTTACTTCTTTCCCGTCATACACCGGAACTATGGGGAGAAGAACGATGTCCGAAGTGGAGAAGGGAATCGCGTTGAATACTTTTCTTTCTACAATATTTATAAATTTCTAAAACACAGATAATATGGCGAGAGACAGAATGGAAAGTATATGCAGTTTTGTGTATGTTTTTAATTCAGGCAAAATCTTTTTGTTTATTTTCCAATTAAACCTCCAGAATCCATGAATACAATACAATAAAGGAATGAATGTTATAAATAAAAAAATTAAATTTAAAGGATAAGTTAGCAATGGGGAAATCGCAGCCAATACTATCGCAACTATGAACAAAAAAACTGAGAATTTCAGAAGGGTGCTTGGTGGAAATACGACTGCCAAAGTTCGATATCCTGCCTCAATATCTGCTGAGATATCCTTGATGTCCTTTAAAAAGAAACCCGAGAGGTAGATAGCTGAGAGCACTATGGTAAAGCTCACGCCTTCCAAAGAAACCTTAGAGAAAAAAGTCCAAAAAAGAAGACAGAAAGACGTTGTGGTCCCTATGTAAGTCATAATTTCTGTTCTGTAGTCTTCCTTCAATCTTCGGATGAATCTACCGATGAAAATTTTGTCAGAATAAATCCAAGTAAGCAAAGCAGAGATTAAGAAAGTCAGTATTGCGATTTCCTTATCCTTTGATCCCAACAAAACAAGAAGGCAGGATATAACGTAACACACGATTACAAAAGCTGTAGCCTCCTCTCTTCTTTGAATTAAAAATTCAGCGTCCATCCTTCCAGCTTTAAGGTCATCCGCTGCATCGTTCACGTGATTCCACAAATTTATAGCGGTGAAAAAGAACATAGCAAACAAGTATGACTCAACAAACGATATCAAGTCTCCACTCAAACAAAAACCAAGAAAAGAAACAAGAGGTAATGGATAAGCTATTGTGACAGGTTTGCTACCAATCTTCAAAAATTTAGGAATCATTTAGCCCATGAAAATCCTTATCTCCTTAAAAACCTTCTCTGCCTCTTTTCTCTCATCCTCCTTCCTCTCCATTTTTACCACCTCAATAATGAGTGA